>Ga0209596_1001179_pt1 | contig 22879 bp, 16 predicted proteins | sample M_130807_MF_Meta_FD_187314 | JGI IMG/M metagenome (GOLD analysis project Ga0209596, IMG submission 187314) | Freshwater microbial communities from Lake Montjoie, Canada to study carbon cycling - M_130807_MF_MetaG (SPAdes) (version 2) | ecosystem: Environmental > Aquatic > Freshwater > Lake...
AGTTTGATTGCATCATTAAATATTCGCCTTTGCAAAATGTTAAAGAAGTGGAATACCCTGCAACTCTTGTTACTACAGGCGATCATGACGATAGAGTTGTTCCCGCCCATTCATTTAAATTTATTGCAACGCTGCAAGAAAAGCAAAAAGGAAATAATCCAGTGTTGGTTCGTATTGATACGAATGCAGGCCACGGAGCAGGGAAACCAACATCCAAACAAATTGATGAATTTGCAGATATCTGGAGTTTTGTTTTCTATAATTTAGGAATGAACTATTAAGTAGTATGAGAATTATTTAAATGCTGTTTCCTCTTTACGGCACCTTTTTTCTTTAAAAGCGTATCAATTACAAAGAATAATATATAATTAATATGGTTAAAAGCTATAGAATCACTATTTTTAATAAAAAATTTAAATCAGTTTTCAATGAAAAAAATACTACTCATCACCATTTCTATTTTGTTTTTAAATACGATTCATGCGCTTGCAAATCCCGGAGATACGGTTGTCGTGCAAACATTTAATTTTGGTTCGCCACAAAATGCTTGGTTTGTTTTTCCTTCAGATACCGTTCGGTTCGAGAAAATATTGATGAAGTATACGTTAAAGTGTAATCCGGCGCAAAGCCCTGCTTGCGGGGAGTGGGATTATCTGACGTACACTTATTTATACGATCATACGGGTTTACAAGATTCATCAATGGTTCATCAACCTGTTTTTATGGTGAACGGCAGTGCCCCTGCAAGTTATTCATATATGAATACACCTTCCTATTCCTATCATCCTACTTGGCAATACAATGCAGTTCATGCAGATACAAGCTCTTTAAATACATACACTGTTGGTATTGGGACAACTAATGATAGCTATCCCTTCGGAGCAGTTAATCCAGTTTCTCGCTCACAATTTTTATGGAAAGCTTCAGAGATAGTTGCTGCAGGAATGAGTGCCGGAAATATTACGGGATTGAAATTTTATCTTCAATCACTAGGTGGACAACTAAACGATTTGAAAATAAATATAAAGGCAACAGCCTTGGATTCATTGACACAAGAAACATTCAATGCTACAGGATTTACAAATGTGTATTCACATAACACTCAGTTCACACTAACGGGATGGAATAGTCTTCAATTCACAACGCCTTATGCTTGGGATGGCACTTCGAATCTGATCATCGATTTGACGTATGATAATTCAACATCCCTTTTAAATAATGTTGTAGCTGCCAGTCCAACAACATTTAGTGCAGGTTTAACCAATGCAGGAACAGATCGTGTCGCTTCTTTTCATAGCTATGGTTTTGTAAATGTGCCTATGAATACAAAATTAGTTTCTATTGATTCTGCCGTTACTGTTGCCTTCTGGTGTTATGGTGCTCCTGCCCAACCTATGGATGGAACTGCTTTCGAAGCGATTGATTCTGTTGGTAACCGATTGTTAAATAGTCATCTTCCATGGAGCGACAGCAATGTATATTGGGATGCAGGTTATGGTGGAACATCCTACGATAGGATTAATAAAGCAGCTGTAACAGCTGAAATTAAAGGACAATGGAACTACTGGACTTTCACAAAAAATGTGGCAACAGGTTCTATGAAAATTTATTTGAATGGTTTATTATGGCACAGCGCAACCGCTAAAACGAAACGGATGCTTGGAATTAAATCGTTTCGAATCGGAAAAGGCAATTGGGCTGGTTCACAAACATACGAAGGGAAAATTGATGAGTTTGCTGTATTTAACACGGAGTTAAGTCAGGCTACACTTCAGCTCTATATGAACAAACAGATAGATGCAGCGCATCCAAATTATTCTAATCTTGCTTTGTATTATCATTGTGATGATGGCAATTATTCCACATTTACCGATGCCGCTCCAGGAGCTCATCCTGTGGCGAGCTTAAACAGTGTGGATAACCCCTTAAGAAATGCAGAGGAGTTAACGACCAACTTCTCCCAAACATCCTTGCGACCTAATATTACTTTTGAACAAGGTGTTTTTACAACACATCTAGATTCAATATTAATTGTTGATTCAGTCGCAAATGCTCCCGTACAAATTATTACCTATACCGATTCCGTTTCCAATCCTGGAGTTGCTATTGATACGATGTCAGTATGGCCATCGTATTACAATAACTATGTTTACAATGCTTCTGGTGTTGCCATCGATTCGACCTTGGTTCCTGCTGATAGCACCCTGACGGAAGTATATTATGATTATTATAAAAAATTTCCGCAGGTCGTTCGTTATGAATTAGCGCGATACATTACTCCTTATGGAAATGGATTAAGTTTGGGAACTGGTTGGACCTGGACCTTTGATGTAAGTGATTATCGCACATTACTTGCAGATAGCGTTCATCTCGAAGCAGGAAATTGGCAAGAATTATTAGACGTGAAATTTTTAATGATCAAAGGAACTCCTCCGCGTGATATTATAGGAATAAGAAATTTATGGAATGGTGGATTTAATTTCGGACAACCGACTGATCCGATTGAAAGTCATTTGCAACCTTTGAATGCGAATATTCCAATCAATGCTTTTAATACCCGTTGGAAATCCCGTATCACAGGGCATGGAATGGATACCCCAGAAAATTGTGCTGAGTTTTGTGCCAAAACCCATTTTTTCAAAGTAGATGGTCTACAACAGTTTTCGAAGGTAGTATGGAGAGACAACTGTGGTTTAAATCCCTTATATCCGCAAGGTGGCACTTGGGTGTATGATCGTGCAAACTGGTGTCCAGGGGCTGAAGTGTGGACCTACGATTGGGAATTAACACCATTTACAACTCCAGGAACAACTGTTAGCTTAGATCACGATGTGCAAGCGTACACGCACACAGGTGGTTGGGATTATTATCAAATCGAGGATCAGTTGGTAACTTATGGCGCACCAAATTTCACGTTGGATGCAGCAATAGAAGACATCTTGTCTCCCAGCAAAGATCAGATGTTTGCGCGCTACAATCCGGTTTGTACCAGTCCGGTCATAAGAATAAAAAATACGGGTTCAACAACGTTAACTTCTTTAACCATCACCTATGGAATTAATGGTGCAACACCTTCAGTATACACTTGGACTGGAAGTTTGAAATTTATGGAGATTGCTGAAGTTACCTTAGGTACATTTAACTGGGCGCCTGGTGCAACTGATTTTTCAGTCACTCTGAGCAATCCGAATGGTGGAGCCGATCAGTATCCATACAATAATTCTAAGATCACAAAATTTACATATCCTCCTGTAATGCCATCTCAGTTTGTAATTGAATTCAAAACGAACTTGTTTAATACGGAAGATTCATACACGTTAAAAAATGATGCAGGAACTATTATCGCTTCTCGTGATGGCGCAATGTTATTGCCTAACACGCTTTATAAAGACACCGTTACACTTGCAGATGGTTGTTATACGTATGAATTGAATGATACTGGTGGTGATGGATTATCGTTCTGGGCGAATCCCGATCAGGGAAGTGGATATACACGATTCAGAAAAGTATCGCCGGCATCCTTGTTAAAAACATTCAATGCGGATTTCGGTCGACAAATCTATCAGCAATTCACTGTAGGTCTAACCAGCGGAATCAATGATTATATTATGTCAGATAACAGCACATTAGGAGTTTATCCTAATCCTTCTGATGGACATGTATATATTGATATAAATTTAAATGAAAAGAAGGATGGTATCGTTGAAATTTATAATATACTAGGTGAAAAGGTATATACGCATGAATTTAAAAATATAACAGCAACAAGTTTAGAGGCAGACCTTTCTGACTTTGGCAAAGGAGTTTATTTTGTGATCTTGAATTCAGGTAAAGATTTAATCACCAAGAAATTGGTTGTGCAATAAAGCAATCTATATGTTGTTATAAAAAATGCCCTTTCGAAAGAAAGGGCATTTTTTATATTTATAACATCGTAACATCTATTTGCTGTATTGTATTTAATTAATGTAACGTAAACGTGTATAGATTTCCATTAATTGTAACCGTTGCAATATTGTCACATGTTCCAGAACCAAAATTGACATAACGGGTATATTTCCCAGTAGGCGTTACCTCTAATGCTCCGCTAACAATATTGTGGCAGCTTAATTCTTTTCTTAGCGGACTAGTAATAACCATTGTAAACGAATTGCCTGATGCGCTTGTTCCATTTGCTGAACCTGTGATTAAGTATACATCATCACTCCATACCATTGTACTTTCTCCAATGATCCATTCGCGTGTTCTAGTTGAAGTCCATGTTATTGTTCCGCCACCGCTCGCTTTTATTATCTGACCGTTCACAACAATAGAAAATGTTAAATGGCCTAAAGCATTGTGTCCGTTATTAGTAATTGTTTTTGTGCCTAATATCTGGTTGTCATCAACAAAATAGTTTGTAAATGTAATCGTGTGCACAGATGCAGAATCTTTGTAACGGCCAGAATAAGAAACATTGATCTTACCTCTTCTATTTCTTCCGTCCATACACATGCAATTAACTGTTCCGAAATCGATGGTTAATAAATGAGGAGTAACAGTAGTGTCATTGGTCACGGTTGCGCAGCTACTTAAATAAGCTTTATCATTAGAATTGTTAGCAGCCAAATAGGAAGTTAATGTGCCATTTGCCGCTTCATCAGCAATGTTGTGAACATCATTGTATGTTCCTTCAGCGAGAGAATTGTCTGCTGCCACAGAGGTGTCATTGTCTGATATGTTGTTGCGGTCTTTACGGCAGGAAGTTAATAATATACCAACAGTAGCTACTACTGTTAAGTATTTTAGAACATTTTTCGTTTCCATTTTTATAAGGGTTTTGAGTTTTTATACTTCATTATACGCCTATGACGCGCGAAAAGGATGAAAGTTTAATTAAAAAGAAAAAAATGAATCAATTCCTATATTGCTGGTAAAACTTTACCTTTTGCTTCACCAAAACCTATTCTAATACCAGCTTTTTCGCAATATCCTCTCATGATAACAGTATCATTGTCATTAATAAATTTACGTTCGCTTCCGTCCTTCAGTGTGACAGGTTTTGTTCCTCGCCAAGTAATTTCCATCATTGAACCATATGAATCAGGCGTAGGTCCGCTGATTGTTCCGGAGCCCATCATATCGCCAATATTAATATTGCATCCATTCACAGTATGGTGAGCCAATTGCTGTTCAATGGTCCAATACATAAATTTATAGTTAGAATGTGAAACAGAAGTTTCTTCTCCGTTTTCTGGTTGAATAAAAACATCCAAATGAATATCAATATTTTTGTCTCCGGCATATTCCAGATAAGGTAAAACTTTAGGATCTTGTTTGTAACCAGCTACACGGAATGGCTCTAAAGCATCCATTGTTACCACCCATGGCGAAACTGTTGAAGCAAAATTCTTTGAAAGAAATGGTCCAAGGGGCACATATTCCCATGTTTGGATATCTCGAGCACTCCAATCATTAAATAAAACCATTCCAAAAACATGATCCTCGGCTTGGGCTATTGAAACACGTTCTCCTAGATGGGTTCCTTTGCCAATGATAAATGCCGTTTCTAATTCAAAATCCAATAAACGACAAGGTCCGAAAACAGGCTGTTGTTCTTCCGCAGGCTTCCCTACTTGATCTGCTGGTAGACTTTGTCCTTTTGGTCTGTGGAAATCAGTCCCTGAAACAATAATGGAAGAAGCTCTGCCATGGTATCCAACAGGTAAATGTTTCCAATTGGACATTAATGCATTTTTGGGGTCACGAATCATGGTTCCGATATTTGTTGCATGATCGATACTTGAATAAAAATCGGTATAGTCGCCCACTTTTACTGGCATTTGCATCTGAACGTTACTAATGTATTGTAATACTTTTGCCTGAGCTTCTTTGTTGTCACGTAGTTCTGGAGTGTTGATATCCAGTAAATGTGAAATGCGTTCTCTTACATTGCTGGTAGTTGATCTACCTAAGGCAATAAAATCATTCAGATATTGGTTAGTAAATACAGCATTATCAATCTTTAAGTTATCTAGGAAACCTAGCTTATTTAAAATGGCAAGATCTAGCACGTAATCGCCAATAGCCACGCCAATTCGTGGACTAGAACTTTGTGTTTTGAATATTCCGAAAGGTAAATTTTGTATCGGGAAATCACTGTTTTTATCTACTTTAATCCAAGAAGTTAAAGAAGGATCATTTGCTTTTATCATAGTTGTCATTGATTGATAGCAACAAAAATAGTGTTTTTTACCGTAGTCGTATCTTTTGTTTAATTTTACTATGATCAGCACTATTTGGTACGAAACTTTTTCTTTTTGTTTGCGAATACTTTCTGTTTCTTGTTTGGCAGAAAAGAATGAAAAACTGGGCGCCTCCAAAATAGAAAAGAACGGATGAATAGAAAGGAGATCAGTTTTCGATAAATTGGGTCAACAAATAACTGTATCTTTTTTAAAACGCCTTGTTATAAGGTTGAATTCAGGAACTGCTCTATGATAGAAACATCTAAATATCACGCAACACAAACCGATCTGGCCAATGAACAGGCTGAGGTGGAAGCTGCGAAAAAGGATCCTGCCAAGTTTGCTCCCTTGTACGAAAAGTATTATGAGCAGATATTCAGGTACATCTATCAGCGCTCGGATGACAAAGAACAAGCATTTGATGCTACACAGCAAGTGTTTATTAAAGCAATGGAAAGTTTATATAAATATGAATTCAGAGGTGTGCCATTTGCTTCTTGGTTATATCGGATTGCATCCAACGAAGTGAATAATTTATACCGGGCACAAAATGCAAAACGAACGGTGAATATCGATTCTGTTGGCGTGTATGGAATGATGGAAGAAATGGAAGAAACAAAGATTGATAAGTATCATGATATGATTGTTACGATTATTTCCGATGAACTTCCTGAAGAAGAATTGCAACTCATCGAAATGCGTTTTTTTGAAAAACGTTCGTTCAAAGAAATAGGAGAGATATTGAATATTACAGAAAACTATGCGAAGGTTAAGACCTATCGAATTTTAGAAAAATTGAAAAAAGTGATGAAGTAAGATGAAATAAATTTTCGAGCTTGTTCCACATTGAAAGTCATAGAGGATGAAAACAGGTGCCATCAAAAAAATAAAATACCATAAAATATCGAATAGATAGCTACTACAAATGAAAAGAAAAATTAATTTAAACCGACCAGAGATCAGTTCCGAAGAAATTCAGAGCCGAAAGAATTTCGATTCGGTGTTTAAAAGCCATGTAAAGGTGAGTGGAAAGCCTTTGTTAAAGAAGCCTTTGTTTCTTTCTAGTTTAGTTGTTGCCACTGTTGCTATAGTTGTTACAGCGGTGTTGCTGAATAAGAATTCTAAAGGAGATAACCAGAAAAGTAATCCACAAAGTAATATTTCTGCTCTAGCTGATAGCATGACTTTACAAGCTTTTTACAAGATCGAAGAATCAAAACCATGTATCAGTCCGCCCATAAAAGGATTAAATGTACCGTATGCCACGTATACAGTTGTTGCGGAAACAGGCGCTAGCCTTGATTTTAAAACAGGTTCTAAATTGACCATTCCCAAAAATGCTTTTGTTGATGACAACGGAAAATTGTTGAAAGGAGAAGTAGAATTGCGCTATCGAGAGTTTCATGATGCCGCCGATTTTTTTGTGTCTGGAATTCCTATGACCTTTGACAGTGCCGGTGTGAAGTATCAGTTTGAATCTGCAGGGATGATGGAAATGGTAGCATTTCAAAATGGAAAACAAGTAAACATGGCTCCGCAAAAATCAATCAATGTTGAATTGGCGTCTAACTACAAAGGCACCGAATACAATTTATATAAGTTGGATACCTTAAAAAACAATTGGTCTTGTTTAGGCAAAGATCGAGTAAAAGCTATTCAACCGGAAGATCCGATACCTCAAATAAAAACTAATGTTGTGAAAGAAACCCCAGAATATAAAACACTCGAAACTAAAAAAATAGAGTTGCAAAATGACAAAGCAGTTCAGATCGCGGCCTTGCCAAAACCTACCGCAGAACCTAAAAAACCGAAACAGGTGAAAAAAGGGACATACACATTCAATTTAGATGTGGATTCAAAAGAGTTTCCTGAATTAGCCGTTTATGAAGGGGTGCTGTTCGAAGTAGGTGACGAGAATGTGAGTTTTAATAAATCAATGTATGACATCACATGGGATGAAGCAATCATAAAGGACGGAACTAAAAAAGGAGAAAATTACAATCTGACCTTGAAAAAATTATCAAAAAAATACGACTTAATTGTTTACCCCGTATTTGAAGGCAAAAATTTAGAAACCGCACTGAAAACATTTGAGGATAAATTTGAAAAATATAAAACAACACTTGATAAACGGATTGCTTCAGAAAAACGTATTGAAGCTGATTACCAAACAAAGTTGGCGATGGTGAAAAAGCAACAACAGGATTTGGAAGCACGTTGGAAAAAACAAATGGATGACCAGTTCAGAAATATGAGCACAGAAGAAAAGGTGAGTCGAATGTTTGCTATTAACAGTTTTGGTGTTTTTAATTGTGATAATCCTTCTGTTTATCCGCAAGGCGTTAAATGTTCCGTTGTTATAAAAGGGGATAAGGACAGAAACCTGAAATGTTATGATGTATATCTCGTTGATAAACAAAAAAACGCATTGTTTACCTTTTCTAAAAATCCGATTGCCACTTTTTCCTTCAATCCTCAATCCGTCAATATGCTTTGGACAGTTGAAGATGGCGTTTTATACTGGTTGAAACCGGAGCAGTTTGAAAACATTAAAGGTACTGGAGGAACATGCAATATTGTGATGAACAGAGTCAATCAGAAATTTACCACTGTAGATGAATTGAAAACGTATTTTAATTTTTAAAAAAAAGTTTGCTGCAAGAGTGCAAATTTTTTCTTTGTGTTCTTTCAGGTATTTGTAAATAAAAGCGATCATTTATTTTGAAACAATTATATCTGACATACCTATTTCTGTTAAGCGCTTGTTTTTCATTTGCTCAGATCGATTCTTCTGAACACCGCGGAACGATAAGAATAGCGAAGATGCAGGATTCAACATCTATATCTGCTAAAGCCAGTTTTGTAGTGTATAATCATACAAAATCAAATGTATCAGATACGTATTTCGAAAATCCAAAATGGATTGAATCTTCCATCCCAGTAAATACATCGGATAGAATAAAAATAATACCACCTAACCCTTTCGGCAACTTTCAGAATTTTGATTATACGGAATACTTCAGGGGAAATGCTTATACGAAAGGTGTTAAGATGAGGCCTGGAGAATGCGATACGGTTACCTTTATTGTTTTTGTTGATAATTTCGGCAATGTGAAATTTAATGATGCTGCTCCTGTCGAGGTTTTGGGTGATGCAACTGTTGTTTTCACTGATTATAGAAAGATCAAATACAAAATGGATGTATCACATATACGAACAAGAAAGGCGTTTGATGCATTGGTAATTGAAAAATGGACACCTGCAAAGATTCTTCTTTTAAAAAAACATCCTTCCAAACATAAAGAAAAATATACAAGTTCAAACGGTTATGCTCAGGGAACCATTCAAATAATTTACACTTCCGTCTCTTATAGAAACTAGCTGAATTGAAAAAATAAGTTAGGTGTTTTCAGTTGAAAGGTTTTAGTAAGTCAATTGGAAGTAATATTTCTAAAACTAAAATACTTGCTTATCTTTAGGCTTTGAAAAAAAATCATATGCAGCTGCTTAAAAATAAGAATTTTTATTTCCTTCTATCCTTCTTAGAAGGTGCATCTGTAATGGCTGCCGAATTACTCGGCGCGAAAATGTTAGCCCCTTATTTTGGTTCTTCTTTGTATGTTTGGGCCTCTGTTCTTGCAATTACGCTATTAGGTTTAGCTGTTGGTTATTTTATAGGAGGTGTATTATCCTTTAAAAGTAAGAATCCCTTGTCTTTATTTTACGTCCTTTTGGCCGCCGCAACATTTACTATAATGATGCCGTTCACTTCCAAAATGATTTTATGGATGGTGGGTATGCATAGCTTAATTCCTTCTGTCATCGTTTCAGCAACATGTATATTATTTCCACCGGTATTTATGATGGGCATGGTTTCTCCATTAATAATCCGAGCCATTACCACCGATGTTGAACAAGTAGGGAAGTCGGCAGGAGTAATTTATGCAATATCAACAGTAGGAGGGATAGGAGCAACATTTGCATTTGGGTTTTATATCATTCCGAATTTTGGGCTAACATTGCCATCCATCATTACTGGAATTATTTTAGGCTTTATTCCGTTTGTCATCATCATCTCTCAAAAACAAATTGGAAAAGTGGCAGGTTTTTTTTTGCTCTGTGCTTGGGCTTTTTCAACATCTACCTTTAGTTTCGCTTCCAATGTTAAACTAGTTTACAGTGCCGAAGGATTGTTAGGGCAAATTATTGTTTTGGATTACCCTCACTACAACAAAAATTCCATTGTAGATGGCCATAGTCGATGGTTGTTTGTAAATCGTATTTCACAAACCATGTTTGACTCCTTAGCAGATGAATCACAAAATGAAGAAAAGTATTTTACGTATGTGTATCGCATCTCCGATTATGTAGATTCATTTCCTAAAACTTCGAATGCACTTCTAATTGGTTTGGGTGGTGGCAGCATTGCAAAGAAACTTTCTGAAAAAGGTTTTGCTGTTGATGTTTGTGAATTGGATCAGCGTATTGCTGATGTCGCTCGTAATTATTTTTATCTGAGTCAGAAAGTGAATATTACAGTAGATGACGGTCGGCATTTTATTAGAACGTGTTCAAAAAAATACGATGTAATTGTGTTGGATATGTTCCGAGGGGAAGACCCACCTAACCATGTTTTTACCCTAGAGTCGTTGGGAGAATTAAAGAACATGTTGAATCCGGGTGGGATTGTTTTCGTGAATAGTTTAGGCTATTTTGAAGGAAACATTGGTAAGTCGATGCGCTCTGTTTATAAAACCTTAAAAATGGTAGGCTTTCAGGTTAAGGCGTTAACGACTGATCCCAATCCCGATCAACGGAATATTTTATTTTATGCGTCTTTAGGGGAAATAAAACCACAGAAAGATTTTATTGATGAACGTAAGATTGATCTGAATGATGCTGTCGTTTTAAAGGATGAGTATCCTGTTCTAGATATTTTAAATGCAGAAGCAGCTAAACGATGGAGAGTTATGGCAATCAAAAGTTTTGTTTCTGATCCGAACCAAAGTGCTTTGCCGGTTTTTAAGTGATCTAAAAACCGACCACAAATCCAACTCTGAAGATCGGGTTACTATAAGGCGTATAAGCACTCTCTGTAAAATTATACAAGACCATTGCCATAATGCCAGAATTTCTCCCGAAATGTTGCATGTAGCCAACACCACCCAATAAACTTCCTACATCTATTCGTTTGCCTGGAAAGTCAAATGTTTCCAGATTCAAGTATTCATATTCAAGATGAGCGAAAAAACTTTCCGTAAAATTGTATCTTCCAAATACTCGGCCCCCATAAACATTCGTTTCAAAATTAATGTATCTGTCTTTGTAATGATAGTATTGATAGGTAACACCAACGCCTGCAGAAATTTTATCGGTAAATCGGTAGCCTACCAAAGGGGAAATATCGGCAAATGTTACCGTACCGAATTGAAGCCCCAAATTCCCTCCAAAAAATATTTTATCGCTTAGATCTTTTTTAGGGGGATGTTTGCGGATCATTGTGCTATCTTGTGCAACAACTGTTGCGCAAAAAGTACTACACAGAAAAAAGCTGATATATAAAAATGATTTGCGCATAATGTCTTAGGTAAAGTTAACAAAAAAATGCTTTTCTTTGAATATTACTAAAACGAATTGAAAATGAATATTATTGTAACAGGTGCAAGCAGAGGTATTGGTTATGAATTGGTAAAACAATTCAGTGCAAATTCACAGGCGACTATTTTTGCTGTTTCCAGAAACCTTCAAAAGCTGGAACAATTGAAAAAAGAATGTGTGCATTCAAATGTAATTCCATTAGTTTGCGACATAAGTAAGGAGGATGATATTAAAAAAATGGTGTCCGAAATAAAAAAACATACTGGAGCCATACATTTTTTTGTAAATAATGCAGGAGCAATTGTCAATAAACCTTTCTTAGAGCTTACGTTAGCCGATCAGGAATATGTCTACAAGGTAAATGTATTTTCCGTGATGAGCCTTATTCAACGGTTACTTCCTATGATGGATGAAAACAGCAGATCGCATATTGTTAATATTAGCAGTATGGGCGGATTTCAAGGCAGCGCAAAATTTGCAGGATTGTCGGCATATAGTTCCAGTAAGGCTGCTTTAGCATGCCTAACAGAATGTTTGGCTGAAGAGTTTAAAGATAAAAATATTTCTTTTAATTGTTTGGCATTGGGTGCTGTTCAAACGGAGATGTTAAATGAAGCATTCCCGGGATACCAAGCCCCCGTATCTGCACCCGAAATGGCTAGCTATATTTCTGATTTTGTTTTGAATGCTCATAAAATAATGAATGGTAAAATAGTGCCTGTTTCGTTAAGTACACCTTAAAATACATTCATCATTTTATTCTCAGCCCCTTTTATTTAATAAACAAAAAAATAATAATTTGTTTATTATTAGAGAACTACATTCACTCCTTTGCCTCTTTCTTATTGGTAATTTTAAGGGTAGCACAGAATGTTTTTTTTATCGCGATCACTGTTTTCGTATACTGGTTATTCATTAACGGCATTCTTAATCGATTGTTTAAAATGAAAGATCAATGATGTTAACAATTTATTTTTTAGTTTTTTTGTCGGTCATTTTTTATATCTTTAATTGATAAAAACAATTACAAATGAAAAAACTTTTATTTATTTCTGTTATTTTATTTTCCACTTTTGGTGTTGCTCAGACCAATATTAATATTTCAAATACTGCTGGGTGGGATACAGAACCATACATTGCAATAAATCCTACAAATTCCAACAATTTGATAGCCGCCTGGATGCGTTTGTCAGGCTTTACACTTGCTGCTGGAACAAGTTATTCAATGGATGCAGGATTAACTTGGAGCGCTCCCACAACGATCCCTCATTTGCATACAAATTTTACGTCTGCTGATGTATCCATCGCATTCAATAATTCGGGCGATGCTTTTCTTTCATTTATTGATGCTGCTATTTCGAATGATTCTGGATATGTGATGGTTGCCAAATCAATGACAGGTGGTGCAACTTGGCAGACTCCTGTAAAAGTGTTCAGTGCCATAGCAACACCTGATTTTCCTGTTGACAGGCCTTGGATTGCTATAGATAATAGTGGCGGTGCATTTAACGGAAGATTATATGTTGTATCCAAAAGTGTTGAAACAGGAGCTTTGCCCCATCATGTGTGGATGAAATATTCTGCTGATAATGGTGCAACATGGAGTTCTCAGACAATGGTGGATGATAGCATACCAAGTAATCTGATCACAAACTCGATGGGCGTTCCAACAGTTGGTGCTGATGGAAGTTTATATATCGCTTATATGTCGTATGATCCCGGATCGAGCCCGTTTCCTCGCATTATCTGCATGAAATCAACAGATGGAGGTGTTACACTCTCTCCGAAAATTATTGGATATCCTGTTGTTGGTTCTGGAATTACAGATACTCTTTATCAAGGCAGTTATGTGTTGAGTGCAAATCCTGTTCTTGCAGGAAATATTGTGTTCACATTTACAGATCAGCGGAATGGAGACCCTGATATTTTAAGCGTACATTCAACAAATGGAGGAGTAACATGGACAAGCACTCCTGTGCGTGTAAATGATGATGCAATTTCAAATGGGGTAGGGCAAGATATGTGTTGGGCAGGATTTTCTGCTACCGGAAAATATGCTGTTTCTTGGCGCGACAGAAGAAACACAGGAGGGACTTCTTCTTCTCCCTTTGAAGTGTTCACAACCGTTTCAACAGATGGAGGCGTTTCTTTTAAGACCAATCACAATATGAATTCAACCCCTTCACCATTTATTAATATTCAAAAAGGAAATGATTTTATTGGTGTTTGCCTGGACGATAATTTTGTATACAATAATTGGTGCGACTTGAGAACGGGGAATACAGAAATTTTTATCAATAAGACAGCCATGGCAGTATTTACTGATATTTCTGAAAAAGAAAATATGAATGTCATGCAGTTAAATGTGTTTCCGAATCCAACATCAGAAAATGCAACAATGACTTTTCATGTAATAAAAAAACAATATTTACAAATTGGTTTGTTTGATGTTCAAGGTAAACTTGTAAAAATAATCGCCTCACAAAATTATACCGAAGGAGGGCAACAAATAAAAGTTAATACTTCTGATATTAAGGAAGGATCTTATTTGGTAAGGATCCAAACGGAGGATCAGCAGGTTGTTAGTGCGACCTTATTAAAAATTGAGCGATAGTTTATCTTGGGTATTCCACTCTTACATGATACACATTCATTAATTTTTTCTTGAAGATTTTTTTCAAGGTATTGATGTCTTTAAATGTGATGTCAGAATTCATAAATTGGTTTTGTTCAATTTGTGTTGTGATGATCTTCTCAACTAAATTGTCGATACTTTCTGCATCGTATTTCTTTAAACTACGTGAAGCAGCTTCCACTGAGTCTGCCATCATTAATACAGCAGTTTCCTTTGAGAAAGGTATTGGTCCAGGGTAATGAAATTTCGATTCGTCAATTTGTTGTTCCGGGAATGCATTTTGGAAGGAACGGAAGAAATAAGCGGTGATGGTTGTTCCGTGGTGTGTGCGAATAAAATCAATGATCTGCTCCGGAAGATTGTTTTTCTTAGCGATTTCTATTCCTTTAATTACATGACTGATGATCATTGCAGCACTTTCATCAAAACTCATTTCATCATGCGGATTCATTCCGTTTGCCTGATTTTCTATAAAATACATCGGCATTTCCATTTTTCCAATATCGTGGTATAATGCCCCTGTTCTTACCAATAGTGCATTTCCACCAATATTGTAGATAGCTTCTTCCGCAAGGTTTGCTACTTGTAATGAATGTTGAAATGTACCCGGTGCGCGAGATGCTAATTCGCGCAACAGTTTTCCGTTTGTATCGGAAAGTTCTAATAGTGATACATCAGAAATAAATCCAAATAGTTTTTCGAAAACAAAAATGAAAGGATAAGAAAACAGAGTGAGTAAAGCACTTATTCCGAACCATGCAAAATCTTGCCAGGTAAGAACATCGCTTCCACCTTCCTGAATGATTGTCATTCCAACATATGCCGCACTATAGGTTAAGAATATAATTGCAGATGAAATAAATATTTGAGAACGGTTGCGCATGTTTACGATGCTGAAAATAGCAACCATGCCACCAAGCAATTGAATGAATGCAAACTCGAATCGGTTGGGTGCCATGAAAGAAATGATAAGCACTGTTACTAAGTGCACAAATAATGCTACGCGTGTATCATAAAATGCCCGTGTGATGATTGGTAATATGCAGAAAGGCAATATGTAAATGCTGAACGAAGGCGAGTCAACAGCCATTCTGGCCATTAACACTTGGAGTATGATCAATATTAAAATGAAAGTAATCTTTGCATTATCTAAAAAGATCTCTTTTCGGAAAAAGGCTAGAAACACTATCAATATTGACAAGCAAAGCGATATAATCAATAATTGTCCAAGTATAATAAATAAATAGTCCCCAGAACTACTTGATTGACCTTCGTATTCCGATTTTAAAGATTCGAGAATCTGGAATTTTTTTGCATCGATTAGTTCACCTTTCGAGATGATACTTTGTTCTTTTAAAATGATATCGCGAGACGGTGAAATGTCTTCTAACGCCTGTTTTAATAATTTTTCAGAGGTTGTGTTGTCATAAAAAATGGTGTGAGCAATGCTGTTTTCGAGTAAGGGTAAAATAAATTTAGAATCAACTAGCTTGTTTTTATCAGTAATTTGTTGTTGCACATATTGAAATACTGTTGTTATGGTGTAGAAGTCTTTCAGCTCATGATCCTCGGCTACATTGTTATTCAAAACATACATTGAAAAATCGGAAGGCTTGTTCTCAATTTGAGGGCAAGATTCAATAATTCCTTTTTTGTAAATAGTATCAATAATTTTGTTGGCAAGAGAAAACGTTTTTTCTTTTTCTGCTCTACTCTTTTTAGGATCCCACTTCGCTTCGAACTCATTGGCGAATTGAGATTTCTTTTCAATTGCAATTCTGTTATTATATTTAAAGTAAGGTTTGAAATTTAGAATGGCTTCCGTTTTTTCTTTTTTCAGTTCTTCGGATGTTTTTTTTATTGCAAAATCAAAAGGGGCAACAAGGTCTTCATGAAACCATGGTTTTCCTTTTAGGCTTTGAAATTCGTATTTGAATTTTCCTTGCTTCGGAAAGATGTAAACAATAAGTAAAATAGCAAAAAGCAGAAGGATGCCCTTGTATATTTCAGGATGGCTATGGCGAATGAAAGAGATGAATTTTTTCATACACGAAAATAACCAATAATTAAATAGTTTAAAAGAGGCTTTTGAAGTTGTTTGTACACATGTTTATTCACAATTTCGGATATCTGATTGTTGGTAGTGCGGAAGATGCTTTTGAAGAGATTTTTTATTAGGGGCTCTTATTTTAGCAGCTTAAATACCCTTAACAAGCATGTTCTGCTCACTATCCCTTTCATTTGTAAAAAGCACGAATAATGCTTAAATTTGTCGGGTTATTTATAAATTTCAAAATCACAACAAATCATTATGAAAGAAGTATACATTATATCCGCAGTACGAACACCATTAGGAAGTTTTGGTGGTTCATTAGCAAGTGTTCCTGCAACAAAATTAGGGGCGATAGCAATAAAAGGGGCTTTAGCAAAAGCAGGACTTGATCCGAAAGAAGTTCAGGAAGTATATATGGGGAGTGTTTTACAAGCTAATTTAGGACAAGCGCCTGCTCGTCAGGCGGCTATTTTTGCAGGATTACCAAATACGGTTGCTTGTACCACTGTAAATAAAGTATGTGCTTCCGGTATGAAAGCAATCATGATTGGTGCACAAAGCATTCTCTGCGGTGATGCGGATGTTGTTGTTGCTGGTGGAATGGAAAACATGAGTCAGGTTCCATTTTATTCTGAAAACATGCGTTGGGGAAATAAATATGGAAATGTAAGTATGATAGATGGTTTAGCAAAAGATGGTTTGACAGATGTTTATAATAATTATGCCATGGGAAACGCAGCAGACCTTTGTGCGAAAGAATGTAATATATCTCGCGAAGATCAAGATGCTTTTGCTATTGAATCATATACGCGTTCTAAGAATGCTTGGGCTGCCGGTAAATTTAATGATGAGATCGTTCCAGTAGAAATTCCTCAAAGAAAAGGCGATCCTATTATTTTCAAAGAAGATGAAGAATATAAAAATGTTCGTTTTGATAAGATACCTGAATTAAAAGGGGCTTTTTCAAAAGATGGAACAGCAACTGCAGCCAATTCTTCAACAATGAATGATGGTGCAGCAGCTTTAGTATTGATGAGTAAAGAAAAAGCTGAAAAATTGGGATTGAAACCTATTGCAATCCTTCGAGGATATGCAGATGCAGCGCATGCTCCTGAATGGTTCACTACAGCTCCGTCTTTAGCTGTTCCTTTGGCGGTATCAAAAGCAGGTTTGACATTAGGTGATATTAATTATTTCGAATTGAACGAAGCGTTTTCTGTTGTTGGATTAGTGAACATGCAAAAAATGAAATTGGATGCATCGAAAGTAAATGTGAATGGAGGAGCTGTTTCATTGGGGCATCCTCTTGGTTGCTCTGGTGCAAGGGTCGTTGTTACATTGATCCATGTTTTGAAACAAAATAAAGCTAAATATGGTGCAGCCGGAATTTGTAATGGTGGCGGTGGAGCATCAGCAGTTGTTGTTGAAGCGATATAAGAGTACAACTTGTCAAATATTGGATGTTCTAAATTCCAGTATTTGACAATTAATACACAAATATGTTCGGAATTTGTAATTTATGCATAGTGCCTTGTAGAAAAGAGCCTTCTGACAGAAGTGAGATGGTCACTCAGCTTTTGTTTGGAGACCATTTTCAAATTTTAGAAACACAAGGCAGCTGGTGCAGGATCAAGATCACTTACGATGAGTATGAATGCTGGATTGATAAAAAACAATTTCTCCCAATTCAACAACATTCATTTGATCTATTAAATACCGGTGAATTTTTTTGTGTAAATGAATTGATACAAATTATCTCAGATAAAAAAACAGGACAATTATTTCCTATTGTGATTGGAAGTACGCTTCCTAACTTCGATGACGGAGAATGTGCGGTTGAAAATTCTACCTTTGGTTATGATAGTGCATACATAAATGGTCATCTTCCTTTTACAAAAGGAGGATTGGTTGAAACCGCCATGATGTATTTGCATTCTCCCTATTTATGGGGTGGAAAAACTCCATTTGGTATCGACTGCTCTGGATTTACTCAAATGGTATATAAATTAAATGGAATCAAAATTAAACGCGATGCCTATCAGCAAGCAGAGCAAGGTGAAACATTAAGTTTTGTAGAAGAAGCTGAAGCAGGAGATCTAGCATTCTTTGATAATGATGAAGGTAAAATTGTTCATGTAGGAATTGTGATGGACAACAATAAAATTATTCACGCCTCAGGAAAAGTTCGTATTGATGGTTTTGATCACCAGGGTATTTTTAATAACGATAAAAAAGATTATTCTCACCGTTTAAGATTGTTGAAGAGGATCGTTTAATATCCTCCGAACTATTTCTAAAAGTAAAGGTCGAGCAAAACAAATACTGCAAAGACAACACTTGCAATTCCATTCGTAGTAAAAAAAGCAATATTTACTTTACTTAAATCATTTGGTTTTACTAATGTGTGTTGGTAAAACAGCAATAGGCAATAGAAGCTCGTGCCTATCCAATACCATACTTCAAATTTAGCATATACGCCTGCATAAATAATAAAAAGTCCACTGATAACGTGGAGAATATTTGATAACATCAAAGCGCCTTTTTTTTCTAACCAAACAGGAATCGATTTTAAGTTTTTTGACCGGTCAAATTCTTCATCTTGCAACGCATAAATAATATCAAAGCCGCTTACCCAAAATAAAACAGCAAATGAAAAGAACAACGGCAGCCAGTTGAATTCACCTGTTACGGCAAGGTATGCACCAATTGGTGCAAGTGATAATCCCAGTCCTAAAATCAGATGACACAATGCGGTAAATCTTTTTGTTAGGCTATATCCTAAAACAACTATTAATGCTACCGGTGATAAATAAAAACAAAGCGGATTGATGAAGTAGGTGGTCGTAATAAATAAGATACAATTTGTAATCACGAAAATTAATGCAGCTGTAGGCTTAACAATTCCTGCAGGAATTTCTCGCACAGCTGTTCTTGCATTTTGTTCATCAATCTTTCTGTCGATATAGCGATTGAATCCCATTGCCGCACTTCTGGCAAATATCATACACAGTATTACAAAGGCAAAAAGTTGGAGATCGAATTTGGCTTCTGTAAAAGTGATTGCTAAAAAATAGCCGATGATGGCAAATGGCAATGCGAAAATTGTATGACTGAATTTTACCAGTGATAAATAATTGCTAATGGTATTCGGAGAATTCTGTTGCATTAAAAATGATTGTATCAGTGTTTGCCTTTGTTTAAAAATACAAGCACCATGATCAATAGAATAGGAATGGAGTTTAAAATAACTCCTATAACACCGGCCGTAAATTTATTTTTATTGATGCTGTGTTTCGAATCAAGAAAAATATAAATGCAGGAACAAACCATTCCTAAAAATCCAACAGGAAGAGATAAAAATAAACCCTTCATGCCGAAAAAAATAAGCGCTGCTGATAGGAATCCAATTCCGATTGATAAGATCCCTAAAATTTTAATTTTTTGTTGCATAACTTATATTATACTACAAAACTATCATTTTTTCGGTAGTGACGGTCGTTCCATTTACCAATAATTTGAAAAAGTAAATCCCTGATGGAAGTCCATCTAATTGTATTTTAGTGTCAGATATAGATTTGTATTTTATCTCTTGGCCCATATCGTTATATATTTTCAATTCAACATTTTTTTTGGGTTGGATCCCCGAAATGTTTATAGAAATTATTGTTCCTTGCAAAGAAGGGTTGGGATAGATCAAAAGGGAATATTGATTTGTCGGATCTGCTACTGCAGTGATATCACATCCTATTAATGCGGTAAATGCATTTGCTTTTCCGTATCCATAAAAACTATTTGGAACCGTTCCTGTAAAAGCATCAAGTGTGGTACAGCTGGTAATGGCCTGTTTCACTATTGTTGCAGATGCTGTAGGGTTCTTTTGAAGATAAAGGGCTGCTATTCCTGCTACCCCTGGACTTGCAGCAGAGGTTCCACCACCTAGTGTATGATATCCTCCTGGATCATAATAATCAGGGTATGTAACAGCATCAAGTGGTAAATTGGATAATAAGGAACACGACATAACAAAATCTCCGGGAGCTGCAATATCCGGTTTTATTCTTCCATCTCGGGTTGGTCCTGCACTAGAATTTGGATGACGTTTTCCGGGAGTTCTTGTTGGGTCAACAAATAAAACGGAATTGTAATTCAACATGCTCATTCTGTTGGTGTAATTCCCTACGGTTATTACGTTATCAAGACATTGAAAGCTTGACACAATGGTTTGGTTTAAATCTGGAAATTTGTAATAAGCACTATCGGACATCAATGAACTAGAAGGAAGTCCTGAATTGACAAGATCAAAATTCCAAAGGTCGAATTTCCCTGCTCCGGTTGTGATTAAACGCCAATTATAAGTAGTGGAATCTGGAATAATATAGTATTCCATCGAATAGGAGCCTCCAATCAAATCACCATAACTTTGTATAATTCCAATTCTATTTCCAGCATTGTATAACGTGTCACTTTGAATTATTCCCAAATGTGTTGAAATGTCAGAAAATGGCAACCTTCCTCTAAAAGAATAAGGACTGATCTCATCTGCTCCGACAGAAAATTGAACATTCTTTAAATCGTTAGTGTCAGCCCACATAACAAAATCAATACTTCCACCAGATAAAGAGAAGAAAGTAAAGTTGGTATCGGTTGTTACATTGTATCCAAGGTGAATGGGCACATCGCCTGCATTTCCTGCTGCTGCAACAAAAGATGTTCCTGTTGTTTGAGCATTTATCATATTACTTATCAGTTGTGCTTGCAAATCTTGTCCATCATGAGAGCCCAAGTAATCACCTAGACTTGCATTAATAACACATGGTTTACCTAACAGATTCGCTTTGCTATAAATGTAATTGACTGCATCTGTTATCAATGTTGCGTTGGTGCTGGCAAAATCAAGTGCAACAAATACGATATCAGATTTAGGAGCAATACCTTTGTACGTTCCGTTCGCTAATCCATTGCCCGCAGCTATGCCAGATACATGTGTGCCATGGCCGTTAAAGGTAATATCTGTATGTGCAGCCGCAAGACCTCCGTCAATTTCAGTATTGTTCCATTCTTGTCCATACCCATAGGAAGGTGTGTTTGCAGCAATTGGTTGTGTCTGATCCCATAAAAACTTGACCCTTGTATTACCAATGCTGTCTTGCAGGTCGGGGTGCGTAAAATCGATCCCAGAATCAATAATACCGATTATGATTCCCTCCCCATTATATGCTTGCGTTAATGGACTTTGCCCAGATTGAACAGGAATTACGTTATTGTTGAGAAGCATTGTGTCATTCATCAATTGAAAATGTGGTGGGTAGGCTTCAATGCGCAGAATGTTTTTATTACTAATAAATGTTGTAATATTTGATGTAGGAATCCGAATAGCAGCAATATCTCCGGCAGAATATTTAAACACACCATTTATATTCGCTGTTAAAAGTTTTATGGTAGAAATATCTCCTTTTACAAAAACATCGATCAACTCTAGGCTACCTGGTGATTGACTTTTTTTTGCCAAAGCAAAATTCATTTTGCTTTGGGCAATGCTGTTCATTGACAAAATGATCAATAGATAAAAGATGTATAATTTTTTTCTCATTTTTTTTGTATTTAGTTACGAAATTTACGATTCAAATGCCAATTTTACTAATTTTTTTAGGGTGAATTATAGTTTTAGCGCTATCTTTTTATTTTTCTTTTCTATCCATTTCATGCAAACAATCCTTCACATCGTCACGTTTTTAACTTACTTAATAGTAATGGATAGACGAATAATTAATTCTACAGCGTGAATATGAATCTATATCGTTCAATAAACAAAACATAAAAAAGTAAAAATAAGACTTCGGAAGCAAAATTAGAGGAAAAACAAGGTTTTAATAAGTTATAAAAACACTTTATAATTCATTAAAACAAATGAGATTAAAATTTTAATTGGTTTTAAAAAGCAGTTTAGGCCTCAAGTTTTCGTGTTTATTTTTTTTATTGAAAAATAATCTAAATCAAATCTATATTTCTTAAAAATAGTCCTTATTTCTAATTTGAAATACTATTGCTGCCCTTTATAAGTCAAATAGAATCTGCTGCCGCTTAAGAGGGAATAGTTAATTCTACTTTCTTTCATCTTCTTAAATACAATGAAAAGCACCCGCTTCATTTACCTACAAATTAAGGTTCATATTCTCCCAATAATTTACGATATTTGCTCTCCAATATTTTTCCAATCAAGTATTAATTTTTTAATTCAAAGAAATGTCAGAAGGCAGACAAATTATTTTTTCGATGGTGAACGTGAGTCGCACGTTACCTGCAGGTAAAACTATTTTAAAAGATATTTATTTATCATTTTATTATGGTGCTAAGATCGGTATTCTT
>Ga0209596_1001187_pt1 | contig 22819 bp, 35 predicted proteins | sample M_130807_MF_Meta_FD_187314 | JGI IMG/M metagenome (GOLD analysis project Ga0209596, IMG submission 187314) | Freshwater microbial communities from Lake Montjoie, Canada to study carbon cycling - M_130807_MF_MetaG (SPAdes) (version 2) | ecosystem: Environmental > Aquatic > Freshwater > Lake...
TTCCCAATTATCAATCATACCTTGTACAACTTCCCAAGGAACATCTTTACCTGGACGACTGGCCAACCGTTTCTTGAGTATATCCAAATCTGGAGTACGGAATACTACAGCAATATGCTCGTAGTCCGGCAGCATGTTAAACTTACGAGCACGACTTTTAACTGTGGTACTGGTTTGATCCCAAATCACAGTATGACAGTGTTCACGTGCAAATACAACCTGTTCGGCCATTAGGCCAATGGCTGTGGGCATGTATTCAGCAAACACTTCACTATAGGTCTTACCCTGTGCTCTAGCGTAGTCTTCTACAAATGCGTCGGTATTAACTATAGTCAGCCCCAACATCCAAATTTGGTCTTTGATCCAAGTACTTTTGCCAGCGCCGGGTACTCCCACTAACATGTACAACTTCATTATTCGTCCCCTAAATATACTCGATTGACAAACTTTTGCATTTCTAGATGATCTTTATTCTTTATGTATGTGCCTGGACTTTTCTGCCCAATTCCAGAAGTATCAAAGTAGTTTTTAAATTCAATATTAAATTTACCGAAATCAACATTGGTATTTGTATGTGCTCCGATTGTTATTACATAATTTGGAAGTCTGACTTTGTTCTTTACAAGTTTGTTAACTAAACTATAGGAGGTCTCGGCACCTTTACTAAATCCATAGATTTCATAATAGCCTTGTGAGTTGTTAATAATATTGTATGCCACAGTTTCCTGGTTATGAGACAACACAATTGGTAATAATTTTTTGGCCTTGGCAAACTTAAAAAATGCCTTATGATCAAATGTTTCGTTTATTCCAGTAAACCCAATAATAAATCCATGATAAATTGGTTTCTTAGCGTCAGCTATAGTCACAGTGAATGATAAAAAGACTGCAACAATGAAATTAGTTACCGCACGTTTCTTTTTCATAACCAAAATTATTTAAACTGCATCTATTCCCACTGCCCACAATTTTTTAATATTAAGATCACGTAGTTCAAAAGACTCTGACTGGATACGTTGCTCTTGTCCTGCTAATAATGCATCAGCGACCTGCTTGGCCTCGTATAATCCCTGGCCAGACACTGCGCGAATTGCCTTGATAATCTCTACCTTGTTAGCACTTGTCTGACCCGCTCTGTGGCCTATCAATTTGATCTCTGTACCTACCGATCCAGTCAACATGGCAAAAAACACTTTGCCTTTGATATCGTTGCCAATGGTGGCATTGATCTGATCCCAGACATGTAACCCGACTTCTGGGCCCAACGACGTTGTTAATGCTCGCAGAAAATATACTGCGGCTGGAATAATGCTGGCTTCTTGTTCTGGCGTCAGTTCAATTTGCATTTATCGTACCCGATCGGCTAGTATAGCAAAGCATAAACGTGATTGCAAGTCATCATCAAACGTGGTCCACACTTCGCGCAATCGAGCTTCTGTGACAGATCGATATCCTCGATCCTGTTTCTTGAAGCCCAATGAATCGGCATCCCACTTGGTGGATTTCTTAAAGCTCAATGCCTTACCACGGCGTCCCCAAAATACATAGCACTGGCTGGTGTCACCAGCGGAGCAGAACCCCCACACTTTGTCAGATGTACCTTGTTGATTCCATCCAATCCAGTGGAACTCTAGTTGGTTCATTATTCCGCCCGGCCAGCGGCCGCACAATAATCAAAAAATTCAGTGGTAGTGCCCTGAAATTCCTGCTCACCGCTAACAATCGTCACAGTAATCTCACCAGAATCTACCATGACGTTATAAACGTAATCCACTTCCTCCAGGTCCTCTGGATCGGCAGGGATAGATTCGATGTAAAAGTCGCCTGGTGCAGTTTTAAACTGGGCAATCATCTGCGCCGCCAAACAACCAGCACCGTTGGCCACTCGTTTGCGTTCCAGTCCCAGCCCATTTACAATTTTCATATCAAGTAAAAATGTGGCAAGCTCAAGGCCGTGACCACTCAGATAACCGTCATATTGGCGATACATACAAATTAACGGTACTCCGTCATCGTGTATAATAGTTCTGCTACGTGTTCCCATGATCTACTCCTTGTTGAAATTAACTACCAGTAACCAAACGCAACACACCAGGTTCTGTAAGGATTGGTGTAAATGCTTCGATAAAAATGTGATGTTGATCACCGCTGGCCTTGATAGCAGCGTCTGCCGCAATATATAGGTCAATCCATTCGGCTCCAGTGTCAGTAATATGCGTATATTGATCACCATATTTGATTTTGGTAGCACCAGTGTAGGGGTGAGTGGTATATAGGTCTGCTACTTCAAAAATGCTCCATACACTATCCAACTTGTAGTGGATAGCTTCATTGACATAGTGTTTATTTTTGGTGTTAAAGACCTCATCGTCCTGCTTATATGCGTTAGCCAGACCTTTTTCCATATCGGCTATAGCCTTCTCCAAACGGGTAGTGATCTCCTCACGCACAACACCTGCAAGTGATCCCTGAACACTGCGAATTTGGCACAGGGCATTGTGGATGGTTTTGAATTCTTCAGCAGTCAGTGTAGGGTTACAGTTCATTTTTCGCTCCGTTTCTTTAGTGTAAGTGTATTATACGTGAAATGGATTTATCGGGCAACCTTGACGTAGTTTAAATTAGTTACCAACGCATCACCGATACGCGGGTTCTTGGCATGGCCCTTGACCTTGGCTGTAATTTTACTGCCATTGGGTATTTGATTTTTATTCCAAAAGCTGACTAAATTACCTTCATCATCTTTTCCGGAATGCACATACGAATTATACATCGGCAAAAACCGGGTAGTAATTTCATTAAAAGTTATCGCGATCTTTTTACCAATCGTACCAATATGCTTACTATCTGTGCCGGCACTGATCATCGCTTCTTTGAGCGTGTCTGCCTTGCTCATATCATCGCTTAACTTCGGTGCCCATGCCAGCAGCCCAAAATCTTTGCTGGTAATCTTATCTCGTTCAAGCAGGGCATTTACAGTGACAAGGAAATCATTGTTTTTAACACCAGTCAATATATTAACAGTGATCCGTTGACCAATGGCAGAACGTATTGCAAGCGCCGTTTCGATCAATTTGGGATCTTGGTGTATATTACCCGCGCCTGCGGCAAAATAATCGTAGATTAATTCTTTGTTACCCGGGAGATTGGTGTCGTAGTCAAACTTAGTGACTTTATTTCCCTGCTTGCGATAGGTATACACAGCCACTGCCAGGGCATCAATGATACTAACGGAAACTTTTTGATACTTAGCCATTTTATCCACCTGTGCTTAATTATAATACAAGTATTATAGCATAGGTTTGAATTATGGGTCAACCGCTATTTTTACGGGCTAACGTCTGGTGTAACTGGCTCAAATATGCACTTTGATTGGCTAATTTGGACTCTAAACGCTCTACCCTGTATCGCAGATCAGCGATAATTTGATGTTGTTGATCCATGAGTTCTTTGTTCCCTTTTAGCACTTTTTCGTGGCTAAGTAGATTTGGGCGCGGAGGTGCATTAGGATCGACTGCCCTCTTTTTCTTTACTCGATACATATCAAACATATTCATATCAATATTTATAAAAAACTATTTGTAAATTGTTTTAAATGAATAGCTTTTCGTATATCGGCAAATAAATCATTTAAAAACGTTGTTTCTGTTAATCGTTTTCTATTATGTTCTAATATAGGTATGCACTTTTGATAGATTGTATATATATCTTCTATGGGACGTTGTGCAAAATACATAAAACTACGATTTACAGCAAGGATACGATCATAATGATTGATAATATCGTCATAACTTTCATCTATAAAGTCACCAAATGTTTGATATCCTTGCGATCTCAAATAGCGTAGTGTACCCTGCGGACTTAACATAATAAACATTTGCCCATGATGGATAGCATTAAAGACTTTTTCTGATAAAAACGTATATCCAGTGACTGTCTCGTAATATGTATCGGTTATCATATTCAAATAACTATCGGTCATAAAGTGTCTAGGCATATCAATCCAATGGATACTATTATCTATTTTGGGAATTGGTAATAGATGATCAATAGTTTTCCCAACAGATATTATATGATCCATCTGCTCCGTGGTATAAGTCAGTGGCATCTGCCCTGACCCGTGCTGCGTACTAAAACTAACATAACCTTGATCTAGTAATCCAGAATTAATAATATGGCTTAGAATAAATTTACGCTGTGGATAATCTTTAGTACCTATACTTAAAAATTTACGTGATTTATGTGCGGAATAATCAATATCAATTGGAGATTTATTTTTCCATAAGGTATTAGCCTCATACTCAAAATACATAGAATTCGACACTATGAATTTAAATTGAGTATGGTCAACTGGCCCTAACAAGCCGAGACAAAACACCACAGGATTAGGAATAGACTTGGCAAATTCATTAAATGCATCGATAATAAATTTGTCGTGAAGTCCTACAACTTGTCCAGCCGACCAAAATAATTGGATTTGATCGGGGCCGGTAATTTTAGATTTTATATTATTAAGAAAATCTTGTATATCGCTTGGGTTTAGATTTTCATGTAAAACTGTTATCCGCGAAATATTAAATTCTTTATAAATTTCTCCCCATACTGGCATACTATTCTCATCGGCCATCAAAAGACCGTTTGTACGTGATATTTGTCAGTAGGGACGCTTGGCATCTTAACACAAACAGTGAAAGTGTCTTCTAGATAACGACAGTTGCTGATCACTTCGTTGGGGGAAATTTCAAATATGTCTCCTTCGACAAATTCTTCTCCCCCAACGATAACATGACCTTTAACGATTAAACTAAGTTCCTTGGCGATTTTATGTACATGTGATTCACTCATATCACCTTTTGGATTAAACATATACGCAACTTCGAACAAGTCTGTTTTCCAAATGGCACGATCAAATGCACCCACGAACCAACCACGAGCACCAGATTCACTTAGTTTATATCGCTTCATTGATTAGAAGCGATGCGTCATACCAACTACAAAAGCATTTTGTGTAGAACCTGTAGAAGCTATCAGGCTTGGATATGTCACACTGGCCAACGAATTAGAGTTTGCACCTCCACCGCCATAAGGAGCAAATCCACTTCCGCCTTTGTTGGCAGTTGTAGCTACACCAACATATGCACCGGTACGCTTAGTGAAGTTATAGTCACCAACTAAACTCCAAGTCTGGGAGCCGTTAGCAGAACTAATGTTGTCCTTGAGATTGTAGTATCCAACAGATACATCAATTTTAGGAGTTACATTGTACTTGGCACTTACTTGGCGTAGGTCAAAGTCCGTGTTAGCGGCCCTGGCACCATTGGGGTTTTGGAAGTTTGCCCAACCGGCAGCAACTTTGAACTTGTTGATGATATAGTTACCACCAACAGTCGTCGTTTGAGCAGTAGTCAATCCACCGGAGCTGTCTGATGTTTGGTAGCTAATAGCACCCGCCAACGGGCCGTTGTTATATGACAAAGCATACGTGTGACGGCTACTTGCGTTTAATGCACCCAAGGTAGCATCACTTGATACACCACCAAACGTATATTGGATCGATCCTTTGAATCCTTTAACGACCGGGCTATCAAGACGGACCGCGTTGCTTACTTGTGAGCCGCCAGTAAAAGTACCAATACCAGTTTTAGCTGTACTTGTACCGCCAAAGCTAGAACCGTCGGCAAAGTAATTAAACGAACTACCAAAGTTGCGGCCGCCATTTACATCACCATAGTTGAACGTTTCAGACACTAGGTTTCCTTGGCGTCCTGCTTTTACCATTCCCAGTTGACTATTTTCAAAGTATATGTTGGACTGGCGGCTCATAAATGTGTTTGCCACACCAGTACTGGCATTGAAGCCTTGATCACCAGTGGCTAGGTTGACTTGTGCTTCTAGGTTAATACCAACCGTTGTGCCACTACCTAGGTTTTCTGACGCGAGAAAACCAAGTCGGCTAGCTGTCGTTGGATTACTCAAAACCTGTGTCGCATTTTTCCCAACACTACCAACATTGGTCGCGTTAACGATACCTAGGTCCATGATACCGTAGATTTTAACGTCCTGGGCTTGTGCCATACCAACCGCAAAAGTCAGGCTTACTGCCATTGCTAATTTCTTCATTTTTTGTTTCATATAAACTTTCCTTTATAAGTTACTGCTATTATTTATTAATTACTACTGCTTCACCTACTACTTTTTCACCTGCTACTTTAGGGAAATCGATTGGATTGTCTGTTCCAGTTTCGTGCGGAACTTCTTCTTTGGGAATAAATTGTTCAAGGTAGGCCATATCTAGTTGCGCCATGACATTGATCACATATTTAGGATATGCAGTTAGGAAATACTTAAACAGAGTATCAAAATCTTTATGTTCTGTGTCGTATTTGTTACGCACGACTGTTTTCGCGTTGAGATTTAAGATAACTCCGGCTATTTGCATATCCTTAGTTTTTAATCCTCGGGTAAATTCTATGCGTTCATCGTATTGATAGTTTTCAGAATTCTGCATCCAACCAGCTTTTTCAGTCCTGACTCCTTGGCGTGGCTTAAGTGAATAAAATGCTACTAGATGTATTTCTTTGATTTTCATGTTTTTTCCTATAACATAAGAGTAAGTTCAGCCAACGTGGCACTTAAATTAATTTCTTGATCTGCAACCAACGGGATTTTTGCCATTCCGTTGCGTATGATAACAATGGCTTGATCCTGTTTTGTAGCATCCTGGCTCCACAAGTCTAAGTTATTATACATCCAAGTGAATATCTCTTCAACCGCTTCGGGCGAAGAACTTTGACATAGCAGACTTCTTGCTTCTCTCACACGACCTTGTTTAAATAAATCCACGCAATCCAGCTTCCAATCTCGCATTGACTTTTCAGTCGCGCTAGGGGGTAGTAATTGTCCCGATTGGCTATTTGGTTGTACCAAGTTTAAACATTTACGCAAATCGGGATATGTTGCTTTGACATAACTATCCAGCGTATCCAACTCAAATTCTATTCCTTCGGTTACTAGGATCGTGGCAACACGGGCAGTAAATTCTGTGTGATCTGTTTTATCAATATGGAATCCCTGTGTACGACTGTGTAAAGCTGGGATTACTTTATGTGGATAATTACAAGTTAAAATAAACCTAGACTGGCCAGCATACGTTTCCATCAAGCCCCGCAAAATTGCCTGTGCATTTTGTGACATATAATCTGCTTCGTCTAGCAATACTACTTTGAAATCACCAAAGGGCATTGTTTGTACAAAGCTCTCAACCCTGTCTTTAATAAAGTCAACACCATTGTCCCTGCTGGCATTGATATGCAGTGTATCATACTCTTGGATCTCTAGTTCATTGATTAAAATCTTAGCAAGAGTAGTTTTACCTGTACCGGCACTACCACTGAATAACAAATGCGGGATTGATTTATCTTTAATCCAAGCTTCAACTTGATTTCGTTGACTGCTATCAGTAAAGACATATTCACTGATTGTTTTAGGTCTATATTTTTCTGTCCAAAGTTCTATCATGCAAATACCTCTTCCTGTAAATATCGTTTTAGTTCTTTATCAGTCGGTTCAACGGAGTAGTTATTTTTGAAGAAGATCTCATAGCTGTCACTTCCGTATTTGCCGATGCCATACAACATTGTAGCATCAATACCGTCCCAATGCAAGAAATCTTCGGTCATCCTACGTAGTCTCTTTTCGCGTACATTGACCATGCCCAGACCACATATCACTTCTTTTACTTTATTTGGAGTACTAGAGATAAATCCAACGGGATCGGCCCATTGATCCAGGAACATGGGCAATACGGTCTTAACAGGTTTACGACCAGTCTGGTTCAGCATGATCACTGCTACCATATGCTGCCACATCCTTTGTCGACCACGACCTGGTAACTGTTCCTGGACCATTAAATCATCGCGCAAGGGCTTGATCATTTTATTTCCATCAGATACTAACGACGCAATATTTGCACTATTCGATCCTGTTCCCATTCTTCCTCTCCAGTAAAAGTTGGTAGTTTACTATATTCATCTTCTAACCAACATTTTAACACATACAGTTCCTTCTTGCAATAGGAAGTGGTAAAACCGTCGTTGTATGGGCTTCTTATTTCTACCAGAGATCTACGTATAGCAGAATACGCAGGTTGGATGTCGGGTTTAGCAAATCCCATACTACCAACGTGTTTCTGCGTCCTTGAGTATAGAATTACTTAAACTATCATCTGCTGGTACTTGGTTTGACACTAGTAATACATCAGTTGGATCAATACGACGTAAGGTTTGTTTGCCACTTGCGTCCTCGATATCGACACCGCGTGTCCATCTGCCGTGGGTCACTAATATCCATTGTCCAACTTTTATATCTTGCTGTTTAGGACCAATGGCATAGACCTGTGCCCATCGTGGACGTATGCCTGCTGTACGCATATCATCACCAAGCAGGTGCAGTCCCGAACTAGTAGTACGGGCACCAAAGTTCATATCAGTCACTAATACGTGATCGTTTAACGCTTTAATAGATTCTATCTTAATGGCTTTGAACATATTTTAAATCCGTGTGGGCCCAGTGGGTTTTCTTGGATCAATCATTGGTTGTTGATTGACTGTAGCAGGTTTTGCAACAGATGCTGCCAAGCTACCCCGAACTGCTGGAGCCGGGCCTTCATTGCTTATGATTGGCTCCATTGGTGTCTGCGTGGTTAAGTTGTTTACAAGATTGTGTAATTCTTTTGCTTTACTCTCTTCCATTGCCGCTTGCGTTTTAGCAAATTGGGCCGGTTCGTTCGGACTGTAAGGAGCCGAGTATACCTCATCCATGCGAGTATTGCGTCCAATTGACACTTGTCCACGAGAACCTAGCAAATCTCCACGTGCGTTTACTTTCATATTACCAACTGCGATGGCTGTTTCATTTGATAGCTTTAGCCTGTCGATATCAATCGACTTACCTTTTGCTGTTTTATAAACTCTTGACATTTTGTGATTCCTTTATTTTAAAAATTCTTCAATGGGCAAATCGTAATACAATGAATTGATACGGTGCACCCCCAATAGATATAATATATAACTCGCCACACTAGATCCACGACCTAATCCCCATACTACATTGTTAGATCGCATCGTATCAACAAAATACTTTAAATATTGTAATAAGGTAAATAAATTTCTTTCTTGATACAATAATAATTCCATACCAACTCGTTGTAATTCTTCTTCCGTTTTACATAGTCCCAATACATACTGTGCCACATCTAGTTCTTTGTAACTAGTGGGCATATACCAATTGGATTGTTGTGACCAGTCAAATAATTCTATCGGAACATCATCTTTATAATCTACAGATACATATCTTTTCAATATAGGGAAATCACTGAATGTAACTTCCCTGCTTTGATTATACTTACCAGGATCGTCGACCATAAACAATGATAAATCTATGTTTGGATTTTGATAGATAATATCACATAGCTCGGCTTCTGTAGTATAAGCCTGACCAAATTTATTATAGTTCATTGTATGTCGATGATGTTTTTAAAGTTCTTGGAGTTCTTCTCCATCTCTGCAAGAGCCTTGCTATCACGTTGATTCATTTCAACTTGATAATCTTGCAATAACAATTGTAGTTGACGTACCATATCAGCATTGCCCATACGGTAAGACGCTGTTATTCGTTTGAGCAATTCACCATACTTATGGGTCAACTCTTCGGCAGTTAATTTACTTAAATCTGGAGATAATGGATGGAACATTGTAATTATCGACTCCTAGTGTTAATAGTATATACTAATAAAAGTCGGAAGTCAAATAATTTCTGTGTTTATTACCAAGAACTAGATGCCCAAGAAGTCCGTTTCCACGTATTAGTAGCGGTACACATATATAGATATGATGCATCATATGCAACTTGTCCAGCGGTGCCAATCGACGAGCTAGTAGCTGGAACACCGCTCGTTGATAATATCACGTTACCGAAAAACTTAACGCTCTTATCATTTTCTACACCAACTGCTTGTTGGACAGTATCTATACTGGACGCTGTCCTCGCAGCTCGACCGTTTGGTGCAACAAAGAACGCAATATTACCACCCAATCCATACTGTACGTTTGATCCAGTGGCAAACATGCTGATACTACTCGACAATTGGAATATATTTGAATTGGTTGTTCCCGTACCAGTATAAGCATAGGCGTTAAACGCACCAAGATAATCTGCTGACCGTACAGCACAATTTGATGTTAGGGTGGATTGTGTGTATATATTTCCACGTGCGGCAGTGACGGAAAAGCCGCCCATAACACCAGAATCGGTCACGGGATAACTTACATTGGCCATCCCTAAATTACCGATGGTAACAGAATTATAACTACCGAGCGTACTAACTTTATCGTTACCTGATTCTAGTTCCTGTGCCAAGGCATACGCAGTAGGTGAAAGACCGTATCCGATTAATACCGTTGAATTTACTCCGGAATTATAATAAAAGTCGGGATCTCGGAATGTGGATCTGTTTCTGCTAACATCAAATATTAAGAAATTAGTTCCACCATCAACTGAACTAAAGTCAAACACATAGTTACCAGGAGCATCAAATGTAATAGTATAATTTGTACCGTCGGATGTCGCACCGGCGATGTCATTGACACCGATTGTTACTTCAGTGGGCAATGTTACAGTATGACCGGCGCTGGTTACTGTCAGCCACAAACGAAGTACTCCGTATCCCAACGCTCCACCTCCTGTGGAAGTTGGCCAATTATCTAAAGTGACAGAAATTGATGCCGCAGTAGTTATACGCTGGAAATTAGCGAGAGAAAAATCAAGTGATATACTACCAATTCCGGCACCTAGATCTAATAATGCTTGTGTCCATGCTTTAAGCTGTGGCCGGGTTATAGTGGTACCAACCATATCGTTATTTAAAGACTGGCCGTTTAATGGCTGTATTAAAATTGCTTTTTCTTGCAGATCGGTTATTTCGGCCTGAGCATACAAAAAATTATTTTTAGTATTTGTAAAATTGTCGCGAAAACCTTGGCTAGGGTTGTCCTGGCCCGCCAACGGAAAATTACCGTCTACATTATATGGATTGATATTTGATGCCATTTAATTTCTTATCCTAATTCGTTAAGTTATTGCCATGTCACTAATGGGGTGCGCTGCCATACATTTGTTCCAACGCACACATATATATAATATGAACTGACGTTAGCTGTCATGGTGGCGCCGGCGGTTGCTGTTGTTAAGGTAACCGTTTCGCTGATACTGGTTAGTTGTGCATTTGCTAAAGTAATATTTCCGGAACTATATACATGCTTGATATAATATGTGGTTCCGGAAGTCAATCCGCCTAGGTTATTGTCTAAAATAAATTTCTGGCCGGCGTGTAGATTAGTAATAGTTCCGACTTTTACTAAATTTCCAGTGGCATAGGTATTTGTAACGGTCGGGGTATAGTATGCAAGTCCATATGCAATTTGCCCTGCTGTGCCAGTGGCCCCTGCAGACGCCGGCACAGATTTTATAGTTGGGGCAGTTGATATAGTGGTTTGTAATGCCGAAATCTCACTTTGCGCCAATAAAAAATTATTCCTAATAGCACTAAAGTTATCACGGAATGTTTGGGTGTCGTTGTCCTGCCCGGCAATAGGAAAGTTGATATCTAAGTTAGCCGGATTGATGTTTGATGCCATTATTTAAAAACTCCATATTGGGGAAACTTTAGATATTTATCATGTAAGTTAGGTGTGTAATATTGATCTTCTTTGCTAAAGAATTTAGTTGTATTTTTGTTAAATGTAGTCGGTTTATCTATCGAAGTAAGATTAGGCTTTGCAACAACATACTCTGGCACAGACTGTCCAGCCGGTACAATTGGGTTATAATACATAATGGCGCCGGCGCGTGTTTTACCCTGTAGAATTCGAACACGTTGATTTGTATATATTTCCTGTATAAATGTTAGTACTACGATGTTATTAATAATATTGATCCGCCAGACTCCACCACGTTGATTAGATGCGGCAATCCCCTGTGCTGCCTCTAAGTATCCGGGTATGATTGAATATGCTTCGTAGACTTCAACGTCGTATCCTTCAACAGCAGCAGTATCAATAGCATCACCGTAGTATGCTTCTTTGTAAGCGATCCATCCGTCATAATTAGTTAACGTTGAAAAGAGTTCTTGTTTAGCGAAAATTAAAGTTTGTCCATTGTAGAAATCTGTCCTACCGTCGATCCCATTCCTCTCTTTAATGAAATCAACGGTTCTTCCATTAATATCTGCAAAAGGTACTGTAACAGCATAGTTTACATCTGCAACGATTCGACCTTGATTATTTTTGGCTCGTCGGTCGAATGTGACTTCATTTCTAGTGTTAAATTTCTGGGTGACTAAATTAAAATTTGTACTATAATAGTCGTCGAGGGAATACCGATCCACTGTGAATTCGATATTATTAAAATTGATGCCTTCTTTCTTAAGTCGATATGCTATTAACTTGCTTGCCCCGGGAATAGTATATGCCAACACCACGGCTTTTGTATATCCAATTGGCGCCTGAAACGTACTACTACTAGTAGTTGTATTAGGTTGATTACTAAGCATCCATGGTGGTAAGCTACTTTGATCAAAATATCCTATGTTACCGACTATATTTGCTGCCATATTCTCAGAGGAATTTGGATACATTATAAAATGCCTAACTCCAAGTTCATCGATATACGGATTGGCTATCTGTGACGATAAATTTAACATAGACGGTGGCCCATGATTAATTATATTTTCAGCTGGATCGGTTATTTGTATATAAACTACTTCATACTTAACTTTGTAAAAATTATCCAATACTACCGCTGTTTTTATATCGCTAAAATTATAGCGTTTAGTCCAGTGATTTCTACGTATGGCAGTTTGATAGTCCGACAGCGATTTTGTATTAAGCCCAGCCAAGAACAACATTTTTATTTCAGTTTGTATCCCAAACCACGGATCGTTTGCACGATAGATCAATTCTGGATTAAATATTTCTTCATTGGTAACGATAGATTTAAAAATTGTTCTTTGATCAATTGCCGGGAGAGCGTATAGATATAAATTCTCATATGGCTTGTCGTTGATTATTTTAACTGTTACTTTAAATTCTTTTGTTGATGATACTGTTAAGTCGGATGTTGTCGCAGTAACATTAAATATAAAAGTCCTATCTATGGTTAATTTCTTACTATCTAATGTTGTTGTGTTATTGTCCAATTTAAATGAATCAAAAGTAACCCTACCACTAACCTCGCCGGATGATAATAGAGTTAGTCCTTGCGGTAACCCCGCAGACACATCCGGCGAGTCGACTAACGTATAAGTTACATCTTTTGCAAGTTGGCTGCGGGCAACGACCGATAGATCACTAACCGAACCATTATCGATCGTTCCTAGATCTGTTAAGGTTTCCCATATTAAAGTGTTATTAATATCACCAAGTACCGGAAGTTCAAAAAACGTTGGACTTGAAGAATATGTTATGTTTCCAACAGTTTTAGAGGCAACTACTCCAAATTTATAAATTTTTAATGCGTCTGCTTGTATGCTTACGTTCCCATATAACCAACCGTTGTCGGAATCTAACAGTAGTCCGGGTAAGTTAGCTGTACTACCTGCCGTATTCTTATTATAAAAATCCCAAGCACCTGCATTATTTGCTACAGTACGAGATGATGATATACTTGATGCGTTTCCTACGTGGCCCTGACTTTGCATATCACTGGTAATCAATGATTCGTCCCAGCCATCTGCATCCCATGTACCGGTAATATTTGCTATGGCATAGGTAAGATCGTCACCTTGGAAATCGTACCCTTGTAATTTATATGCATAATGACTGCCCGAACGTGCCTCCGGCAGTATGTTCGAACTATCTCTAAAGGATGGCAAATAAACGCCTTCGGCATCTGCTGTCAAGAAAGTATTATTAATGGGGCTAACAGTATCAGCCGTCCAATCTCCGCGGCTTACTACATTAATTAAGTATTTTTGTGTATCGTAGTTAGCTCCATCAAACGCCTGTATAGTAAAGTTATAATTTACACCCTGGGTTAATTGATTAAAATCATAGGGACCAAGGTCAAATGGTTGTCTCTGATCTGCATTAAGTACCGTAGCAGTAATAGTTTTATTGGACACACGCTGGGTAATGTTATTAGGAGTAGAGATAGTCCACATATTTGCATTGCCGGAAGTGGAGCTCCAATTTGAGCTTAGCCAATCGGTATTAGCCGGGACATCAACTACTGCCCTATAATAACCATTGAGATATAATACTAAGTCACCTGCACTATATGCTCTCCCCCTGTCCCATGATGTGATAGATGATACTATAGTTGTTCCGGGCACTACATTACTACCAGTTAAATACATACCCAGATATATCGTGCCCGATGACACAGTACCAACTATCAATGACGATCCACTGATAAATGAGTTTGCTAGTATGGCAGTGGTACCAACGGTAAGTTTAGTAGTACCATCGTAACCGGCTGGACCAAATGCACCAATTAATTCTAAAGGCTCTATATAACCGTTGAGTAGCCCAGTGGCTGTGTCCAGCGAAATACCTTTGGGTAATGCGCCTTCAATGACGGACCATCTGATGGCAACATTTGGGGTTATCTGTTGTACGGTTAATTGTTGCGTATACTGCGATCCATCAAATACTGTTCCAAGTAAAGTAGTGGGTCCGGTGGTTGGTCTGATAATCGGACCGCTTACGTTTGTTACACTTATACTAAACGAACGATCGTTTACCCTCACGTTACCGGTCGAACCGGTCGACGCACGTACAGTGAATCTGTAAGTTTGACTTTGATCCACTAATACTGAATCTAAAAATGTTGGGACACCGATCAATTGGCCAGTGGTTGATATTTGCATACCGGTTGGCAACTCGCCTGACAAAAACCTATAGGTGATTGATGAATTATTCGAACTTTGCGTTTGTAGTTGTAACGAATAGAATTGATTATTTGGAACCAATCCAAGATCACCCTCGGGAGTTATCCACGAGAAATTTGTATTGGCTATATTTGTTAACATTATAGTGAAAGATCCATCTATAACATGGCCATTGCTACTACGGGCTCTTATTATAAAATCGTAATATAAGGTAGTCTCAACAGATAATAGTGTTGGTGTCCCATAGATTGTGCCATTGGGGAGTAAAGTTAATCCTGTTGGTAAGCTACCATCTATTTTCGTATATGAGGTAGTATAGATATTATTGGTAGTATCTAAAACTTGTACAGGTACTGATACCAAAATACCCGCTGTTAAATTGGCAAGTAATCCTGGTTTAGTTGTCCAAATTAAGGGGTTCTTCATATTATGCAGTTATAGAAGTTCTTACGGCTTTGATCACCATATTAGTTGGTGTATAGTTTGGTGTGAATATTAATTGTATCGATCCACTGCTGTATGCTGTAGAGAACGTGCCCAGTAACGAAGTATTATATACGGCATTGTATTCCGCCAAGTATGGAATGGTACTTGCACCGTTACGATCATGTATGATTAACACTTCCGTGGCATGTACTTTAGCCGGTGTTGTTCCGGTATCGACTATTTGAATAACGTACTTGGCGCTAGTATATACCGTCGCTGTAAATGTATCTAATGTGGCCGCTGCTGAGGAGCTTATAGTTCCGCTAGTATAGGTAGTAGTGAAACTAGAACCAATGGCAACAGTTGTGGCAGTTAATGCGCCACCAACGGTCAATGATGTCAGTCCAGATATAGTACTAAGAGTTACCGTACCAGTTGCTGTTAAATTGGTTACGCCAATCGTGGTTGCATTTAATGTACCGGTCGTTGTTGCGTTTGTAACAGTCAATGATCCTAGCGTACCAAGGCCAGTGATGCTTGGCTGATTTACAGTGGCTATAGTACCATAATGTGTACCAACTATACCAGTGGCAGACACATTACCATATACATTGATATTTCCGCCCGTGTCACCGGCACCAACACCAAGTCCACCAAATATAACAACAGCACCAGTCACGTTACTAGTGGATGTGCCCGATGATGTAAAAATAGTGTTGCCCGTGAATAAACTACCTTGCCCGGAATATGCCGAAATCCCTAACGTAGATAACGTACTTGTTGTAACAACCGGAGCACCGCTAGAAAAAATCGTTCCATCAACTGACAAGTTTGCCGAAACCGTGCCACTGACATTCATCCTGGTTATGTTGGCCACTGTGGCCACGATGTTACCGTAGTGTGTTAGGGCAATAATACTATTTGCGGCATTAACATTACCAGTTATGCCAGCACCACCTTTGACTATTAATGCCCCAGTGGTGGCACTGCTTGATATCGTGCTATTACTTAAGAACAAACCACCAAGTTGGGCATTACCATAAACACCATCATAGACAACGTTGTTACCTTTTGTGGCATTGGTATTAGTGATCTTAAAAACAAAATTATCATTCGTTGGTTGGTAACCAAAGAATGCGTATGTGTTTGCACCACCGAAGTCGTTGGAAATATTTCCCATAATACCAGTATCTTGTACGTCACCAGGCGAAGCATTAGCATGGACAAGTAATATACCAGCATCACTCGATGATTGTATTTGCGTGGCTGCATCTGTGGATTGCGAATAAATTGTTCTAAAACGAAGTGTTGGGCTACCAAGATCGTATAAACCATTTGTCACTGGTACTATATTGGCACCTGCATTGATATTTGAGCTAAATGTAGATTGTCCGGATACTGCCAAGGAGGTGAGCGTTGCGGGCCCAGCATGTATACCGGTATTAGCATTTAAATTCCCTACTGTAACATTGGAAGAAAAACTCGCTGTTGTACCAGTAGCGTTAGATACGAATAAATTTGATGTAGTAAGGTAGTTTGAATACAAATTTAAAGAAACATTTGTATTTAAAAAGTCACTGGATGTTCCTGCCAGGAATGTAGATATATTGGAAAAATTATTATCTACTTTAGAAAAGGCAAGCCGTATATTATCCCCGGTACCATCGTTTGGTGTGGTACCTATGTTAATATCGGTTACACTATTAGTTTGCCAAAAAGCCATATATTAAGTCCTCATATAGCTTATTTAGCGGAATTAGTTAAAGCTGAGTTTTGACCACGGTCCCTTATGCGGAAAAACTGCTACCACAGCCGCAAGTCGATGATGCATTTGGATTTGACACCGTAAAACTAGCACCGGTTATGTCCTCTTTGTAGTCAAGCGAAGATCCCTGTAGATATTGTCCACTCATTGGATCTACTAACACATGAAGATCCCCGAATTCTAAGTCCCAATCATCCTCGGCTTGGTCTTCATCTAACGTAAATCCGTATTGGAATCCCGAGCAGCCGCCACCCTGCACGAAAACACGCAATTTAAGTGCCGGATTGTTTTCTTCTGCAATGATATCTTTAATTTTTAAAACTGCGCCGTCACTGATAGTAATCATTATAGCCTTTGGTTGATAATGTTCCAGTCCATGATACGCCATAAACTGTCTATATACTTTGCCTTATCGCTATGATAATCATTTTGATAAGAATGTTCCCACATATCCACTAGCATAGCGATATCGGTCCGTTTTTGATGATTTTTAATCGGTCTGATCGCCCCGCTTTTAGCCAGGTAAATCCAACCCGATCCCTGTACTTTTAATGCTTCTTCTTTAAAGTGTTTCTTAAAGTCAACCCAATTTGTATGGTGTGCATTGATAAGATCTAATATCTTACCACGTGGTGCATTGGCATTCCTTGGTGTATGGAACTGGCTAAAAAATATGTTATGTAGCTCTGCTCCCGCTTCGTTAAAGGTCTTATCACCCTCACCCTTATTAAAACGGTCAACATAGCCTTTGGCTAACTTTCCGTAGTGGAAATCGATGGCAGCGGCGCTTAGTACAGGGCTCAAACCACCACGACTATAGGGCAGTTTTACAAGTTCTAATTTTTTTTGTTCTTCAACAAGATTAATGATATCACGCATCTATTATTTAGTGCGATACACTACTCGACCTTTGGTCATATCATACGGGCTCATCTCTACTTCTACTTCGTCACCCATTAATATACGTATATTATTTTGTCTTAACCTACCGCCAATTATAGCAGTGATTACATGTTTGTTTTCCAGTATTACTTTAAACATGGCATTTGGCAATACTTCTTCAACTACCCCAGACATCCGTAACAGATCTTCTTTACTCATAAGTACTCATAATTTGTGCTAATAATCCTTAAAATGTTATCGTCGCATATTACTTATCTCAACAGCCTCTTGATTGGAAAAGACTGGTACAGCATTTGATTTATGCATAGTAGCAATTCCTTTAACCATATTACCCGTATAAACCTTGGGAGCGGGCATAACGCACGGATCCCAGTGGGTTACTTTACTTGGAATTTTTGGGTCATTTACGCCACGATATGTAGGGAGCGCAGGCCTGTAGACTTCTGCAGAAAGAGCACGTTTCCTCTTGGCAGTTTCCGACTCCAATGCCCACTTTTTCTGCAATTCTTTCCACGACGCTTCGTGCTCGCGTGACTTACGTGCTTGCTCAGAATTACGGAATTTAGGTTTACCTTTTTTCTTTCCAGTGGTGCTCAACGAAGGATGTACAAGATGCATTGACATTATTTTACCTTATCAAGTTTAGAAATAGTTTTTGTGATAGCATGTGCCACATTAAGTGCAGAAGCACGATTTAAAATAAGGGTATGATTATCTTCTCTATAGCCTTTTACTAAAATATCCCATGCCGCTTTGAGCCGACTAAATCCTTTTTTCCAAAATGGGGTCGTGGTGTTGACGTAAAACGTTAAATTAACATCGTTGCATTCAGCATCGCCGTCTATTTCAATCCACATGTGTACTTGGTGATCGGGATCTGTGCAAGAACACGCAATGGTGTACGAAACCGCATCTTCGTATTCATTATCAATCATAATTCCCTGTACCGGCGATTGACCGATCATTCTGATTCCTTTATATTTGGATTAACTGGATTAAAGTCCGGGCCTACAAGCAATTCTGTGTCTGTGACTAAAAATAAATGATTATGCCATCGGCTCTTCAATACCGAAATAATTTCTTCTCGCGAACGCCCTTGGGCGATAAACTGTTTAGTATCTTTATCATGCCAATACTGTAATTCATCAATCTGGTGGATTTCAACCTGGTGGGTGATCTCATTGCAATATTGTATCATCTGGCGTTTTAGTTCAAGTTTATTTTGTAAGTAAATGGTAACAAAATGCATAACAATTTTAATAGCAAAATACCAAAATACACATTGTATTACTGTTCCCCAGAGATCATTCATAGTAGTTTCCATTAATTATATTTTATATTATACACGAAAATTAATTATACGTCAAATCCAAACGCTGGATCAAATTCCCGTGCCCGTTCCTCGTAACCAGCATAACCACGTGGGTTACACACAATGCGAGTGCTACCAATCATGTAGTCAAACGTATCGTGTGTATGCCCATGAGTCCACACTTTGATCTGCGGGTTATCTAAAATAATCTCACTCAAGTCCGAACTATAAGCACCATTCATTAAATGGTCGCTTTGATACCATGGTTTAATACTGGCCTTACTTGGCGCATGGTGCGTCACCACTACAATTTTACCCGTGGGTTTTGCCTCCACAGTCTCGCGGATATAGTTACGTGACTTGTAATGGTCTGCTACTGTGCGTTCTGGTGTTAGCCGATGATAGGTATTCTTTGCTTCGTTAAACATGGTAACTTGGCGATAATCATTCATGGCAGACTTCATATGGAAAATTGTAAGATTATCGTTTTTGTTCATATCAGTCCACAATGTGGCACCCACAAAGGTTACGTCCTCTAATTCGTAGGTTTCATTTTCCAGCAGATGCATGTTAGGAGGCAACTGTTCTTTAATATGAGCATACGTCTTTTGATATTGGAACCCGTAGTGTTCGTGGTTTCCCATAACATATATCACGTGGGCATACTTAGAACATTCCTCTTCCAAGAACCTGTTAAACCTATCGGGACGACGATCATCGCGCTCGTGTTCAAGCAAAACCATGTCTTTATTATACATGCCTTTTTTAAAGTTTTTTGCCTCGCAAGCATCACCAGATAGGATCAATACATCGCCACCGGGCAATGTAAGATCTGCAAATTCTAGATGTATGTCGCTAATTAAATTAATGTGCATTTTGTTCTCGTGTTACTATTATGTCCACAATCCCTGTCTGACTTTAATAAGACGGATCATCATGGCTTCATCTTCTTTTTCATAAGCCGCTTCAATCTTTTGTAGTAGCTTGTGCGCTTTGTTGCACATCTTTTTAAGCTCGGGCGTCTTGCTATCGCTAAAACTCATACGGCCGTCATTAGCGACTCGATTTGCTTCGCAGTAAGCAGACCAACCACTGGCATCATAAGCATCTGGACGATTACGATAAGTTTGAGTCCACCAAGTATACAAGTCCAGGATCTCCTGTGCTTTGACTGCTTGATCTGTAAGTTCTCCTACTCCTTTAAAATCTGCACCAACTTCTTCTTCTTTCCAACGAAGTTGTCGTTGCCATTCCAAATTAGCAAGTCCGGCTTCGGGACTGCGCCATGTGCGCCAGCGGAACCATCCTGTGGCATACCAAGGTGATTCAAATTGCTTGCGGGCTTCTTCATCCCAGGCAATGTGCCACCAGGCTAACTCCACCTCAACAAAATCAACCAGCTCATTGAATAAGCAAGGCAAAAAGCGGTTCCCCACGTCGCACCATTGACCCGGTTGAATATCGCGGGCATGAGCGGTAAGACTATGAGTGCGACTAACCCAACGGTTGTTAATGTAGTACTTGATATCATATATTTTCCTTACAGGCCATGTAACAAAATCTTGGATGTGTCCAAGTGCTTCTTCCGCCAACCAGTAACGAAAGTTATGTTTCATCTGTGCGGCAGTTGTCCAATCATCCCACTGTTCGCTGGTGCCAGCACTGATCTTTTTGGTGCCGCGAAGCCAATCTGCAAACGGAGTGCAACTCCAATAGTTACCATGTTGTGCCATTGTGTTTCCTTAATAATATAGGTATTTAATCTAGCTTGTATAATAGTATAGCATTGAATGATATTAATGGTCAAACAAGAATTGATTTATAATTTCTTGTGCTTTTTTTGGATCTCTTTCATAAAAAAGCTGAAACTCGTCTTGTGTGCCAACGGCAAGGCCCTCTAGCTTGTTTATCTCGGGAAAGTAGTTAAGGAATGCTTGGCCAAGTCGATAATCCGGGGCCTTGATCAACACCCAAACATAGTGTTTTTCAAATTCTTCGTATTCCGACTTGGATATCATAGATATTTCATCCTAAAAAATGTTTCCTTGACATCATCATAAAAATCTAGGCATATTATAGTTTCCGACTGTCTATGGTACCTTATTGTAAATCCTAATTCTCTACGACACACCCAACTTATATTCATTACAGACAAGCCGTGTTCTTCAACCAACCTTTGCTGTAACGGAATCCACTCATCCCGCGATAATGTGATCATTCATCAAGCGGACCGTTTAATTCTACTTGTTTGTATGATTCAATAGCCTGTCGCAATGCATTTTCGACTAGTTGATTAAACGTGATATCTTGCTCGTGGGCTAATTTCATATACCGCGCCATCTCGTCGTCTGAAAAATTAACCTCTATCTGCACACGAGTATCATACTGCTCACCGGCTCGGATAGCCAAACACTTTTGGATAAAGTCGTCATCCACTTCCAAATCCACATAGTCAACATCTTCCCATGCTTCATTCGGATTAACATCCCGTTCCTTGGCTTCTTTGCAATGTTTTTCAACATTCTTGGGATTGATCATGCGATAGGCACGATTGTTAGTATAGTCGCAAATACTAACTTCATAGACTTTTTGGCTCTTGGTACTAAAGACGATACTAAAACTATATCCACCGTCTCCGTGGATTCCATTCCAACTGTCCAACGTATAGGCATTTGGCCCGTAAGATGTCCACCCATAATCACTACCTTCGGTAATCTTGTAGTCAACCAATTCCATCCATTCTTTCATCGTAATCATGATAAACCTTTATTTAATTAAGTAAATATATTATAGCATCTATTGAATATCGTGTCAGGACCAGTATAACCGAAATAGTACAGCATCTCGATCATGCTTAAACCGGAACGAAAATCCCTCTGTGGTATTGTATCCACTTAGATGGTATTCCCCACCGGGCACGTCTTCGACCCAATCTAACAGTTTTCTAATTGGTATGTATGGATGCTGTAATACTTCATTCCACATTATAATGACTTCAGTCCAATTATCGGGCGGCGGCCACATTTCTACTTTTTTCATTGCCACCTCAATATTGCCCAAGTTCGGTGAGCATCAGTCTCAATACGCCAAACATCATCCCATTCTGCACTTGTCTGGTGAGTTGGGACGGTAACTTGTAATGTACCTTGGTGTTCGATGTGTATATTAGCGTCTTGACACCAATCCCAAAATTTTTCACGTAATTGCCAATCAATACGTATATCAGCCTTTGTTAACTGATGTGACAATAGACGGCTTTGCCGGCGATCATGGTGAGAGTAGACATGGTGATCAACTGATGTTATGTCCATTTCATGACCATCTCAACAAGAACCATGCTTTATGTTCGGAATCACTAAATGTAATCCCTATGCAACTTACACCAGCCCAATAAGTCCATTTAGAATTTTTAGGACGGCGCGGACCAAACGTTTTCTCTACCCATTTAAGAATATCTGCTGGTTCACAG
>Ga0209596_1001188_pt1 | contig 22819 bp, 39 predicted proteins | sample M_130807_MF_Meta_FD_187314 | JGI IMG/M metagenome (GOLD analysis project Ga0209596, IMG submission 187314) | Freshwater microbial communities from Lake Montjoie, Canada to study carbon cycling - M_130807_MF_MetaG (SPAdes) (version 2) | ecosystem: Environmental > Aquatic > Freshwater > Lake...
AGGAGAGGGGAAGTAAATGTATTTAGATACAGGAACACTCATAGGTATAACTATTGCACTAGCAGGTTCATGTCTTGTAATGGTTATCAGTATCAGAGAGCATGGCAAGTTGCTAAAGAAGGTTCGCACCTTGCAAGTAGCACTAAGAGATGAACGGAAAAAGTAAATGGAAGCACTAAAAGTAAAACTACTTGAAAGAATAGAACACCACCAAAGGCTGGAACGCATGGGGAGAGTTTTCAAGCAGGGAACAGTTAGTTACCACAAAGCAAAGTCAGAGGCGTTCCAAGAAGCACTAGCAATCATGGAAGGAGAACAATAATGGGTTATGTATCCATGAGAAAAATAACTCCCAATGACCGCATTGACAAATGCGATAATTGTGAGCAACAAGGCGTGTATGCCAATGGTAAAGAAATCAGAGATAGTGTTAATGAAGTTGTTATGTGGTTCTGCTACAACTGTATTCAAGACACACTACGAGATAGGGGGTAACTCAATCGCCTAAAAGAACAAAGGTGTGTATCGGGTGTTTCTATCCGCTACCGCTATCTAGGTTCAACAAGCACACGCAGGGTCTTTACGGCAAGAGAGCAAGGTGCAAAAAGTGTTTTGCAACCTTCCGTAAAGGTTCTGTTCAACGAATGGCAAAGCGTAAAGAACTTCTAAAGCAAGGCAAGCGACCTTGTAATGGTTGTAACAAAGCAAAGCCGTTATCTCAATTCCAACCTAAGACACAAGCCAATGGTAAAGAAGGTTGGGAAGGTAAGTGCAAGCCTTGTGTTTCTAACCGCCAAAAAGTAAATCATGCAGTTAGAAATGCAGGTGCAAGAGAGTTGGTATTCAACTATCTAAAGAAGCACCCATGCGTGGATTGTGGTGAGAACAATGTGTTAGCACTAGAGTTTGACCATGTTTATAGCAAAAAGTTTGACATAGGCACAGCACTCAACAACAACGCCACTATTGAGGCACTAAAGAAAGAGATAAAGAAGTGTGTTGTTCGTTGTTCTAGTTGTCATAGAATAAAAACACACTTAGAAATTAACTCATGGCGTTTCCAAATGTCTTTACAAGATAAAGACACTAGCAATAAGGTGAAGCGCACCAAGCAATACAAATCGTTAAAGAAAGTTGCGTAACTTCTTTAGCACCCAAAGGGGGCAGGTAGCCAATCGGCTATCTGCCCCCTTTTTTTTGATTTGCTAAGTTACTCACCAGTAGGTATTGTTCTATTCCTAGCGCAAAGGGGGCGTTTCATGGCGTATGTAGTCAAGCGTGGAAGCCGTTTCACAGGCTATTACAAGAGCCTAGACACAGGCAAAGCCAAATCGGTAGGCACATTCCCAAGCAGGGCTAAAGCCTTGCAAGCAAGCCTGTTGGCAGAGGAAGGTTCGCTTGATGTTCTGCCCGAATACCAAGACACAATAGCCACCTATGTTGAACAACTTATGAAGCGAACTGATGTCCGACTAGCAACAAGAAGGCACTATTCAATCCTTCTAAAGAAGTATGCCCTACCTGTTATCGGCAGCAAAAAAATTAAGTCAATCAAGAAGCAAGACATACGCAAGATGTTGGACAATCTGCAATCCGAAGGGATAAGTCCAAGCACAATCTCTCACCTCAAAACTGCACTAGGTTATCTATTTAGGCAAGCAGTTGATAATGAGGTAATCCCAATCAACCCAACCCACCGCATAAAGACCCCCGTAAGCAGACCAGACCCGACCTACACGCTAGAGGCTAAAGACTTCTCAAAGGTGCTAAAGAACTTACCCACAGAAGGCTCACGCCTATTTGCTAGGTTTCTCGTAGGCTCAGGACTTAGGTTTGGAGAAGCCACAGAACTGCGTGTAAAAGACTTCAATTTCCAATCAAAAGAAGTTTATGTAAGACGAAGCGTAAGTGATGTTGGAAAAAAATTAAACAATGGAGAAAGATTTATAGTCATACCCGCCACAAAAAACGGGCATAAGCGCACAGTAACCCTAAGCGCAAACCTCATAGCCGAAATCAAAGCCTTTGTCATAGCAAAAGCACTAGCAAAAGACGAGTTAGTCTTTTCAAAGAACCTCGTCATAGATGAGGGTAGAATGAATGTCCCTAGCGAAAGCAAAGGGAAGCCTTACATGAAGGGAAACAAGACCTTTCAGCACTCAACAGCGTATTCATACAATGTTGGTGGGTGTAGGTGTAGCCAATGTAAGCAAGCGGTAAAGGAATACCGCAGTCAATACAGAAAGGACAAAGCGAAAGGCAAAGGTAAAAGCCTTAGCGAAAGCGATAGCAGAAGCAATAGCAGAAGCCAAAGCAATAGCAAAAGACATTTACCTCGTGACAGGTGGAGAACTACCTGGAACGAAGCCATAACCCAGTCAGGTATTGGTTGGTATCCCAAAACGCACGACCTTAGACATGCTAACGCCACTCTTCTTTTGAAGGGGGGAGTTGATGTTCATGAGGTTAAAGAGCGTTTAGGTCATCAGTCAATCACAACGACGGAAAGGTATTTACACCGAATCCGTCACCAGCAGTCAAAGGCAGCCGAGGTTGTCAGCGACTTTTTGGAGTGAAAGATGAAAGAACAAACGAAAGCAAGAGCAGGGTCTTTAGCAAAAGCCTCTGTAAAAGTAATAGAAATACGCAAAGCACAAGCAAAAGCAAGGTTGAAAGCATTAGGAATAGGTGGTGGTGTAATGCTACTAGCCTTTGGGTTTGTGGTTACTGGAACAACAGAAGCCATAGCACCAACTAAAGCACAAGCCTTAGTAGTAAAAGAAACAATTCTAAAGAAGTATGAGAACGCTAATACTTTGACTGACCAAGAGTTAGTTGAGTTGTTATCAGCAGTCGGTTTCGAAGGTCAAGACCTTAAGGAAGCGTGGGCGATTGCTAAAAAGGAATCAAATGGACGTCCCCTTGCCCACAACGGGAACACCAATACTGGTGATAACTCCTACGGCATGTTTCAAGTAAACATGCTTGGCGAATTAGGAGTTGATAGAAGAGAACAATTTGGCTTAAAGTCAAACTCTGACTTGCTGAACCCTGTTGTCAATGCCCAAGTTGCTTATCACATGAGCAATGGCGGAGAAAACTGGACAGCATGGAAAGGAATTACCTCACCCAAAGTAAAAGAATGGATGAGCAAGTTTCCTACAAAGCAATAGCAGAAGCGACACGAGAAGCCCCATCAGAAATGGTGGGGCTTTCTCATTTATGGTAAAGTAAAAGCCTTAGCAGAAGGGAAAGCAATGGGAGCGAAGAAGAACCAAATGAAAATTGATGCTGGCTTAGCAGCACGACAAGCAGGACATAAAGGCCCTGGGGGTAAGTTACCTGGCTCAAGGAACAAAAAGAAGACTGGGTACCAAAAAGTAGCCTCTATTAAAGGTAAGTAAAAGAAGTCATAGCCCCGATAGCAACTAACTGTCGGGGTTTTTCTTTATTCTTTATACATGGCTAATGCAAGTTCAGATGAAATTTCCTACGCAACACGAGTAGGTGCTTCGAACACACTTCCCAATGGTGATGTTTCCTACGTAAGTCGTCACCCCTCCTCTAAAGACCATGTCATTAGAGTTACTGTTCGTAACAACAAAGTTAAAGAAGCAACAGTTCATCGTGAGCCTCTTGATGTAGTAATACTGCGCCAAAAGAAAGTAGAAGGAGAAGCAAAAGCAAAAGCAGATAGAAGCAAATCCAATCGTGCTGCTCAGTTAGCAAAGAAGCGTTTGCGTACTCCTCCTCCTAATAACAACAAGAAAAAGCCCCCCAATAATTGAGGGGCTTTTTTATTTAGAAGTTATAGGTTGTCTTTAATAAGTTTAACTTCACAAGCATCAGTAGTGCAGTAAGCCTCACCAATTGCATCTGAAGCCATACCTGCATAAACACCGCTGAAGTCAATAGGGAACAACTTCATTGTAAAATCTTCATACTCTTGTGCAGTAATTTGCGTGTAAGGCATTTGAGGATAGACGTGGTTACCCATAGGCAAGAAAGAAATTGTCTTGAGTTGTCCGTCATACATGTGAAGCACAGGCTCAATGTTTTCTGCTTCTTTATCTGCATCAAAAGTAACTGTTACTGATACAGAGTTATCTGACCAGTATCGTTGAGCAGCAGCAGCAAGTGCTACCTTTTCATAGATAGTTACATCTTTCTCTGCTCTCTTAGCATTAGTCTCTACAGGAAAGAAAACAACACTTGTAGTTTCAGGTGATTCCGCAGCAGGTTCAACTCTGTATTTCGCCATTTCAAATAGCGGAAGCATTGGGTCAGAGTTTGCAAAACGAATAGCACGAAGGAAGTGCTTACCACCTGATGCCCAGTGAACTCCAGGAGATTCACCAGCAAGAATTGAAACTGTTCCTGATGGCTTTACAGTTGTAGTTTTAATTGATTCACGAATGCCAAGCCACTCAGAGTAACTAACGTCGTAACCCTTAATAACTCTATAGCCTTCATCCATCCATGTGCGAAGTTGTGACCAACCATTGTTATCTGCAAAGTTTGCTACACCAGAAATTGAAGTTCCAATACGACGATTGCGTTGCATAATGGCGTTTGTTTCTTGCCAGTGAGTAGGAATAAGAGTCACAGTTTTTGCATAAAGATAAGCAAACTTTAATGTTCTCTTGAAATCTTCTAATGAGTCATGGCGATTAAGGTAAGTTTCTACCAAAGTACAGCACTCGTATGATTCAAGTGATTGTTCTGCACAGGGGTTGTAACCTGCAATGCGCCAGTCTTTGTTGTTGATTGGGTCTGAAAGTCGTCCGTACTGACGAGATACATCCATCCAAATAACTCCAGGTTCACCATTGCGAGCAATGCCATCAATAATTGGAGAAAGGTCTTGACCTACAGATACCTCAACAGAGTTGTTTGACATCCACCCATGAGACATACGCTCTGGGTATTTTTCATAGTTCTTTAGGTTAAGGAAGTCTTGGTCGTCAATGCGTCCCATAAGCAGTTCAGCAGAACGACGAACGTTGCCTGATACAACACAGACACCAATCATGTTTCCAATATCTGCAATGTCACGACGAGTAAGTTTGCCACCTGCACGACCCTCAAACATCTGACGTAAGTACTGGTGTAACTTCTCTAGCGGTTCGTGTCCTGCTGCGGTTCCACCAAAGGTTTTAATTGGTGTACCTGCTGGACGGATTTCTTGGTAATCAAATACTGGAGTCTTCGTATCTGGCTTGAGGTAGGAATTGAGGAGGGTCGCAACTGACTCAACCCAGCCTTCTCTGGTGTCAGGTATGATAATGGTGTCGCCTTGTTGTGGCTCATAAATATTAAACTCCTTGTCTGCACCCTTGTCATCAAAGCCAACGCCCACTCCGAGCATTGAGGCTTCCATAAGGAATGCGAATGGTTTGGCTGGGTCTGTCTTTGTCATAGACCCAGTAGATACAAAAGCACAGTTCTGCAACGCTGCAGAGTTTCTCTGTTCATTAACTAAGGGTGTGCCCATTACCCATAAGCCTCGTCCTGGTGGTGTCCACTTTAAGTTGAAGAGGCGGTCAAAGGCTTCCTTTGCTGAGGCTGCTGCTTTAGCATCTGACCATGGAAGGCGATTAAGTTTTGCGTGGTCTTTCTGAAGGGAGTACATGCCATTGATAACTCGTTGGCAGACATCCGTCCATGTCTCCTTAGTACCATCTTGCTTCAAGCGAGAATAGGTGCGAAGAAAAGTAATCTCCCCTACAGAGTTTCCCCCTGCATCTCTATACCCAAATGGTGCCTTCTTAGCCTTATAGGACTCTACGAATTCGTTTGCTAGTTCAAAAGAGAACAACCCCATTTAACGACCACCATTTCTATTTAATTGAATATACCCCTCAACAAGGAGCCCTATTGTGACGGAAGAAAACCTATCATGCACTTGTTAACTTGGTGGAGTACTTACTGACTTGCAGGAGTGCTAAACCTCACTCCACTCCGCTCCACCTTGTTCCACTACTCTCCACTTACTGTTATCAGATAACTTACTCTTCTATAGATTCAGAAATAATTCTTGTAACAGTATCTTCTCTAAGTGCTTCTGGAAGTTCTTTAAGGGCTTGGGCTCTGTCTCCAAAGATGGCAGATAGAACTCCACCTGAAGATTGACGACTAGCAGTAATCTGAATGAACTCTTTGTTTTGGTCCATCTCATTAACGTTGCCTACCAATTTAAGAAGGCGGTCAATCTCTTGGGATAGATTAGGGTCTGCGTATCCACCGTTCATTTCTTCAGCAAAACGCATGAAAGCAACTCTTTGACCCTGCATTTCAATGATTGTGGTTAGCAAGGCTTTCAATTGTTCTTTAGTCTTTACCTCTACTGGTAGGTTGAAAGCACAGGTGTTTGAAGGTTTAAAGGCTGGGCAATTAGCCGCAACAAAACACGTGTCGCACTGGCGCAAAGATGAGGATTGATTGCTAATGACTGGAACGTCTTTTAGAACGTCACGTCCATCGTCATCTGTCTCTACAACAGTCTTCATCTTGTACCCAAAAACAGGTAGGTTTTGTATCTCTTCTGGGGCTCTTTGGACTAATTCTGTTGGTTCTTTTTTCCGCATGTCAAGGTCACTGTTATCAGAAAGGTACCCCCCTAATTCCCCTAAACCTGATAGTAGAGGGGTATCACTGTTATCAGATACTATGTCTTTTTTACCACCATCAATGATGTGTAAATCAGGAGTTTTCTTGTCCATGAACGCTTCCAATCTTAGGTATGACCAAACTGCTACTTTAGTTGCTTCTAAGGTACTATCTTGGTTAAACGCTAAATAGTCTAACCCTGCCTTCTCTACTACAGACTTGTAACGGGGTCTTGCTTGGGCTTTCATCTTCTTGGGATAACGGTTTAACTTAGTGCCATCCCAGACAATAGTCTCGCCTCGTCTCATAGGAGAAAGCCAAGACAATGTGCTGGCGGTGGCAAATGGTACCTGTCTTAGGTTGTCAGGCTTGGCGCAGGCTAGGGCATGGTACTGGGTGCCAAACTGCCTTTGATAGCCTCTGGTGACCGCTGAGAGGCTAGTAACAGCCTCAATTTCGTCGTTGGGAATGACTACGTTTTGGTGTTTTTCAGACATGGCTTTGAGGGCTGGTAGCCCGTATTCTTCATGCCAAACTACCCATAGTTTAGGGTCGTTCTCAAAGAAAGGGCGTTGTGCTTCTACCCACGCTTGTCCCAGAACCAATGAGTCAAACTCGGTAAAGGCAAATGCTCTTTCAGAGTTATCCACAAGGAACTCTTGATACTCAATGGCTAAAGAAGTTAACTCTTCTTTAGAGAGTCCAGCCTTGTCTGCCTGGGCCGCTCCTGACTCAATGACCACCAGGGTACTTGCATCAAAGTGTTCTGAGATTAACCATCTTTTGGTTTTAGGCAAACCTCTTTTGCGCAGTCCCCAAAAGTTGAGTCCCATCAACTCAACTTTCATACCTTCTAAAAGGGTGCGATTACTTCCTACCTCAGCACCAGAGAATATTACTCTCATACTCCAGGCTCTGCCCAGAAGTCTTGTTCTTTAGGACGTTGAGCGTCTTTAGCCTTTGCCGTGTTTACACGGTTGACTGAGGCTTCAATGTCTGCCCACCTACGTACTTTGGTTGGAGCATCTGGGCGATTCTCTACCTTTATGTACCCAGGATGGCTAAACAATAAAGCGGTTACATTTTGTACTTCGAATGCCCAAGCACACATTGAAGGGTCTGCATCAACATACATCTCAAGGGGAGATTTTGAACGTGCTAAAAGAAACTGTCTTTTCTTTAGGTCTTCACCCTCTAAGTGAGCAGATGCATCGTACAACTCATCATAGTTAATGATTCCATGATTTTGTAACCATTGTTCAGCATCTTCTCGTTTACGACTTGTCGTAAGAGATACTCTATGGGCGTTGTTTAAAGCGTAATAAAGGATTACTCCTGCTCGGATTGGTTCCCCAGATTCCGAACTTAGTACGCCGTCTAGTGATACGAGTATGTTCATTTATTCTTTAATGTTTCCTAATCTCGTGTGGTGCCCAACCATCTGGGTTATTTGGAGCAAAAGAATGCTTGTAAGTCATCCCTTTTAGATTAGGCGTGGAATACGAATGTTCGTTAGTGACATACCTACTGTCTGTTGTTTTTCTAGTATCGGTTACAGGCAGACTGTGAACGTGCACTACATACGGTTCGCTTCGGTCTACAGACAAAACCGTGTGTTTTTTACCAAACACTTTGTTTCCTTGCCCTCTAAAAGAAACTACGTCTCCTTCTTTCAAAGTGTTCAGTACATTAAATTGTGCTGGACTCAGATTAGGGTTTGCTGGATAATTTGGGTCTGGGTATGTGTGCTCTTTCATCCTTTGGCCCTATACGTTGCTGCTCTCCTAATAAGGGTCTGGGTATCTGGCAGTTCAATGCCATAGTTTTCTTCTGTTTCCTGCGCTTTGTATGCTGACCAGTACCCAGACAGTTTCTTTAGGGCAGCCACTGTTCCATACTTCTTACCAGCCTGCCATCTATAGTTGTTAAAATCTTTATAACCTTCACCCTCTTGCTTGAACGCAAACTTACGGGCGCTGTGAATGTCTTCAAACAATGCGTTTCCTTGCATCAGTGCGTTGTGCATTGCTGTCTCTGCGTTACGGCGGGCTGCATCGTTCTGGGCTGCGTTTAACTTGCCGATAGCCTTAGAGTAACGAGCAACAATCTCAGTTGCCATATTTAAATCACGTTTTGCAAATTCATCCCAAACCTTGTTGTGTGGCGCACCTTCTTTAGAAGGTTCAACTGTCCATTCGTTATGGATTAAATCATAGGCTGCGTATGGGTTGATTCGACGAATGTCTGTTGCACCTGGGTTAACATAGAATGTAACCTCAAACCCATTCCAATTCTCTGTGTCTGGTTGAAGGTGGGTGCGGAAATCTTCATTCAACATACGGCTAATCTCAACGTCTGACAACCCGTTGTATTCAGCGTGCAACTTACGAAAGGTAATGTAATCAATTCCTATAAGTACATCTAAGTCACCTGGCTCACGTGCTGCTGACCACTGGTATGAGACTGCAGAACCAGCAACCCATACGTTTGTCCATGATTCTGGATATTGGTACTCTTCTTTAAGAAATCCAAATAACAATTGAAGAAGTCCATTACGTACCCATCCATTAAGGATGTTTCCAGAAAATAACTTAGGGTCTAAATCTGATTCAGGGGCAGAAAAATAGGAAGTAGCGGCACCCTGAATATGTACAGGTTGAGAGTTACTCACTAAGTTACTAAACATAGGACTAGTTTAGGGTTGGTTTAATGCCTCTATCGCTTAAAGCGTCAATTATCTTTGACTTAATCTCTGCACTAGGGTCTATAGGCTGCAATAATTGCGCTACTGATTTGGCAATTCTATCTGCCAAAAGAAGATGTTCAATTTCTGAGACTAGTTCTTTAGAAGTTTGATAGATGTCAAAAGTAGTTGCCTGGCGAGTAATGCCTTCTCCAGCCTCAACTGTTTCCGTTGCTAAAGTGCCGTCATCATTAATTGTAACAATGTATTTTGCTTGTGCCATTATCGGATTCCTTCTATTAGTTTTTGCTTGCGTTGGTTTACAGCAATAGATACTGGGCAGAAATTGCAAAGGTATGTTTTTGGACCTGCTTCGTCTTGGTAACGTGCCATACCTTCAGCCTTACGTTCTTTAACTGTATTAGGTATAAGAAGTTTGCTCTTGTCTTGCCAATCTGGGCAACCTTCTTTTGGTTTGTTGTGCTTTACGTAGCACGACATAGCGTCTTCTAAAAAAATAGAACGTGAGTCATAAAAAGTATCGTCAATTTCTGCAAGACCTTTAGAACCTCCGCCTTTAATCTGGCGAATAATTTCTTTTTTAGACTCTGATTTTGCCCATGCTCGTAAGGGAAGAACAAACAATTTGCCCTTGTGTGGCTCGCCAGATGGAAAGACATGTGCTTCACAAGCAATTGTTAACAAATGGTCTAATTCTGGGTCACCGTCATACGGAGGTAATTCTTCTAATTTGTCGCAGACAAGACAGTACAACAAACGAAACATAGGTTCATCTGCAGTTGGTTTTTGCCCAAGTAAAGGTACGTTACTCATTGTGCTCCTTGTAATAGTCCGATTATCCTAACAGATTATGCGTCCCAAAGACTCTGTTCTGTTGTATCTGCTTTAGCCTTTTTCTTGGCTGCTGCTGCTTCACGTTTAGTTTCTGCAGCACTTTTTACTCCAATTGCTCTGCGTACAATTGATTGATGTTTACCAGTTGGTGAACTGTGAGAAACGTCTGGATAAATCCATCCACCTTCATGGTGAACAGCAATAGGTGTGTTGTATGACTTAACATGGTAGTCAGTTGTATTTGCTACTTCTTCAAGTTGTTTTGAAAACTGTGTGCCAGATAGCCAACCGTGTGAAGATGGTGCACCTTTGACGCCTTCCATGTTTGAACCTTTGAACTCTTCTCGTCCTTGGATGAGTGGTCCAGCCTTTGTATTAGAAGTTCTTTTAGCCATGATTATTTACCCTGTCCTTTTTGTCTGTCATCGTGATATTTTTTCATAGCGTTTCTTTTAGTGTAACCTTGAAATTGTTGGCTGTGTAAGTAACCATCAACCATGCTGCTTACTTCGTAGGCACCAGAAGGAGAAACTTTGTTAACAGTCATATCGCTATAATTGCGACGCTTTGGTGAATCTCCTGAAACTGTTGTTTTAGCCATTATTTTCCCATCGCTTTCTTAACCTTCGTAATAATTAGGTTGTTCACTTGCAAAACGTTTTTGAATTTTTCTGTTTAATTCTTCATTGGAGTATTCTTCACCTAGTGCAGCATCCATCTCATCTCGTGTAGGTGACTTTGTTATTCTGCGTTTAGAGTTTGGTGCTCTATTAGGTACTTTAGGCATGATTAATCGCGTCCTTTAAACTTCTTTAGCGCAGCATCTCTTTTAACTTTGTCTTTAATTTCAAAAATTCTTGCCTCTGTAATTGCGCTACCACTAACTGGAGACTCAGACTTAGTTGTTCTAATACTTTTTTTGATACTAAGTTTTGTAGCCTTTGTTTTTCCGTCTGCTTTTTTTGTAACTCTTTTTGTTCCAGCAAACTCTAATCCAGCCTTACGCTTCTTTTCATCAGAAGCCATCATTCTATTTCGGCTTTGTTGAAGTGCACGTTTTTTAAGTGCTTCTTCAGCAACTTTGTCACCTTTACGAATAATAGCCATGATTACTTACCTCTGTTTCTTGTACGTGAAGTTAATCTTCCGTCGTTAAGTGTGTACTCATTTTTCATAGCGTTTTTCAACAAATAAACGGGGTCTTTATGTTTACCTAAACCAGCAACTGGTTCCCCAGTTAAACTTGCGGTTGCTTTCATAGAGCGTTGTTTGTTTTTCAAACCTTTTCTTAAAGTATTTGCTGAAGAAAGTACGCCTTGTCTACGACGGTCATTAAACTCCATGATTACTTACCTGGGTTTACTTTGTTTGGGTACTCAGATGTTAGAAAACCATAACCATAAAATGGGTTGAGTGATTGACGATTGTCAATCGTTGCTTCGTCACCTAGACCAGGGGTTACCTCTGTATCTGGACGAGCCTTGCGGTACTTGCCATCTGTTGCGCCTGCATCTAAGCCTGCGTTCATTGAACGTGATGAGTTAACTGTCATGATTACTTCTGACCTTTCTTATAACCTGGTTCTTGCATCTTGCGATAAGCAGGTGCGTCATACCCTCTAACGTCTTCTTTTTTTGAAACAATCTTTGCTGCTGTTGCATATTGTTCTTTTCTAGAACGATTATCATAAGTGCCTCTGGCTTCTTTTCCTACATCAGCACGTTCGTTACGATTAAACTCTGTTGAACCTGTTGTAGGCGCTTTAGTGGCTCTCAAAGTTCCTGCCTTTGCCATAGCAGAAATCTGTGCTTTGGTTGTAGCACTTGCGGCTTTCTTAGCCTTACGGCGGTCGTTAAATAACATTACTGTCCTTCTTTCGCTGCTTGTTCTGCTCGAATTCGTTCCATGCGCTTGGCACGCCCTGCCTGTGAACGCTCTGTACGAGCATCCATAGTCTTTTTACCAAGTCCTAGTCTCTCACCTGCGGCTTGTTTTGCGTATGCAAACTGCTTAGGAGAATCAGGATGGCTAGGATTTGAGGCTGCTGTGTGAGCCATTTTTAGGATTTCACCCATGCTGTGGTCTAGTTGTGCTACATGGGCATGGGTTTCGTTAAAGTCTGCGTGATGGGAGTGGTACTCATCAGTGCCATGAGTGGATTGCATACGACCAAGATGTAAAAATGCTTTGCCTGTCAGTTGCTTGAGGCGCTCATGATGCTCTGGACCTGATTGTGAGTATCCTTGTTCCGCAACAGTTTGTGGAGCACCTGGCAACTCATAGGTTTTCTTTTGCTCTTCTGGACCAGCAGTTGGAAGGACAGTTGTTACTGCTGACCTTTTTGCTGCTTCAATGTTTGACTCATCAACACGAACTACTTTGCCGTCAACCTTTGCTGCTTGCCCCTTTTTAATGTTAGGAACAACAACTTTTCCTGTCTTAGGGTCAAGGGGTCTACCGCTTCTTGTTTTTCTGCGTTTTCTACTTGTGCGTGCTTTAGGCTCTTCATTTTTTAACGTAACCGCCATTACACCATTACGAAGTTCACGGTTTTTTGCAGGACGCAATCCTGTTTGACGCATTTTGCGACCAGTGCTAACGAGTGAACCTTTTAGTACTGGTTTTGGTGCCGCTGATGGACCTTGCTCTTCTTGCCCTGATACACGTGTTGAATCAATACCTTCTACCTTTGTAAAAGTTGGCCCTGTTTCTACTTTTGCAACAGCAGCCTTTTTTCTCCTGCGGCGTGTACTATCAGAAGGAACTACTGATGGTATAAGAGGTGTGTCTCCAACACCTTTATTTTCACGAATCGCTTTTCTTTCAGCAGGTGTTTTGGCGTGGGGATTTTTTGGGTCACGTGCCATTACTTAACCATCTTGTTTTTTGCACGGTTGTAACGTTCTTGTGTAACGCAGTTTAAACAACGTCCATTATTACTATGCATAAACTCAACTGGGTTCATAATAATTCCACATGTTGGGCATGGGTGAGAACCTTTGTAATTAATTGCATTTTCGGCAATTTTCTTTGCTTGCAACTCCATTGTAATCATGCCGTCGCCATCATCCATTAGGTATTACCCAAGTCATTTCTACTAGAAGCACTGTATCCGCCAACTCCACCTGAATACCATGATACACGTGGCTCTGTGTAATTGCGGTCTACACTAACAATATCTTCAATGGTTGGTTCAATTCTTGCGCCATAGCCAAAACGGTCTGGAAATAAAGTAATCTGTGGAAGTGGTGGACGAACCATTGCTTGAATATCTTTACCAGGTATGTTCATAATCATTAACGCTTGAGAAACTAAACGTTCAGCATTTGATGACCATGGGCCGTTGTATTGCCAACGCTTGGCTACCTGGTCAGGTTGGATTGGTGCACGCCACGGTTTAGTGTGGTCATAAACTCCATCAACTGGTTGTGTCATTAGCGCCACGCTGGTTTCAAGTAAGCCATCATTGCCTGACGACGTTCGTTAATTTCACCTGGGCTTGTTGCAATTGTATTTGCTTTACCATCGTTAACAAGGTGAGGAGCAGAAGTAAGTTGTACTTGTGGGGCATTACGAATTGAACGATAAACAGTAACTCCGTTTGATGTATCAACCATTGCACCCATTTGACGTTGAATACCACTCATTGGCCCCATTGATTCAGGCCAGAAGTACATGGATGGTTCAACACGCTCACCTTTGTGAACGCCACGTTGATACGATTTCTGGTTAACACGAGACTTGATGCTATCCAACAAACGGTCATCACGACGTGAGCGGATAGTGCCAAGATAACCATCTGGATATTCTGCAGATGGAACACGTCCCACACCAATACGTGTGGCATCTAACGAATCACGTGCTACAGGAGTTCCTGCACCACCCTGGTTGTTATAACCATACATACCGCCGCCGCCAAGTGACTGCCAGTTCTGTGATGGTGAAAAGTTATTTACTCCGCCTGCCATTAGACGCCTCTATTTCGACGGTTCTTTGCAATCGTTGCATAAACTTCATTAACTGAAATTTTTTTTCCTTTATTAGTGGCACCACGACTAACGTGTGCTTGTTCTGCAAACTCTTGAGCCTTTGGCTTTGGTTGCATACGTTCTTGAGTGCTTGTTGCTTTTGATGTTGATTTCCACTCTGGGTTTGTTTCACGACCAGGAACACTGCGGTCAAAAAAGATTTCTCCACCTTCTGGGCGGCGCTCATCTGTTTTGCCTAAATCATAACCAGCAATTTGCTTTCCTGCAGAACCTGCTTTACGGGCAGCATCAAGCGTAGTTTCTTTTCTAGAAATATCTTGAAAGATTTTTTCTCCAGATTTCCAAGCACCGTGGTACTCATCATTTGAAGCAGCGTTAGCGTGTTTTTTACGAAAATCTTTTACTTGACCAGAAGTTATTGGTGCATTAGTTACTTTTTCTGCACCTGGAACAGACACCATAACGCCTGGACCCTCTGCAGGTTTAGCCGTCTTAATGTTGTGACTTGCTCCGCCTTCTTGGTTTACAACGTGTGCAAACGCTTCAGCGCTTAATGAGTCGTGCATTACGCACCTCCGAAATTGGCGCCCTTGTCTGACGTTGGCATACTTGCTTTCGGTGCATCATCCCAATTCAAAGTTGTTCCACGTGTCTTGTTTGAGTACGCAGCAGGAGAACTGCCACGTTCATTACTACGCCACGCTAATCTAGAAGAAATGCTTCCAGTTGTTCCTGAACTTAATGAAAGTGGAGGAGTTACGTAAGGATTTTTTTCAACTCCACTTACATCACCAAATTGAGAAGATGAAATAGATGACATTAGCGAACGCTATTCATACCATCGTCAAAGTTTGGTGCTTGACGTCCTGAAACTGACTTAACAGTTCTTGCACTAGCCATTGTTGGGCCTGCTGCTGGGTCAATTGTTGGTGCAAATCTTACGCTTGTACGATAACGAGCACCCATACGCTCTGATGCTGCTGCATCTCCTGCAAGCATGTTTGTACGGTTTGCTTTTCCGCCAGCAGTTGGGTCTGCTGCTTGTGTGTTCTTTTTTGGCATTAGTTTGCCAACAGCAGGCTTTGCACTTGGTGATGTGAACGAACCTGCTTCACTACCCATGTATGCTCGTGCGCCTGATGCAATAACTTGCTCTGGTGATAATTCTTTAGCCATGCTTTTACCTGCCGCTTCATGATGATTTGAAGGTGCGCCCATGCGACGACGCATTGCGTGACCTACTGATGTCCAAGATGCCATTGTGACTCCTTAATCTATGTCCAAGGATAAGTCTTTATTAACTTGCTGTAATGGCGAATACAATGGCGGATATTTCTCCGTCACGAGATTCGATAGTTGTAAACCCAGGGATGCAAGAAAGGTCCATACCTCTTGGGGCTACGTAACCACGGGCAATTGCGATTGCTTTTACTGCTTGGTTAACGGCTCCAGCACCTACGGCACGTAGTTTTACCTCGTGTTTGTCGTAAATTGCGTGGGCAATGGCAGATGCAACGCTCTGTGGGTTAGAAGATGCGCTAACCCGTAGGAATGGCTCATCTGTAGGTACTACGTCGGGTGTGTTAGTCAATTGTTAGTCCTTTAGTTCGATGTGGTGTGCCACTCCTAAACTAAAGGATAGGGCTAAATACGTGGTTGGTCTCTGTATTTGCCATCTGACATTTGTTCAACAACAGCCTTTTCTATCTCATTTATATGGGTTTTGGAGACCAATCGTGCCAGTGCGTATGCATCCGCTGCATTGTCATCACTAAATTCCATGCCCCAACGTTTGTATATTTGCAATAACATTTCTTGTTTCTTAGCATTTCCTTTACCTGCTGCGTATTTCTTTAATGTCATTGGCGGAACTTTTAACGGATATTTTCTTTCATCATCAAAGAAATCGTAAATTGCCAATCTAACACAGGCTGATAACTCTCCAAGAACTAACGCTGCTTGTGACTGCAAGACAGTTCCTTCCATTGCAATATCTAAAATGTCTAGTTCTAGTTCTTCTTCAATGTAATTCATACTGTCAATTAACCATGTACGAATATCTACTAATCTTTCAATTCCAAAATAAGTAGATTTGTATACCCACGTTAAATGTTTAGTTGGGTCTTCTACAGACATTACGGTTAACGCAAACCCTGTAAGGGATTGGTCAATACCTAAAGTTACGTCACCTTTTTTAGGTAAACCACTATCAAATAATTTAGTTGGCATTAAGGGTAAACTCCATACGTGTACGAACAAGTGTTCGTAAATCTTCTAAAGTACCCTCGTTCTTTAAAATTTTATCTACAGGATATCCATCCATATCATGTTCTGATACATGACTATTTACTGCTTCTACACCATTACGTTTAATTCGCCACAGTTCTCCGCCACGGGCGCCAATGCATTCGGCTTCGTTTATAAACCGAACATCGGAAATTACAACTTTGTCAGAAGGATGTAAATCTTTTAAAACTTGATATATCCAAATATCATCACCAAGTAACTTACGAGCCCCAACACCAATTGATTGAAGTAAATGGCGTACTTCAGGTTGAGATTTTGCAACTTCCCAACCATAGGTATCTATGAGGTGCTGTAAACAATTGCCACCAATTTGTGGATTAGTCTCATAAAGAAACTCTCTAATTTTGTCTGCAAACGCTGCTCTTGTGTAACCGTATTCCTCAACTAAAATCTTTGCTACTTCGTCTTTACCTGAACGTGCATATCCTGATAGTCCAATAATCATGGTGTGCCATAATCCTTTCGGAATGAGCGCTGGTCTGAAGTACGGCGAGTAATCTCTCTTGATACCAGTGTGGTATCACGTTCTTGATTCTGCAACATTACTTCCCACGCTTTACGTTGTACATAAGATTGGTGATGTTTATCTTCTAAATCTTGAACTTCTTTATCCATTGAAATTTGTGCTTTAACAAGAGTTACTCTATCCCCTTTTTCTTTTGCACCCATCTTTTCAACTAACAGTGATGCAACCTTTCTATCTAACTTCTTTTCTAAAGTACGTTCTTGTATCTGTGCGTTTGCTAGTTGGGTTGCAATGTAATCTGCCCACCCAGTAAGAATGGTAAACATTTCTGCCAGTTGTTCGCTAGAAAGAACGGTAATGTCTGGCGGCAACTTAACCATGTCATAGGCAGGTTGCTTTGCCTTTAACAACTGGTCGTGGACTGTTAAGGAATCAAGTTGCATGATTTACACCCTTCCTCTGGATTGAGGTTACATTCTGGCATAACTTCTGCTTCAAGTGCTTTAATGACTTTTTCAGCCTTAAAGAAAATTCGGTCTACAATTTCGTAATCTGCTTTAACCGTAAACTCTTTATACGATTGGTCAGCCTTAAGTTCATACAAGAAAACAATTTCGTTTGGTGCTTCATCGCCAAACATACGCTTACCCAGTTCAAGATACATCTGTCCCTGAAGTAAGTGACTTCTAAATGGGCGTTTAATACTGTTGAACGCCTTAAAGATGTCTCCATTGTTATCTAAAAGAAGTTCTGGGGCTTCATAACGGAATGTGCCTGCACCAACAGACTTGATTTCAATGAGGCAATCATTTCCAATTCCCTTAATCCATCCATCTGTATGACCTGCAATACGGAGTTTGTCATCAACCAAAATAACTTCTTTATACTCCATACGGGTATCACCACACTTCTCACAGACTGTAGGAGAAATACCAGTCACTGATTCGTGACAGTGCTTACACTCAAAACGACCGTACAAGTTTCCCATTTCGTGAAACCAGTTTTGCCATTTGTGGTGAATTGCGTGTCCTTCATCAAAGATTGATTGCAAACGTAGGTTTGGCTTCTCGTTTTTTGATTCCCCACCTGTCATCAAGTAATACGAATACTTGTAACAGAAATCGTTCTTAATCATTTCAGATGGGTGAAGAACCGTTGTAGAACGGTCTCCTAGTGGACGGCGCATTAAGTGTCGTTCAATATCACCGAGTAAACGTGGCTCACGCTTCTTAGCATCTAAAAAGCGTTTTAGGTCATTTTCCATTTATTAGTCCTTACTAAAGATGTATTCTTGAAGTGTTAGTTTAGTTTTCTTTTTGGTCTTGTTCCACTTACGAATTAAAGCGTTCCTCTCACGGTGACTGAGGCCGCCCCAAATACCGTGGGGTTCTTCACGGACAACCGCATCCCACAAACACTCTTTACGGACTGGGCAATGGTTCTTTTTATTTTCTCCAAAGCAATAAACTTTGGCTTTAGCAGCAATGATTCGGTACTGTTCCTTATCCCTAGGAGGATAGAAGATATCTTCATCATCCTTAGACTTAGGTGCAGCGCCTTTACATTGGGCGTGCGACCACCATGGGTCTTCGTCGTTGTACATGTATTAGGCATCCTTTAGTTTCTCCCTCATTTCTAGGAAATCATGCTCGGAAAGAATCACGTAATTCTCTCCATCCAGGTGAATACCAAGTACTGGCATTCTCCCGTCAAGGATTGCCTCTCTCATAATCTTTTTGAGGACATCGGATTTTACAGTGCACTGTTTTTTACCAGTCCACTTGTGCTCAATCAAGAGGTCGCTTGACCGCACATCTCCTTTTCGTGACCAGAATGCTCCAGATGCTGCAGTACGTGACCCGCTTACCTTCTTGGCTAAACGGTCCTCATGCTTTCTGGATTGCTTCTGTCCTTCTGTCTTCAAATCTAGGCCCTACTCTTCTTCTTCTATTAGTTCAGCAGGTGTGTCATGGTTCTCTAAAACTTTTTTACGCAAATCTTCCATGAAATCAATCTCTTCACGAATACTTGCAATTACATTTTCAATACCTTGCCACTTACGCTCACCGTAGTAAAACCATCCACCACGGCGTTCAATGTAACCCATAACAACTGCAAGGCTGGCAATTTCTTTTGCAAAATCGTATTCTCCTGGGGCACAGTTGCCACCTTCTGCAAAATAAAAGTCAAAGTATGCAACACGCTGTGGTGGCGCAGTTTTATTTTTGAGTGTCCTAACTTTAATTCGCTGACCAATTCTATTTTTATTACCACTTGGACCAATTTCAATCCATTCATCACGACGAACTTCGCAACGAGTGAAAAATGCGTAATTCTTACCTTCTCCACCTGGCGTTGTTCTAGGGTCTCCGTGCATTACTCCAATTTTCATACGGTACTGATTAATGATGAGACCAAGTACAGGTCGTTCATCCTCTGTAAGGCTGCGTTTCATTGCAGTTCCTACAACACGAAAAAACTTATTGGTGAGCAGTGCTCCACGACCTACAGTCATTTCATCCATATCTTTTGCCATTTCAGGCGCAGGAGATAGTGCTGGCAATGAATCAATGACAATGGCATCTACAGATTTAGATTCTGCAAATTGAATAACTGACTGGTATGCCTCTTCCATAACAGAAGTTTCAATAACAATGACACGACTTGTATCTACACCGCACATTGCAGCATATTCTGGAACCCATTGTTCTGCTGCTACCCAAACCGTGGTGTAATCAGGATTTAATTTTTGGTTTGCAGAAATTGTTTTAAGCGCAAGCGCAGTTTTACCGTGGGACGGTTCGCCAACCAATTCATTCCATTGATTACCAGGAAAACCACCGCCCAGAACGTAGTCAAGAGTAGTAGAACCGCTAGTAATACGAGGGATAATGTCAGAGCGAATATCAGACGCAAGAACGACGACGCCATCTCCAAATTTTTTGTTGAGTTGTGCGAGTACTTTGCGGGCTTCATCATTTATCACTGCTTAGTCCCATCTGAGTTGTAACCTTGTGGCATTGGATTAAATCCACCTGTTGTATTTCCTATTGCGCCTTTTGCTGCGCCCTCTACTTTAGCGCCAGTTAATGCTCCGTATCTAGAACCTGACTGACTTATTGGGTAACCACAATCGTAACAACGCAACGCAACAGTTTGGCTAGGAGACATATAGTTTCCACCACCACACTCAGGACATGGTTGAGTTTGACTAACACTTTGAGCCTTTGATGGTGCAGGAGGTTGTTGTTGCGGTGCTTGATATTGAGTCATTGGTTGTTGCGAAGGTGGCATTGGGTTGTTAACCCGTGGTGCAGGTTGTGGGACATTAGTTCCTAACTGCTTTGCCCACCAATCTGAATTACTCATTTGGCTTCTCCCCATCTGTCTACAATTTTTACATCAGCAATAAGAGGAACAATAATCTCTGGAAGTTTTACACCTTCCATTGACTCCCGAATTGCTTCGGCTGTCTCTTCTGCTAAATCTTCACGTGCAACTGTAACGAGTTCATCATGCACAGTCAATACGACATTCACATCTGGTTCTGTAATAAAACAAGAATGTGCACGAACTAACGCTAATTTCATTAAATCTGCAGCAGAACCTTGAATCATGGTATTAAATGCTTGTCTTTCTGCTCTAAATTTGAGACCATTTTCGGTGCTCTTTAAGTCAGGCAAATACCTGCGACGCCCAAGCAATGTCTCTACGTAAGGTATATCGCCTTTACTTCGTGCAGTTCTAATTACCTTTGATTTGTATTTAATAATGTCGTGAAATTCTTCTGAAAATTGGTCAATTAAATTTCGTGCTTCTTTTTCGGAACAATCAATGCTTCGTGCAATTTTTTCAGGACCTACACCATAAGAAATTGCAAGAACTAACATTTTTCCAACTTTACGTTCTACACCCATAACATCGCCAATAGCGGTGTACATGTCTTTACCTTTACGATAATAATCAAGTGCAACTGGGTCTTGAGATAAAGATGCAATGATTCGTGGCTCAATCTGTGAATAATCAGCAACTACTAATTTGTATCCTGGGGGAGCAACAAACAAGTTACGAATTAACGTACCGTAATCTCCACCACTGGGAATATTTTGTAAATTTGGGTCAGTACTAGAAAAACGCCCTGTTTCTGCTCCATGTGATTTAAAGTTGGTGTGCGCTCTACCGTTAATAAGAAGTGATTTTTTATCTATAACACGAGACTTACCTGCTGTTGTGCGAGTAATTTCTCCGCCCAAATAAGGCATTACATACGTTGTCATCAACTTATTTAAATCTTGATATTCAATAATTGCATCTACTAACTCATCTTTAGAACGATAAAACTCCATTGCTTCTGCCGATACTGAGTAATGGTAAATAGTTAGTTGTTCACCTGCTCTAACAATAGTTTGTCCTTTGTCAGTAAGGGCTACTTTAATCTTAAGGTTTGGTTTAATTCCACGACCTTCTGGTTTTGGAGAAAACAATAGTTCCTGTTTTTCTTTTACAGAGTTCATAGAAAATGCTCTACCAGCCAACTTCCATGCTTTGGCTTTTGATAAATCAATGTCAATCTCTAAACGGTCTTTTAAGTTCTGTAGTTCAACCATGTCTAAATTAGCACCTGTTAATTCCATGTCGCACAGTGCTGCAATAACGTCCATCTCTAAACGCCATACACGTGCCAGGCTTCCCTCTAACTTTGGAGATAAATACTTGTACAACTTCCAAGTTGCCTCTGCGTCTAACCCTGAATAGTGAGCAACATCAGTAAAGGAATGAACCTCAACCATTGCTCCAATACCTTTTTCAACTTTAATCTTTAAAAATTTTTCAGCACAATCTTTTAATCCCAACGAACCACGGTTGCGGTTATCAATGATGAAGGCTGCCATCATTGTGTCAAAGTAAGGTTTCTTTGCAACTACGCCACGGTAATACTTAGCAATTGATTTCAAATCAAACTTAATGTTATGACCAACCTTTAACTGGTCACTAAAGAACAACGGCTTTAATGCTTTAAATACGTCTCCTGGTAATAACTGGTCTGGAGGTGTGCTAAATACTGGAGTCCACTTTGTTTGGTTTTTTGAGTAATCTGTGTCTTTAACTTCTTTGCCAGCCGCAAGTTTGCGTTGACCACTTAACAACATTTCTTTATCCCAATGTAAAAAATCACCATTTGGATGTCCCATAGGAATTACATCAGTGCGACCATCTGTTGCCAAAGAAATCCACAGCACATCATTAACTACAGGTTGGATTCTGTTTTTTCCAACTGTTTCCACATCAAATGCAAAACCATCTACCTTGGAGTAAAACTCAACAAGTTTTTGTAACTGTTCTTTATTTGTAATGATGTTCATTTAAATTCCCTCTGATTAATGATAAAGGGGCCTGGAAACGGAATTACAGGCCCCTTTATCTATGGAAGTACTACGCTATTGAGCGAGCAATCTCTAGAAGTTCAGAGCGAGGGGTCTCACGAACTACTTCTTCTGCTGTAAATAAAACAGCATTTGCTACAGCATCAGTAACGGTGTCTTGCGACAACTTCCATTCCTCTGCTAAGTCACGACCACGCACAAAGTTGAGGGTATATTGTGTCGTTGGTCCTGTTCCTAGTCGAGAAATCTCCCAGAACTCCTTATCAAGAGGTCCCTTGCGCTCATCATCATGAGCCTTCTTGATTTGTCGTGCTAAGGAAGGCGGTGCTGTAAGGACTTGCACTGTTGGTTCTCCACCAGAAAGTACAAGTACGTTAAATGCAAATTTTCCACGAGCCTTGTCACCAAGTACATCGCAGAGTGGGCAAGTTTCGCCAATACAAACAAAAGATTTTTTACCCTTTGGGCGTTCAATCCAGTGTTGTTCGTAAGTTGCGAAAGGGCGGTCTTGTAAAAACTTTACAAG
>Ga0209596_1001189_pt1 | contig 22771 bp, 20 predicted proteins | sample M_130807_MF_Meta_FD_187314 | JGI IMG/M metagenome (GOLD analysis project Ga0209596, IMG submission 187314) | Freshwater microbial communities from Lake Montjoie, Canada to study carbon cycling - M_130807_MF_MetaG (SPAdes) (version 2) | ecosystem: Environmental > Aquatic > Freshwater > Lake...
GCTTATGCTCAAATTGGAACAATGTACATAGCTGGTATCATTACTGATACTGCTGGTCAAACAAGTAATAATTATGTATCTCACGATGCAATTATTGCTCGTTCTAATTACTACTACGATTTAGCTGCTACTACATTAGGGTCTGCTTCTAATACATCAGACTACACTGCTACTTTAGGAAAATTAATTCCTGAATCTAGCCAAGTAGGTAATGGTCAATTAATGACTAAAGACATGTGGGTTAGAAACATCAATACTTTAAAAGCACGTAACATTTTATTAAATAAAATGTCAACTTTTGTAAATGGAGTAGCGGGTGTTGCTATTTCAAAAAATGCCTTCACTGGTGTCATGACTACTGCCGATTGGAATTCAATTTTAACTTTAACAGCTAATGGTGTGAAAAGTTCTGACTATGTATTAACTGGTCGTACTTCAGATGTCAATAACTGGTTTGGTGTTGGCGGTGGAACTGCTTCAGCTTTAGCTACTAACAAAGCAAGTAGTGGTACATTCAAAATTAGTGAGCGTTTTGTTCAAGAATTTGCTGATGGTGACAAGCGTAAAGCAAGTAACTTTAAAACTGGTTACCAATTTACACAAGGTCTTAGTTTTGGTACAAGATGGAGTTTAAACCCAGCTTGGCAAACTACCGATTTACCAGGTGGCGGTACTATTGCAGGTGTTTACTCTTATGGTACTAAGAACGTTGGTCAATACGAATTAATCATTGCTGCTAGCTACGAAGAGAATGCTATGATGCAAGCAGAAGCAAATATCCAATTGGGTAATATTGCTACTGGTTTAGGTTTTATTGATGCTGTTAGAACCTACCAAGGTGCTGGCTTAGCTGCTGCAACTGCTCTAACTAAAACAGACGCTTTAACTTTATTAACTAAAGAAAGAAGAGTTGCCTTAGCTTTCCGTGGATTATCTTTCTACGATGCAAGACGTTGGGGCTGGACTTATCCAGTGTCTAACGGTGGTGGTCGTTACGGTTGTACTGTATTTGATGTTAAAGAAGTTGTTTGGACGAATGCAATTTTTAACTACAACTACATGGACTACTGGGATGTACCTGGTGATGAGTTTGAGTTAAACGCTCCATCAGCAGCAAGTGCTCCAATTAAGAATCCTAATTTCTAATTTAAGAATTTAGATTACAATATAAACTGCCCCCAAATTGGGGGCAGTTTTTTTATGCCTATTTTTTAAATTTATATGCCAAAAACAGGCAACTATTTCTTAGTTTTAGATAGTAAGCAAACCCTATATGTATTTACTAGGCATTGATATTGGCACTTCCTTTATTAAGGTTTCTCTAGTAGAAGCAAGTACACAGAAATGTATTCTAACGGTGTCTTATCCAGACACTGAAAATGCCATTATTGCAAACCAAAATGGCTGGGCAGAACAATCGCCTTCCATGTGGTGGGAGCAGGTTCAAGCAGGTATTTTAAAGCTACATAAAGCAGCTAAACTTGCCCTTCCTTCCTATGATTCAAATAATATTGCAGCCATTGGCATTGCTTATCAAATGCATGGGCTGGTATTAGTTGATAAAAATAAAAAGGTCCTAAGAGATAGTATTATTTGGTGTGATAGTAGGGCAGTGCCTTATGGCGAAAAAGCATTTGATACAATTGGACATGAAAAATGCTTATCGCATTTATTAAATTCACCTGGGAATTTTACAGCAGCTAAACTAGCTTGGGTAAAAGAAAATGAACCAGCTGTATATGGCCAAATTCATACAATAATGTTACCTGGCGATTTTATCGCCATGCAATTAACTGGTGAAATAACTACCAGCATTGCTGCATTATCGGAAGGTATATTTTGGGATTTTAAAAACAATAGAATTTCAAAAGAGGTATTAGACTATTTTGGTTTTGATGCATCTATTTTTCCAGCAGTACAAGAAGTATTTAGTAAGCATGGAATGCTTAGTGCTAGTATTGCAAATACTTTATCCTTAAAAGCGGGCATACCTATTAGTTATAAAGCAGGAGACCAACCCAATAATGCACTTTCTTTAAATGTACTTGAACCAGGTGAAGTAGCAGCCACAGCAGGCACTTCTGGAGTTATCTATGGAGTAGGTAATACTTTATCTTATGACATGCAGTCAAGAGTGAATAGTTTTGCGCACGTAAATCATACCGAAGCAGTAAATAGAATTGGTATGCTATTATGTATTAATGGCACAGGCATATTAAATAGCTGGGTTAAAAAATACATTGGTGCTAATACTAATTATAATTCAATGAATGAGATGGCAGCTACTATTGCAGCAGGTAGCGATGGACTAAGTATTCTACCTTTTGGTAATGGAGCAGAGCGTATATTTAATAATAAAATTATTGGCGCTCAAATGCTGGGCATTGATTTAAATAAACATAGCGCAGCGCATATATATAGGGCGGCACAAGAAGGTATTGCCTTTGCTTTTAGATATGGGCTTGATATTATGAGAGAAAATAATTTACAACCTTCTGTGATTAAAGCAGGACAGGCCAACTTATTTTTAAGCCCTGTATTTACCCATGCTTTTGTAAATGCAACAGGAGTGCCTGTGGCCTTGTATAATGTAGAAGGTAGTGTGGGCGCGGCTTTGGGCGCGGGCATAGGCGCAGGTATTTATAAAGAATTAAAGGATGCCTTTGCAGATACAAAACCTATTGAACACATAGAACCTACTGAAACAAAACTATATGATGCACTTTATGAAAATTGGAAAGATAAATTAGTAAAATTTATATAAGAATATTTTATTTAAAAATAAAAAACAGGAAACCTTATCTATAATTGAAATACAGAATTTCTTAAAAAATAACAATCATTACATCAATTAATATATTAATCAATAGAACACAATCAAATAATTTATAAACTTTAATACTTTTATTTTATGTCAGTACTACTTGGAGAAAAAGAATTTTTTAAAGGCATAGGTCAAATTAAATACGAAGGCTTACAGAGCGATAACCCATTCAGTTATCGTTGGTATGATGAAAGCAAAGTAGTGGCAGGTAAACCCATGAAAGATTGGTTACGCTTTGCGGTAGCCTATTGGCATAGTTTTGTTGGTAATGGGGGAGATCCTTTTGGAGAGCCTACGCATATGTATCCTTGGAATGAAAAACAAGACGCAGTGGCTCGCGCCAAGGACAAGGCCGATGCGGCTTTTGAATTTATTACGAAGTTAGGCCTTCCTTATTATTGCTTTCACGATGTAGATGTAGTAGACTATACCAATGACGTCAATGAAAATGATAGTCGCTTACAAGCACTCACTGCTTATTTAAAAGAAAAGCAAAAAGCCAGTGGCGTAAAATTATTATGGGGTACAGCAAATGTGTTTAGCAACAAACGTTACATGAATGGGGCTTCTACCAATCCCGATTTTCATGTATTATCACATGCAGCAGCACAAGTAAAAGGCGCCCTAGATGCAACTATTGCATTAGGTGGAGAGAATTATGTATTCTGGGGTGGAAGAGAAGGCTATATGTCGCTACTGAATACTAATATGAAAAGAGAGAAAGAACATTTGGCTAAGTTCTTACATACTGCCAAAGACTATGCTAGAAAAAATGGTTTTAAAGGCACTTTTTTTATTGAGCCTAAACCTTGTGAACCTACTAAGCATCAATACGATTATGATAGTGAAACAGTGATTGGATTTTTAAGACAATATGATTTATTAAACGATTTTAAATTAAATATTGAAGTGAATCATGCCACCCTTGCAGGACATACCTTTCAGCATGAATTACAAGTTGCTGTGGATGCGGGTATGTTAGGTAGTATGGACGCCAATAGAGGCGATTACCAAAACGGATGGGATACCGATCAGTTCCCCACCAATATTAATGAGCTAGTAGAGTCCATGCTTATTATTCTAGAAGCAGGAGGCTTTCAAGGAGGCGGTATTAACTTCGATGCGAAGCGCAGAAGAAACTCCACCGACCCTGCCGATTTATTTCATGCACATATTGGAGGCATAGATACTTTTGCCCGTGCTTTAATTACAGCAGATACTATTTTACAAAAATCGGAGTATACAAAAATTCGCTCTACTAGGTATGCTTCATTTGATGCAGGCAAAGGCAAGGACTTTGAACAAGGAAAATTAAGTTTAGAGGACTTAAGAGCCTATGCGGTGGAGAATGGAGAACCTAATACAATTAGTGGCCAACAAGAATTAATAGAAAACATTATTAATAGGTATATTTAAGCAATGCAAGCAGCCGATAAAAAATTGGGTTTATGGACTAGTACTTCTTTAGTAGTAGGAAATATGATAGGGGCAGGTGTTTTTATGATGCCTTCTACCTTGGCTAGTTTTGGAGGCATAAGTTTAATAGGTTGGGTATGCTCTTCCATTGGCGCTTTTTTGCTTTCAAAAGTATTTGCACATTTAAGTAATTTATTACCCGCTGCTAATGGTGGTCCTTATGCATATTCTCAAAAAGGTTTAGGTGATTTTGCAGGCTTTTTAGTAGCATGGGGTTATTTGTTTTCGGTATGGTGTACCAATGCTGCTATTACTGTTTCGTTTGTAAGTGCAATGAGTACTTTTATTCCTACCTTAGCAACTAATTCATTTTTGGCCATTGTTACAGGACTAGCCACCATTTGGTTTTTAACTTGGATTAATTCTTTAGGCATTTTTACATCTGGTTTGGTACAATTAATAACCACTATTTTAAAAATTGTGCCTATTATTTCAATTGGCCTTGTGGGCTTATTTTATATTCAATGGGAAAATTTCTTGCCCTTTAATTCAAGTGGAACTTCTACTATTGCGGCCATTACTGCTACCACTACTTTAACCTTTTTTGCTTTCTTAGGTATTGAGTGTGCCACTATTCCTTCGGGCAGTGTAGCTAATTCAGCAACTACTGTTGCAAGGGCTACTATGCTAGGAACGCTTATTGCTACTGTAGTATATATTTTAAGTACAGTAAGTATTATGGGCATGATTCCAGCTGCTCAATTAAAAAATAGTGTAACTCCCTTTGCCGACGCAGCAGTATTAATATGGGGTCATGGAGCTGAGTATTGGGTGAGTGCAGGGGTTGCTATTGCTGCCTTTGGGGCTTTGAATGGCTGGATATTAATTCAAGGTCAACTGCCTTTTGCCATTGCGAAGGATAAATTATTTCCTTCCGTTTTTATGAAGCTGAATGCAAAAGGGGTACCCGTTTTAGGGGTGGTTATTTCAAGTATTTTTGTTTCTGTTTTAATGAGTATAAATTATTCAAAAGGGTTAGTAGAGCAATTTAAATTCTTAATACTAATGACTACTTCTGCTCTTATTATTCCTTACATTTTTTGTACCGCTTCTTATTTTATCTTGCAAACTAGATTACCCTTTAAATCCAATAAGTTTTTAGCCACTGCTATTTTATTAGCCGCACTTACTTTTATATTTTGTTTATGGGTGATGATGGGTCTTGGACAGGAAACCGTTTTCTGGGGCTTTTTCTTAATCTTGTCTTCTGTACCTATTTATGTTTTTGCTGTTTGGAAACGAGATAAAATTTAAAACTGAATTATAACTGATCTATTAATTTTCAATTTTCAATTCTATATATTTAACACTTAACTTTACTCATAACAGTATTTATAATTTTATTTATAACATTATTTCTATAATTATTTCACCGTTTTAAATTACTATCATGTCATCGCATTCAGAATCTGGAAAATTAAATTCTTTATTTATTAAAAAAGCATCTGCAGCTTTTATAAACGATGAACATATTTCAAAACATTGGGAAGCCTTGAACTATTTAGGCAAACCAATTATTGATAAAGCACTTGCAGAATATGATGCATTTGAAAAAATCTTAAAAGACAATGGGGCACAAATTTTTTATTTTCCTGAAGATGCATCAGTAAATATGGATTCTATTTATTGCAGAGATGCTTCTATTGCCACCAGCAAGGGTATGATTATTTGCAATATGGGTAAGGAGGGTCGTAAAAATGAACCCTTGGCTCAACAAAAAGCTTATGAAGCAGCGGGTATACCTGTACTTGGAGTTATTACAGCACCTGGAACAATTGAAGGAGGCGATGTTGCCTGGTTAGATGCTAATACCTTGGCAGTAGGCCATACCTATAGAACCAATGAAGAAGGTATTAAGCAAGTAAGCGCTTTATTAAAACCTTTAGGCGTGGAAGTAATTTCAGTGCCGATGCCACATTATAGAGGCCCTTCCGATGTATTTCATTTAATGTCGGTATTAAGTCCAGTGGCTGATAATATAGCAGTGGTGTATTCTCCATTAATTCCGATTGCATTTAGAAACGAATTAATTGCAAGAGGTTTTGAACTAGTAGAAGTACCAGCATCGGAATTTGATAGTATGGGTTGTAATGTTCTAGCCTTATCGCCACGCACTTGTTTAATGGTAAAAGGCAACCCTATTACGAAGTCTCGATTAGAGGCAGCAGGTTGTAAAGTCATTGAATACGAAGGTGCTGAAATTAGTGTAAAAGGGGGCGGAGGTCCCACTTGTTTAACAAGACCAGTATCACGTAATTAAAGAATGGGTATTTCAATTACATTAAATTATCTAATGTGAATAATTACGGCTTACTTAATGAATACTAGTTAAAATAATTTTTATTAGTTTATTGCTTTTTATTCCAATCCCATAAAACAATATCCCAAGAGTCGCCACCATAGCCAATGGTATGTATAATTTCAAAACCTGTTTTTAAATGCGCCTTAATAGACCTTGGGTTGTCCTGTGCTACATCGGTAATACAATAAGTAAATTCTTTTTGTAATTCAGTTTTAAAAAAGCCATACATTTTTTGTACCAGTCCCTGTCCTCTATAATTCTTACCAACACATAGCTGTCCTACTAAAACATAATTCATTTCTTTGAGCGGCGCATTGTTAAAACTTAGTTTATCTGTTTCATCAAATAAGCTATCTAATAAAGGATGCCCTCCATAAATAGATTTTACCGCCACCATCGCATAACCCACTACCTTGTTGCCGTCTTTAGCAATCACAGAAGGGCTGGCAGTATTCATTTGTTTTAAAAATTCAAAACTATATTCTGCTGTGACAAAACCTTCCTGAGCGGCTTCTTCAGCGCTAATTAATTTTTTTAAATTTTCTTTTTGTAATAAACGAATGCCTTCAATTTCTGTATCATTTTTTACACGAACTATTTCAACCATTTTTATTTTTTTAATCTTTACTTATTTTTTTAATTCTATCTAATTCTTTTATAGCTCTTTAGTTTTGCTTATAAAATTGTATAAATCATATTTGGCGCCCATTTTAAGTTTAGCACTATAAATACCATTCATACCAGAAGCGAAATAAGCCACTATACTAGCAAGCCCCACATATATACCGGCCTGTATTCCAAATAGTTCCATACCCATAATAATGGAGGCAATGACGCAATGCGTAGCACCCGCAAATACTGACACAAAGCCCATTCCAGCAAGTAAGGCCATAGGAAGGGGTATAAACCAAATAAGTATATTACCTAGTGTAGCCCCTATAAAAAATAAGGGAGTTACTTCGCCTCCTTTAAAGCCTGCACTTAAAGTAAGACTAGTTAATAATAGTTTTAAAGCAAAATCAAAATTGCCCGCAGGGCTTATAAAGGCATCTACAATAGAAGGAATACCTAATCCAATATATTTTGTTGAATTAGCCACTACAATAAATAAGGCAATAATGATACCCCCTATAAAAGGACGCATGGGTTCAAATTTTATTTTTGCAAAAAGCCCTTTAAAAATTTTTCCTGTATAAGTAAATAAAAATGCAGCTAATCCAAAAATAATGCCTGCAAGCATTGTCCAACTTATAGTACTTACTGTAATACTTGGAATAATATCAATATAATAAATAGTATGTTTGACCATCCATGCTAAACAAATATAGTGTGCACCAAAGGCAGCTGCAAAACTGGGAATAATATTTTCGAATTTTATTTTTCTAAAACTCATAATTTCTAAAGCAAAAATAGCTGCTGCAAAGGGTGTTCCAAACACCGCAGCAAAGCCCGCACTCACTCCCATGATTAATATAGTTTTTCTTTCTGCAGCAGATAATTTAAATATAGTTGTGCATTGATCTGCAATAGCGCCACCCATTTGTACCGCTGTTCCTTCTCTACCCGCAGAACCTCCGCCTACATGTGTTAATAAAGTACTTATAAAAACAAGAGGCGCCATAATAATGGGAATAGGTTTAATAGAAGAATTTGTAGTACTAATAGTTTCCGCAGCTTGATGTGTTTCTAAAATTAAATCATTTCCTTTTTTAGCATCCGTACCAAAATAATGGTAAGCATAACCAATACCTAAACCAATTAAGGGTAAGAAATTTACTATCCAAATATGATAACTTCGCCATAGGGTAAGATAGTCCAAGGCAATTAAAAACCATGCAGTAGCGGAGCCTACTAAACTTGCCGTCACAATAATAATGAACAACCATTTCAATATAAAAAATAAATGGGTACTTATATTTTTCATTTGCCTTTTTGTCTATCTTTTTTACTCAGCATTGCAACGGCAATAATGACCCAAACAATATTTACGAACATGGAAGGGTAGGCCTGATGGAAGTAGGTGTTCACTACAAAAAATAAACCCCCAATGATATTGGCTAAAACATATATTTTACATGTAGCCGCTAGCCTGCCTGTTATATTGAGCGCATAGGAACCTACTATTAATACTGAGCCTATCCAACCCAATATTTCAATGAGTATATTCATCTAATAAAAATAAGTTAAATAGCATAAAGGGCAGGTAATTGCTGTTTAAACTTTAAACAAAATCCAAAATATTGCCTAATTTTATACTGTATGGAAAAATCATATAATAAACTACTAGAAAACAATAAGAAGTGGGTAGCAGATCAATTAGCGATTGACCCTGTTTACTTTGAGAAATTGGCGAATAGTCAAAATCCGGAATATTTATGGATTGGCTGTTCCGATAGCCGCGTTCCTGCGAATCAAATTACAGGCACTTCGCCTGGTGATATTTTTGTACATCGAAACATAGCTAATATGGTTATTCATAGCGATATGAATATGCTAAGTGTACTTTCTTACGCAGTAGAAGTGTTGAAAGTAAAACACATTATAGTTTGTGGTCACTATGGTTGTGGTGGTGTAATGGCTGCCATGGAAAACAAACAATTTGGTTTAATTGATAACTGGTTAAGACATATTAAAGATGTTTATCGTTTGCATTTTAAAGAATTAGATGGCATAAAAGATAAAAAACAAAGAGCAGACAGATTAGTAGAATTAAATGTCATTGAACAAGTACAAGACTTAGGAAAAACTTCCATTGTTCAAAATGCATGGAAAAGAGAACAGCCTTTACACCTTCATGGTTGGGTATATGATGTAAAAGACGGTATTATTAAAGACCTAGATGTTAACTTTAAAGGCACCAGCGATTTACACAGCGTTTTTCATTTAGATTAAAAAGCCATTCAAAAATGTTATTGCAACTGTAACATTATTTCGACAATATTTATTTGACAGTATTTTTATAACATTATTTTTTATTCTTTAATTTTCAATTATGAAAAATTATTTTTTGTCCATACTTTGTCTATTGGTTTTGTCTGCTCAAGCGCAAACCTATACACCCACTAAGGCAAATATTGCTGCAAGAACAACTTTCCAAGATAATAAGTTTGGTATGTTTATACACTGGGGTGCTTTCAGTGCACTAGGCGATGGAGAGTGGGTAATGAATAATAAAGAAATTAATAAAGACGATTATAAAAAATTAACTAAGGTATTTAACCCAGTTGATTTTGATGCGGCTAAATGGGTGAGCATAGCAAAGAATGCAGGCATGAAATATATTGTTCTTATTACTAGACATCATGATGGTTTTTCAAATTGGGACACTAAACAATCGGATTGGAAAATTACCAACACGCATTATAAACAAGACCCTTTAAAGCTACTAGCTGCAGAATGTAAAAAGCAAGGCATTAAATTAGGTTTTTATTATTCTTTATTGGATTGGACGAGAGATGACTATCCTTATGAGACAGGTAGAACAGGAAAAAAATCGGGCAGAACTGCAAAAAGTAATTACGATTCTTATTTAAAATTTATGAAGGGTCAATTAACAGAATTACTTACTAATTATGGAGATATATCTTGCATATGGTTTGATGGCCATTGGGATCAAACCAACCCAGAAGGTTCAAAGGATAGAAGCTCACGTTTAAATTGGAAGTATGATGAAATTTATAGTTTAATTCATAAACTACAACCTGCCTGTATGATTGGCAATAATCATCACTTAGATCCCATACCCGGCGAAGACTTCCAAATGTTTGAGCAAGACTTACCTGGACAAAATTCTTCAGGCTTAAGTTTTCAAACAGCTTCTAGTTTGCCTATAGAGTCTTGTATTACCATGAATGATGCTTGGGGTTTTAAAATTAATGATCGCAATTATAAATCCTACTCTAATATTATTCAAACACTAGCGGGTGCTGCTGGTCGAAATTCTAACTTATTATTAAATGTAGGGCCCATGCCTAATGGGGAAATACAATCTGAATTTACAGATACCCTGGCATTAGTAGGTAAGTGGGTTAAAAAATATGGATCTAGTATTTATGGTACAAGAGGAGGTCCTTTAGCCCCTCAAAGCTGGGGAGTCACTACCCAAGACGCTAAACATATTTACGTGCACTTATTTAAGCAAAGAAATCAATCGGGATTATTTATTCCGGGAAATTTCAAGGCAAAAAAAGTAAGTTTAATGGGTTCAAATACTAGCCTTGCATTTAGTATAAGACAAAATGGAGTTTTAATTGATGCAGTAGGCTTGTCGGTTACTGGCCCTGATACCATTATTGCCATTGATTTTCAATAGTTTATGTAATATTTAGTTTTACTGATTATTTTCTTAGAGTTAATATTAAGTTTACATTGCGGTAACATTACGGTAACATTGGATTCTAATCTTTGCGGTATAAATATTTATACTGTGAAAAGGTTATTAATACTCATTGGATTTATCGCAATTGCAACTATATCTCAAGCTCAAAAAGCTAAATTAACTGGTAAAATTACTAGTTCAAAAAATGAAGCACTTGCTAGTGTTTCTCTTACTTTACAATCAGACAAGACACAGGTTTCAAAAACAGACATTGAAGGAAGATATAGTTTTACTATTGATGTAGCTAAAAACTATACATTGGTTTTAACCTATGTTGGATATAAAAACAAAACAGTTCAAGATATTAAAGCTACTACTGCCGCTGAAGATTTAGTGGTAGATGTAGTATTAGAAGAAGCGAATTCTAAATTAGCGGATGTAACCGTATCTGCTAACAGATCATCTAACAAAGGTGCTACCGACAACGCTTTAATTTCTTTTCAAAAGAATACCAATACAGTAGCTTCTGTTATTTCTGCAGAAACTATTAAAAGAAGTCCAGATAGAAATACAGCAGAAATTTTAAAAAGAACACCAGGCGCTTCTATTCAAGAAGGTAAATATATTATTGTAAGAGGTTTGGCGGATCGTTATAACCAAGCTATGTTAAATGGTATTTTATTAACTAGTACCGAGCCTGATCGTAAAACTTTCTCTTTTGATTTATTTCCATCTCAAATTATTGATAATATTATTATTAATAAAGCCTTCGTTCCAGAATTACCAGGTGAGTGGGCAGGTGGTTTAATTCAAGTAAACACAAAGGATGTGCCTTCTAAGAATTTCTTTAATGTTCAATTAGGTACAAGTGCGAATAGCTTAACTACTGGAAAAGATTTTTTTAAAGATAAAGGTGGTAAAACAGATTGGTTAGGTATTGATGATGGAACAAGAGCCTTACCTATTGGTTATACAACTAAATCAAATTTTGATACTTTAAGTATTGGCGCTAAAACGGCATTAGGTAAAACAATGTCAAACAATTGGGCACCAGTGCAAACTACAGCAAAGCCAAACATCAACATGCAAATGAATGGTGGTTTTGCTGGAACACTATGGGGTAAGAAAATTGGGGGTATGATTGGTATTAGTTATGCAAATGCATACCGTTTTCAAGACAACACAAATAATCAAAATCAGTTGAGTAATACAGGTTTTTCATCTTATGTCGCTCTTAATGATAAAAAGTACATCAATGATATCAATATGGGTGCTATAACTGGATTATCTATATTCTTAAACCCATTGAATAAAATTAGTTATAAAGCAATTGTAAATGTTAAAACATCTAATGCTTATACACAACGTTCTGGTACTGTATATGATAGACAAGAGTTAGTAAAAGGTAATGAATTCGTGTTCGGCCAAAACGTATTTTTCACGAATCAATTGAATGGTGAACATAGCTTGTCTAGTAAATTAAAATTCAATTGGTATGGTGCCTTTAATATCTTAGATAGCTATAGCCCAGATCAAAGAAGAATCTTATATACAAAAAGTTTAAATGGGTCTGATCCATATACTTTGAGTATATCTAATACCTTATCTCAACAATCGGGAAGTCGTGTATATCAAACTTTATCTGATTACACTTATACAGCAGGTGGTGATTTAACTTTTAAAATAAATCAAAAAAATACTATTAAGGCTGGTTATATGGGTCAAGTAAAGGATCGTTTATATGATGCTCAATTATTTGCAATATTCTTACCAAAAGATAACGCAGCTTTAAGATTGTTAGATGCCTCAAATGCATTTGTTGCAGATAATTTTGGAACAGGTACAAACAATAAATTTGCTTTCAACTCTATTCAAAATAGGAATTTCAGATACTTAGCTAATACTATTTTAAATGCAGGTTATGTGCAATTCGACAATAAATTTTCTGAAGGTTTAAGAGTAGTTTGGGGTTTAAGAGTAGAGAATTTCGACCAATTAGTAGGTTCGGTGAAGAAGTGGGATCCAAGACATACTTATTCTAAAGTAACCGATTACTTGCCAGGTGTGAATGCAACTATTAAAGTAGGCGATAAATCAAATTTAAGAATTACAGGATCTCAAACTGTTATTAGACCCGAGTTAAGAGAATTATCTTCATTAAGTATTTATGATTTTGAATTAAATGCTTCTGTTTCTGGTAATCCACGTTTGAAGCGTACAAAAATTACCAATACCGATCTTCGTTATGAATTGTATCCTGCAGCGGGTGAAATGTTCACAGTAGGTGTATTCTATAAGAATTTTGAAAATCCTATTGAAAGCATTTATCAAGAAGGTTCAGGAGGGTCAAGTCTATTTACTTTCCAAAACGCTGCTAAAGCAACTGCTTTCGGTTTAGAAGCTGAAGCGCGTAAAAAATTATCTAAACGCTTCACATTACAAGCGAACGGATCTTATATTAACTCAAAAGTTGAAGATGCCAATATTGGGGTATCAAGATCACTACAAGGACAATCACCTTATTTAATAAATGCTGGTTTATTGTATGATGTAACTGAGAAAGGACTTAATATGACAGCTTTAATTAATCAAGTGGGTAAACGTATTTATTTAGTAGGTGATTTACAAGCTGGTGCTGCATCTCCTGATGTGTATGAAAATCCAAGAGCTTTAATCGATTTCCAAATAAGTAAGAAATTTTCTAACAATAAAGCAGAAATAAAATTCACTGTTGCAGATATCCTAAATCAAAGACAAATTTTCTATCAAAATAATACTAGTAATACCGATTACAATAGTGCAATTGATGCTACTCGTTTTTCTAGAAAGTTTGGTACTACTTATGGCGTAACAATCAACTACTCTTTATAATATAACAAAATCAAAAACTTTTTTTAAATACAAAAACAATGAAACAATTATTTATTTTATCTCTAGCTTTTTTAGCCGTTACTGGTTGCAGAAAGATTGAAACCGATGGCGAAAAAGAAATCTTCGTAGTTACGAAGGAAGTTGCTCCTGTAGGCGTGGTATCAAATACCATTATTCTATCAGGTAAAATTACAAAAGACACTACTTTATTAGCAAAGGATGTGAACTACCTTTCTGGTTTAGTTTATATTACTAAAGGAGTTACTTTAACAGTAGAAGCAGGCGCTAAAGTACAAGGTAAATCAGGTGCAGATGTGGCTGCTTTAATTGTTTGCCGTGGTGCAAAATTAATAGCAAAAGGAACTGCTGACAAACCTATCGTATTTACTTCTGCTCAAGCAAATCCAGCTTCTGGTGACTGGGGCGGTATAGTATTATTAGGAACTGCTACTGTTAACCAATCTTTTCTTTTTCCTAAATATGGTGTGAAATATCAAGGTTTAACTTCAGTAGAGGGTGGTGTAAACGATACAGAAGTAGGATATGGTTTAGCCGGTTCTGGTGACCCAGCTTTCCCTACTGCAAACGATGCTGATAATTCTGGTATTTTACAATATATTAGAATTGAATATGCTGGTTATGCTTACCAACCAGATAATGAGTTGAATAGTTTAACAATGGCTGGTGTGGGTAATGGTACAACTATTGACCATATCCAAGTTAGTTATGCAAAAGATGATGCTTACGAGTGGTTTGGTGGTACTGTAAACTGTAAGTATTTAATTGCCTACAAAACACAAGATGACGATTTTGATACAGATTTCGGATATGCTGGAAAAGTTCAATTTGGTATCGTTTTAAGAGACTCTGCTATTGCTGATATCTCTAAATCTGAAGCTTTTGAATCAGATAATGATGGAAGTGGTAACGATTATTTACCGAAAACTTCAGCTGTATTCTCAAACATTACAGCAATCGGACCAAGAATTAATCCAGTTTATGGTAAAGGAAATAACCTATTCTTAGCTGGTGCTCAAATTAGAAGAAATTCAAGTATTTCAATCATGAACTCTATTATTGCAGGTTGGCCTGTAGGTATTTTAATAGATGATACAAAAGTTGCAACAAAAGGAAGTACATATAAAAATTATGTAGATAGTCTTTTAAGAATTAACAATGTTACATTAGCGGGGAACACTATAGATGTTAAATATGATGCAGGAACGAATACTACTGTAAGCACACAAGATGCTCTTAATTTATTTAGTACAGCAGCTTATGGCAACACAATTTTAAGTTCTTCATCCTCAGATATCTTAAAAATAATCCAACCGTTTAACTATACTAACCCTGACTTTACTCCATACGCAAGTGCAGGTCCTGCAACTTCTGGAAGCTTAAGTGCTACTTATGGTACATTAGGTTTAAATACCTCATTAGACTATAAAATCAATGGTAGTTTCACTGATACAAAATTAGCAGATGCGTTCTTCGAAAAAGTAACTTTTAGAGGTGCAGTTGCTACATCAGGTACAAATCAAACTTGGTGGAAAGGTTGGACAATATGGAAATAAGCTAGTATTTAAAAAAAATTGTTAGATCACATATACAAAAGCGTCCCGAAAAACGGGACGCTTTTTTTATATAAACGAAAATAGTTATTGGATAGATAACGGAGCCAAGAATAATTAATTCAATTATTCTACTTTATATATTTTTCTTATTCGTTCATATACTCTTCTACAAAGTTCTCGCAGTAATCTTTAATCATTTTTCTTACTACTCTAAACTGCTCATTGATTTCATCTTCCGTGCCAACAGCCTTGGCTGGGTCAGGAAAATTATAATGTAGTTTCACTGCCTTGGTTGGAAAATAAGGGCAGCGTTCTTTCGCATTATCGCATACAGTAATCACATAATCAAAATTTACACTAAAGTATTCAGTAATATTATTAGAGGTATGATGGGAAATATCAATACCAATTTCTTTCATAGTAGAGGTGGCCTTTGGATTCACACCATGTGTTTCCACGCCTGCAGAATATACATGGGCTTTACCTGCAGTCATGCTAGCTAAAAAGCCATGGGCTATTTGACTTCTGCAACTATTGCCTGTACATAAGACTAAAATATTTTTCATATACTTCTTATCTAGAAAATTCAATTAAAATTAATTCATTTTAGAACATAAAAAAGCCCAGTCTTTTGAAGGACCAGGCTTTCCATTATCAAACCCATATGAATACTATGCGTTGAAAGCGTCGGCTACGCCTTTATGTAAAATTTTTCCTGCTTTAATATTTAATCCTTTTGCTAAAGCTGCATTTTCAACACATGCTTTTTCCCATCCTTTATTGGCAATAGCAATGGCATAAGGTAAAGTAGCCTGTGTTAATGCGCGTGTAGAAGTTTGTGGAACTGCTCCTGGCATATTCGCCACACAGTAATGCAAAATATTTTGCTCCATGTACACAGGGTTTTCATGCGTAGTGGGTTTACAAGTTTCAATACAACCTCCTTGGTCAACGGCAACATCTACTACCACTGTGCCTGCTTCCATTAATGCTAAATCCACTTTCTTAATTAAATGTGGCGCTTTAGCACCATGTAATAATACTGCACCTATGACTAAATCCACTGTAGGTAATTTTTCTTGAATAGCCATAAGGGTAGAATATTGTGTAACCACATTTGCTGGCATTACATCCGATAAATATCTTAATCTTGTTAAGTTGGTATCCATAATAGTAACATGGGCACCTAAACCTGCAGCCATTTTAGCTGCCTGGGTTCCTACAATACCACCCCCTATAATTAATACTTCCGCTGGCTTCACACCTGGTACACCCCCTAATAATTTTCCTTTTCCTCCAAATGGTTTGCCTAAATAATAAGCACCCACATTCACAGCCATTCTTCCTGCCACTTCCGACATAGGCACTAATAATGGCAAAGAACCATCAGGTAATTCTACTGTTTCATAAGCAATACAAACTGCATGCGATTTCATCATCGCATCGGTTAATTCTTTTGATGCTGCAAAGTGGAAATAAGTAAATAAAATTTGTCCTGGTTTAATGAGTGGAAATTCTGCAGCAAGTGGTTCTTTTACTTTAATAATCATTTCAGCAATCTCGTATACATCTTTAGCTGTTGCTAAAATAGTCGCACCTGCTTTTATGTAAGCCTCATCAGAAAATCCAGAGCCAAGACCTGCCTTTGTTTCTACATTGACTGTATGACCTTGTCTTGTAAGTGCATCCACACCTTCTGGTGTCAAACCCACTCTATACTCTTGAATCTTAATTTCTTTAGGAACTCCAATAATCATGATTTTTTGTTTTTATTTCTGTACAAATATCGGTTTAAAGAAAATATTCATTTAATAATGGTAATATTCAGTAAAATATCTTGTTAATTTGGGTAAATAGCAAAAAATAACGTTATTTACAGTAGAATTTACCTAAAAAACAGAAATTATTTCTCTATGGCACTTGACCCTATTGACCAATCTATCTTACGCATTTTACAAAAGGATGCCCTAGCCAAGCTAAAAGACATTAGCGCTGCCATTAATTTATCACTAAGCCCTACACATGACCGCATTAAAAGACTAGAAGCAGAGGGCTATATTTTACATTATGTAACCCTGCTGGATAGAAAAAAATTAGACCTTGGCTTAGTGGTCCACTGCCAAGTAACTTTAGATAAACAAACCCGTTCCCATTTTTCTGAATTTGAAAAAACCATTGCACAATTTCCAGAAATTATTGCTTGCAGTTTAGTGTCGGGCAGTTTTGATTATTATTTAAAATTAGTCACAAAGGATGTTGAATCTTATAATAAATTTTATCAGGAACGATTAGCAGTACTTCCCATGGTGGCGCATATTAATAGTTTATTTGTAATGGATGAGATAAAAATAACTACCGAGCTTCCACTTTAAATTAACTAATCATAAAAATTAACTATGTATAATATACCTCATTTTAAAGCCAAGGATCATCAAGAAGTATTGGACTTTATGCAAGCCAATCCCTTTGTAACTATTTGTGGTGTTGATAAGGAAGGCTTTCCAGTGGCTACACAAGTGCCTGTTTTATTAACCATTGAAGAAGATAAAATTATTATTAGTGGTCATGTTATGCGCAAGCAAGAACATACGATTGCTTTTGAAAATAATAATAAAGTATTAGTAATTTTTTCTGGGCCATCTGCCTTTGTAAGCGCGAATTGGTATACCACCAAAAATATGGGCAGCACCTGGAATTATCAGTCGGTGCAAGCAAAAGGAAATTTAGAAATTAAAGATGAAAAGCATTTATATCATTTATTAGAAAAGCTTACACTTCATTTTGAAAAAGATACGAATGCGCCTACACAAGTCAAAAACTTATCGGCAGAATACCTGGAGCAAAATATGAAAGCCATTTATTCTTTCGATATAATAGTGAGTGATTTACAACATGTTTTTAAACTAAGTCAAAATAGAGACGAGGCTTCTAAAGCTAATATCCATGCTGAATTAAGCAAGGGAGATGTAGCTTGCAAGCATATGGCAGCAGCTATGAAGGCTCAATCAAATCCCAAAGATTCCCATAAAAATCTTTAAACACCGCAACGGTTCCATATGCTTCCACATGCGGCGCAATAGTAAATTCAACCCCTTTGGAAATATAATTTTGATAATCTCTTTCAAAATTATCGGTGTATAAAAATAAAAATACACGACCCCCTGTTTGATAACCAATATACTTTTCTTGTTCAGGCGTAGCGGCTTTGGCAAGTAATAACATACATCCATTATTGGCTCCAGTGGGTTGCACCATTACCCATCTTTTGGTTTCAGATAAAACAGTGTCTTCAATTAATGTAAAACCTAAAATACTAGTATAATAAGCAATGGCTTCATCATAATCACGAACCACCACAGCAATATGTGCAAGACTTTGTTTCATATTTCAAATATACAATTAATTAAAATCTTTCTTTAACTTCACCTTTCTATTTATTCCTAAATTATACAAATTTAATGGCTGTAGTAAAAAATTTAATCTTCGATTTAGGCAATGTCTTATACGATATTGATTTTAAAAAAATGAATACCGCTTTTGCCTCTATTGGTATTGAAGGTATTGATCAGCATTTCACTTTAAATAAATCGCACAAGTTATTTTTAGACTTAGAAATGGGCTTTGTAAATGAAGAGGCATTTTATGATGGGGTAAGAGCCTTGGTACATTTGCCTTTAACGAATGAACAAATTCATTTTGCTTGGAATGCACTACTTGTAGGCTTTAGAAAAAACAGCATAGAGTGGATTCAGCAAAACAATACTAAGTACAATACTTTTTTATATTCCAATACCAATCAAATTCACCACGACTATTTTATAGCTGAGTTTGAAACCATGGTAGCTAACTACCCTTTTGTATCTCTTTTTAAGAAACCCTATTATTCTCATGAAATGGGTATGCGTAAACCCGACCCCGCTTCTTTTACCTATATACTAGAGAAAGAGGGCTTGGTGGCAACTGAAACCTTATTTATAGACGACAACGAGCCCAATATACTAGCGGCCGCCTCGGTGGGGCTTCAAGTGCTTCATTTAAAAGAGGGTATGACAGTGGAAAAGGATATTGAGGCCTATTTATAAGGGTGCTTATTAAAAATAATCCTTCACCATATTTCTTCACTCTAGTTTTTCGTTCTATTTTTCCTTAACTTCCTCAAATTCAATGTATTCTGCCTCCACTGGGGCTTCTTTTGGGCCTGTTTGCGCATTTGTATTCTGAGCAGCTTTGTGACTGTTTTGTGCATTTCTAACAGCTTCTGCTTGCTGCTTCTGCATTTGTTCCATATTCTGTCTTACCGACTTCACCCCTTTGCTCACTGGCACTACCACCTGGAAGATTACTTTGTACAAAAAGTAAATCAACATCCCGTATATAATAAACTTCATCATACTGCAAAAATAAGGTCCTTGCCAATATTTTTGGGATATTTCATCCTGTTTTATTACCTTTGGCAAAGAATAGAAGAAAATGTGAAGGGAACGAAATCGTTCCCTTCTTCTTTTTTAAGTATGCAAGCAAACGAGATAATAGCCTTAGTGAATCCAATTTTGGAACAACTTCTCAAAGAGGAGCCTAGTTATTTCTGCGTTTCGGTGAAAGTGAAGCCAACCAACAATATCAAAATATTCTTGGACGGCGACCAAGGCTTACCTATTGAAAAGTGCACTTTCATTAATAGGAAATTATACCGCATTATGGAAGAAGCGGCCTGGTTTCCGGAAGGCGATTTCTCTTTAGAAGTTTCTTCCCCAGGTATCGACGAGCCTTTAATCTTGAACCGTCAGTATGTCAACAATATGGGACGCAAGGTAGAAGTTACCTTTTTGGATGAGAGCATTAAAGAAGGAGTTTTAAAAACAGTAACAGAGAAAGATATATTAATAGAATGGACAGAAGGGAAAGGTAAGAAAGCAGCAGTGCAAACTTTATTAATTCCTTTTGATCAAATAAAAACAACAATCGTTCAAGTTCAATTTTAACCAACAAATCATCAAGCAAGTAGCTTGAAAAAAAATTATGTCATGGCAAGTATAAATTTAATTGAAGCCTTTCAGGAGTTTAAAGACGCAGAAAGCATTGATCGTCCTACGATGATGAAAGTGGTAGAAGACGTATTCAAAACCTTATTAAGAAAAAAATACGGTAGTGATGAAAATTTTGACGTTATCGTAAACGCTGAAAAAGGCGACTTGGAAATTATTCGCCGTCGTCAAATTAGAGACGATGATGATGTAGATAATCCTTTAGAAGAAGTGTCTTATTCTGAAGCTATTAAAATTCAACCCGACTATGAAGTAGGGGAGGATTTATTAGAAGAAGTAGACATCTTGGACTTTGGAAGAAGAGCCATCCTAGCGGCTAAGCAAACATTAGCCTCTCGTATCAATGACTTAAAGAAAAATGCTTTAGTAAAGAAATATTCTGATAGAATAGGAGACATCATGAATGCTGAAATTTATCAAGTATGGAAAAAAGAAGTATTATTATTAGATGAAGAAGGCAATGAATTAATTCTTCCAAAGTCGGAACAAATTCCACAAGACTTTTTTAAGAAAGGAGAAAATATTAGAGCCGTTATTGCTAGAGTGGATATGAAAAATAATTCACCAGTGATTATCTTATCTAGAACTAGCCCCTTATTCTTAGCCAAATTATTAGAAATAGAAGTGCCAGAAATTTTCGATGGTTTAATTACCATTAAGAAAATTGTACGTGAGCCAGGTGAGCGTGCGAAAGTAGCGGTGGAGTCTTTCGACGATAGAATTGATCCAGTAGGTGCTTGCGTAGGTATGAAAGGAAGTCGTATTCATGGTATTGTAAGGGAATTGAAAAATGAAAATATTGATGTAATTAATTTCACTACCAATACGCAATTATTAATTCAACGTTCTTTAACACCTTCTAAAATTAGTTATATGAATATTGACGCTGAAAAAATGCACGCTGAAGTGTATTTGAAAGCGGATCAAGTTTCTTTAGCCATTGGACGTAGAGGGGTGAATATTAAATTAGCTTCTGAATTAACGGGTTACGAATTAGATGTATACCGTGAAGACGAAGAAATTGTGGATGAATTTGATATTGACTTAGATGAATTTAGCGATGAGATTGAAACATGGATTATTGATGAATTTAAGCGTGTGGGTTGTGATACGGCAAGAAGTATTTTAAACTTAGGCGCTGAAGAATTAGAAAAAAGAACAGATTTAGAAAAAGAAACGATTGCAGATGTGCGTCGAATCTTACAAGAAGAATTTGATAAAGGCGAATAACCTTTAATTTTTGAAAGTATATTTGTATTAGGCGAATCGTTCCGGGAAAACAGTCAATGATTTATCGGGACAAAAAACAACAGAATGTCAGAATTGAAACTACCAAGATTGTTAGCAGCTGCTAAAGAATTCAACATCGGTCAAGATACCTTGATTGAATTCTTAGTGAAAAAAGGTTTTCCTAAAGACGACCTTAAGCCAACAGCTAAATTAACTGAGGATCAGTATTATTCTCTGCAAGCAGAATTTCAAAGCGATAAAGTAGCTAGAGATAAAGCAGACCATGTAGAGCTTCCTAAAAATGCTGTGGCCGATAAAGACAAGGCAAAAAAACCTGTTGTCGTTGAAGTAGAGGCAGCTAAACCTGTTAAAGCAGAACTGAAAGCAGAAGAGGTGAAAGCACCTGATGCAGAAGGAAAACCTAAAGCAGTGAAGGCAGCAGAAAAAGAAGTGGAGAAGCCTGTTACAGTTAAAATTGAGGCACCTGAAGTAGAGTCGCCTAAAGTAGTTGACAAAATAGATTTATCCTTAATAGACTCTTCTACAAGACCTAAAAAATCGGCAAAGAAAACAGAAGAGCCAGCTGAAAAACCAGCCATAGAAACGCCTGCCAAAAAACCAGTAAAGAAAGAAGAGCCAGCAGTAAAGCCAGTGAAAGCAACGCGCGCTCCAGTAGATCATTCTATATCACCTGAAAATGTGCATGGCAAAATTGAAAATATTGCCACTAAAAAATTAGAAGGTCCTAAAGTAATGGGTAAAATTGACTTACCTATTAATAGCGATACCCGTCCTAAGCCATTGAGTCAAGAGGAAAAACGCAAACGTAAACGTATTCCTTCTCAAGGACCACAACAAGGTGGCGGCGGTCAGGGTCAAGTGCAAGGTGGAGGACAAAGACCAGGTGGTGGATACCAAGGTCAAGGTGGAGGACAAAGACCAGGTGGTGGATACCAAGGCCAAGGTGGTGGACAAAGACCAGGCGGCGGACAAAGACCAGGTGGCAATAGAAATGCACCTCAAACGGCAGAACAAAAAGAAATTGGTCAAAAAGCAATTCAAGATAAGATTAAAGAAACGCAAGCGAAATTAGCTGGCGCAGGTGGAAGAGGAAAAAGTTTGAAATCTAAA
>Ga0209596_1001191_pt1 | contig 22761 bp, 15 predicted proteins | sample M_130807_MF_Meta_FD_187314 | JGI IMG/M metagenome (GOLD analysis project Ga0209596, IMG submission 187314) | Freshwater microbial communities from Lake Montjoie, Canada to study carbon cycling - M_130807_MF_MetaG (SPAdes) (version 2) | ecosystem: Environmental > Aquatic > Freshwater > Lake...
CTAGCTGAAGGATATAGCCATTGGTATTAATTGTTTGATTCATTTCAACCAATACTTTGTTATCTCCAACAACTGCATTAATTGATTTACTCAATTGAAGTACCCCTGTATTAATGTCTACCAATTTTAGGGTAACAACTGTTGCTTTCTCCGATTTAAAGCTTGCAGTGAATCTTCCCTTACTTGGGTTTGGATACAACTGCACTTCTTTAATAGTTACCAAATCGGCTGGGGCGAGTAATGATTTACTAAATGCTACTTGTTCTATTTTAGCAGTTATAGCAGTTAGTGTGGCGGTTGGAACTTCTAGTGCAAAAATAACGGTAGTAATATCTGATGGGTTGATATTTCCTTTTCCGGTACTCGTTGCAAAATCTGCTAATGCAATACTATATTCTTTACTATCTGCCGATAATGGTTGATAGAAACTATATTGGTCGGCCCAATTGCTTACACCCGCTTTTACTAGCGTAATGCGCATATTAGCGCCAGTTGCTGCTGCTGTAAATTTAATGGCTTTATAAGCGGTTAAATCTTGTGCAGCGCCACCTCCCTTTAATAATTTATATACAGTTGTATAATCGCTGGTAGTTGCCGCAACTTGTACATTTCTAAATAATGGATAGTCTTCTTTAGGTGTATTGGCAATATTTGGATCGTTTTGAATAGTAAACGATTTTAACACAGTGGTGCTTTTATTGTAGTCTACATTCCAAGTGCCATCGGCCATAAATACTACGTCTTGTAATTGATTGTTCAAGTACAAACTAATAGTTGATTCGTAAGAATCGCTTACAGGTATTGAAACGCTTGATTTAGTATTCGCACCAACACTAATTGCAACATTTCTTTTACTAATAGCAGTGGTATTTTCGGCTAGCCTTTCTTCTATTTGAAAATAACCTGTAGCAGCATTTGTGGTATTATTGATTGAAATAGTAAGATTTGTGCCGTCTCTTTTTCCTGAAACAATATAAGTTTTTGGCAATGCTGTTCCGCTATTTAATGCTTGTACAGGCATGATAGCATTTAGTTTTTCTAAAATTTCTAAAGCCATATCTATACAATAAAAAGGTGTTGCTCCCCAAACTTGGTAATTATACATGGTTTCGTCTGGCGTATAATTTTGTGTTAGCCAATTTGATTGAAAAGAAAAATTAGACCTGCCTGTTTTTGTACCTACAGAAAAACTCATGGCATATTCTGTACTACCACTTGGTTGCAATAAAGTATAGCGAACAAAATTTAGGTTGTTAATACTAATATTTTCCATTCCCAACAGTGAAGCACCTTTTAATCGGTCGCAAACGGGTTTGGTATGATCATATAATTGACCCAATGTTTTAGTAACAAATGCTACTGCACGGCAATTATTGTTAAGGGTAAAATCTACTGAACGAACTTCCGTTGCATTACTGAAACTAGTAATATCTGCTGCCGTTGTAACATAAGCAGTATAGCCAGGGTCAATCATTTTACTTGGCATGATATCGGCCAAACCTATAGCAGCATTGGGCCCTACACCTGTTATCGAATTACGGATATCTGTTGCAACCAATGGCATTTTTGCATAATTGATAGCGCCTTGTGTACTATTAACTGCGTTATTAAAAATTCTTTTTGCAAGAGCATCGCCCAAACTTTTACTTTCTAATCCACCTTGCTGTCCTGAATTTGAATCATCGCCATCATGATCGGTTTTTGGAATTTTTTCTTTTTGCGCTACACAATCCGGCGATGACATTGTTATAATAAATAATAGGTCGTTAAAATCATGGTCGCAATTAGGATCATCTCTGCGAGTATCTTCAACACCCACTATATAACGTTTCGAATCTTCGTCATAAATTAAAACAGAATGTTTTTTTAGGTCTGGATTGGCTTCTGGATTAAATCGATTATCGGTATATAATTGACCCAAACCTGGAGTAACTATTTCATTGCTATTATCCCAACCATTGGATAATAAAACAAATCCTATAGATGTATTGGCAGGAAAATTACCCAAAAAAACTTTGTCTCCTGTTTTTAATCCGCCGCCAGCACCGCCCTTTGAAGCGTTAGGAAATATGATTTTAATTGTATTGGGGGTTGGCGCAACTGTTAACGGTAAATTTGTTGGGTAAGTATAATAACCAAATGAATTTTGATAACTAGCCCCTTCATCAAAAAAACTAATCCAAACATCTGAGCTACAAGTTGTGGAAATATTTTCTGGAATATCGTTGGCTATTAATTTAAGATTGTATGTAGGAACAGGTCGTGATTCTGGTAAAGTAGTTTCAATATTTTTTTTTAGGTTTTCAGAAATTTTTTCAAATGGCATAACCAAATATTTTGGGCAACCATCTGAATAATAATTACCCATTGACAGATATTGTGCTTTAGCTGCAACACTGACTGCAATAAATAGAAAAACTAAAATTATTTTTTGTACAACTGTTTTCATTTGTAAGATTTATATCAAATGGAATACTTATTGCCAATTGATGTTAGACGTTTAAGTACAAATTTAATTTTTGATTTTTTATTGAGAAATACCAATCAGTTTGTATGGTTTAATTTTTCAGGCATTTTAAGGCTAGATAATTAAAAACTAATCAGGTATTTTATAAATACTATTTCAGAAGCTTACAAAATTTTCTTTATATACAAACTAGTTTGTACTTTTAGTGAGTGTTACTATCAGTGACCCCTAAAGTAAAATGGCAATTGAAGCAATTGAAAAAATAAGAATCATGTTGGCCGATGACCATCCTTTGTTCATTGAAGGCCTTAAAATGATGCTTAGTAAAGAGCCTGATTTTGAAATTTGCGGAATTGCTTTTAATGGCAGAGAAGTGTTGGATATGCTTCCAGAAACCCTACCTGATTTAATTCTCTTAGATATTAACATGCCTAAAATGAATGGTCTTGAAACCATTAAATACATCAAGCAAAGCTATCCTTCCTTAAAAATTGTTATGCTTACGGGTTATTCTGATGATGCTATTGTTAACGAAGCAAAATCAATGGGTGCGAATGGCTATTTGCTAAAAAGCAGTAAAAAAGAGGAATTAATTGAAACGATTAAATTGGCTTATGCTAGTAAAAAGTTTTCCTCTCCGCAAAACGAAGAAAAATCTGGAAAAAGCTTATCCGAAAATGACCAGTTTTTGCAACAGTTTAATTTAACCAAACGTGAAAAAGAACTTATTCAGCATATTAAAAAGGGTTTAACCAATCAAGATATTGCCAATACTTTGTGTTTAAGCGTGTACACCATAGAAACGCATCGCAAAAATATCATGCGAAAATTAAAACTGAAGTCTCCTATTGCACTGATGAAATTTATTATCGAATATCAGATTTAGTATTACTATCGCGCTAGCAACCATTCTTTCAATGCTTCAAAATTGGCTTCCATTAAAATACTTTTTTTCTCTTTAGCAAATAAGTGTTGCACGGATGCTGGTATATCTATTTTTTTGTGAATTAATGCTTCAACCGTTTCAGGGAATTTTACTGGATGTGCTGTTTCTAAAAAAATACCTCCTTGGTTTGGATGTAGTTTTAAGTATTCTGCCAATGCATAGTAAGCTACTGCTCCATGCGGATCTAATAAATACTGCTCGTTTAAATAAGTGTTTAAAATTGTTTGTTCGGTAATAGCATCCGAAACAGTATAGCCCGTTATTTTTTCGCTGATATTTTTGTAATTGTGTTGAAACAATTCGAGGATGCGTATAAAATTACTTGGGCTTCCTACATCCATCGCATTTGAAATAGTGGCTACTGCTTTTTGTGCGGCATAATTTCCGCTTCGTAAATATGCCGGTACCGCATCGTTCACATTACAAGCTGCAATAAAATGCGCTACAGGTAATCCACTAATATGCGCCAACAATCCTGCACAAATATTTCCAAAGTTTCCACTAGGCACGGCTATTACAGGTGCTTGCTCGTGATTTTGCATCCAGGATTGGTAGGCAAAAAAATAATACAATTGTTGCGGCAACCAACGCGCTACATTAATACTATTAGCAGAAGTAAGTGTTAGCTGTTGGTTTAAACTGGCATCCATAAATGCATCTTTTACCATGGCTTGACAATCATCAAAACTTCCAGCAATTTCTAATGCTGTAATATTTTGTTGACAAGTAGTTAGCTGTAATTCTTGCACCGGACTCACTTTACCCGATGGATATAAAATAACTACTTCCACTCCTTCCACTCCTAAAAATCCATTGGCTACCGCACCGCCTGTATCTCCAGATGTAGCTACTAAAACGGTGATGGTATTTTTTTGGTCTTTTGAAAAATATCCCAAACATCGGCTCATAAATCTGGCACCCACATCTTTAAACGCCAGGGTAGGACCATGAAACAATTCTAAGGCTTCCATTCGTTCATTCAAGGGCACGAGTGGAAATGGAAAATTAATTGTCTCTGCAACAATGCTACTTAAATCTGCTTTATTAATACAATTGCCAACATAAGGAAGCATAATCTCTAATGCCAAATCTTCTTTAGAATATTGCTGGATATTTTTAATGAGTGCCGAATCTAGTACCGGAATTTTTTCTGGAAAATACAATCCTTTATCTGGTGCCTGCCCTTTAATGGTTGCTTCTTTAAAATTAACGCTCGGTGCATTTTTATTGAGGCTATAATAATTCATCGTTCTATTATTTGAAATAAATTTTAATCAACGAATCTTACACCAGCATGGTTTACTGTGGTAACATAAGTATGATGATCTAGTGATAATTGTTTGTACACTTGGTGCATGGCTTCTGCTACTTGATTGGCCGTTGCTTGGGTTTTACTTAACATAAATATAGATGGACCCGAACCAGAAATACCGCCACCCAATGCACCCGCTTCTTTGGCTTTTTGTTTGATTAAATCGAAGCCTGGAATTAATATGCTGCGCACTGGTTCAATCAATACATCTTCTAATGAGCGTCCTATTAAATCATAATCTTCTTTTAATAATCCGGCTACCAATCCTGCAATATTGCCCCATTGTTTAATCGCATCTTTTAGCAATACTTTTTGTTGCAGAATACTTCTGGCATCGGCCGTGCGCACTTCAATTTGTGGATGCACAATGCTTACATACAATGGTGGTGCATTTAGTGCTACAATATCTAATGGAAAAATAGAACGAATAAGTGTTACGCCACCATAAATACAGGGTGCAATATTATCGGCATGCTTTACACCTGAGGCTAATTTTTCGCCGTTCATTGCAAAACGCACCAAGTCTTCGTTATTAAATCGATGCTGCATTAATTTATTGGCTGCCACCACAGCACCAGCAGCACTTGCGGCACTTGAACCCACACCGCTACCTGGTTTGATATTTTTTTTTATGGTTAATTCAAAACCAACGGGCTTAATAATTTCTTCCATCATGGCAAGCAATGCTACACCTGCTACATTTTTTTCAGGATCTGTTGGCAAATTGTATTCGTCATCATTTATAATAGTAATACCCGGTTTTGCTGAAAAACGAATTTGCATTTCGTCGTAAGGGTCATTCACTGCAAAACCCAATACATCAAAACCACAAACCATATTGGCAACCGTGGCTGGTGCATGAATTTTTACTATAGTGGAATAATCGATATTTAGTGCTGTCATAATTATTTTTTTATTGTAGTAAGAATCAATTGTATACTGCTATTTTTTTTCTTATAAAATGTATTGGATTTTTTAAACCCTTGCTACACGAATAATATCTGCAAACACTCCCGATGCCGTTACTTCTGCACCTGCTCCTGCACCTTTTATAACCAAGGGTTGTTCTGGATATCTTTCGGTAAAAAATAAAACCAAATTATCTTTTCCATACAAATGATAAAAATCCGACGCTGCAGGTATATGCTGTAAGGCAACTGCCGCTTTACCATTCTCATAAGTTGCTACAAATTTTAACTTACATCCTTTGGCAGCAGCTGCATCATAAATGGCTTTAAAATGTGGTTCTTGTTTTTCCATCTCGACATAAAAATCTGCTACCGATCCTTCAAAACATTTGGCTGGTAAAAAATATTCGTTGCTAATGTCTTCCATTTCTAATTGCTTACCAGCTTCGCGCGCCAATATCATAATCTTACGCATTACATCGGTACCGCCTAAGTCTAAGCGTGGATCTGGTTCAGTGTATCCTTCGTTTTGCGCTTCTTGTACTACTTGTGCAAATGGCAGGGTGCCGTTATAATGATTAAACACAAAATTTAAAGTGCCCGATAATACTGCTTGAATTTTTTGAACCTGATCGCCACTTCTTAATAAATCATTGAGTGTACCTATTACTGGCAAACCAGCCCCCACATTGGTTTCAAACAAAAACAAGGCATTGAATTCGCGGGCCAATAATTTTAATTGTTGGTAAGATGCATACGAAGAAGAACAGGCAATTTTGTTACAAGCCACTACAGAAATACTTTTTTCTAATAAATGGGCATACACGCCAGCTACTGTTGCATTGGCTGTAACATCTACAAATACACTATTGCGTAGGTTTAAATTTTTAATAGCCAATACAAAATCTTGAATCGATCCATTGGGTGAAGCCAATAATGTTTCTTTCCAGTTGGTAAGGTCAACCCCTTCTTCATTCAATAAAATATTTTTGCTATTAGCCAACCCTATCACCCGAATTTGTAAACGTAAATGCTCTTGTAAATAGTTGAATTGTTTGTTTAATTGCATTAATAATTTACTTCCCACATTTCCGATACCTGCAATAAATACATTCAATTGCTTAAACGTGGTTTCAAAAAATTCTTCGTGCAATACGTTAATGGCTTTTTGCACATCTATCGATGACAAGACTGCAGAAATATTTTTTTCGGATGAGCCTTGTGCAATGGCGCGTACATTAATCCCATTTCTGCCCAGTACGCCAAACATTTTTCCGCTAATACCCGGATGGCTTTTCATTTGCTCACCTACCAATGCTACAATCGACAAACCTGTTTCTACTTTTAGTGGCTCTACTTTTCCATAAGAAATTTCGTAACTAAATGCATGGTCAATTGCTTGCTTGGCTTTATTGGTATCTACTTCATTAATGCCTACGCAAATAGAATGTTCCGACGAACTTTGTGTTATTAAAATCACATTTACAGTTTCATTGGCCAGTGCTTCAAATAATCTTTTTGAAAACCCAGGTATGCCAATCATGCCGGTGCCTTCTAAGCTTAGCAAACTAATTTTATTAATCGACGATATGCCTCTAATAATATTGTTTGAAATAGCGGAAGTATTTTCTACTAGTGTTCCGTGCTCGTCTGGCTCAAAAGTATTTTTAATCCAAACAGGAATGTTTTGTGCCATCACAGGTTGAATAGTGGGCGGATATATAATTTTTGCACCAAAATGCGATAGCTCCATGGCTTCTTGGTAAGAGATTTGTTGAATGGGTTTTGCATTATTTACCAAGCGCGGATCGGCCGTCATCATACCACTTACATCGGTCCAAATTTCTAGTACACTTGCCTTTAGCGCAGCTGCATAAATAGCACTGGTGTAATCAGATCCGCCTCGGCCCAAAGTAGTGGTATTATTACTTGCATCTGCGGCAATAAATCCGGGCACAATGTATAATTGTGCTGAATTGTTGCTAAAAAATTGTTGGATGTTTTGATTGCTCACAATAAAATCTACCGCAGCATTTCCATAATTAGCATTCGTGCGAATTAACAATCTAGAGTCAACCCATTGTTGTACAAAGGGCACACTGTTTACTTTTGCAGCAATAATTAATGACGATAATATTTCACCATAACTTGCTAATCGATCTTTTGTTCTGTTCGATAATTCACCCAATAAAAACACGCCGTCTGTAATGCCTTCTAATTCGTTGAACTTTTGTTTTACCAAACTCAAGGTGGAACTTTGTTGCTGAATAGGCAATAATTCACGCACGGTGTTTAGGTGCTTTTGTTCTAATTCTTTTAAAACAATTTTATAATCTTCATTACCCGATTCTGCATATTTACCCGTTTGTAATAAAGCATCTGTTACACCACTTAATGCCGATACTACTAACAATACCGGTTCTTTTTTAACAGCCAATAATACAATGGCTACTACTTTATTTATGTTCGCAGCAGTTGCTACTGAACTTCCACCAAATTTTAATACTTGCATTTTTGATATTTCTGATTCCTATACGGAAAATGAATCTACTTGAGTTTCTTTTTGAGAACAGCTGTAAAAAACAGCCCAATGGCAATATGAATATTATAACCCCTTACAGGGTCGTTGTAGTAGACGTTGTTGTTGTTACAGCAGTATGCAGCAGCGTTGCTGTGCAAATAGTAGATATAATATGTAATGGCTGTAAATACATGTATTGGAGCAAATGTAAAGAATTAAATTTAATTGTATGCCACTCACTTAATAAAGGAGTGGCATACAACAAAAATTTAACCTACGGTGCTAATGGTTTTCATATCAGTCATGGCTCTGCGCAATTCTGCACCCACCATTTCTACTGGATGAAAACGAATTACTTCGTTCACCGCAATTAATATTTTATTATCAACACCGGCATCAATGCCTGCGTTAAAGTTTTTTCCAATAATATCAGTATCAACGTTTTTCATAAAATCAGCCAATAATGGTTTGCAGGCATGCGTAAATAAATAACAACCGTATTCTGCTGTATCAGAAATAACACGATTCATTTCAAATAATTTTTTACGTGCAATGGTATTGGCAATTAATGGTGTTTCGTGCAATGACTCATAATAAGCCGATGCTTCTTTAATACCTGATTGAACCATTGTTTCAAAAGCCAATTCAACACCTGCTCTTACAAATGCAACCATTAGCAAACCATTGTCGAAAAATTCTTGCTCTGCAATTTTTACATCGCCAGCAGGTGTTTTTTCGAATGCTGTTTCGCCAGTTGCTGCGCGCCAGCTCAATAAATTTTTATCGTTATTGGCCCAGTCTTCCATCATGGTAGTAGAAAATACGCCACTCATAATATCGTCTTGGTGTTTTTGAAATAGGGTGCGCATGATGTCTTTTAATTCTTCCGACAATTCATAGGCTTTAATTTTTGCAGGATTCGATAAACGATCCATCATGGCAGTAATACCACCTTGCTTTAAGGCTTCTGTTACTACTTCCCATCCGTATTGAATGAGTTTAGAGGCATATCCTTTGTCTATTCCTTTTTCTACCATTTTATCGAAACATACAATAGATCCTGTTTGTAACAAACCACACAAAATAGTTTGCTCACCCATTAAGTCTGATTTTACTTCGGCTACAAAAGAAGATTTTAATACACCTGCTTTGTGTCCGCCAGTGCCTACGCAATAAGCTTTTGCTTGTTCCCATCCTTTTTGTTCAGGATCATTTTCTGGATGCACCGCAATTAAAGTGGGTACACCAAATCCTCTTTGGTATTCTGCACGCACTTCAGATCCAGGACATTTAGGCGCCACCATAATTACGGTGATGTCTTTGCGAATTTGCATGCCTTCTTCTACAATATTAAATCCGTGCGAGTAAGAAAGTGTTGCACCTTGTTTCATTAAAGGCATAATTGCACTCACTACTGCAGTGTGTTGTTTATCGGGGGTTAAATTAATTACCAAATCTGCTGTTGGAATTAATTCTTCGTAAGTGCCAACCGTAAAATTATTTTCAGTAGCACTTTTCCATGATTGGCGTTTTGCTTCAATCGCTTCTTTACGCAATGTATAAGAAACATCTAAACCAGAATCTCGTAAGTTCAAACCTTGGTTTAAACCTTGTGCACCACATCCTACAATAACTAATTTTTTTCCTTTTAATTTGTTTACACCATCTGCAAATTCAGATTTATCCATAAAATCGCAAACGCCTAATTGATTCAGCTTTTCTCTTAATGATAATGTGTTAAAATAATTGCCCATTTGTTTTGTTTTGTTTTCCTTAATCTCTTTTGATTTTGGGTTTGTTGATGAATATTTTTAAAAAAAATTATAATTATATTTTGATTGTAATTGATTAATTTATTTAAAATCTTTTTGTAATTGTATTGTGATTATAAAATTGATTGATTTGTTTAAAAATCTTTTTTTAAGTGTATTGTAATTATAAAATAGATTTATTTAAAAAATTTTTGCAAGTGTTTTATGATTACAAATTGATCGATTTTTATTTTTCGACGGATTTTTTACAAAAAATATTACATCGTAAAAATTTCGTCTTGTTTGTCTAAAAATTCATTTTCGATTTGTTCTTCTCCTGGTTGCGCTTCTTCGAATTCTTTTAGTTTTTCGTGGAAGCCGTGCGATGCTTTAATGATAGCTACCCTAGCACTTCTTACAAATTCAATTAATCCAAAAGGCGCTAATACCGCCACTAGGTTATCGGTTTCTTCGCGGTGTCCGCTGGTTTCAAAAATGGTATAGTCTTTGCGAATCACTACCGCTCTTGCACCGTGCTCGCGCAACAATCTTTCTACTTGTGCTTTCTCGGCTATTTCATCGGTAGATACTTTATATAGTGCTAGTTCTTGCCAAATAATTTCGTCATTGGTATTATAATATGCTTTTAATACCTCTACTTGTTTTTCAATTTGGCGGGCTAGTTTTCTTACCACTTCTTCAAATTCATTAATTACAATGGTAAAGCGGTGAATGCCTTCTGCTTCCGACGGTGAAGTATTTAAACTTTCAATATTAATTTTTCTACGCGAAAACATAGTAGCAATTCTTACCAACAAACCAATATGGTTTTCGGTATATACGGTTATGGTGAATTCCTGTTTATTCATAAATAATCCCTATGGGAATTTTATACTGTTCAATGCAAATTTTATTTCAATCTAATTTCACTAACACTGCATCCTTGCGGAACCATAGGAAATACATTGTTTTCTTTTCCTACCATCACCTCTAATAAAAACGAGCCTTTGTGGTTAAGCATGGTTTCTAATGCGCCGTTTAAATCAGTTCGATGAATTACTTTTTGTCCTTCAATTTTATATGCTTTTGCAACTGCTATATAATCGGGGCTTGCAATGTCTACAAATGAATAGCGTTTGTCGTGAAACAATTGCTGCCATTGACGCACCATTCCTAAAAACTCATTATTTAAAATCAAGATTTTTACATCTACTTCGCTTTGCATAATGGTACCCAATTCTTGAATGGTCATTTGTATACCACCATCGCCAATAATGGCTACCACCGTTCTGTCTGGTGCACCAAATTTTGCACCAATGGCTGCTGGTAATGCAAATCCCATGGTGCCCAATCCGCCCGAAGTAATATTACTTTTCGACTGATTGAATTTTGCGTAACGGCAAGCCACCATTTGGTGTTGGCCTACATCGGTTACAATAATGGCATCGCCTCCTGTTAACTCATTTAGGTTACGAATTACTTCGCCCATGGTTAAAATATCGGTGCTAGGATTCAACTCTTCGTGAATCACTTCTTTAATTTCTTCATCTTGGTGTTCTTTAAATTTACGCAACCATTGCGGATACACTTTTGATTCCACTAATTTGGTAAGCATGGGTAAGGTTTCTTTACAATCTCCCCAAACACCAACAGTTGCTTTTACATTTTTATCAATCTCCGAAGGGTCAATATCTAAATGAATTACTTTGGCTTGTTTGGCATATTTATCTAAGCGTCCTGTAACACGGTCATCAAAACGCATGCCTATTGCAATCAATACATCGCAGTCATTGGTTAATACATTCGGACCATAATTTCCGTGCATCCCTAACATGCCAACATTTAATGGATGGTCTGTTGGCAAGGCACTTAATCCAAGAATGGTCCAAGCAGCTGGTATGCCGGCTTTTTCAATAAAGGCTTTGAATTCTTTTTCTGCTTTTCCTAAAATTACTCCTTGACCAAAAATGACAAATGGTTTTTCGGCTTGGTTAATAATAGCAGCAGCATCTTCAATATATTCTTTGCGCACGATTGGTTTTGGGCGATAACTTCTGATATGTTTACATGGCGTATACCCTGCGTATTCAAATTTTTGTAGCTGTGCGTTTTTGGTAATATCAATCAATACCGGACCTGGTCGGCCTGTTTTGGCAATATAAAATGCTTTGGCTAAAACAGCAGGTAACTCTGTTGCATCGGTTACTTGGTAATTCCATTTGGTAACGGGTGTGGTAATATTTATCACATCAATTTCTTGAAACGCATCGGTGCCTAATAAATGCGCATACACTTGACCGGTAATACAAACTAGCGGTGTACTATCAATCATTGCATCTGCTAATCCGGTTACTAAATTGGTTGCTCCCGGACCACTTGTTGCAAATACAACACCACATTTTCCAGATGACCTTGCATAACCTTGGCCTGCATGAATGCCGCCTTGTTCGTGACGTACCAAAATATGTTTTAGTTGATCGTGGTAATCATACAACGCATCGTAAATAGGCATAATTGCGCCACCAGGATAACCAAAAATGGTATCAACTCCTTCGGCAATAAATGCTTCTAATACTGCTTGTGATCCTGAAATTGTTTTTGTTGCAGTTGTTTCTGTTGCTGCTAAAATATCTGTCGTTGCCATCCACTTAATTTTTTATTTTTTTAATTTATGCTTCGTCGGTTACACAACCTTCAGATGCATCTTTCACACACTGTGCGTATTTAAACAAAAGTCCTTTGGTTGCTTTTAAAGCTGGTTGTTTCCAATTGGCTCTTCTGCTTGCAATAATAGTTTCGCTTACGCGTAAATTGATACTATTTGTCGTGGCATCTAATTCAATAATATCATCGTCTTCAACAAGTCCAATTAAACCGCCCACAAATGCTTCGGGCGTAATATGACCTACTACAAAACCATGTGTGCCACCACTAAAACGTCCATCGGTAATTAGCGCCACTGATTTGCCCAAACCCGCACCAATAATGGCAGACGTAGGTTTTAACATCTCTGGCATACCAGGTGCTCCCTTGGGTCCTACGTGTTTAATAACTACTACATCACCCGCTTTTATTTTTCCCGAATTGATGCCTTTAATTAATTCTTGTTCGCCATCAAAAACCCTGGCAGGTCCCACAAAACGTTCGCCTTCTTTTCCACTGATTTTTGCTACAGATCCTTTCTCGGCCAAATTGCCGTACAATATTTGTAAATGCCCAGTTGCTTTTAATGGCGCTTCTAATGGCATGATAATTTTTTGTTCGTTGAAATTTAAATCAGGCATATCTGCCAAATTTTCGGCAATGGTTTTACCAGTAACTGTTAAGCAATTGCCGTGTAAAAATCCTTTTGCTAATAAGTATTTCATTACCGCTGGTAATCCACCATATTGGTGTAAATCTTGCATTAAATATTTGCCGCTTGGTTTAAAATCTGCTAGTACAGGTGTTTTATTACTGATGGCTTGAATATCGTCTTGCGTTAATGGAATGTCTACAGATTTTGCCATTGCAATCATGTGCAATACAGCATTGGTGCTTCCACCCAAAATCATAATAATGGTAATGGCATTTTCAAAAGCCTCACGCGTCATAATATCTCTTGGCTTGATGTCTTTTTCTAACAACAATCGAATGGCTTTTCCTGCGTCTTCGCATTCTTTTTGTTTTTCATCGCTTAGTGCTGGATTCGATGAAGAATATGGCAAACTCATTCCTAATGCTTCAATGGCACTAGCCATGGTATTAGCGGTATACATCCCACCACAGGCACCTGCACCTGGGCAAGCATGTTGTACAATTCCTTTAAAATCTGCTTCGCTTAATTGACCTGCAATTTTTTGACCAAGGGCTTCAAACGCAGATACAATATTTAAATCTTGTCCGTTATAATGGCCTGGTGCAATGGTTCCGCCATACACCATAATGGATGGACGATTTAATCGGCCCATGGCAATTAATGAACCCGGCATGTTTTTATCGCAACCCGGTATAGCAATCAATGCATCGTAATATTGTGCGCCACAAACTGCTTCTATTGAATCTGCAATAATATCGCGACTCACCAAAGAATAACGCATACCATCGGTGCCATTACTCATGCCATCACTCACACCAATGGTGTTAAAAATCAATCCCACTAAGTCGTTTTCCCAAACACCTGTTTTTACTTTTTTAGCTAAATCGTTTAGGTGCATATTACATGTATTGCCATCATAGCCCATACTTACAATACCTACTTGCGCTTTTTGTAAATCTGCGTCTGTTAAACCAATTCCATAAAACATGGCTTGCGCAGCCGGTTGTGTTTCGTCGAGTGTAATGGTTTTACTATACTTATTCAATTCCATGGTTCAATTATTTTGTAGCCAATGCAGGATTGTATGCCCTAGCTAGCTGGTGTAAATCATTCTCTTCTACTTCTTTTTTCTGGTCGGCTACTTTTACAAATTGCTCGTATAAAACATCAATATCATTTCTATCAAATGCATACCCAATTTTTTGGAATCGATGTGCTAGTGCACTTCTTCCGCTACGGGCAGTGAGTACAATTCTGCTTTCGCCTGCACCAACTTCTTCGGGATTGATAATTTCGTAAGTAGTAGCATCTTTTAAAAATCCATCTTGGTGAATACCTGATGAATGCGAGAAGGCGTTGGCACCTACAATGGCTTTGTTTGGTTGAACTGGCATGCGCATTACGTCTGATACTTCTCTGCTTAATCCATACAATTGTTTGGGATGGATATCGGTATGAAAACCCATGTGTTTGTGTTGTTGAATAATCATCACCACTTCTTCTAAAGCAGTATTACCTGCTCTTTCTCCCAAGCCGTTTATGGTACACTCAATTTGACGTGCGCCACTAATAATACCTGCAATAGAGTTAGCTGTAGCCAATCCTAAATCATTGTGGCAATGACAAGAAAGTATAGCCTTGTCTACATTAGATACATTGTTAATGAGGTAAGCAATTTTTTCGCCATATTGATAAGGCAAGCAATAGCCAGTTGTATCTGGAATATTTACCACCGTTGCACCCGCTTTAATAACCGCTTCTACCACACGTGCCAAGTATTCGTTGTCTGTTCTGCCTGCATCTTCTGCATAAAACTCTACATCATCTGTAAAATTTCTGGCCCATTTAACGCACTGAATAGCGCGGGCTAAAATATCTTCTCTATTTGAATTGAATTTACTTTTAATATGAAAGTCAGAAGTGCCAATGCCGGTGTGGATACGCGGTCTTTTTGCATACTTTAATGCTTCTCCAGCCACTTCAATATCTTTTTGTACCGCACGGCTCAAGCCACATACAGTGGCTGTTTTGATGGCTTTTGAAATTTGGGTAACAGAATCAAAGTCACCCGGACTTGAAATAGGAAAACCCGCTTCAATGATATCAACGCCCAAGGCCTCTATATGTAGCGCTAAATCTAACTTTTCCTTCGTATTTAGCTTACAACCTGGCACTTGTTCGCCGTCGCGTAAAGTGGTATCGAAAATGAAAATTTTTTCACTCATTAAATAACATTTTTCGTACTAATATGATAAAAAAGCAGGCGCTCTGTTATTGTTATCGATTGCCGTTAATAACAAACAGAAAGCCTGCTAACTTCGAATTTAATGCATAAGGGCTGCAAAGCCCGATCAAAATAAGGGCTGTTTTACAGTGCTCAAATTGTCTTATATTTGGCAAAACCCTTACTGATACTGACTTATAGGATTAAAATAATACGATGCCTAACCGTTCAACTGATGCCCTTTTTTTATTGATTCAATCGCTCGAAAAATCAGAAAAGCGGAGTTTTAAGCTATTTGTTAACCGAAATTCAGGTACTGGAGACCTTAAAATCATCCAATTGTTCGATGCCTTGAATGAAATGGGCACCTACGACGAAGAGCTTTTATTAAAAAAAACCCCGGCTATTCAAAAGCAACAACTGTCTAATTTAAAAGCCCATTTATACCGAGAGCTATTGACCAGTTTGCGCCTATTAAAGCAAGAAGAAAATATTGACTTGCAATTACACGAACAACTCGACTTTGCCCGAATTTTGTACAATAAGGGTTTGTACCACCAGAGTTTAAAGATTTTAGAAAAAATCAAAGACCTATCAAAAGCCAATAACCAGGTTACTTATTTATTACAAGCCTTGTTTTTAGAAAAAAATATTGAGGGATTACATATTACCCGAAGCTTGCAAGACCGTGCCGAAAACTTGGCGGCCGAAGTAGAAGAAACCAATTATCGATTAACCATGATTGGGGCATTATCGAATCTATCCTTGCAATTGTATAGTTGGTATATTAAAAACGGATTGGCACGCAATAAAAAAGACGCCGATTTATTAGACCAATTTTTTAACAACAGTGTAATTGATGGCTCAAAAGATGTTAAGGGTTTTTATGAGTTGATGTATCGGTACCAATGTTATAGTTGGTATGCTTTTATTACCCAAGATTTAATTATGTATTATAGGTATTGCCAAAAATGGGTAGACCTTTTTCATGCCCATCCTAAAATGATTGATATAGAAACAGCACATTATATTAAGGGCATGCACAATTTAATGGGCGCCCATTTCGACTTACGCAATTACCAAAAATTAGCAGAAACAATTTTGGCTTTTGAAACTTTTTCGCAAACGCCCATTGTACTTCAAAACCACAATAACCATATTCAAGTATTTGTCTATTTGCAAATTGCCAAACTCAACCAACATTTTTTACAAGGTAGTTTTACAGAAGGCTTGGCTGATATTCCTTTTATAGAAACTAAATTAACAGAATATGAATTGTATTTAGACAGGCACCGTATTTTAGTGTTCTATTATAAAATTGCGTCCTTGTATTTTGGTAGCGGCAACCACGAAAAAAGTATTGACTATTTAAATAAAATTATTAATTTAAAAGTAGACCTCCGAACAGACTTGCAATGCTATGCACGCCTACTTCATTTAATAGCCCACTATGAATTAGGTAATTTAGACATACTCGATTACTTGCTAAAATCGGTATATCGATTTATGTATAAAATGCAAAACCTTAGTACTGTTGAAGAAGCCATTTTTACCTTTGTAAAAAATACGCTGAGGCTAACTGATCGCGAAATAAAAACAGAATTTAAAAACTTACTTGCTCAGTTAAAAGAATTAGAAAACGAACGTTTCGAAACGCGGGCGTTTATGTACTTAGATATTATTTCTTGGTTAGAAAGTAAAATAAATGGCATCCCTGTTGAAATGGTTGTACATCAAAAATATATTGAAGCACAAAAGAAAGCATTGGCTAGGGCACAGGTAACTAATTAAAATTATTGCCTTCCACTATTTAAATGAAAAGAGGCTGTACCATTCACAAGTACAGCCTCTTTTTAAAAATTTGATGCAAATATTAAGAATAGATTCTTTCTACCGCATCTTTAAATTTCTCCATTACCACTTTTCTTTTTAAACTCATTTTAGGCGTCATTTCTCCCGTTTCAATACTCCATTCTCTTGGAATTAATTCGAACTTTTTAATTTGTTCTACATGGTTAAAAAACGTATTGAAACTTTGTACCAATTCTCTATACAATTCTAATACCTTAGGATGATGCAAAGCATCTTCGGTAGTAGTGTATGGAATATTTTTTTCACGCATCCATTCTTTTAAGGTTGGAATAGAAGGAACTATTAATGCACCAACAAATTTTTGTTCAGCACCTACCACCATTACCTGTTCTACAAAAGGGCTTTCTTTTAATTTGTTTTCTATAGGCTGTGGCGCAACATATTTTCCGCCACTTGTTTTAAATAACTCTTTTTTTCGATCAGTAATTTTTAAGTATTTATCGTCTACCCAAACACCAATATCGCCCGTTAATAACCAACCATCTACTACTGTTTCGGCCGTTAAATCGGGGCGTTTATAATAGCCTAACATCACACAGGGTCCTGCCACACAAATTTCTCCGTCTTCGGCTAGTTTTACTTGAACACCATTTACAGGAGGCCCAACTGTACCAATTTTTGTACCGCCTTTTTCTTTGCGATTCACACTAATTACCGGACTATTTTCTGTAGGACCATATCCTTCGTATACTGGAATTTGTGCAGCATTAAAAATGCGCAATAGTTTTACTTGACAGGCTGCGCCGCCAGTTACAATAAATGAAATATTTCCGCCAAGTGCATCGCGCCATTTATTAAAAATTAATTTATTAGCAATGGCTAATTGAATATTATACCACCATCCGCCGCTTTCTAGATTATCGTATTTTTCTGCTAGTGCTACCGCCCAATAAAACAAATCGCGTTTTACGCCTTTTAGTTCAGCTCCTTTCAGCATTATTTTTTCAAATACTTTTTCTAAGAGTCTTGGCACGGTAGTAAAACCATCTGGTTTAATTTCTTTTAGGTTATCGCCAATGGTCTCTAAACTTTCTGCATAATAAATACCAATGCCACTATACAAATAAATATAGGTAACCATTTTTTCAAAAATATGGTTCAATGGTAAAAAGCTGAGTGTTTTAGTTTCTGGCGCATCATCAAAAGGAAAACTTTCTTTTGCAAAAGCTACATTCGAATAAATATTACTGTGCATTAACATCACGCCCTTTGGTGTGCCTGTTGTGCCAGATGTATAAATAATAGTAGCCAAATGTGCACTTGGAATACTTGCTTTAATGGAATTTACTTTTTGTAAATTTGTTTCGTTTGCAAGATTAGTCAATTCGCTCCAGTGCAATACCCCTTCAATTTTATCGAAGCAATAAATGTTTTTAACCGATGGAACATTTACGCAAACATCCTTTGCTTTTTTGTATAAATCAATACTACTAACAAACACATATTTTACAGCCGCATCATTTAAAATAAATGCTAATTCTAAAGGATTGGTGGTAGGATAAACTGGTACTAAAATAGCACCTATTTGTTGCACTGCTAAATCGGTAAAAACCCATTCAGGTCTGTTATTACTAATGATAGCAATTTTATCACTTCCTTCGGGGGTAAAATCATTTCCAAATACGCCCATTTCTAATAAGCCTGCACTCAAGCGGTTGGCAATATCTGCAACCATTTGTGTGCTATACTTTACCCACACGCCATTTTCTTTGGCGGCCAACATATCTAGCTTAGGAAAATTTTGCAATTGATGATCTATACAATCAAATAAGCGTTTACTATTCATAAGTGCGTCGTTAAGTGGTAAAATAATTTCTTATGCCAACATAAGAATTACTCTGTTAAATTAGGTAAAACAACACACATAAAAAAGCCGATAGCTTCACTATCGGCTTTTTATATTTTTTTAACCCCTATTTTGAGTGATCGTATCTAATCGTAAATCAAATGCGTTAATAAACCATCGCGTAATTTTGGTTCGAACCAAGTGCTTTTGGGTGGCATCACTTTGCCACTATCCGCAATATCAAATAGTTGATCCATACTTACCGGAAAAATACTAAACGCTGCAGCCATCTCGCCGCTATCTACACGCTTTTCTAATTCTTGTAAACCCCTTATTCCGCCAACAAAATCAACACGTGTATCGGTGCGCGGATCATTGATATTTAATAGCGCCGATAAAATATTGTCTTGTAAAATAGTTACGTCTAAAATACCAATTGGGTCATTCGAAAAAGTTCCTGGCTTAGCACTTAGTTGATACCATTGGTGGTTTAAGTACATTCCAATATCGTGTAAATTGGCTGGCTTAAATGCTTGTGAGGCTTGTGGTGTGATTGTAAATTTCGTTGCAATGGCTTCTAAAAACTGTGCAGGTGTTAAGCCATTCAAATCTTTTACCACCCTATTATAATCCATAATAAACAATTGGTTCGATGGAAATAGGGTTGTTAAAAAATGGTTAGCTCCTTCGGGCGAATTAGCACCCAAAGCCAAACGAACTTTTGAAGCAGATGCTGCTCGGTGGTGGCCGTCGGCTATATAAGTGCAAGGAATTTCGGCAGCAAATACTTGGGTAATTTCGTTGCAAATATCTCCGTCACTAATAATCCAAATAGTATGTTGAATACCATCATCTGCTAAAAAATCATATCCAGGAGATTTGGTGGATTTCCATTTTTCTATAATGGCATCAATGCTATGATTGTTACGATACGCTAGAAAAACATTACCTGTTTGCGCACCCGATGTTTTAATATGATTGATTCTATCTAACTCTTTTTCAGGACGCGTAAATTCATGCTTTTTAATAATATCATTTTCATAATCATCCACACTGCTCACACAAACTAATCCTGTTTGTTCGCGACCATTCATAATTAATTGATAGATATAATAACACTCTTTCGACTCTCTAAATAAAGTATCTCTTTGAATAGATGCTTGTAAATTTTCTTTTGCTTGTAAGTATACTTCTGGCGCATGCACATCAACCGATTCTGGTAAATCAATTTCACTTTTGGTGATGTGTAAAAATGAAGCGGGATTTCCTTGTGCTTCAATTTTTGCTTCTGCACTACTCAATACATCGTAAGGTCTACTGGCAACTTGTTTGGCTATTTTTGCTTGTGGTCTTAATGCTTTAAATGGTTTAATGTTTGCCATGCTCGTTTCTTTGATTAATAAATAATTATCCGTGTTGCTGCGCAAAAGATTGCATGAGGTCAGTCATAGTTTGTACGCTGCTTAGTGGGAGTGCATTATACATGCTCACCCTAATTCCGCCAACTGTTCTATATCCTTTTACTCCTATAAATCCTGCTTTTTTACATTCCTCTAAAAACAAGTTTTGTAAAGCTTCATCTTCAATAAAAAACACCGCATTCATTTCACTTCGGTCTTCTTTGGCAACCGTTGTTTTATAGAATGGTAAGCGATCGATGGTGCTGTATAATAAGTTGGCTCTTTCTTTTGCGCGTAGGCCCATTTCTGCTAATCCACCTTCGGCTTCAATCCATTGTAGGGTAAGCATGCTCACATACACTGCAAATACTGGCGGTGTATTCATTAATGATCCAGCCTCAATATGCTTTTGGTAATTCATGATGGTTGGAATCTTACGTTTAATTTTTCCTAAGATGTCTTTTTTAACCACCATTAAATTCACGCCAGCTGCGCCCATGTTTTTTTGAGCACCTGCATAGATTAATGAAAACTGTTTAAAATTAGTAGGCCTACTAAAAATATCACTACTCATATCTCCAATCAATGGAATAGATACTGCTGGATACGCATGCCACTGTGTACCTTCTACGGTATTGTTAGTAGTAATATGTAAATAGTTAGCGTTATTGGGTATGGATAAATTTTTAGGAATGTAAGTATGATTTTTATCGGCCGAACTAGCTGCTACTGCAACGTTTCCAAACATAGCCGCTTCTTTAATCGCCTTGCTTCCCCAAATACCATTATCGCAATAAGCTGCTGTTTCGTTATCATCCAATAAGTTCATAGGCACTTGCATGAATTGGGTGGTAGCGCCTCCGTGTAAAAAAAGTACTTCGTACGAATCGTTTAAATCCATCAAACGTTTAACAGACCCAATTGCTTGGTTTAATACTTCTTGAAAATGGCTTGTCCGATGCCCAATTTCTAAAATAGACAACCCTGTTCCATTAAAATTATGGATGGCTTTTGATGCTTGTTCTAAAACCGATGGAGGTAAAATAGAAGGCCCTGAGTTAAAATTATGCAGTGTCATGAAAATTACTTGTAAGAATTAGGGTAAATGATTAGCCTTTTCGTGAATATCGGTTACGCCCCCCGAAACAGTGTATTTCATTGCTTCTGATGGGTGAATATGCGATGGCAAGGGTTTTACTTTTTCAATAGGAACCAAATAAGTGATCCCCGAAATAGCATAGGAATGGGGTACATACACCGTTAAATGCGTTTCTAAACCTAGGTGTTTACTATTGTTTTGGGTAATAAATCCAATACGCCAAATATCTGCTCCGTCTACATTTACTAGTACCGGTTGGTCGAATTTCTTTTTATTTCCAGCAAAAGCTTCAATAAAATCTTTCACCGACGAATAAATAAATTTTATACCGGGAGTACGCTCTAAAATAGTATCAAAAACCGCTACTAGTCTGCCTATAACAAATAAAGAAGATAGCCAGCCAACCATTAAAACAAGGCTAATGACCACCACAAATCCAAGGCCTGGTAGCCTTTTTAGATTGCCAGCAGCATCTTTTTGTAATAAATCGGGGGCTAAATTATTAATGAGGTTGGGTAAAAAGCTATCTACCCAGTTAAAAAGTCCAAAAACCACCCAAATAGTGATACCAATGGGTGCCAAAACAATCAACCCTTGCAAAAAAAGCTGCAAAGACTTACCTAAAGTACGTTTGAAAGAAGGTTTTTTTAGGTGTTTCATGAATTGATTTTGGTGCAAATTAACGAAGAAAAAAGTAGGATTCCATTAAGAGATAATAAGTTAAATAAACTAAGGAAACTTTTTTTATGTTAATAGTTTTCTTAGTTTTGCGCCTCTATCTTAAAAAAGTATGGAAACAGCCCAAAGAATTATTACCAAAACATACGAATTGTTCATGCGCTATGGCATTCGTAGCGTGAGTATGGATGATATTGCCTTTCATTTAGGCATTAGCAAAAAAACCATCTACCAGTATTATGCCGACAAAGATGCACTAGTAGATAGCGTACTAGATATTGAATTTCAACGCAATTACGAAGAATGTGAAAACCACAAAATCAATAAAGAGAATGCGGTACACGAAATCTTTTTGTCTTTAGATGAAATGCAGGAATTGTTTAAGCACTTGAATCCTACCATTATTCATGATATTCAAAAATATCATCCAAATTCTTTTAAAAAGTTAAGCATACACAAAGAAGAATTTATATACAATATGATTAAACAAAATTTAGAA
>Ga0209596_1001192_pt1 | contig 22748 bp, 21 predicted proteins | sample M_130807_MF_Meta_FD_187314 | JGI IMG/M metagenome (GOLD analysis project Ga0209596, IMG submission 187314) | Freshwater microbial communities from Lake Montjoie, Canada to study carbon cycling - M_130807_MF_MetaG (SPAdes) (version 2) | ecosystem: Environmental > Aquatic > Freshwater > Lake...
GCATACTGAACAAGTTGTTTGCTAATATCTGTCAGGACTCCATCCAGATCAAGGGCAATAACTTTATTGCTCATAAATCACCTTTTAAAACATAAACACCGATCTGCTGTCCACAATAAAACTTTATTACGTCAGGAAAAGATTCCATGACTTCATTGTGTGACCAATCATCTTTGACATGGATCTCATAACTATTATCGTTAATTGCATCTTGAGGCCATTTAATAATAGGAATAGAAATAATAAAATATTTACAAATAGATTTAAATTTAGCAAAGACTGCAAGAGCTTCATCTTTAGACATATGCTCTAAAACATCTCCAGCAATTACTAAGTCATATAAGTGCCCTGAAACATCAAACGTTCTAACATCTTCATTGTATATATTAGTATAAAAATTTTTTAAACCAAAATTATCAATATAAGGCTGCCAAGCCTCAACGCAAGACCAAACAGTCTCAGGTATATACCTATTCAATACATGATAGTAAGTACCTTGACCAGCACCAATATCTAAAACACTTTTAATACTTTCGCTAACAGACTGAACAAAAAAACTTGACCACTCTTTGCCCTCATAAGAACTGTTACCCATAAATCTCCTTAACTAGATAGCAAGGGGTAGCCATATAGCCACCCCTTGCTATGACTAATTGATTACCAACTGTCCTTAGCAACTTCACCTGTAGTGAAGAACGCTTCCTGCTTTGCATAAGGCAAAGTCATGTAAACGCTGTTAAGGTCATGTACTGGCAAAGACTTAATATTATCTGGCATTGGCGACTGATCCAACGGAATCAAAGTGTAATTAGTATCCTGAGCACCAGAACCAGTGCGCGAGTACTTGTAGTAACGATCAGTAATAGAACCGAACTCCTTTGCGTACTCCATCAAGATTAAACCAATATGACGTTGATTAAACGTAGTGTCAATAATACGCGGTTCCCAAGTACCAGGCTCAGTCTCAATAGCAACGTTAATAAGCAAGTGAGTCTTTGGTCTCCAACGACCATCCTTTGTAACCTGCTCACTAGCCCAGCAACGATAATTGAACTTCTCAAGCCCAGAAGTTGAGGCTGCACGCCACTTCCAGTTAATCGGCGATGTAACAACTGGTACAGGGATTGCTGTACCGATTTGCTCATCAAAGTTTTTTGAATCTTCTGTCAATTCCTGACGGAAGCGAATCTTAAAAGTTTCACCCGATGAGATCGTGAAAAACTTCTTTGTACCCGACGCGCTTTGTGACGGAATATTCTTCTCTAAGTCTTTTAGTGTTTTTAATGATTGAAACATTTCCTACCTACCTCCAATAATTGTTTGTTTGTTTTGATATGATTTTTGTATTTCCTGCTCGGACATTTCGCATGGGTCTTTTACATGATCTGAAATGATCATGCGACTCAAGTCCTTGCCTTCGCAAGATCTAATTATAGCATCACACATGGCATCTCCAGCGTCATCTCTGTCAGAAAAAATAATTATTTTATCAAACCATTTTCTCAACATAGATGACTGATTCTCTGACACCTTCGCACCAAGTGTTGCTACACAATTTTTATAACCAGCTTGAATCACCTTTGCACAATCTAAACTTCCTTCTACAACTATGCACTCATCAAACTTTTTTGCGTTCTGTATATTGAATAATATATCTGCTCTTTTAAATCCCTTATTGTAAAGATACCTTGGATCTTGCCAGTCGTGGATAGCCCTACCAATTAAACCTACAACATTATATTTTGTATCTCTAACTGGTATTACTATTCTATCTTTGACCTTTGAAAATCCAATCTCTAAATAAGCTAAAGTTTCTTTAGTCAACCCTCTTTCAATTAATGGTTGCAATAGATTTAACTCATCACTATTGTAATCAATCTTAATTGAATCAGTTGTTAACTCCTCGACCTTTGCTGGATTTAAAGATCTTTCTAATTGGTATTGCAAATTTACAGGATCAACTACGTTTTCACGACCATATGATTTACCAGTAACATGCTTATATAGTTGCCTAAAGTTACCTTTTCTATCACATGATGGATTAAAGCATTGCCATAGCCCGGTCTTCAAGTTTATATAAAAAGCAGGGCTATGTGTATTCTTATGGAATGGACAATAAAGAGTTGCCTCTTTACCACTCTCTGTCTGAATATTTATATTATTATCAGAAAACAATCTTCTGATATCTGACTCAAGGTTACTTGATGAATACAATTTTGAATTCAAAAGTCTCAGTCTCCTGTTTGTAATCTGTATAAAGTTTGGTACTAGAAAACTTGTACTTCTCCTTTACTTCATCTTCCATCCAAGGCCTAAGTCTAATAATAGATTCAACATCACGACTTGTCCCCTTAAGAACATATGCTACTGAATTATCTTTTGTTTTCATCCTAAATCCCATTCTTCATTCCACTTACCAGTTTCAAGATTCCATCTTAGATAAAAACCAAAATGGCTTGCTCGTCTGACCTTGCGTGATACAACCTGAAACAGATCAGAATTATATTCACGATGAATCGCCAAAACTAGGTCGGCATCATAAGCCAATTGCTTTGACCATGCTACTTCCTCAAGTTCGGGTGGTCTGTCTCCATGACCTTCTGCCATAGTTACTGCTGCTACGTCAATAATAGGAATATTGTTTTTAACAGCAATTCTTTTAAAAGCTTTTGAAAGGTTCTTTGCTTTTTCTGTTTCAGTCTTTGCACCGCTTGAATCATCAAACAGACCATGATAGTCAAGAATAACCATATCTGGTTGGTACTGGTCAATCTTAGCCTGAACCATGTTCTGGTCTGCTGTCTCAAGCCCCTCTGATGTAATCAGATAGATTGGTTGCTTACCCTCAAAAGTCTTCTCAGCCCATGAAGCATATCTATCCACAATCTTGGCATTGGCTTTAACAAGGTCAGTATTAGTAAAGTTACCTTCACCATTATTTAATAATGTATCTAGTCTTTGACCTTCTTGGAGTTTATTCATTTCTAATGAAATAATCATTGGTCTATAGCCAGCTCGCCAAGCATTAGCAGCAAATAGTCTTGCAATAAAAGACTTGCCAACGCCTGTCCAACCTAGCAACACAATAAAGTCACCAGCCTGCCAACCACCAAACACTTTATCAATAACACTAATACCGCTGGGGATACCAACAATATCACTATCAGGATTGAGCGAACGTTCACGCAGTTCATTACTACGGTCACGCCATTCACCCGCCAAGTCAGTATCCTTTAGATTACTAGAATATTTATACAACTTAGAAGTATTTTCCATTAGATAAGACAAAGCCTCTTTTGGACCAAGTTCACCTAAAAGAGAATGAGCCTGGGCAACAATTCTTCTAGTTTGCAAAGCCAAAGATTCTCTCTTAGCCTGTTCAACATAGTAACCTAAAGGCTCTGTCGCTGTAATAAACTCAAAGTCAGAGAAATGAGATTTAATAGTATCTTTTGATGGTGGTTTACTATGCTTATCGTAATGACTTAGAATAAAATTCCAGATATCCCGATACTCAGCAAATACACCGTCAACCCCCTCGTTTACAGCGGTAACCATGTCACCGCTTTCAACAATTGAGTTAATCAATCGCATTTCATAGTTCATATTCTTCAATCAACTTTCTTGTCTCGGCAACTGTTTGTTTAAATTTATCAATTGATAAACGTTCTTTCTTTACTTTATCAACAAAGTCTCTTGATTTAATAGCAAAATCAAAAACAAGAATTGGACCGTATTCTGATTTTACATATAATTTGATAGCATTAAGCAAATCATCACTATCGTAATGCTTTGCTATGCTATCGGCTATATCTTCTTGACGAGGGGAATCTGGAATAAACAATCTACCTTCCGATTCGCACACTACTTTAAACACTTGAATTAAATCACTACCAGTAATTGACATTGGTATCATCCATCTTTTTGAAATTTGATAATTAATCTTTCATATTCGGATACGCCAGCAATTACGCCAACAACAACGTCACTATCACTACTAAAAGCGTTAGTTAAACATTGTTTGTGCATAGTGCACTTGGCGCAACCACTCTTGGCATATTCTATATCAAGAAGGTTATAAGATAACCATCTTTGTGAATGCTCATCTTGTGAGCAAACCGCTTTACTAAGCCATGTCACTTATCAAGTTCTTTAAGCTTTGCCTCAATTTGTTCGTCAAGAGCAGCCCAAAGTTTTTTCCATGATGATTCATCTTCCATTGAAGATGCCATAATCTTAGCACCAGCATCAAGGCGAAGAGATTCGTAGTTACCAAGGTTCTTGGTAATACCTACCGATGCCCAAATTTCTGCTTTATCATTGTCAATCATAATTTGTTAACCTTTTCTCGTAAAGAAACAATGCTGTTTCTTATGTTGTTGTTTTTAACATTAGCAGGTCTTCCAGACTTCCTGCCAGAAAAGAATGCTACCACATCGTAAACATCGGATTCTGTATAAAACCGCCAATTTTTATACGCCTCACTTTGTTCTGCTTCCAATGCTGGTCTGGCAAGCAATCCATTCTTTTCATATTTTCTGATTGTATCAGATCTTTTACCAGTAATTTTAGATAACTCACCAATAGTGTACAAACGACTTAAAAGTAATTCACCACCATTGAAGGGGACAATTTCTTCATTCTCTTCTAACAGGAATTTTACAATTACACTGTTAGAAGAGCGATGAATCTTTTTTACTTTTACAATAAGTGTTTTATATAAATAAAACTTATTTTCTATAATTTTATTTGTTATCATTTCTTATCTTTTCTAAGATTTTATTTAGTTTATCAACTTGAATATCAGCAGAATGACCACACTTTATGCATGTAACATCTACCCAGTATTGTCCTAAACTATAATACTGCTCTCCAATGTATTTTCTACCACCGCATTTAATGCAGCGCATATACACATCTGAGAACTTAATCACCTTACTTTTTTAGTGTTGATGCCGAACTAGGATCTCCAACTTGAGTCGCAAGAAAACCTTTAAGAACGCTAATACCAGCTGCCAAAGCAGCAGCAGTAGCCGACTTAACTTCATCAACACCACCAACAGTGTAAATAGCAATAAATGCCTGGGCAGCTGTCCACAGTGCTCTTTCAGCAATATCTTTATATAGTTTGTTATTCATATTATCTCCTTATAGCCAGCAGTTATATTCTGCTGTTACAATACCCTTATCTGGATGAACAAACATTAGCGGTTGTGATGGTTGCCCAATGGCCGCTAGGCTCTCCATTGCATAAGTGTTTGTAGATTCTGGACTACCAGAAATTCTGAACTGTACAGTATTAAATGTCATCTTAGTTGGTGTGTGGAAGTGTCCACAGTAAACATCAGTGAAATCTTCTTGTACAGCCCCAACTTTCCAGCCATAAACTTTCTTTTGAAAGCCATAAAGCGTAGAAAGACTACCAAATTGATCGCCATGAATCAACATTGACTTGTAGTTACCAATTGAGTCAATAGCATACCAATTTCTCTCTCCACGACCATCAGGGATCTGGAAACTAATTCTCTTTTCATCTTCATACATCAACTGAATGATGCGATAAAGCATTCTATCGGCATTAGTTTCTGGATCATGATCTCTACGTGAACGACCACCAATAGCACCATGATTACCAATAACACCGACAAAAACAACCTTCTCAAAGTTCTCCAACATTTTGTTGATAAACTTTCTCATAATTCTTGGACCATCAACAGTTACCTGGCGATATAGTCCACCATCAACTAAGAAACTTTGCCCAGGGAAAATAAGTTCACCCTCAACAATATCTCCAAGACACCAAATATGAATTTCATTAATTGGATGATCTGCTCTTTGAACATTTGTTACATCAACAACTTTTTGAGCAAATCTTTCAATACGCTCTTCACATACAGTTGAATTATAATCTGGTGTAACCTTAGCAAGTTGCCAGTCTGCTAGAACAGCAACTGCTACTTCTTCATTCTTATTATTCTTTTTGCTTTTAGTTGCAAAAAAGTTTCTATCAATTTCAGTAGGCTTTTGTTTTACAATTGTATCTTTAACAGCTGAATACACAGCAGAAGCAATCTCATCCTGCTTACTCTTAACCTTTTCATATTCTGAAAGAAGTTTATTGTAAGCAACACGCAGCGCAGCATCGCTAACACTTTCGCTAGAAGCATCTAGACCGGGGATATCCACAATTCCATTTTCCTTTCTAAACTTGCATAAACCAAGAACGTCTATTGATTTACGACATGATGATTGAGCATACTTTTGATTGGGTGAATTGGGTTCAAACTCAAGTTCACAATTCTTGCCTTCACATTTCTTCATTGTCCCTCCTACGGGTTTTGTCAATCGTACCACAAAACCAAGGAGTTATTTTGTCATTAGGAAAGTTTTTTTTGCATATTTATTCTTTTAGAAAAATCACGCTTTTGCGTATGAGGTTTAGTATTTTTAACATTTTCCCTCATCTTATCTCTCTGCTTCATATTAGGTTTTCTACCTTCCATATGAAGAGCACTATGTTCTTTATGAGTACAAAGAAAAAAGTTTTCAACTCTATTATCGACCTTAATCTCATTTATATGATGAACAGTTTCCCAAGGCTGAAGATAGCGACCAAGATAGGTTTCCATTACGAGCCTGTGCTCATAAACATAACCACGAATATTTCTAGGATGATCTGGTAACAGTATTCTTACATAACCTTTATCATCAATATACTTACCGCCAGCAAAGTTAGGATTATTAGAACCACCATTATTTTTAGGTGTCCATTTTATATCTTTTCTTTTAGAAGCTAACTCTCTTCTAGCGTGCAAATCTAGGCACCGCCGACATCTTCAACATAAATTTGTACAGGCGAACTAGCAGACCCTTCAATTCTCCAAGCAGGAGCATTATTAGTATTGGCACCAGCAGATCTAGATACTGTCAAGAAAAAAGTTTGATTATTTAGCGGTGTGCCAACGTTAGAAACTCCTACTACGCTATATGTACCACCAGCCATTTTGCTAAGGTACACATTGCTCTTTATTGCTTCATTAGAAATATTCGCGCTACCGTTTGCTACGTTTATAAAACTAAAAGTATGCGGTGTAAACTCCCAAGAACCAATTTTTGATCTGCCATTGTCTAATAGGTTTAAACCATTATATATATTTATAACATACTTTGAATCTTCGCACCCGGCATTTAACACAGAAATTGTAGGAACATTGACAGTTACTTTATAATACCTATTTTCAAGAATATTTACTCGCTTATCAGAACCACCAGTACCAGTATCATCTTGTAAAAAAATAACTTCGTTTTCTGTAAAGTTAGTATTAGCATATACTATTTGAGCAGTTGATTGATTAAATGACAACATGCCAAAAGGCTTGACATCAATAACATCTCTAACCTGCTCAATATTTGTAGACATCTGAGCAAGACGTGCGCTACTTAAAGGCGTTCCATCTGTCCAAGAAACAAAATTATAATTTTCGTAAGCCATAATTCTCCTTAACTATTATACCCTAATTCACTTTCTAAGTGTTCAATTCTAGATTTAAGTTCCTTTATTGCAGCAACACAAACTGCGATTACACCAGGTTCAGACCAATAATGAGGAATCCACTCATCAAGAGCATTAATAGCATGTTGTTTCTCATCCTCGCTCAAACCATCAATATCATTAGGCTTCCAGCAGGCTAATCTCGGATTTACTTCAGCAACTTCTTCAGCAATAAAACCAAAATCTCTAATAAAAGGCCTTAAACTTGCTTCAAATTCAGTATCATTAGGTAAAGGTTTCCACTCAAATGTAGATGGTTTTAATAAACTTATGATATCTAAACCATTATTAATTTCTTCAATATTTTTTTTCAAATTACGACTTGAAGCAACGTAACCAAGGTTTGTAAAACCAAAAGCATTTGCTGTCCCTGCAATTCGTGAAGCATTAGTTGTAACTGGTGTTCTTATAATTACATCGGTTGCAGTAAAATATGCACCTAAAACACCAGCAGCTGCTATCCCCATTTGACCAGATGCTACCTGATATAGCCCCGTAGCCGTGTCGCCTACAAACCCAACGGCAGGAGAAGCCAGTGAACCACCAGTAACAGCAATTCTTTGCCCAACATCTAATATTTGACCACCGCCATAACCAGAAGTAAAATAAGCCTTGAACCCACTAGGGTCAAGAGTGTAAGTAATAACAGTATTACCACCAGTAACAGAACCACTGCCAACATTAATAGATTTACCAGAAGACATTGTGATATTACCATTACCAGTTATACTATTATTCAATGTAATAGTATTATTAATAATTGTTGCCCCAGCAACAGTCAAACCACCATTGACAGTAGTAGTGCTACCAGAAGTATTACCAATAGTAATAGTAGTACCTTTAACATTTAAATTTCCATCAACAGTAGTTCCGCTATTAACCTGCAAAGTACCTGCGATAGTAGTAGTACTTCCAACACCACCAACATTAATAGTTGTACCGCCAACCGTAAGATTACCAGAAATATTACTATTACTAGTAACATTCAAAGCACCAGAAATATTAGCAGTATTTGAGACAGTTAAAACACCAGCAACATTTGTTGCACCAAGAGTAGAAATTGTTACAAGACCATTACCGACAGTAGTAGCACCATTTGATGACACTCTAAAAGGGGCACTGCCGAACGTTCTATGACCAATCCAAAGATTGCCATCAGTATCAACTTGTAAAGAAGCGTTATCTGGACCGCCAATATCAAGCGATCCTCTAAAAGTACCAGAGCCAAAAGATACATCACCATTACTAAGCAAAGCCCAGCCAGTTAAATTATTAGCAGCGTACTGGGAACTTTGTACTACTTGAGCATTAAAAGTAATAGTATTAGCCAAATCTGAAGCAGTTATTGTACCAGTCTGGATCTCATTTGACGTAATAGTATTAGCAGCAATATTGTTAGCGGTAATTTCATTAGCACCAATATGGATTCCTCTAACCGAATTTTCTAGCAATTCAATCCCTGCTGGGGCAAGAACCTGTGTTGAAATAAAATTAGCAATATATTGATTAAACCTATTTAGATTATTGGTTCTAGCCGACTCCCTTGCGCGATCTTGACTGCCAGTTGTAATATCTGTACCAAAATCAAAAATACTGTACTTTGAAGTATCAATAATAGAAGACGTAACCCCGTCATGTTTATGACCAGATGACCTAAAAAATGTTACTTTTGTTTCTGGGACTGGAGAAATATTAGACATTACACCACCTTTCTTAAAACCATTTGCTGTGTATATCCAGTTCCAACACTTGTTGCAATAGATATCACCCAATAGTCACTATTAATTATATCAAATTGATCAAGTGTAGATATTCTAATTTTATCTCCGACTTGAATTTCAGGAATAAGAGTCGTTGTAACCTCAATAATTGGGATTGGTTCAGACAGCTTTTCAATAATAAAATCAGCAATAATCTGTGCCTGTACCGAATCTGTAATAAATGGGCTATCAATAACAACTTCTTTTAGACCGTACTTTCTTCTATTTTCAGAGTTGTAGGCTTTTTGCTCAACAACTTGATTGCTACTATCTGTAATTTGTATTGGAATTCCAGCTATTGAAGTAAAAGCCTGCTTAGAGGTCACAGGGTTAGTTCCTTCAGCAAAAACAATTGTATTAGCATCATTGGTATCAGAAGCAGATATAATCAAATTGGCTTTAAATGGAGATGCTGACCAATGAAGAATATTTATCTGATCTGGCTCTTCAAACAAGATTCCTGTAATAAAAGGGTTCTTAACGTTTATTGAAGGTATTTTATCGTATTCAAAATTAAAATATTTAACTTCTCTAACCTTTGAATTAGCATTGTGAGAAACAGCAGTTGTCCCTAAAACACCTCTTTCAATAGATAAAAAGTTAAGATTATCTTTATTATTATATTTAATAATTTCATTATCAATAACAACATATCCAGATTTTGGAAATGGAACTAAATCAAAATTTGAAACAGAAATAGAGTTTGCACTATTTGACAAGTTGGCTGTTAGAGTTAAAACACCAAGAGTAGTGGGGTCTGGTGCTCTCCAGATTGGTTGAGTAGTAAGATTATTTGATGCAACCCCAGAAATTTTAACAACAACACTATTAACCTGTAGCGTTTTTTGAATAGTCGCATCCATAATAAAATCATTATCAGATATTGTTTTTTGAACATTTGCATGCTGGCTTAAGGAGTTTTCAAACAAAGCATAATAATTTTCATATACAGCATTATCTTTTTCATCAATAAAAACTCTTCCAAGATCAGCAAAAGATGTGTTTTGAATAATTTGATACACAGAGTCATTAATGCCATATAGGAAGGGGAACTTTTTAATCTCTTTTATCTGTGTTTCTTGATAACGCTTTAAAACATCAGCTGATGAAATAGGTTTGTTATATATAATAAATTCGTCAACATAAAGATTAATACCAGCATTGTTAATTGATGATGTAGGTTTAGCAGCACCACCATATGTGTGAGCATCAAACTCTCTTAAAGAAGACGATTGTTCAAATAAAACATTATCAAATTTAGTTGTCCAACCAGCAGTTAAGCCAGTAGTCCCTGATGTCAAAAATATTCTTGCTTTAGCAGCAGTTGCTGGGGCAGTCCCAAAAGCAGACCTTCTCACCCAGCCAGCAGCTGTGGATAAACTACCTTGCGAAGCACTGTTCACTTCAGATATATAAGCATTAGCGGATGTAAACCATTGAATCCCAATATAGATTGTTCTTGTAGAACCAGAAACATTACGGCAATAAGCGCTTAGATAATATGGCATATTTGGTGTAACAGTAATAAAATCATGTTGAGCCAAGTTGTAGTCTGTTGCGCTTGAAGTAACAAGAAGAGCGCCAGAGCCAGCATAAGGAGAAACAGTATTTCTACTTAATGTTGCACCACCACTGCCAAGCCAATAACTGGTGTCAACACTAAAATCTGGATTCAGAATTAAATTAGTCGGAGATGTAAAATATACACCTCTTCCACCAAATGTTAAATCATTTGTTCCAAAATCTGGTTCATATCCACTTGTTAAAGTAGCACTACCATGCTGCACTCCATCAACATAATACTTCAAAACATTATCAGAATAATCATAAGTAGTAATAACATGGTTCCAGCCAGTTGACTCTGGCATTGCTGTAGAGCTTGTAACAGTGCTAGTCGCTGTTGCACTATTTGAGGTGTTTAAAATTTTTAATTTAACGCCATGATTTGTTGAAGAAATATAAAAAAACTCAATACCAGCAGTTGATGAGCTATTTGACCAACTACTTATATACTCCCCAGAAGCGCCTAGACCGCCCTGTGGTGACTTGAATATGTACTCAATGGACCAATCACGGTTTGTATTAGTAGAATTTGATGTCACATCCCAAGAAGTGTCATAAGGTAGTCTAATAAAAGAATCAACCGTAGATCCGCCAGATATAGTATTAGACAAATAAACACTTTTATCATCAGTATTCCAAGCCATAGAAGGACTGTTTGCAAAATTAACAAAAGTGCTAGGGATAGCATTATTCCTATGCCTATTTCTATTAGAGCCAGTAAACCCAGCATCTCTAGAACCAATACTATCCAAAACAACATTGGTTAACAATTCAGAAGACTCAATCGCGGTCCTAGCGGCCTCCTTAGTGAGATTAAGGTCAAAAGTATCTGTATTACCCGTATGATAAAATTCTAAACGAATTTTATATGGGATACCAGCAGTCCAACTATAAGTAGCTGAAGTATAAGTAGCAACTGTTACTGTGTACCACTGATCTAAAATTAAATTGTCATCAATATATAACCTATAACCACCCTCATCAATCTCAACACCGATTTCTTCATCTACAGCAGTGTCTATAGGTATAAAATAGCCGTCAAAAACACCTTGATAAAATTTATTATTTAAAGAAGCACTATCAGTGCTTAAATTATATGATACTAAATCAACACTAGATTTAACCCCAACATAAGATGGAGAAACTGATGACGATAACCCAAGAGCTTTGTCTAAATCAGACAAAACTTTTTCATTAGCATCTAGTTGAAGATCTTTAACAGTATATTCAAAACCAGATGCTGGTTGATAAACTCTATACCTCAACCCCGGATAAACATAAGAGTTGCCAGTGTTCTTAGTATCATCATTAAATTTTAGGTGCAGAACTGCATTGTTAACTGCCGGGCTATCTTGGAACCTATCAAACTTTATAATTTTATGATTGGGAAAATTACCGTAATACAATAAATCAGTTATTGCTTCTCCAACAGTGGAGTTATCTTTAAAAAATCCATTTTGAGGTATCTTGTCATTTAAAAATTTAAACCTATCTTGAAGAGATAGCGATACTGTCATGTCAGTAGTCGAAGAAGATATCTCTTCAATAAAAAATGTTCCAATATCTACATACTCAAATGGATCAAAAGTTATTACAGCACTAGCACTGTGGGCTGAGGCAGTTGTTCCAGCGTAACCACGCTCTGCAACCTCAAGACCCCAAGTATCACCACTTATAATAGTTTTTTTCTTAATAAGAATTTTTTCTTCAGAAAATAGATTTTTATCTACAGTAACTAGATAATAGTTAGCCTCAAGATTTGTATTGGCAGTATCCCCGTAAGGAAATTCATTTAAGTTACTAACATAAATACTAGTAGCACTACTGGAAATATTGGAAGTTAAATATGATTCAACAACATTGTCAGTAGACTCATAGGACTTCCACCCATAAGATATATTAACTTTAACATCTTTTTGCAAATACTTCCCATAGTCGGAAGAAGTATTTAGAATGTTAAACTTTTTACTTGAATTATCAATGGTAATACTAGAAGAAGTTTGGGAAGTACCAGCTATTGGTAAAGATGTTTCATGTAGATCCCTGACACGATTTTCGTTAGTATACATAACATAATCAGAAATATCCAGTTGATAAATGGGAGATACAGACAGAATTCTTGCATAGTCCTCTGGATTCTTAGTTGATACCACTGTTATCAATACTTTAGAGACATTGGTATGTGTAGAATCTAAGTTAATTATTTTTTCAAATTCATCATTATTTGTATCAAAAGATATTGTTTGACTAAGTAATGTTGTTAATTGATCATCAAGAACAGAAATTGTAAATGATTTAATTTGACCTAAATTTCTAGATGTAATAACTTTAACTTTATTAATAGTAGTAGGTGTAAAAGCAATATCAACATAAGGATTAGTTACAAATAAACCACTAGCCTCACTTTTGCTATTAGACCACCATCCATACTTCAAATTATCAGTAGAATCACTAGGCATAGCTCTATACTTACCATTAGCAGTAATTACATTATCAAAATTATCCTTAGCATCGGTTACAGCCCAAGGAAAAGTTTCATATTCACCACTATTAACGACTTGTTCTTTAGTGAAATAACTACCCAAACGTAATGGTGGTCCAACAGAGTGAGCATCGTTAGTTGTGACTACAACGTTAGTAAGATGCCTTGCGTCTTGGAAATCAATGATTACTCTTGGTTTAACAAATTGAGCATAAGAAGTAGCAGCAGATTTAAAAGAATTACTAAGTTCTTTACCATTTACATCAATCGTCTGCATTTAAACCTCTTGCAACCCTAAAGAAAAGTCCCAGTAATACTCATCACTGTTCAAATCCCTTCTTACTAGATTTTCATTAAAATCAGTTACTAATACATTATAACTTGTTTCAGTATGATTTGTAAGACCATTAGTATCCATTTCTCTTATTTTTAGAATATGTGACGAAGGATCTAAAGCTATTTGCTTGATATAGTCCCTACTGGCATGTGAATCAACAGTGTTTTCTCTTTTGCCCGGAGCAAAAGACCATTGCAATGAAAAAGTTTTTTTGTTAGTACTTGTTTTAAAATACACACTTGATCTATTTGCCCAATTTTTATTCTGTGAATAGTTTGGTTGAGATACAATAGAAGTTTTTCTATTATGCTCAGTCAACGGAATGCCATCTAATATAAAGAATGGTTTGATATCCCCAGAGTCCTCAACAAGGCCAGTTCTTAAAATATCTATTGAACTAATAAGAATTTTTGAACTTGAAGATATATCAGATTGAATATTAACGTAATATCCAACAGTTGACAATGAAACAGTAACATTAGGAGTAATATTAATACTTGACGATGCATTAACAATTAAAGCTGCACCAGTTATAGAAACATTAGGCAATATTGATATGCCAGAAGAAATAGAATTAACAATTAAAGCTTCACTAGTTACTGATGAATTAGATAATACATCTGATGATATAACATATCTATAAATATAAGCATTAGAAACAACACTAGTATTAACTAATATATCTGAACTAACACTAATAAAATCATTAGTTGTAGAAAGGTCAAATCCAGAAGAATGAATAGATATACTATAATAAGTATCGTCATAACTACTCATCCTATATCCTCCAAAGTTATAGATACATCATAGTACCTACACTGACTTTGCAAAACATTTTTTAACATATCTTCATTATAAGATGATACAACACAAGTGTATTGTTCCCAATTATCTTTTGAATCTTCTTGAATTAAAAGAGTAACTAAAGAACCACTAGTAATAAGGGAGTGAATGAAATCACGACCAACTCTTGAATCAACAGTCTTATTTGCCTTATCTGGTAAATATGACCAACTTAAATTAAATACCCTTTTAGAAGGCTTATAGAATCTACGATTTGAACCAGAAGATAACTGCATATCAGTATTATCATAAGTGTTAATAATACTTATTCTTCTATTATGTTCAGTTATTTCAGTTCCATTAATTTTAACAAGTGCATTAAGAGACATTATCGACCTCTTGCAAGACCAGAATAACTACTAATTACTCTATTCTCCATACCAGCAGCCTTTTGTTTTCCGGGGAGAACATTCATATTGTATTGTTTAATCATTGAGTTAAACCATTCATCTTCACCGATAAAGTTTTCAACATAAATATTTGTTGTAGAAGTAGACGTATGAGAAGTAGCGTTCTGACCAGATATCTGATCTGGCTTATTAAATCTCATATTGTTAAGAGTCTGTAGAGTTGCCATACCAATATTCTTAACAGCCCCAGCGTTAATAACAAATTCACCACCATGAAGAAGAGCGGGCATACCTTGTGAAGCAAAACCAGGTGTACCAAATCCACCATAACCGAATCTTGGAACACGACCACCATTAGCCCAACCGCCTCCACCGCCTCCACCGCCACCACTGCTTCCGCCACCGCCAGCAGATTGAGTTGTTGTTCCTGCAACCATATTCATAATATTTTTTGCTGGTGTAAAATTATACAATGACAATATATTTCTAATACGAGTAGACATATTGTCTGTGCCAGCAAAAACCGATTTAGCAGTAGCTACTGTATATTTACCAGTCATAATATCAAAGAATGCTGTTTGCAAATGAGTTCTTATATTTCTTTTTTCAGCAGTCTCAGACGAGTAGTATGCACCAATTCTTGTTTCAATATCAGTATTGAGTCTTGTTCTTGCTCTTTCAAGAGCAGCACCATACGTACCTCCCGTTGTAGAGGTAGAAAGATCACCAGCAACAGCCCCTCCAGTAGTATTATTCCCACCAGCACCGCGACCTCCAGCATTTCCGCCTCCGCCTCCTCCACCTCCTCCGCCACCGCCTCCGCTACCACCACTGGTAGCATTCTCAATAGCAGTCTGAGCAAGACCAGCATCAACAACAGCCTGAGCAAGTTCAGCAGCCATCTCGTCAACAGCACTTGCAACATGCCCAACAGTAGAGCGCATCTCATTAAAAATAATTATATTTGCATTCTTAACAGCATCAGTAAACACCTTGAATGGATCGTTGTCAGTAAACACTGTTTCTATTGCAGTAAGAGCATCAGGAAGAGTTACATCCTTCATAGAAGCAAAAGCAGCAGCAGTGTCAGTTTGAATTTGAGTAAAAATTTCACCAAAAGATCCAACTATGCCCTCAGTACTACCAACAATTTGGTTATTGACACCAGCCAACATTCCAATAGTTGAACCAATAATTGTACTATTATCTTCAGCACTAGTACCAAGACCATACTTTTCAACAGCGGTTGCTACAAGAAGATCAAGACCAGTTGTAAAAGCCCCAACTGTCTGATTTGGCATAACGTCATTAATAGTTGTTGCCATACCAGTAATGGCACTAGCAAAATGCTCTCCATTTGTTGTAGCAGCTTCTTGAGCTATTGCATTAAGACCATCAAGTTGAGTCCTGTATTCTTCCAAAGTTACTGGAGGAATCTTTGTTATTTCTTTGGCAGCATTTTGGAAATTAGCAATTGTCTCTTCAAAGAACTTTGCAGTCTCATCAGAAGCCAACTTAATAGCATCCTTAATAGCATCTCTATTTTCTTGCGCTAAATCTTTTGCCCTACTAGCATCTACTTTTTGGAGAGAAGAAGTGTAGTCTTGATTATTTTTAAGTTCTTCTAAAGAAAGAACTCTGGCATCATCAATTCTGCCTTCATAAATCGCCAAAGCCCTATTGCGCTGGTAGTTAGCGACCTGTAGAGCACGCTCTTGAATCATCTGGCGACGTTCAGACTGATATTCCTGCTCCCTTGTTAAAGACTCTTCCGCTTTTTCAAGTTTATTAATAGTTTCAATCTGTGCATCAAATACCTTCAAAGCAGCTTCTTTTTGCTTTTCTAAGGCATCAGTCATTCCGCTTGTTGCATCACCCAGTGCTTCAGACAAAGAACCTTGAACAAGATCTACAAGTTTTTGAGCAAGACCCTTGAAGGTCTCCATCATCTTTCCAGCAGCAGCATCAGCGAACCCTTCGCCAGCATCACCACCAGCATCAACAAATGGATCAACCATTTCTTCAGCAACTTCCTCAGCCCCATCCGCTACAGGCTTCATAAAATCTTTTCCAGCACCCTTGGTTATAGTATTCTTACCAAGACCCATCAAGAAGGTAGCAAATGTTTTTCCAAGACCAGCAACGCTATCTGAAAAACCGCCAATAAAAGAATTTATTCCATCAGCAATGCCGTTAACGTTTCCAATTAAACCATGAAAGAATCCGTCAACTGCACCAGTTAAACCATCAGCAAAACCAGCAACAGAATTCCCAATTCCATCAAAAAATTCAGAAATACCACTAACGCCATCTTTTAGACCATCAAAGAATCCATCAACAGCGCCTGTCATTCCGTCACCAAAATCAGATACCGAATTACCAATACCATCAAAGAACGATCTAACCTGCGCTCCCTTCCCAGCAAAATCTGTTTCTGGAATAAGACCCCCAGTAATTGAACTAAAGAAACCACTTACGCCATCAACAGCCCTACCAATTCCTTCAATAAAGCTGGCAATAAGACCACCCGCAACTCTAATGGCAGCACCTAAAGCATCAGGTATCACTTGAGCAACACGAACCCAAGCCTGAGCAATTACTCTGTAATAATCAAGAACAAAATTAATAAATGTTTCAATAATACCGCCAGCGACTCTAATACCCATTCCAAGAGCATTAGGAATAAATTCAGCAACACCAGCGATACCATCAGCAACAAGTCTCCACTCTTGGATAATTAATACAACAAATTTTCTAGTAATATTAACAACAGCAATAAGTGCAAATTCAAAAGCCTGAACAATACCTTCAACAACTTTAAAAACTATGTTGGAAATTACTGCAAATACTGGACCAAGGAAAGCAAGAATTGCACCACCCCATTGCACAATTCCACTAAAAATTTGACCAAGACCTTTCTTCCAATCACCCTTAAAAATATTTATGACACCTTTAATAATCTTAACAATTCCCTTTATAATTGTTCCAAGAGCAGTAAGGACACGATATATAATCGGAACAACATAATCATCAATAAAACCTTTAATAGCAGTAGCAGCAGTCTTAATTGTTTCAGCTACTACATTAAATGTATTAGCAAGACCCTGAACCTTCCCCGCACCCTTGTCAGCACCAGCAAAATTAGCAAAGAAATCAAGGAAAGGGGCAAGCAGTGCTTTCCCAATTTCAATTAAAGTTTTTAATGTTGCTTTTAGAGCATCAATACCAGGCTGAACTTGTGTTTTAATTTTATCAAAATTCTTTACAACAACAAGAACAAGCCCAGCAATCAATAATAAAACTGCACCAATACCAATACCTAAGAAAAGAGTTTTTAATTTACTAGTAAATCCAATTGCTTCATTCAAACCACTAGCAAAACCTCTTGCACCGCTCCTCGCTTTGCCAAAAGTTCCAGGGGCAGACTTACCTAATTTAAGATTCTTTCTTAATAAATCATCTTGAGCAACTCTTGCACTTTGCATTGCTTTACCAAAAGATCTGGCTGGACCAGAATCAAGAGCTTTAGTTTTTATAGAAGTTCCAATACTAGATGCAAGACTGCCAGCAGTGCCTACTACACCCCCAGGAGCAGCTCTTGCCTTAAGAATGGCAGAACCAATCCTACCTCTAGCACCGCCTCTAATCAATGTTCTTTGTTGACGGGCTGAAAGAGTTTTTGTTCCAAGGAAAGCTTGACCTTCAGGCCCAAGACTAACACCAGCACCAGTTAAAGCCTGTATTCTATCATTTACAATACTATTAAGATCTGCTGTTGATAATCCAGCTAATGCCTTAGTTTTGCTTACAAAAGATTTTCCTTTACCTTTACCGCCAATAGATCTAAATCTTTTAGACGCTGGGCCATATTGAGAAACTCTTTCGGTACCAGTAAAACCACGTAGCATAGTTGATTCTTGACCAAATATTGCACCTGGACCATCAAGTTCTAAGCCAGTTGGGTTCAGCATTTGAGTTCTTGCTAAATTTCTTAAAGCTTCCTTATACATGGTATTAGTATTTACGCCCTTTGGCATTTTTGCAAAACGACCACCTTTACGTAGTTGTCTATTGGGCATAGCCATAGGATCAAATTTATGCCCAGTTGTAGCAAATAATCTTTGCACTTCTTCATCTAATAAATTAATTTGAGCTTTATTAAGAGCAGGACCAGGAATAGCAGTAGGAAATAAATTAGTCAATGCTGCCGTTGCAGTGGGGGGCGCGGGGGGACCAATAAGTCCACCAGCACCAGAAAGCACTGCGCTTGGTGTAGTAGACGCAGCCATTTTCATAGCATTAGAAGCACTAGCTTTCATAGCATCAACTTTTGCAACAACATCAGCAGCAGCAGTAGAAGTCTTACTTAAAATACCAGTAAATTGACCAAACTTTTGAGCAATTGAAGCAATCGGCCCCTTACCACTAGCCAAAGTAGCAACAAGATTAGAAAACTTGCCATTAGTATTAACAATAGTATCGCCAGTTAAAGTTAAACCATTTTTTAAGAAAAGAAGTTTTTCAGCACCAGCAATAGACTCAATAGTCACATTTCTAATACCAGGAAGCAAACTTGTCAGTCCGCCAAGAGCAACACCAGCAGCCAATCTCATCTGACCAAAAATAAACACTAGTGGACCAATCCCAGCAACAAATACCAATACGCCTGCTATAACCTTTTTGATAGTTGGACTTAAACCAGCAAACCACTTAGTAAATTCTTGAACTTTGATAGCAGCATTTTTAATTGCTGGACCAAACTCTTTAATCATATCTGCTGCAAAGTTTTTAAAAGAGTTCTTTATTTGATCAATAGAAAATGAAACAGAAGATTTTGCTTTATCTAATTCTTGAGTAGCAATATCAGAAGCATTAGCAGCACCAGCAAGTTCAATAGCCATTGCTTTACCAGCTTCACTAGTAATATCCTCAATAGCATTTCTGCCTTTTTCACCTTCAGATTTAATATAATCTCTTAAAGCTTTACGAGCTTTTCTAGCCGTATCAATATCCGCTTGAGTAACTGCTCTTCCAAGAGAATCAATTTGATCTCCAGCTTTAGCAGCAGCAATTCTAGCAACTACCCCCATATCGGCAACATTTTTAATAGCAGGAACAGCACTACCAGACATTGCATTAGCAGCAGAAGTAGCATCATTAAAAGATTTAATTAAACCATACTGAGATGACGTTGTATCTTGTAGACCATTTTGAAAAGCAACTAAATCTTGAATTGGTAGTAACATTCTAGTACCCTGCCTGACACCAAAAAGTTTTGCATAAAATTTTAGAATAGATTCATCACTACCAGTTTTTTGCAATTCAGCAGTGACATCAATTAAACCTTGAATTGCGGGCATGCCAACGCCTTGAATATTTTCAAAAGCCTGTTTCATTCCTGGAGTAGTTTTTTCAAAAGCATCCCCCATAGTCGCAAGCATCTTGGCATTAGCCTGAGTGGGGGCAACCATTCTTTGCAAAGAGACTTTAATAGAGTTAGCAGAAGCACCAACCTCAATACCAGCAGCTTTCATAGGCGCAAGCATTGCTGCCATTTCTGCAAAAGTAAGACCAAATTGTGTAGCAGCCGCAGAAACTTCAGGAAGCGCATCAGCCAAATCTTTAAAAGACAATGCTGTTGAGTTTTCAATAGCGTTAAAAAGATATAGACTTGAAGTAACAGATGTCATTGCTGCTTCTTGTTTTGCAGCAGCACTTGTAAAAGTTCTACCCATCATATCAAATGTTCTCATTGTTCCCAAGAACATTGTCTGCGTTAAAGTCTGAGACTCAGAGACATCCAAGTTACCCAAAAGAGAAACTTGAGCAGTTACCTTTGTCAACCCAGCAATAACATCAGAAGCATTGATACCAAGTTCAGCAAAGTCACCAGAAACAGCAGTAACTAATTCTCTTGATATAGCAAATTCATTGCTAATAGCCAGACTTGCTTTTTCTAGAGCTTGCATGCGTGTTGTAGTCTTATCAAGTTCAACACCAAGCGACTTAAAACCAGCAATTTCGTTTGCACCAGGGACAGCCTGACCTAGACTGCCTAACAACTTAGTTAATCTAATAGTTTCTTTATCTAAAGAATAAAAAGCAGATAAAGCTTTCCTACCAAATGCTAACAATGGCATTGTCAAACCAATAATCAAACTTCTACCGACGAATTGAGCATCTTTACCCAATCGTCGCATCTCAAGACCGACACCTCTAAGATCAGATATCAAAGCCTTAGCCTTAATATTCTTAAGGTTCTTATTAGCCAATGCTAAATCTTTAGTAAGACCACCCATCCCAAGGGAATTAGTGCTAGCTAAAGAAACTTTCAGCCCTTTAAGATTTAATGTTGTCTTTCTAATTTCAGCGCTTAAAGTAGATTGATTAGCAATCAATTGACGCATTGATTTAGCATGCTGACCAAGAGAAGACCCTGTATTACCCAGAGCAGCATTAAGAGAACGCTGACGAGCATCAAGATTTCTGACAGAGCGGATATTACCATCCGCAGCAAGAACTAGTGACCGTAAAGAGGCCGATAATCTTTGTATATCTTCTTCGCCAGTAGCTTTAAGAATTACATCAATTTCAACTTTTTCAGCCATAATTCACCAAGTTTAATTATCCCATTTTTTTAATAAAAATGCAATCAACTAGGTGCTTCATATCCAAGACCAATAGGCAAGAATCTAAAGTCACTAGCCCCTAATGTCGGGATTTCCTTAGGCGGTGCAGGATCATACCAATCATCATCCCAATCAACATCAGCACCCATAGATGCAGCTTGTGATTTAAGATTCATAGTGAATTGATCATTGGCTGCTCTATATAAAAGAAACAATTCTTCTAACGTTAATTGTTCTTCTAATTCAAATATGTTCTTCCAAGCAGCACATCTTACAAAGAGTTCTGCTTCATATTTAAGGAGGGGAATGTCAGACCACTCAAGGCCTTCTCCACCATCACCCTCCTTTACAGATTTGGGTCGTTACCCATAGCAGCAGCCATGAGCAAACTGAAACACCTTAAATCCAAAATATCTTCCAAAGCATCAGCATCACCAGCGAGTTCTGGATCAACCTTTGCCAAAGCAATAGAGGCTGCTTCAACCATCTTGTCAATATCTTCATCCGACATTTCGGCATCGGAACGAACCTGCAACTGATTAGCTACCTTCATAAACTTGCGAAGCTGCCTAATTGTCAAAGGCTTAATAATTCTTTTCTTACCATCAGCAAAAACAATTTCCTGACCTGCGTGTAAATCTTTGTTTGTCATATCCATCCTTGTTATAAACGGCAAAAAGCCTCAGATGTATTTTACCACATCTGAGGCTTCTTGTGTTTAAATAATTAGTTATTTCACGTTTGGTCAATAATTTTGCCGTATTCATATCCTACGTCAGCACTAACAGGAAGAATTCTGAAAGAAACAGCGAAAACTGTTGCCTCTGCTCTCTTCATGCTGATTGTTGACGATTCCATAGAAATGGCTCGCTTTGTATTAAACTTACGTGTCTTAGTGGTTGAAGCATCCGAACCGACAGCGTTTCCAACAATCTGGATAGCCTTTTCGTAAGGATAAACATTCTGAACACCGAACAAGAAAGTTCTAGTGTTAGCACCATCATTATTAGAAATAATGTCTGCTCCACCAGTTGTGCTATCATAACTCCATGACATAGCAAGGTTATTCAAAGTAGCTTCAGCAAGAGTCGTCTTGACCATCACCTTAACCTTTGATTGAATAACTTTAGCAGCATCTCCGTACTGATCAACTTCAATGTCAACCATATCTGGTTCCCATGAAATTTCAACTCCACCTTGAGTACCGCCGACCGAAGTCAACGAATCAAAGT
>Ga0209596_1001194_pt1 | contig 22699 bp, 20 predicted proteins | sample M_130807_MF_Meta_FD_187314 | JGI IMG/M metagenome (GOLD analysis project Ga0209596, IMG submission 187314) | Freshwater microbial communities from Lake Montjoie, Canada to study carbon cycling - M_130807_MF_MetaG (SPAdes) (version 2) | ecosystem: Environmental > Aquatic > Freshwater > Lake...
CTTCATCAGTCGAACAGGCCACCGAGTGCCAATGAACAGCCACAATGTTCGGGCCATGTTCTCGGCGCTCTCAGGTGACGCCTGACAGCATCTATGTCGGCATTGGCGAGATAAGGTAAAGGTGCACGGTCTCTTGGGGATCTCAACCGAACCTCTTACATACGGCTGAGATTTCGACCGGCACTGGCATATAACCGATCCGTTTCTCAGCCCATTGGAGGGTGTTGTGTCGTCGAGCCAGTTTTCACGTACCGAACTCAAGCAGTCGTTCCCTATTGATTCATCTGTGCTGGACTTTGTCGAGCATGCCTCACTAAAAGATCTGCAGCAACGTGCTCGTCAGATTAGAGATGCACAGTTTGGGACACGCGTAACGTTTTCTCCCAAAGTATTTATCCCACTCACTATGTTGTGTCGCGACAAATGCGGATACTGCACATTTGCTCAGCCACCAGCGCGCCTTGAAAAGCCGTACCTCACAGCCGAAGACGTCTTGGCTATCGCTCGTCAGGGAGCACGCACCGGATGCCACGAAGCGCTCTTCACTCTTGGTGAGCGACCAGAACTGCGATATGAAATTGCTGCTGACTGGCTTCGTGCAAATGGCTTTGATTCCACAGTGCATTATCTGCACGACATGGCGCAACTCGTGTTGCAGGAGACTGGTCTTTTGCCGCACGCCAATGCCGGTGCGCTCTATCGAGATGAATTAGAAATGCTTCGATCTGTCTCGCCATCACAAGGGATGATGCTCGAGTCATTGCGCGATGATTTGGATTGCCATAAAGGTGCTCCAGATAAACAGTCTCAGCGACGCATTGACACGCTGTGTCACGCAGGCGAACTTCAGATTCCGTTTACAACCGGAATCTTGGTTGGCATCGGAGAAAACCGATCAGATCGTATCGAAGCATTGTCACTCATTGCTGCTGCGCATCAACAATACGGTCACGTGCAAGAAGTCATCGTGCAGAATTTTCTGCCAAAGGCGCGCACTGCAATGCAGTCTTCACTCGCTTGTCCAGAAGATGAGTTTTTATGGTCAATCGCGGCGGCACGAGTCCTTCTGCCGGCCAGTATCCACTTACAAGCACCACCAAATCTGTCAGATGATTTTGGCACCCTGCTAGATGCTGGCATTGACGACTGGGGTGGTGTTTCACCAGTCACTGCTGACCATGTGAATCCAGAGCGACCATGGCCCGCACTTGAACGCTTGCAACAAGTCACAGAGCAACGCGGTCATGTTTTGGCTTCGCGCCTCACGATTTATCCAGAATATGTTCGTCAGCCCGAGCGTTTCCTTGATCACGCCTTGCGTTTTTATGTGATGGACCGCAGTGATGCTGAGGGTCTTGGTCGTGATGATCCAGGTGCATTGTGGCCCGAAAAAGTAACTGCTGCCGACGTCGTACAAGATGGTGCTGAAGTTGTGTTAGTCGGGCACAAGTCAACACAGTGGTACTCAGGCTCCAATGTCAAACCATTGATGCTTATCCCCCATCAGGACCCACGAGCAACGGGCAGAATCGCCGAGATCATCCAAGGGCATCGCAGTGGTCAAGAAATCGGACAAGACGAGATCGTTGCACTTTTTGGTGCACGCGGACCCGAGGTGGGTGCAATCGCTCAATACGCCGATCAGTTGCGTCGCGAGGTTGTTGGAGACGACGTCACTTGGGTGCACAACCGCAATATCAACTACACAAATGTGTGCACCTACAAATGTCGATTCTGTGGTTTTTCTAAGGGGCCATTAAGTCTCAACCTGCGGGGCACACCGTACTTGTTGACACTTGACGACATTGCTCAACGCGCTCAAGAAGCGGCTGTCTTAGGAGCAACTGAAGTCACATTGCAAGGTGGCATTCATCCTGACTTTGATGGTGACTACTACATTGATGTCACTCGGGCCGTCAAAGCAGCAGTCCCTGATATGCATGTACACGGTTTTACTGCGCTTGAAGTGACCGAAGGAGCCGCGCGTAATGAAGAACCATTGCGTGACTACCTGCTTCGCCTCAAAGATGCTGGACTTGCTTCACTACCAGGCACTGCTGCCGAAATTCTTGACGACGAAGTGCGCGCAATCCTGTGCTCCGACAAAGTCAACACCGAAGAATGGCTTGAGTGCCATCGACAAGCACACCTCATCGGACTTAAATCAAACATCACCATTATGTTCGGCAGTATTGAACATCCAGAATCATGGGCTCGTCACATGATTGTCACCCGTGATCTACAAAAGGAGACGGGTGGATTTACAGAATTTATTCCGCTGCCTTTTGTGCACATGGCATCACCGATTTATCTGCAACACAAAGCACGACGTGGCCCGACTTTCCGAGAGACAGTATTAATGCACTCCATCGGACGTCTTGCGTATCACGGACTGATTGACAATGTTCAGGTCTCATGGGTAAAAATCGGAACAGCAGGCGCTGCGCAACTTCTGCAGGCTGGTTGCAATGATCTGGGCGGAACACTGATGGATGAAAACATCTCTCGTGCAGCCGGAGCAAACCATGGCCAAGCAATGACAGAGGGTCGCTTCGGAGAAATCGTGGCACCATTGCGGCGCACGCTTCGTCAGCGCACCACTGGATACAAAATGTTCAGCGTTTCAGCTGGTGATTAACTAGCGCCTTGCGCGCATGTTCAATATCAATGTCAAGTTGAGCACGCAGCGAGTCAACGCCGTCAAACTGGCGCTCACTGCGCAAGAAGGCAACAAATTTTAGTGATGCCACTTCGCCGTAGAGATCGCCGTCAAAGTCAAATAAATACGCCTCAAGTAACGAATGATCTGCATTCGTATAAAACGTTGGTCGGCGACCAATATTGACAGCACTGCGATACTCCGTGCCGTCAGCGCGGGTATAGATGGCGGCATAGACGCCATCGGCTGGCATACACATTGACCTGGGCACCTCGACATTGGCAGTCGGGAAACCAATTGTGCGACCGCGCTTGTCTCCGGTCACCACCACGCCTCGAAGCTCGTACGAACGACCCAGCAGACGATGAGCAGTTTCGATTTCACCACCCGCCAATGCGCGACGGATTGCCGTTGAACTAATTGGTTCGTCGATTCCATCTTGGCGCGGCACCAACACGATTGGCTCTGATACAAAGTCGTGACGTAGACCCATTTCATGTAAAAGCGTGAGGTTGCCCTGTCGCATATATCCAAAATGAAAATCACTTCCGACAATGACAGCCTTGGCAGCGAGTGCATCTACGAGAACTCTGCGAATAAAATCGACGGGGGTCTCATGAGCCTGCACGTCGTCAAAAGACACCACAACAACGGCATCAATGCCCGTTGCTTCTAGAAGCTCGAGGCGCTGATTGAGATTTGACAGCAACAGCGGGGCCGACTCTGGTCGCACCACGCTTGCAGGATGACGGTCAAAAGTGACAACCACGCTTTTGGCGTGCAACTCTGCGGCACGCGATTTGACTTGCGCGATTACAGCAAGATGACCCAGGTGAACTCCGTCATACGCGCCAATTGTGAGAACGCTTCGCTCCCCTGGCCATGCGCATACCGTGAGATCAGTAACAACTTGCATCGCCACAGAACCTACCTGCCGCCAAACACGACTGTCGGTTTTGCTAAATCGTTCTTCCATTTTTCGTACACCGCAATCAACTCACCAGCCTCGTTGAGAATCGCCCACGGGCCGGTGCCGTCCCACGACGGTAAAGGTCGTCCGTACAACACATTGTCGATTCCGTCAGCGTCAAGTGTTACTTGCTCCATCTCGCGCACGGCGGTCAGAACATTTTGTAACACTGGCTCATCAAGCGAACATGCGTCGGACAATCCAAACGGACCCACACTTGTGCGTCGTAAAGCGCGAATATGCGCACCGCCGCCGAGTGCTGTTCCAAGATCGGCGCCTAACGAGCGAATGTATGTGCCAGACCCACATCTCACAGTTGCCTGCAGCACCATTGGATCGGCCGTGGCACTCACGTTAAATGCATGCACGTGCACGGGGCGTGGGGCTCGATCAACTTCTATTCCTTCGCGCGCCAACTGATGAAGACGTTTTCCGTCCACTCGCAGAGCAGACACCATCGGAGGTATCTGCAAAATATCACCGACGAATTGTGCATCGATAATGCGTTGTGTCTCAACAAGATTCGGTGGAGACATCGCATGAGTTTGCGTCACGGCGCCCGCGCTATCAAGCGTGTCCGTTTCTGATCCAAAGACAATTTCAGCGACGTACTCCTTGTCCATGCCACTCATGAAGCGCATCAATCGCGTGGCGTTGCCAACTCCGACAACCAAGACTCCTGTTGCATCTGGATCAAGCGTGCCAGCATGTCCGACACGCTTTTCTTTGAGCGACTTTCGTAATTGCGCAACGACATCATGGCTTGTCATGCCTGCTGGCTTGTCTACAACGACGAGCCCATGCACCGTGGGCGGTTTACGCCGTGCCATTCGCTTCGTCGTCTGCTTGAGGCGCAATGGGATTATTATTGGCATCAAGTGGTCTGATTCGGAGTAATTCTTCAATTCGTTCAGCCCCACGAATAACTTCGTCTGGCTTAAATGACAACACGGGTGTTTTGCGAGCATGCATCTGGCGATTGATTGACGCCTGAATGCGAGCTCGATGCTCACCAAGTGCTTCTTGAATTGCGGCATCGCCTTCTTCTCCGGACATCGAGTCGTAGAACACAATCGCCCGATTCATCTCGCTGTCCACATCAATAGAGGTCACCGAGACGAGATCGAGTCGTTCGTCGTCAATGCGGATGAGTTCGTCAGCGATGATTTCGCGTAAGACCTGGGACAAACGCGCCGCACGAGGGTATCCATGCGATGTTCCGCCCTTGGGCTGGCGTTGGCGAGATCGCGGATTCTGTTTTGTCACATCTCTACGGTACCTACAGATACGCCAATGAGAGCGAACTCTGCGCCATGAGACCTACGATAGAGAGGCTATGACGTCTCCTCAGCCCCCCGACTTTGCGGGCTCCATTCCGGCACACCGCTACACGGCTGCACTCGCTGCTGGCATCGAACAACGCTGGCAAAACTATTGGCAAGACAACCACACATTTGACGCGCCCAATCCAGCTGGACCGCTCGCCGATCCCGAGGGCGTCGCTAATCGCGCCAAACTTTTCGTGCTCGATATGTTTCCATATCCTTCTGGCGCAGGACTCCATGTCGGACATCCGCTTGGCTACATCGGCACTGATGTGTATGCACGATTCAAACGCATGCAGGGATACAACGTTTTACATGCGCTTGGATATGACAGTTTTGGATTACCTGCTGAGCAGCACGCCATCAGCACAGGCATTCATCCACGCGTCAACACCAACGCCAATATTGCAAACATGCGTCGCCAACTACGCCGTCTTGGTCTTGGCCATGACGAACGACGCAGCATCTGTACAACAGACGAAGAGTTTTACAAATGGACACAATGGATTTTCCTGCAGATCTATAACGCCTGGTTCGATCCTTCTATTAGTCGGGCGCGCCACATCAATGAACTCATTGCTCAGTTCGTGTCTGGTGAGCGCAGTACTGCTTCTGGTGACGCATGGAACACAATGACTCCAGCTCAAAAATCTCTTGAGACAGATGCGTACAGGCTGGCCTACTTGTCGGATGCTCCGGTCAACTGGTGCCCGGGTCTTGGAACAATTTTGGCCAACGAAGAAGTCACCGCCGATGGTCGCAGTGACATTGGTAATTATCCAGTCTTTCGTCGCAATATGCGCCAATGGACCATGCGAATATCTTTGTTCTCCGACCGTCTACTTGAAGACCTTGAAAGACTTGACTGGCCAGAGCCCATCAAATTGATGCAGCGCAATTGGATCGGGAGGAGCGAAGGCGCTCGCGTCACGTTCTCATCATCGGCTGGCGCGATCAATGTTTTTACAACGCGTCCCGACACATTATTTGGTGCCACATTTATCGTTCTCTCACCAGAGCATCCTCTTGTCGAAGCCCTCAGCACCACAGAGCAACGCGAATCCGTCACGGCTTATATCGCCCAAGCAAGCACGACAACTGATACAGACCGACAAGATGATTCGCGCACCAAAACTGGCGTGTTCACAGGTTCGTTTGCCGTCAATCCTGTTACCAATCAACCGATTCCGATTTGGATTGCCGACTATGTGTTGATGGGCTACGGAACAGGAGCGATCATGGCCGTTCCGAGTGGTGACCAACGGGACTTTGAATTTGCTCGGCAGTTTCAGCTTCCGATTGTGGCAACACAAATGCCAGCGGATGCATGGTTCGATGCGCATCACATCGCCCCAAGCAACGATTGCTCAACATGGCCAAGTGCATTTGTCGGCGAAGGAACGTATGTGAACAGCGCTAATGATTCGCTTTCTCTCAACGGCCAACGCTCGATCAGTGACGCAAAAAGCCTGATGAATCCTTGGCTCTCCGATCGCAATCTTGGAGAAGCAACCGTCACGTATCGATTGCGTGACTGGCTTTTTTCGCGGCAACGGTATTGGGGTGAACCTTTCCCGATTGTGTACGACGAAGATGGCCTTGCTCACGACATACCGGAGTCAATGTTGCCTGTGCTGCTTCCAGAGCTTGCCGACTTCTCTCCGCAATCGCTCGATCCGATGGACGGAACCTCCGACCCTGTCCCCCCGTTGGCGCGCGTCACTGATTGGGTGACAACCACGCTCGACCTTGGAGATGGCCCGCGTACATATCGTCGCGAGGTCAATGTCATGCCGCAATGGGCAGGCTCATGTTGGTACGAACTGCGCTACCTCGACCCCACCAATGATCAATTCTTCGTTGACCCCGAAGTTGAAAAATATTGGATGGGGCCATCATCGGCAGGCCATACAGGTGGTGTTGATCTTTATGTTGGCGGAGTCGAACACGCCGTACTGCATTTGCTCTATGCACGTTTTTGGCACAAGGTGCTGCACGATCTTGGTCACGTCTCGAGCGAAGAGCCATTTCATCGGTTGTTTAATCAGGGCTACATTCAGGCATACGCGTATCGCGATGATCGTGGGCAAACTGTTCCTGCCGAAGAAGTCAAAGAACAAGATGGCTCATTTTTTTATGCTGACGAAAAAGTACATCGTGAATACGGCAAAATGGGCAAGAGCCTCAAGAACATCGTCACCCCAGATGAGATGTACGACGAATACGGTGCTGATACTTTTCGTCTCTATGAAATGGCAATGGGCCCGCTCGAGGCAAGTAGACCGTGGAACACTCGCGATGTTGTCGGGATGCAGCGCTTCTTGCAGAGACTGTGGCGCAATGTAATTGATGAAGACACAGGCCTGCTCGCTGTGTCACAGGATGCCGCTCCAGAGATGTTGCTTCGTCAATTACACAAATGCATCTCGGGAGTCGCAGCCGATATGGAGGCGTTGCGATTTAATACCGCGATTTCAAAACTGATTGAACTCAATAATGATCTCACTCAATTTGTCAATTCTGGACATCATGCACCGGTTGGATTAATCACCCCAATGGCCCAGATGCTGTCACCGTTGTGCCCACATCTTGCTGAAGAAATCTGGGCGCTGCTCGGACACAGCACCTCGATCACATTTGAACCATTTCCTGTCGCCGATCCACACTTGCTTGCCTCAGAAACCATCGAAATTCCTGTCCAGATCAACGGCAAGGTTCGCTCCCGTATTGTGGTCGCAGTTGGCATGTCTCGCGACGACCTGCTTGCAGCGGCCATGGCCGACGACAAAGTGGCTGCTGCTATTGGCAACGCCACCCCCGCCAAAACAATTGTCGTTGTTGGCAAACTTGTAAATTTCGTTCTTTAGATTTTTCATTCAAAAGACGCGTTCTATTTACTTGTATCGGTCACAATGGGGACGTGACCAAACACGAACTCGTCAGCCCCAAACATAAAGTCATCGCCCTAGTCGCACATGACAATATGAAAGACGAACTGCTTGAGTGGGTCGAGCACCATCGCGACCAACTTTCCGTTCACACTCTCGTTGGCACCGGAACGACCGGAAAACTTGTATCCGATCAAACTGGACTAAGTGTAGAAAGACTGCGCAGTGGACCTCTTGGTGGTGACCAACAAATCGGAGCACGCATTGCTGAAGGCGATGTTGATGTTCTGTTGTTTTTTTGGGATCCACTAGAACCACAACCCCACGACCCCGACATCAAGGCGTTACTGCGAATTGCTGTTGTCTGGAATATTCCTGTTGCGTGCAATCGCGCCACGGCTGATTTCATCATGTCATCTCCCTTGATCACAGATGAATATGTTCGCCACGTCCCAAGCCACGAGCGCTAGCCATGTCGGTGACCTGGGTTCTTGGCACGTGGTGTCTTATCGTCAGTCTCTCGTTTATCTGGCCACAGGTGTGGCGAGTGTTTAAAGAGGACTCAACACATGGTTTATCAACATTGGGAAGTCTCTACAGCCTGATTGGCTCAATTCTCTGGATGACCTACGGAGCGTTCGAACATCGGCCACCGATTTATATCAGCAACTTTTCATTCTTGATGGCGGGATCATTGATCTGTTGGCAACTTGCTCGTCACAAAAAAATGGCACGGTCACACATTCTGGCTGCGTACATCCTCGGAATTTTGATTGCTTTTGCGGCTCATTCGATTTCTGTCGCCACAGTTGGCTGGGTAGCCATTGTGGTCAGCACTTCTGGCATCTTGCCCCAGACACTTCATGTCATCAATACACACAGCCTGCATGGCATCTCCGTCGTGAGCTACCGCATTACTTTGACATCATCTATCTCATGGCTCATCTTTGGTATCACTGTTCAAGATCCGATAGTGGCTCTCCCCAACCTCATCATCGGTCCATGCGTGGCATACATCTTGATCAAAGCGCAACGCTGGCACTCTGCTGCGCGCTCCGTCGAAGCAACTTTGTAACTACAACGAGAACTGCGCTGCTGCTGCAAGAGCCTTTACATCAGGTGCGCCACTGCATTGCAACACAATGCGATTCACGCCTTCATTTTGCCACTGCAAACGTTGCGGATGACTTGGGTCAAGAAGCGCATCATCCCATTTGACCCACACAGAGAGAATAAAATCTGGTCGATCTTTTGCCGCCTGGCGCGCCGCCGCAATGATGTCGATTCGCTCTGGGTGTAATGCCCACACGTTGACGCCATCTGAGTGTTGACCAGCAATCCGCGCCAAAGGAACGCTATTCACGCCAACAATGACAGGAATCGGAGTCTTGGGTTTCGCAAAGCCCCGAAACTTTTCATCTCGTTGCGGCTCCCATATTTGGCGCAGACTGGCGAGCGTCTCAACCACTCTCTCGTGACGTCGCGCCAGAACTGGTTCTACTGGGTTACCCAACACGTGTTGCTCGGCAGCAAACGTACTGCGCGGAGATGCTCCGGCACCGACACCGAGGATGAAACGCCCATCTGAAATTTCATGCACTGACGTTGCAGCGAGTGCCAACAGACCAGGACTTCGGTTGGCAACATTAGCCACTAATGCACCAATGCTGACAGAGTGTGTCACTGCAGCGAGTGCCCCTAGCGTGGTGAAACATTCCTTCATCGAATCTGAGCCAAAGATTGCGCCAGAAAAATGATCTAACACCCATACGGTGCGAAAACCCGATTGTTCAGCAACGTGCGTGGCCTCAACCAACGACGACCAAGCGCATGATCCTTGATTGAACTGGACGTCGATAATCATTGACTATCGAGCAGCCGCACCCACTCATGGTGGGCCTCGGGCCAAATTTGAATGATTTCATTTGCTAGATGCGAATGACGAGGATCATTTTGCCAACACCGCAACGAACCCTGCCACCAGTTGTCGTGCATCAAGGTGGACACGATTTTCCCGTAATTTTCCTCAGGTGGCTCTTGCAGAACGAGCGGCTCGCCGTCTCCTTCATGATCGATTGCCGAAACATGGCAAATCATTCCTAAAAGTTCAACCTCTTCAGGTCGTGGGTCATGCCCAATCTGCATGATTGATGCCCACACAGCAGCACCGGTGACATCTGCACCAGTAATGCCACTGGGGTGCGTTGCGTTCAGTATCTGAATGGCAGTCTCAACTGCATACTGGCCAATTGGTCCGACCGTTGTTTCATACGCACGCTTCTCTGGCTCGGTGTCAACAAATATTGGATCGAAGTTCTGATCGATTCCCTGATAATTGACGACAGATCCGTGAGGTGCTGTCATCAACGCCTCAAGTAATTTGAGAAGTCCCAACAGCATCACATTTGTCCACATTCCAGAAAAATCGCTCACTGCAGATGATGACATTGCGAGTCGAGTTCGCTGTGCTGTGGCATCCCAATACAGTCCTGTAAAGATTCCCTCAATTATTGATTCCCCATCACTCTGCAAGGCCACGAGATCTGCAAGATCTGCAAACGTACTTCCGGTCCATCCCAGATCAATGATGAAATGTCTGCCGGAGGACAACAACCCTTGCTGCTGGAGATATCCCAATAGCCGCTCACGCAACTGATGAGATGACTCAATCAGGCGCGACTCATTGTGCGCAATCAATGCTCGCCCACTGTGTACGTCGACTAATTGGTCTCCTGCAACTGCAGCGCCGTCTTTATGAAGCTCAAAGCCCAAGCGCCTGTTTAGGCGATCTACAGATAACACCTCATCGTTACCGATCATTTTTTGCAGCACCGTCAAGGTCGCTTCATTAATTGCCGCTCTCCAAACAACAGAACGAGACATCGCCATGTATCCAGCGTTACCCATCAACGGATCGTCTTTTTGTAAAATACTCCAGACCCTGTGCGATAAATAACCATCGCGTGCAGCGAAATGAACGGTTGCCCCCGATGACGCTTGCATCGCCGTTCGTGCACGCTGAATTTGATCGACAATGATGAGCGCCACGGTTGTAGCGCCTACGACGCGCTCGACGCTCCAGTCCTGGTCACACAACTCATCACGCACATACGCTTCGAGCCGTGAATGCGTCAGCACGCTCGGTGCTGTATTGAACTGTGCCCGATGGGATCGGTTCATGTCGCCATTCACCACAACCCCAATGCCCTGGCGCGATGCTTGTACCCCATCCGCTTCGGCATTGTCTCCTACATGCAGAATCTTGATCGGTTCAACGCCAAGACGATCAAGGACTGTCTTCCAAAGATGCCCATTTGACTTCATGCCGGCATGTTCACAACTTACAAAAATATCTTCTATTGATAATCCGCTGATACCTGCAGATTCTGCCATTCGCAGTAGTTGACTACTCGGTAAATAGTTGTCACTTACAACCACGACTCGAACACCATGTTGGCGAGCCTCTTGGATCAATGCCACGGCACGGGGAACTGCCCGACACATCTGCACTTCAAGATCCATCTCCATTTCCATCAAAGCGACTCTCTCGCCGTAATTTAATCGCAGTCGAATTTGCAGTTGATGGTAAATCTCCTCGATCGTGACATCGCAGCGATTATCTATTACTTCTTGATGCTTTCGGGCATCTCGCTCTGCTTCAATGCGAATACGGGCGAAACCGTGTCGGTGTCGTTGCCCTTTTTCAAGAAGGGTTTTTTCCATCACGGCAAATACATGCGTTGGCTGCGCAACATTTCGGGTCACCAGGGTGTCAAAGAAATCAATTGAGAGAATTGAAATTGTGCCGTTAGACAAATCAAATGGCTGAATTGACAATGCGCGAGTCATGGCCAAATTATGCAGCAATGCGTCGCTTGATAGCCCGAAGTCCGTGTGCCGGACTCAGCAACACTCGAGCGATGCGTCGCCACAATCGACGTTGCTCGATGATATGAACAATCTGATGGGCAATGTTTTGATTAGCGATATCGCCAGCAATAGAAAGTTGTAAGTCGCGAACAACATGCTCAAGTTCTTCTACTCTTATGCGCCAGTTCTCCATCGATCGAACTGATTCGTCAGCCTGACGTGCTCCTGCTGCCGTGATCGCTAATTGCCCCTTGTTCAGGCCATTTGGCATTGTCACGTGAAGCCATCGATCAACGATGAGATCTCGAGTAGCAAGCTCCAGCTCAACTGAGGTCGGAGCGCGATGAACGTTTTCTTCCTCGCTTCGGACCGAACGAACATGGTGGCGCATCAACGTCTCATGAATTGCCACTAATGAATACTGCTCAGCGATGCGCACCAGATATTCCCAGTCGTCAAGCATGGGGATTGACTCATCAAAGGCTCCCACATCACGAGTCAGAGATCGGCGCAAAAGCACCGCACCAGACGAAAACAATCGACCAGCGATGAGCGACGTAAAGGTTAATTGGCCATCTTCAATCGCCTGAGGGGCCTCGTGGATTGGCCACAATCGATTGCCACGCTGAGTTTCAATGACACGAGCAGAACCTGCAACACCTGCTGCGGCAGTCTTTTGAGAATCAAGGGCGCTCACCATCACTTTTAAGAAGTCGGGACTCCATGTGTCGTCGTCATCATGAAGCACAAAATAATCAGAGTCACACTGCGCTAATCCACGATTTGAAGCAGCACCCGGGTTAACACATTCGTCAAGGTGAAGAACGAGAATTTGCTGAGATGTTTGCGTCGAAGACTGAGCAGCAATCTTGACGATTGCATCAACTGCGCGTGGGTCACCACCGTTGTTGACAATCACCAATACCCAGTCCGTGAAGGTCTGGTTTTGAACACTGGCGATTGCCCTGGCCAAGAGCACTGGCCTCTCGAACGTACGCATAATGACGGCCACCCGTGCGGTGGGGAGCGATGAAGTCATCTCGTAAGTGTAGAACCCAGGGCCCGCCACCATGGTGAAGCCGGCACAAAACCGTGATTCGAACTCGGTTTATTGAGTTGCAAGACTGGCGCGAAACTCTCCATCAGCGATGAGCGCAGCAATTTCAGGAGATGGTTCAGACAGCCTCTCAAGAGTGACGCCTTTAATGCCTCCCGTAAACCTGAACACATGTGGATACGGTCCGACTGGAGATCCAGTATCAAGTCCGATATCAAATGATTCTCCACTCATCGAGAACACGATTGGGACAGACTTCTCGACGCGTGCATACGCAGCAGCAACACCATCGATCAGAAGCACGGCATAACCACCAGCCCCAAACCCGCCGTCATAAACATAGTCAACGATAATTTCGTGGGGGCCAACAGACAACGATGTCGCTGCCCGCGCAACATAATGTTCGTGACCCAACCAGTTGTAGTGATACACCACATGGCCGTCAAGGTCGACATACAACGACCACCCCGCCATGTTTCCGCCCTGACATGCGATCACGCCACTCACTCCCGTGCTTGGCACATCAACTACTGCAGTGATCCGAAAGGAGCAATTCTTGAGATTTACAACAGATCTTTCAGGCATGCGTACGTGATCAGTTGTGTATGTAAATTTATTGAGTCCGCCCAGACTCTCTGGTGGCACCATGGCAAGACCAAATGATGAGGCTGGTTCGCGCATCGGATAAATATTGTGCTGATTGGCTTGTTCGTCAAACATGGCTCGCAACTCAAGAAGTTTCTCCGGAAATGCCTGCGCAAGATCTTTTCCTTGAGAAAAATCATCTCGGATGTTATACAACTCCCATTTTTCTTCTGGCCCATCAAACGGAAATGTGCCAAAACGATTCCAGGGAACTCGGCCGTGATAGCACGATGCAATCCAGCCATCGTGATACAGGGCTCGATTACCAAACATCTCAAAATACTGCGTTGTGCGTGTGCTGAGCGCGAGTGCATTGTCGAAGGTGTACAACATTGACACGCCATCAACAGGCATCTGCTGGATTCCGTTTACATGCGTCGGCATTTCGATTCCGGCTGCAGCCAAAATAGTTGGCATGATGTCAATGACATGATGGAACTGATCACGCAGTCCACCAGCATCTGTTATTGCCGCTGGCCACGACACAGCCATCGCATTACGTGTACCGCCAAAGTGTGATGCAACTTGTTTCATCCACTGAAACGGTGAGTCGAGCGCCCATGCCCAGCCAACGTTGTAATGATTCTCGCAACGCGCTGATCCAAAATCATCCATGTGATCAAGCAGCCACTCAGGGTCTTCTGGAACACCATTTTGAAATGAAGGCGCGCTCCACGCCCCATGAATGGTTCCTTCAGCAGATGCACCGTTATCACCCGTGATGTAGATAAACAGCGTGTTGTCTTCGATGCCTAGTGCTTCTACTGCATCAAGCAGTCGGCCTACTTGTGCATCGGTGTGGGCAAGAAAGCCAGCGAATGTTTCCATCAGCTTGCTTGCAACGGGCTTATAGCGATCTGGATAGTCGTCCCATGCCGGAATCTCTGCAGGTCGCTCTGTCAAAAGAGTCCCATCAGGAATCACGCCAGATTCCGATTGACGCTCAAATATCTCAGAGCGCAGTGCATCCCATCCGTTGTCAAAATGTCCTGCGAATTTATCGATCCACTCTTGTGCGACATGGTGCGGACAATGCATCGCCCCCGTTGCAACATATGTAAAAAAGGGACGCTCCGGATGTGACGCCTTTTGTATATTCATCCAAGAAATCGCCTGATCAACAATGTCTTCTGTCATGTGGTAATCATCACGACCTTCATAGGGCATGACCGGAGTGGTCTGATCAAACATGGGCGGCTCCCACTGCGACGCTTCTGCATTGATGATTCCGTAAAAACGCTCAAAGCCCATTCCTGTTGGCCATCTGTCAAACGGCCCTGCCAAAGTTTGCTCCCACAATGGAGTCAAGTGCCATTTGCCAAAACATGAAGTTGAATAACCTGACAAGCGTAAAATCTCTGCTACCGACGCGGCTTCTTTAGGGATCACGCTGTCGTAGCCGGGAAAAATATTTGCAGCCTCCGGAATACCGCCCATATGCACGGTGTGGTGATTGCGGCCAGTCAACATTGCTGCTCGAGTGGGTGAACATAATGCTGTCGTATGGAACTGGTTGTATCGAAGTCCATTTTTTGCAACGCGATCAAGTGCAGGAGTAGGAACCGGCCCGCCAAATGTGCCGCACGTTCCAAAACCAACATCATCTAGCAACACCAACACAATGTTTGGCGCGCCAACTGGCGCTTGCGTAACCGGTAATGGACTTAATGTTGAGTCGGCAATTGTGCGACCCATTACACCCTTAAACGGCGGAGTCGCCGTTGGTAGCGACGAACCAACAGGGCTACTCAAGATGCAAAACCTGCGTTATCAATTGCCAAACGAATTCGGTCAATCATGACAGCATCGCCAGACAGAGCAATCGAGCCATCAGCCGCCAGCGAGGACCAAGAACCGCCTCTGCCCATAACGGCATGCAAAGTTTTTTGTGACATCGTCACCACGCTTTGGGCACCACTGCCATCAGTCGGAACAGCTACACAGTTGCGAATATGTAGCCCGCAGATCTCGGCGCCTACATGGAACGCCACATGGTGATTAATGCCCTCGGCCTTGGATGGTTCGAGCAACACCCGAAGCGTATGTACAAGGTCGGTACTTGACGTTGTCTCGAGCGTGTTTGACCAGAAATTATGATTATTGAAATGTTCCATTGATGAAGAACCATCTAGATGTCGTGCTCGAGTAATTGCCCAGTTGCGAATATTGGCTGCCGGAGTACGTTGCGCAATTACGCGCAAACAGGCCGCGAGCAATTCTTTGTCACTCGTAGTCGCGCCTTCGGATCGGACAAGCCACGTGGCAAGTTCGGTCGCCCATCGGATGTCGTTCTTTGCCAAAGCATCCTGAGACTGCTTTGCCACTTCTGCACGTCCACCAAACCCATCAATAAGTTTTGAGTGTCGTTCAAGGGGCTCGAGTGGGAACAACTTAGATTCATCCCCATCAAACCAACCGCGCAATCCAATGTAGATCTGACGTAGGTGATGTTCAACAACTCCATATCTTTCTGAGGTGAGATAATCCTCGTCGTAGAGGGCTGGAAGCGTCACGCCGGATGCGATTTCGTCCATGGTCCATCCCTTGTTCATGGCACGAACGGTTTGGTCCCACATAAACTGCAACGAGTCGCGGTATCGAGTCGCTTTCTCAAGAATATTTGCTTTCCCGGATAACGCCGGACCATGCGTTGCCACCATGTATTCAGGTACCCAATTAATAATGTTGTCAACACCAGGTATCAAGACGCGTGGGTCACGATATTCCTCTCCGCGAATCGCATAAACATTAAACACAGTTGGCCACACAGAGTTATGGACACACGTTGCAATCTCGGGGAAATACATATTGATCGAGTCATCGCAGTCGCTAGGCGAATGCTTCATTTCGACCCGCAGACCTGCAATTGTGAGTGAGGCACTTTCTCCGATTGGATGCGTCACTGGTAAGTAGCCTGCTGTCACCGTTTGAAAAGCTGGGTTACGAAACCAAAATCCGAGACCAACATTTACTGTTCCATCGGGACCGTCTGCAGGCATTGCAATTGCGAACTGCTCTACGATTCCGCGCACGTACGCTGGAGCAATTTCTGCACCGATACGTGACTTGTTGTATCCAATCTTTTCGTGGCCATAAATTGGCAGTGGCGTGACGTGATTTGCCTCCTTAAACACTGCGGTGGTTCCCTCGACATAATGAAAATGGCTGTAGATAACTGCAGCAATCGGCGCGTCGGTAATTTCTCGCAGGCGACGCAGTGCCTCTGTCATTTCTTCTTCAGACTCACCCGTATCAATCGCGACAATGCCCTCAGGTGCCTGGATAAATGTCTGGTTTGACAAACCATTGCCGATAAGGCACCACACTCCACTTCGTACTTCGTCAAACTGCGCCTTTATAACGTCGCTCTGGGCTAGGTGATCCTTGTGAACCCTTTGGCCCCCTGGAGTGGTCACCACGTTCTGGTCATTGGTATCAAAGCTTCTTGTCATCTAGACATCTTGGCACAGCCGCAACGCCCTTACTTCAGCCTTACTCTGAGGCGTTACTGTTTACCCATGAAGCCCTCTCGCCGGTTTGTTACTAGCGCTACAGCGGTGCTCTGCCTTGTTTCAATAATCGCTCTCCCCAGCGTTGCCTCTGCTGCTCGAAGTGGCGACTCCTGTAAAAAAGCCAAAACAACAACGTCATACACAGCGAAGGGCAAAAAAGTAGTGCTGGTGTGCACAAAGGTTGGCAAAAAACTTATCTGGGTCAAAAAACCCGCACCATCAACGGTCGTCTCATGTGCGTCTGGCGGTGCTTGCAAAATCGGAGACATCACTCCAAGTGGCGGAATTATTTTCTATGTCTCCCCCACCGCCATTAATGCTGTCGCCGGAATCAGTACTGGTGGAATCTATTTAGAAGTTGCACCAACTGATGTTTCTTTGGATGCTGGATGGTGTTCTGACACAACGCATGCAATTACTCTTGACGACATACCGTTTAGCACCGCCATTGGCTTTGGTGCGCATAACACTCTCATCATGACAACAGGTACGGCTGATTCCATCACGCCAGCATGCACAACAGGCGCTGGAGTACTTGCCGCCAACCTCACCATCGGAACATTTTCTGATTGGTTCCTGCCTTCTAAAGATGAACTAGGCCTGATCTACACAAACTTAAAAAAACATTCTCCGCCTCTTGGCGTATTTGTAGATTCTGCCTACTGGAGTTCAAGCGAAGTAGGAGCCGTCTGCAAGATTGGCCGCATGTGCACCAATTTCGCCTGGGCGCAAGTTTTTAGCAATGGTGGACAGGGAGAAACTGGCAAGGGAACTCGCAGCAAATTCCGCACCGCTGGAAACGCAGTTCGCGCAATTCGTGCATTTGGCTAAACCATACATAAAGAAAACGTATACCTACCTGTCAATCGAAGAACTTTGCACACAACTACAAATATCCAGATGCACCCTGAACCTTTAGCGGGTCCGCGGAGTAGCCCCAAAAAGCTTTCACCTACCAAACGGCAAAATACGTTTCCGAGAAACGGGGGCCAGTACCCCATCAACGTTAGGAATATCATGAGCTCCGAAAGTAGTAGAATCTTCACATGCAAGCATCGGATTTGATTATTGAGTATGTGATTGCTGAAGACCAAGCCACATTCCCAGAGCGTGATGAGCTACCCCCCGAGATGAGGAAGAAATGGACCTTCGGGAACACGAAAGTGTGGCTCTTGCAGCGCGAGGTCAGTGGTGAACTGATTGATGCTGAACTAGACGTAATTATTGCCTCGGATCTTGTCAAGATAAGAGAGGAGCATTCAGCATTTGGCGATTATCTTGACAAATTTCAGCACTGGTGGCCGATTCTCCACTCGAACGAGTTCAGATCAGAACCGAGTCGCTTTGAAACATATTCAGATGCAACAGACTACCGCGTTGATTGGAATTATTTCGTAATAAAACAAGGTAACAAAGCGCAGATTGAAGGGCTGATTAATATTTCCGCGCAGATGGTGGCGCGATGTGCAGGGCTGACCACAGCTATCCGTCGATGTCAAGAGATCATGTCTAATATTCCAGATTTCGACAACCCTAAAAATCTAAAGGAAGCCGTGAAAGATCTCGAGGATTCAAAATCTTCTCTGCTCGTGGACCTTGTTACAAGTGATGCTCGCCCAAATGTTTATGGCAAATACTCCTTTGTCGCATACAACGATATTCGTCGGATTTGGGACATACACGAAATTGAAATCTCGTCACAGCGGTGTTTCGATGCCTGTGAGTCGTTGCTTGTCAAAATTCGTGAGGATCGCCAAGCGCGTCGTGATCACCTGCGTGCAGATACGCTCCTTTTTCTTACCGTCGCAAGCTCAGTCAGTACAATGTTTTCGTTCATCAGTTTTGTTGAACGGCCTCAATTGCCATTTGACGCGGCACGAATCGGGGTGTCAATTGCAATTGCCGCCATGGCGGGAGCGATATTTGTATTACTCCGTCGAGTTAGTTCTGACTGAGTTGCGTAATACAATGGAGCAATGAACGGCTCCAAATCATTTTCAGTTTACGCTGCTTTAACGGATGCACTTGACGAAATACAGGCGATGGCGCAGCATCATGACGAATCTTCATGGATTGCTGGTAGCGGAAAAGCGGAGCTCTATGTGCGAGATCGTCTTGGTGCCACGCTCGCAAAGAAATATCCTGACTTGATTGTCGCCCGCGAATGGGGAAAGAACAAGCACGATTTGGCTATTCTTGATGACCAAACTCGGCCGTTGGTTGTACTGGAAGGCAAACACCTTTATGATTTTGATCTTTTTGTGCCTTCGATTCGAGAAAAGTATCGTCAGTCAATACTCAAGGATCGTAGGAAAATGGCCGATAGCGGTACAAAGCCAACATCTATATTGCATTGGTCAAATAATTCTTGAAGAACATCTGGTTGTGCTACCCATGGCGTGAAGTCTTTGTCTTCTTTTGACCATGCCTTGCGGATGTCCACAGATGTAAGAAACTCAACTTTCTTCGCGTTCATTTTCCTCCGGACACATCAGAAACACCCCGATTAAGGCACCGCTCTGTGACTAAAACTACTCCATGCATGGGTCAGGTCCACTGGCCCATTCATACCAACGGAGCGCCCCCTGACAGAAGAAATCGAGTGCCAATTCTTGGAATCGTAAGCTCAGCTAGCCCCAGCTTTTCTGCAATCTGCTCAAAGTCGGGTCATTGGGTGTGAGCGAATATCTTTTATATAAGTGCGCTCGGTCCAAATCGATTGGCACTGACGTGACTTTTCGTGCAATACCAAACGATTAGTAATATGCCCCCTGCTAGTGGTATCAGCACAAATAAAACATATATCCAAGGTTTATCTGTGTCATGCAGTCTTCGAACAATTCTGGCCAAGGATGGAATAATTGATGACAAGAAAAAGATACTGTAAAAAGCGGGAGAGACAATAGCAAGTCCTATTGCGACGACCGTGCAATAGAGCATCCAATACCAAAATTCTGAACGGGAAGCTCGACCATGAAAATTGCCATAATTTCTATATGAGAATTTAACTGCTTCAATAAAAGTCATAGCTTTTGGTGCATTTATAGGTTCGAAGTTGGCTAAAGGTCCCATGACCAAAATACTAGCATAATCAGCTTCTCCGGAATTTTTTGACCGCTAACTCACCAGTTAACCCACCAGTCCGAACGCTTAATCGGAGCAATCTGTATAGAGGTTTTTACACAAAATATCTGAGTCAACTGCAACGTTCCAAACTCCGTCTTCTGTGCTTGCGCCGGCAAGAGTATTGATTCCAATGTACTCTCCCCTACTGTTCACTAAAGGTCCACCAGAATTTCCTCCGTTAATGGTTGCAGATGTGTAGTTCCAGTAGTTGCTCAGCACATAAGAGATGTAACCAAAGGTAGTTGAGTTGTATAGAACCGTTGTCTCCTCGAAAATCACGTCAAGCGGATTACCCATAGCCATTGTCCACCAACCTCTCTTTGCAAAATTTTTAGCACCTACCAGACCTGGTATGTCTTCATCGATTTCGATAATTGCAAGGTCGTTTTCTTCATCCCATCGGAGAAGCAACACCCGAGGTGTACCAGATTGGTCGGCACCCGTTCTTACAATAAGTTCGTTATCAGAGTTTGTGCAGTCTTCAATTACGTGATGATTTGTGACAATGACCGACTTAAAACCATCGGTCTCAGGCGTATAGTCAAGTACAAAACCAGTTCCATAAATCGAGACATCATCTTTTTCTTTTGATTCACACTCAATAGCAACAACGGATTTCTCAACTTTTAGTATCAAACCTGGTAAATCTTTTGGTGGAGAAAACAAGTCAATATCTTCCGCGGCCACTGACTTGCCAGTTGATTCAACTGGCCGCGTCTCATTATTAATACTTTTTGATAGTGAATACCCGGCAAGAAGCAACGACAAAACAGAAACAAGAACTGCTACCTTGACTAATTTCTGCGGCCGTGCGGCAGAATCTTGGGGAGAAATTATGTCTACTGGGGCTGACCAAGATGTTTCTTGAGTCTCATCTGGGTTGGGAGTATCAGACATCTGTGAACATCCTTCTTGGAGTTGGCATCTTTGCCTTCGGAGTACTTCGAAATGCCCCGGCATTGCTGACTTTATCATTTCCAGCTTCTCCGAAATTCTTCCACCGCTAACTCACCAGACAGCGCACGGGTATATCGTGCCACCATTGCCCCACTGGACCAGCCTGCTGCTGCTCTCACAGATGTCTCAGACACACCGTTTCGCAAAGCATGTACTGCCCAACCACGACGCCACGCATGTGCTGAAGGAAGACCAGCTCGTTGCAAGATTAAACGAATCGCGTTAGAGCTCATCTCTAATACCAACCCACTAGTGCGCACGCCCACAAGGCGGCGCACGCTACGCAGAACAGACTTAGGTACGGGCACCATTCGAGGCTTACCGGTTTTTGATTGACGCACCAGCACACTGCCTGACACGAAATCAATGTCTTCGAGTCGCAACATTGCAACTTCGGTACGACGCAATCCACACCACCAAAGCAGCTCGACTATCGTGCGGTCACGTGGTGATTGCAACAGCCTCAATGCATTCACATAGTTGGCATGCACCACCGTCGCTTGTGGTCGTTCCTTCTCTACAGCTAAAGGAATTTGTCGCCACCAGGAAAACATCTCAATTCCTTGAGTGTCACACCATGCACCTAAAGCACGCACTGCTTGGCCACGCTTTCGACGCACTGATAGTTCTTGCGCTTCCAACATCCATTGACGAACTCGCACTGGGTCGCACCCTGCACCTGAGTTCATCATGTGTGTCAATGACCTGACATACGCCTCAGCTGTTCGAGGGGCTTTCCCGGCCAATATCCAATCAAGTCGAAACGACTCAAGCATTGAAGTGTCCACTTACCTATCTCCTTATTATTAAGGACAGGCTCACGTTCACTAAGGCTGAGAGTGCAGATGCAGAAAACCCGCGCTGCGTAACATGATGGTGGAGCTGAGGGGAATTGAACCCCTGACCTCTTGCATGCCATGCAAGCGCTCTGCCAACTGAGCTACAGCCCCTAAACCAAAATCAAACGATACCAACCGTTATTCGAAGTCGCCAACACGCACTGTGAGTTACTTCCAGTCAACGGCGACAACGTCTTTGTATAGACGCTCGATTTCGTAAAACCGACGAGTCTCCTCGCCGAAAATATGTACGACAATGTCGCCGTAGTCGATCAAGATCCACTCATGCTCGCTTACGCCCTCAGACCTGAGTGGTGAGCGACCAGTGGTCGTGCGAACAACTCCTAGAATTTCGTCGGCGACTGCGCGTACGAGACGCTTGTTCGATGCACTGGCAACAACGAAGTATTCGGTGATGGCCAAAATATCGCCGACAGGCAAGATGATGATGTTGTCGGCTTGCTTGTCGTCGGCTGCCTTGGCGGCCACGATTGCCAACGCTAGTGAGTCAATCTCATTTTTCTGATCAGTTGTCATGAACCTACAAGCGTAGTTGTCGTAGAGATGGTTGCCCCCTGTGCGCTACCGATAAATGCACGAAAATCTTCACCGAGCACCAGTTGGGCGTCAATTCCTTCGACGCGTTCATCAGTTTTGCTGAATTCAATTGGCCCAAACAACGTAGTGAACAACTCAAGATCAGATCTCACTATCTCGTCGTTGTACTTAATGACCGTATGCGCTGCTGGCGCTCCAGGAACTTCTCTCACCACGATGACATTGGCTCCAATATATGCAAGGCGCAACACCGCTTGGCGAGTGATTCGGGCATCTGTGAATGGACTATCGAT
>Ga0209596_1001196_pt1 | contig 22678 bp, 20 predicted proteins | sample M_130807_MF_Meta_FD_187314 | JGI IMG/M metagenome (GOLD analysis project Ga0209596, IMG submission 187314) | Freshwater microbial communities from Lake Montjoie, Canada to study carbon cycling - M_130807_MF_MetaG (SPAdes) (version 2) | ecosystem: Environmental > Aquatic > Freshwater > Lake...
AAAGACAAATTTTCTAAACAAAATTTAGGGTCATTGGCAAAAAAACATACAGAGATTTTCAATTTTTTAATTGATAATGATTTGTCAAGTTTAATTTCAATAGAAACAATAAAAGAAATTGTAGATAAAAATTTGATTGACATTAAAGCAGATGTTTTCAAATTAAAAAAGCTTACTACAGAGCTAGCTTTTTTATATGACAAAGAAGGCCTCTTTTATTTCAAAAACTATGATATTGGAAGTTCCTATACCCAAGGATTAAAGACACACAATTTTAAAGATAATTATTCAACTTATTATAAACTTAATGACATTATTGATAAAATAAAAAATACTATAAAAGACGAATCCTTTTATAGTGAAAATAATAAATTAGTTGGTTGGAAAAAATCTAACATCGATAAGCTGTCTAAAATTTATTTATCTTCAATAGAGGAAGAGATTTCAAGTGAGTTTGTTAATATTTTAGAAATCTCTAAACAAAGAATGGAACTAGCAATTAAAGAAAGTAATAAAAAGTCTAGAGGTGGTTGTTTGACTATTATTTTCATTATAATTGGTTTGCTAATCCTATTTAAATTTGTTTCGAGTTAAAATATCATTTACCAAATCTCTTTTAAAAGAATATTATATTTGATTTTCAAAGTGACTAACTATATTATTTAATATTGCTTCTTTTACAATAAAATTATCGACTAATTCTTTAGTATTGTTACGGACTTTCATTTCTGATATAAAATCTTTACCTAATACATTTTCAATTTTATTTTTTGTTACGTTAAACCATGCTCCTATTTGAATAAATTCTTCAGTTGTTAATGCTTTATCCTTAATTTCACCAATATCAGCTATAAGAATATTCATTGCATAGAAGCCACCCTGTGTAAAGTATAAAGGGCTATCAACTTTAAATTTAGGTAAGTTATTAAATTTATTATTTGTATTTTCTTTAGTTACATATATTTTCAATATATCATTCTTTTCATTCTTTTCGATTTTGACTTTCCCTAAAAGACAGCTACAATATATTGCAATCCATCTTAATTTTCTTCGAAGTTCATGAATTCCATGTTCAACATCATTTAAATCAATTTGTTTTTCTAAGACTAAATTTTGAATTTTCACACATTCATTTTTAAAAAAACTTGCTAATAATGTTTTTTCTTTTTTTGGTTTATGCCATTTTAGTTTTGTTAATAATTTTATATACTTTTCAATGCCTATAGAATTATAATTATAAGTACAAGTCCCATTCTTTTGTATCCAACCATATTTTAGTAATTCATATTCTATATATCCAACTTGAATATTTATTTGTTCTTTTATAAAATTTTCAATTTTTTCATTTAATTTCATTTTGGTTTGCTTTTCTAACAGAACAAACCAGTAATCATATTTCCCTAGAGCGTCTTCAATAGATTTGAATTCTATTAACCATTTTTTAGCTATTTTTTTATTTTTACCAATTACACATTCAATTCTTGCTAAACCCTGTAATTGAAACATTTGAGTTCTGCCATCTAATTTATACAAAAATTTCGCTGGACTAAAATCAGGTTTATTTTTATTTAAATTGATAGATTCTTGAATTTTTTTATCAAATATTACTAAAAAGTGAAAAAATCTTTTTTCTTGACTGTTCATAGAATTGTTTTTAATTAACTAAATCTACAAAATATATAATTAATTAATAATATAAATTCAAAAATCCTACCCAAAATGTCGATTATTATTATTTGTTGTATATATAATTCAATATCAAGTTGTTAACTCTATTTAAACCATATAAATTTCTTATAATAAATATTAATACTTAAATTCATATCCAAATTATATTAATATGAATGAAGAAATGGATGAATTAACTACCCAAAATCTAGGGAGTAATAAATTTAAGCTGTTTTTCTATATTTTATTAGTCGTTTTTCTATTTGTAATTATTGCATTATATGTTAAATATTCTTCTGTTGAAAGCGCTATAACTAATAAGAACTATGAATTACAAAATCAAATTACAAAATTAAATTATGAAGTTGAAAAAGCAAATAAACAATTTTTTTTAAAAGATAATGAATTGAAAAGTTATGATCAATATCAATCAATTTTAAAATTTGTAAGGCTTCGTGATACACTTTATAATTCACTGCCTTTTAAATATGGTCAAAAAATTATTATTTTACCAGATTCAATAAAAGGTGTAATAAATTCTATTTCAATTAATACAAATGCATTAGAATATTCAATTAAATATGTTGTTAAGGTTAAAGGAAATAATTATTCAACATATTCAATTACTGATTTACAAATTGACCCAAATCAATAAAATTAGTATGTCAGAAACTTTATCTTATAATGATATAAAAATTACAAATCAAGTAATTAATGTATGCGGCATTTTTCTATTTACAAATGATTTTGAAAATAGAATAAATAATTCTGGTTATATAATTAATGAAAATAAAAATAATGAGTTTAAGGATCTGTTTTATCCAACTTATTCTAAATTATTATTCACACAAAAATCTGTAAATAAAAAATATACAAAATATAATGAATCTGAAGTTGTATCATTAGTAATCAATGGCAGGGACAATAATATAATCAAAGAAGTTTCTTTCCAGATTAATAGTTATAACTTGTATTTATTTGAAGATAATTTAGGTTTGTTTTCGCTTGACATCGCCTTGCCAAATACAGAGGTGAGTTTATCAGATTATTCAGATATTACTTTTTTATTAAGATCATTTGGCAGCAAACTTAAATACAATAATCTAGATTGGTGTCAATATATAGAAAAAAACGTTTTAATTGATACCAGAATCAGAGGGGAAGAGATATTAGTAGATGAATTTTCAGGTAGTAAATTTAAATTATATCAAATAATACAAATTAATTCACAAATTAGCGAAGTTGATCAAATTTCTTTGTTAATTGATCTTGCCACAATTTCTAAAATAGGTTCATCAGTTTCAGATAATTATGATTCAAATTCAAAAGAATATTATCAAAATCTAATTGATTCAAATTTAATAAGCGTTTTTAAAAATTGGAAAGGCCTATCACTATTTGATACTTTTACAATTGTTGGATATAATATTTTAGATCAAGAATGGAAGGTTAATAATTATAAAAATCTTTATTTCAACATTTATCTTATTAATATTTATATTAAATATTCATTATTTAGGTATAATTTTCAAGTCATAGATTTTCCAAAAAAACTACGCGAAAAATTCGAGAATTTTATTACTGAATATAATCTAACCCAGATTTCGTATAATTTTTTACCAAATTTACTCCATAATAAACAAAGAGTTAGTCTTGAAATACCTGATGAATTGAGTGGTTTGAATGATAAAATAATAAAACTTAGCGACAAAATTAAAGAAGAACAACAGTCAAAAACTAATTTTATTTTAGGTATAATTTCTTTCTTTAGTTCTTTAGCTGCGTTTACCCCTGTTGTAGATTTTGCAATACAGGTTAAAGAAAAGTTCCATATAGATAATTTTAACTTTTATAGTCTATCTTCAATCTTAATTTTACTTATTGCTTTTTTTGTACTATATTTTATATATCCAAATGAAATTAAATCAAAATGGGGACAAATATTTTCCAAGAAGAAATAAATCTTTTGCCTAAAGATCAACTCCATGTTCTACGACACTTCAGTTTCGTTTCTGATAATTATAAGAATCAGCTTTCAAATTTATTAGATATTAATTATATTATCATAGAGACGGAATTGACGAAGGTTGGCTCGAAATTCAATAATTCTTATTTTCAAACACCAATTGAGGTCCTTGATTTAATTAAAAAACTAACACCTAAGAAAACTATTTCACAAGATGATGGATCAATCGTTAATTCTTATCTAGTTGAAGATATCAAATTCCCTGGTGGAATTGGTACAGATTCCATTTTTGAAATTTCTAAACTTACAAATGAGCATTTGAGTTCTCTAAGAAACGAAATTCGATCTGGCTACAACATTAAAGTATTAGATGTTGATGAACTCCCGATCACCTATGAAATACAGGCTGTTTTAAAAATAGAAAAAGATCAATTTTATGTTATAACTTTATTCCCTGGAAAATATGCTCCACCATTTCCTGCCACAAAGGAAAATAAATCTGATTCAATATTATTTTGGGAATTAAATATTTTTTTAAAATTAAAAAATTAATAAAAATGAGAATTATTTCAGTTGCTATAATAAGTTTAATTTTTTTTACATCTTGTACTAGTTATAAACAAAAAGAAATAAAAAATAATTTACAAAGTTTAATAACAGATGTTGAAAAAAATAACTCTAATTATACTGATCAAGATTGGGAAACAAAAGATAAGGATTTTGAAAATATTTTATCTAAAGACTATTTGCCTATAAAAAATAAATTGACTGATGAGCAGAGATTTGAAATAAATAAATTAATTGGTAAGTATGAGGCCCTTAAAATTAAAGCAGGAATTAATAGTTTTAAAGGAATACTTAAAGATGGTTTCCAACAATTAGAATCAATAATTGGTGAATTGTCAAATGACACTACTTTACTTAAATAACATATAAAATATAATCTTTATGAAAATGCGCAACATTTTTTGTTTTTTGTTAATTACCATTTCTTTACTTGTTAGCGGATGTAAATCTGATGCTGAAAAAAAGCAAGAACTTATTTTTTCTATAAAAGAGAATTTATGCTCTGATATAAGGACACTTGTAAGAACCTCAATTAACAGTTTTACATTAGGTTTAGGGGGTTCTGTATATGAGACGGTAGTGTCTAAGAGTCAACAAACGCAATTGTTTTGTGATCCAATTAGCCCATTTGTTATAGGAGATTTGAATGAACTTACTAATGAAGAACTTGAGAAAATTCAAGAAAGTCCTAAGGAGAAAGTTAAGTTTATTTTAAGGTCTATAGTTTCTCATAAGGAAGAGGTAAAGAAGGCCTATGACACTTATCAACCAGAGTTAAAAAAATACACTGACATGCTACTAGAATACGTAGATAAAAATAGCAAATAATTTCTAAATAACTGATTTACAGCTATTTATCGATTTTTTAGAATACATTGACTTGTTAACCTAAATAAATTAGGTAATTTAATAATATATTATCAAATTTGTTCGAAAATCTATATAATTTACTAGAACATAGGCATAATTTTATGATATTTATGTTATATATTTAACTTAACTAGATGAATATAGACGCGCTTATGTACTTCCACCATACGTTTTTTGATTTATTAACTTTGAAACAATAGATTATGAAGATTGGCTATAACTATTTATTACTTTTTCTTATAACTGCATTTACAGTTATTGCTTGTGATCCAACTGCTGAAGAGCTGCAAGAAAAATATAAAGATGAGGCTATTGCAGTATCAGGAATTTCTTTGGATAAAAGCGAATTAAATTCCTTTTATTCAGAAATTGGTAAAGGAGTTTCACCAAATGATCTTTTCAAAGCTTTCTCAAGAGAAGTTGATAAAGAAAATATCATTAAGCAAGCTGATGTAATAGTTGATATGTCTGCTGGAATGAATATAGGCATTGATAAATCCTATCCTATAATTTCTTCTGTAATGAAAAGGTTTGATCCTAGTCATAAAACTCAATATAACTATTTTCATGTAGATGATGCTGCAACCATCCAACCAATTTCAGGTTTAAATAGTTTAGCAGATGCTGCCATTTTACAAAATGCTAATAATTATAACAAAAGTTTTTCAAAACTAAAACCTGCATTTGAAAGTGCTTCTAAATCATCTAATAAAATTAGTGTTATTATTACTGATTTCTTATTAGATGAAGGTTTAAAATCAGATAAACGTTTGAAAAATGGAAAATTTACTCATGATGAAACCGCCGATAATTCAACTTGGGCAAGACAATATTTTACAGACTGGTTTAAGAATGATAACGAAATAATTATTTATCCTTTTCAATACACTGCAAATAATTATTACGGGAAAAATGAAACAAAGAATATTTATTATATTTTCTTTGTCCCAAAGAACTGCTCAAATAAGGATTTTGCAGATTTGAAAAATGATCTATCCCAATTAATTTCTAACCCTATCTATATAAGTCCATCTAACATTAATCTTAAGTTTGCTAATTCTGCTCCCGAGGAATGTATAAAGGATTTTAGTGTAATAAAGAATTCAAGAAAAAAGTCTAAAATTTTCGAGAGTTACAATACTCAAGTATTAGCTTTCAGCCATCCTTCTTTAATTAAAAATTCTTATTCAGGAAAAACTGCTTCTTGTATAATAAACGTTATAAACAAAAGCCCATATGCTGCTAAAGTTAAAACTGAATCTTTTGATTTATCAAAAGTATATTACAATGCCTTAGCATTAAGCACTGAAGAATGGTCAAAAAAAGATATCAATTATAAAAGTAAAGATGTTATACAAAATAATGATATTATAGGACAAATTGTTGGCGACTCTTCAATTCAATTTGAATTTGCAAAAAATGTTGTATCTGAAAATTATATGTCTGCATATAAGGGTTATGGTAAATTAGTTGCCTCAAGAATTTCAATTTCAGATTTACAATTAAAAGATTTAGATAAAAGGTTAAGTTGGAATTTTGAATCAAAATATGGGACAATGGTTAATGATGCCTTTAGAGAAAGTTTAAGACTTTCACTTGATGATTATAAGTCTAATGTATTAGGTGATAATTTAGTTAAAAGTACATTAGGGTCTAGCATATTTACATTTCATGATAAATAAATTAACAGTATGGAATATACAATCGTAGATACAAACGCTTTAAAAGTCAAATTAATTTTAATATTATTTGCTTTAGGGTTTATTTATGCCTTAATATATCTTTTTTTAGTAAGTAAGATTGGGTATAAGATGACTTCCTCAAAACAAAAAGATATTCTGATTAGAAGATCAATTTTTTTTACTGGGTTTGTTACTTTGTTTTTAGCAGAATTATCATTTATTGTTGATTACTTTATTAGTTCTTGGAGAGCAAGAATGAATGAGGAAGATTTATCTACAATAGTTAGTTCACTAAAATCATTCTTATTGCCAGTAACTTTAATTAGCATGTTGGTATATATCTTAACATTTTGGTTATGTGCTAAGTTTCTTAGACGTTTTGTTGGGTATAAACCATGGACTGTATTTGTTTCAAACGGAAAATTTTTTGGATTATTTTAAAATAATATAAGATGGCAAATAATAATTTTTTAATTGCAGCTGGTGGAACAGGAATGAGATGTTTACAAGCCTTTGTAAATTTATGTGCAATAGGTATGTATAAGGAGTTAGGGAAAGTTCATGTGCTGTTAATGGATACAGATGAGGAAAATAAAGATAAGCGTAATGCTGAAAACTTAATTCAGTCTTATAGAAAAATCAGAGATTCAATTAAGAGTAGTGAATACTTTAGTTGCGATATTGAATTGTCGGTATTTGTACCAGATTATTCAAAAGACGACAGAAGAAATTTTGTGATATTATCACAATTAGAAAGAGGTGAGTCTTACATCAACCATAAACTTGCTAATATCTTTTATGAAGATGCAGCACAAGAGTTTAACTTATCTCACGGCTATAGAGCACAAACTCATCTTGGCTCATATTTGATGTATCATGCTTTTGTTGAAGAGATAAAAAAAGCTACTTCAAATACAGTTTATCAAAGTTCAAGTCAGTTATATAAATTCATTAAAGACATATCAACTGCTAATGAGTCAGAAGCTAGAGTTTTCGCATTTGGCTCATCTTTCGGAGGTACTGGAGCATCAGCTATTCCTATCATACCGGTGGCAATTTCTGATTGTGCTAAAATTATAAGTGGCGGAAATATCAATCCAGATAAGATATATTATTCTGGTGTTGTACTTTCAAATTATTTTAAATTTAGCTCACCTACAGATACTCAAAAAAGAGACGAAAAAGTTATTGCTGATAGTCAATTCTTTAGTCATAATAGTGCTGCTGCGCTTAATTTTTATGTAAATGACTTTACTATTTCTAAAACGTATAAAAGACTTTATCTCTTAGGTTGGCCGAAAGCGGATGTAGACCTAGAAAAATATAAATCGAAAGTATTACAAGCTCAAGATACAAGTAATGTTGCTGGAACTACAACTGGTGGAAAGCTTCAAGAAAACCCCGCGCATATTTTAGAGGTTTTTGCGGCCTCTGCTGTACACCATTTCTTCAGCCCAACTTTTACTGATGAAAAAGAATTAAAAAATATTCCAACAACTCAATTTCAGTATAAATCATTACTAGAATTTGAAGATAGATTAGTTGTTGAGGCTGATGATATATTGTTTAAGAAAAGTGATGCAAGTGATGTAAACCTAATACCATATCATGAAGAAGTTAGAAAAAATCTTATATCTTTTTACTCTTTAGCAAAACTTTTAAGGGCAGAATACGATGGTAATATCTCTTACTTAGCTGACGATCTTAAATTATATAATTCTGAATATATTATTACGGATGAAATGTCGCAAACACTATCATATTTTATTAATTATTTCTCAGCTTATCCAAAAGAAGGCGGTAAGGATTTAGTTCCTGGGTGGTTTTCACAAATATTTAGCACATTAGAATTAAGTGTTGGGGTAAAGAATAAGGAATTTTTAGGTATAGATAGTAATTATTTTCAATATAGTACACAAGACTGGTTTATCCCATATTTAGAGCTAAATGGCAAAAAGAATGCTGAAGATAAGTTTATAAAAATGTTTAAGAAAATTAACGGGAATGAAGTTGGAGGCGATATTGGTGATATGCTTGAAGCTTTGAGAAAAACTTTTAACTCATTTACATTAGATTCTTATAATAGTAAAGAAGACACACTTTAATTAAAAAAATTACACAATGGCTAATACTTCATCAAATAGAGTTCCCATTTTAGCAAAAAATGGTAGTTTGTCAAAAGGAGTTCCTAAATCAGACGATTCATGGCATTCATTTACTCAAGTTAATAATTATGTAAATTCACTTGAACTTTCTTCTTTAGATGTTGAAAGTGGCGATGTGTATAGTATTATTAAAGGTGTTCCTTCGCCATGGGTAAGGGCTTATATGACTAAGAATGCAATTGGTTACCCTTTTGTTACTGAAGCAAAAAAAGTGGAGAAAGTTAACCTAAAAGGAATGGATTTTTTATACGGAGCAATTCAAGATGAATATAAAGGTGTAATTGCCTGTATGGCATTGTATTCAAGCCGAATTAAGGTTGAAAAAGTTGATTTACAATATTCAGATGATTTAAAATACAATGAACTATCAGGTGAAATGGTCTTAAAAAATGTGAAAAACATTTACGAAATATCTGGTGCATTTGGAAATATGCTTTTTGAACAAGAAAAATTCTGGAAGCCAATTAATAATACTAAAGATAAAAATATTGCTGAACAAAGCCCTTATCTTTTATTAATTTCTATAGATGATACTGTATTTGCAGGTTCAAATCCTATGACATTATTGTATCCTGCAGCAAATTATAATCTTAACGAAGCAGATATTCCTTTCTTTGTCAAGAAAAGATTACGAAATCCCTCTAACTATTTACAGGCTGTAGAGCTTGAAAAAATATTCCATTATCTAACAAAGCTTAGAGAAAACGTAAATAATTTTGAGAAAGAATTTAAAGATCCTGAGTTCAATATAATTACAGTTCATTCTTTTTTGAGAGATTTTCAAACTGAAGTCAAGGCTAAACTTGTTGAAATAAATAAGGACTTCAATGATAAGAAATCGGGTATTTTAGACTTTTCAGACAAGTTTAAAAATTACACTCCATTTGATAAACTTTTTGACATTGATGTAAAAATATATAGAACAAAAGACGGTAGATATTTAATAAATAATGAGACAGGTGATTTGCCAGAATTTAACCCGGATAAGTTATTATTGCCATTAGAGCTTTCACAAATTTTGATGATTAAGCAAGAAAAAGAAGACGAAAATCAACTTGCCTCTACACTTTGTGCTTCAGGTTCAGATGGAGCCAATTATTATTTCTCATTACCATTTAGTTCATTAGGTTTAAAAGAGTTTCAAAATCAATTAATGGATATTTTAGGAAAGGGTCAAGCTGGACTAAAGTATGATAAAATATTAACAGCGAAGTATGACGTTGAAAAAACCGAGTTAGATGTTACTTTAAAACTAGAAATTTCTGGGTTTGACACATATTTTTCAAAAAAGTATCCTGTTTCAAATGCTAAAAATCCTGTAGATACTAATATTATTCTATGGCCTAATTTTTACGCAAACAACTGGACTGAGTATTACTTGTATTCTGAAATACCTCATGAAGGCAAAGGTATTAAGTCAATTCCATTAGTAGCTGATGAAAATAATTTAGAAGCTTTGAAATTTACAAGTGATGACAATCTATATTACTTAACTGAAGATAAAAACAGTAAAGCATCTTGTATAGTTGAGCATAATTTTGAAAAATTAAAAGAGAAAAAAATAAAGTATGAAATATTCAAATCAAATGTTCCATTTCTTGGAGTTGAGTTAAGAACAAGTAGCGAGCAGCTTAATGACTACTGTTGTGGTTATATTTTAATATCCCACACTGCTAATTCTGCTAGTTCTTTAAGAAATCATTCTTTTGATAGAAGGGAGTTAGAATCAGCGCAAGTATCTATAGACTTTGGGTCCACAAATACTTCGATTTCGATGGTTGATAGAACCAATACGATATCGTCATTAAAAATACAACCAAGAAGGGTATTCGTTTTGGGTTGCGAGCGGAATGATAATTCAGTTTATGCAACAACAAATCAGGTATTCTTTTTTCAAAATGACTTGCAATCAAATGCTTTAAGATCAGCCCTTGTATTACATAATACATTAAGATTATCTGATTATGAATTACAACACTCTCAAGCAATTAGTGGAGGTGTGACTTTGCAAGAAAGAAATATTCCTATTACTGGGGGGGATCGATCTGCATTAGATTTGAAAATTGATGACGAAGAAACAAAAGTAATATATGATCTAAAATGGAAAAGAGAAGATAAATATCTTGTAAATAAAAAAGCCTACTTAAAGAATGTTTGGTTATGTGTATGTGCTGAATTATTTACAATGGGTAAAAAACCTAATGAAGTAATGTGGTCTTATCCGCATGCAATGCCGAAAGATCTTAGAAGAACATATGAGGGAATTTATGAAGAAGTTATAAAAAATGTCAATCCTATTAATGGTGCAAAGCCAAAGACAGCAAAAATTACTGGTCAGTCTAACTCTTATGGACTTGCATTAAGTGAAAGTGAGGCAGTTTGTAACTATGCGCTTACAATGGGAGGAATTGGACTTCAATCTGATTCAATATTTTTAGGTATTGATATTGGTGGAGTTACTTCCGATCTACTATTACTTACAAATGATCCTGGAGATAAAAGAGCACTACTTTTAAAGCAGTCTTCGGTAAAAATTGCAGGTGATAGAATTTCAAAAGCTATTGGTGCATCAAAAAGTATACAAAAATGTATTGCCCATTTTGTTAGAAGAGAAAAATTGAGTATTCTAGGTTTAGAAAATTTGAATGACGAAACTTCAGCATATTACACGAACCAATTATTTGAATCACTTGAAAACAATAGTGATTTAGAAAGAGCATTTTATTCAGAATTATGGGATCCTGAAAATGAAGAACTAAATAGAGATGAAACTAGGGGATTGATAGCTGTGGCTACTTATGTTTGTGGCTTATTGTTATTCCATGCTGCACAATTAACTGCATCCATTGTTAAAAAAGACGCAGAAAGCGGGAAGCCTCAGTTAAACTTAGCAAAAGGTTTTAATCTTCATGTTTCAACATTTGGTAAAGGCGGAAAACTGTTTGATTGGTTGCCAACAGCACTAGGCAAGGAAACTGCCGAAAACTTTTATAAAGAATGTTTCGAAAAAGGGTTAGAAATATATGATTTCCCTCTAGCTAAGGCGAAAGGAAAGACAAGTGTTTTGAAATATTTAAATTACACAGTTAAGAAAGAAAACCTTAAAAATGAAGTTTCTTTAGGTCTAGCTTGTCCTCGTGGTTTGGTTACAAAATCAGACTTCGCTGATTTTGAAATATTAGGAGAATTTGGTTATACCTATGATGAAAACAATACTTCTCCTGTTAAGATGGAATGGGACGCTAAAATGGAAAATAAATTAATCTTCGAATTAGGCGAAAAACTACATTTCCCAGAAATACTTCCTACTGCAGAAAACCTAACTGGGTTAAAAAGATTTGACGAGTTTTTAAAAGTTTATGTAAAATTAGTTAGCGAATGGGAGTTGTTTGATCATTCTAAACTTGTGGAAAAAGCAAATAAGTTTGTTGAAATTAACCTAGAGAACTATGTAAAATCAGATGAGGATTGGGTTGCTAATAATCAAATTAGACAAAAAACAAAAAATGACTCCGACTTTAGATTCTCTAGTTCACCATTCTTATTCGAGGGAATGTGTTTTCTAGATGAAGTTTTGATGAAATCATTATATGTAAAAGAATAATTTATTCTTCCTCCATTAGACTATATAAAAATCCCCATTCTTGAATGGGGATTTTATTTTGTACCATTAAAAAATAGACAGTGAGAAAATTGTATGTAATCTTAATTTCTTCTATCCTTATCTCTTGTCAATATTCTGAAAGTGTTAATTCAGGTAATATATCTGCTAATATTTTTTCTATTGGTGAAAGTAAGGATAACGTCAATGAAAAAGTTAATTTTGGAATAAATATGGACAGGGAATCCGTACATCCTACAAAACTTTCACATGATATTAATACTAGTGCTTCAGAATATTTACCATGTCCATCTATTAATGGTGATCTTATAATATTTTCTGCAATGGATAGAACTGGATATTTTGAAAATAAAATTGATTTTACAAAAACAAGAAAATTTGGCGGGGAGGATGTATTTTTTACCGAGTTAAAAAATGGAATTTGGGAAGATGCGAAGCCAATTGATAAAATCAATACTAATTTCCATGAAACGGTCTCGCAAATAATGTTAAATGGTAATTTAATTATTACTGGTAATTATCAAGAAAACATGGGGCCGATAAGTTCTTCAAATGGCTCAGCAACAACTGACATTTTTATGGCTAAAAAAAATAAAAATTATAATCTTTTTCATTTTGACGAGCCAATTAATTCAATTTATACAGAAGCGGATGGCTTTATGACTGAAGATGGGAATACTCTTTTATTTGTTTCGGATAGGCCAGGCCATATAGGTGATTATCATAAAAAGGGGTGGATGTGGAATGATAGTTATTGGGGGAATACTGATATTTATGTAAGTTTTAAAGATGGCGATAGCTGGTCTAATCCTAAGAATTTAGGAAAGCTAATTAACTCACCATACACCGAAAGAAGCCCATTTCTTTCGAATGACGGCTTAAGGCTATACTTAAGCTCGAATGGCCATAAAACAGGCAAAAAAGACTTAGATATTTATTATTATAAACGTAAAAATAGACAGGATTGGGAACATTGGGAGGGGCCTTTTGAGACTCAAGGACTTAATAGTGATACTGATGAATGGGGTTATAAAGAGGACTTGAATGGAAACATGTATTTTTCAAAAGCAAATAAACTTGGCTTCATTCCTACTAAAAAGGGGCGTGATGGAACAGGTTTTATATTTGAAACAAATTTTAGATCAGGGTATTCAGTTTTTGGTCTACAAACAGCCTCATTTAAACAAGATGAGCAAACAGATATTTATATTGTAAGAAAAAATAATGTTGCAATTGTTTTGCCTGATATCTTATTTTCATTAGACAGTTATAAATTGAAGACAAATGAACAAAAATTAAAAGATAAAATTATTGATTTTATCAAAGTTAATAATCCAAAGAAAATATCTATAATTGGTTATACAGATTCTGACGGGGCAGATGCACATAATTTAGAATTATCACTTAATAGAGCAAGAGCAATCCAAGACTTAATTATAAATGATATCACAAACTGTATTATTCTTATCGATGGGAAGGGCAAACTAAAGCCTTTAGCTATTAATAATAGTAAAGAAAATAAACAAAAAAATAGAAGAGTAGAAATCATTTTCGAATAAATCTATTATTCGAACTAAAACCTATAATTAATAATTTAATTTTAAATTTTATGCAAAACAATCCTAATCTAAGTAATCTTGATATTTACTATCAAGAAGAATTTACAAAAATAATAGATTCGAATGAAACTTATCAAGGTAAATGGAATTGGTATTCATTCTTATTTGGTGCATTTTGGCTACTATTTAAAGGAGCTTACCTATCAGCTATTTGCTTGTTAATTGTTATATATATTGCTCCAGCAGAAATTTCATGGCTTGTAAGTGTTATAGCTTGGGTATTTTTAGGCACTAAGGGTACTTGGATATATTATAATTTAAAAGTTAAAAATAAGACACTATAATACTTTAGTAATTTAGTTGAATTTTAAAATATGTAATTAAATAAATATCTAAACACAATACACTAATAGTATTTTTTAATGTTAATGTTATCTTTATGAAAAAATGTATCTTATTTCTTTACCTAATTATCTCCAATCATTTGATAGGCCAGAGAATTGACAAAGTAATTGATAAACAAATTTATAGATCATATTTTTCATACACTTTAAAGGCTCCTTTATATGTAGTATATAACTTGTATAATGGGGGAGGCGATAATTCAAGAAAGAATTTAAGATTTAAAGAAGAATTTGGTACTGCAAAAAACAAAGATTTTTTAAAATCTGGTTTTGATAAAGGGCATTTAGCAAATGCTGAAGATTTTGCATATAATAGTGATTTTGAAAAGTTAACATTTAGTTTATATAATGTTTTTCCACAGGATCCAAAATTAAATAGAGGCGCTTGGAAAACATGGGAGACTGCTATAAGAAATGAAAGTAAAAAATGGCCGTTAAGAATTTATGTTGGAGCTATATATGGGACAAGAAAAATAAAAGGTAAAATTGCTATTCCAGAATATTGCTGGAAAGTTGTTATAAATAAGAAAACAGGACTAATTTTACATTCTTTAATTTTTAAAAACGATGTCACTGAAGCTGTTTTAAGAATTACATTACAAGATCTAAAAAACAAACTTACGTATCCAGTTGATTTTACAAAATAAATTTATGAAAAAACTATCAATTTTATTACTTTGTGTTTACTTTTTTAATATTTCATTATTTTCACAATCTGAAAAAAATGATACTACTATTTCTTCAGCACCTTATTATGTTAGAATAAACCCAATTGGTATCTCTATAGAGGTTGGTAAGTATAGAGAGAAATTCATCCAAAATTTTGAAGTAGGTAAGACTTATGGTCCTATGGATGTTGGATTATCTTATGGTAGATTTTCTGTTTCAGACACTACAACTCATGCTCAGTTAAGAATATCATTTGATGCTACCCAAATTGGTATATTTAGTAGTGAATTAGCATTAGGAGTTGGGCATGTTTTCAAATCCACAACTCCACTTATGTTTGAAATAAGTACAACCTTATTGGCACAGGTAGCAGAACATTTTGCAATTGGGGTAATTGTGGGTAGTTATGATTTTGTTGGAGAAACTAATCAATATAATAAAACTTTTTATGGGCTGTTTTTAAGATATGGAATACAAAGAAACGAAAGTGGTGGTTTGATTGGAAGGTTTGGGAAGCACTTTGGGAAACATTCAACTGGAAAGAGCTCTAGGGTCCATAGAATTTAATTAAAACTAATGTATTTATAGGCTAGATTTATATTCCTTAACTATTACTGGATTTATGTAATCTTCTGAAATTACTTGACCATTTTTAGTTACTATAAAAATTTTGCCATCAATTTCATCAATTATATAACTACTATTACAAGTAGTTCTTCTCTCAAAATATATTTTAACACCTTCAATAAATCCAAATTCATTGAAGGTGTTATATACAGTTTTTGAGCAACTTATTTTATGAATACAAACTCTACGTTTAGACTCGGGTACTTTACGCCAGTAGTATTCAATGATGTATTTCCCAAACTTGGCTAGCATCTATTTTTTAAATATCAGTAATTGAAAATTTACAATTGAGGCCTGGCCTTTATTTTGGGCAGCATTACAACCAGTTGGTTTAACGGCTGTTTGTAATGAACTTAAATTTACAAACTCCCAACCTTTAGACTGCATATCATTAATTAATGATTGTAGTTCACTAGCAGCTGTGCCAGCAGGGTTTACATCAGTAACTTGGGGAACGAAGGGTACAACTTTAATTTCCATGATAATTTTATTTTATTTTACTACTCTTATGGCTTTTCGTAATTCGCCCCGTTTTTTTAGTTGTCTCTGGTCTCAACTTTTATTTAGCAATACTAAATTTATAAAGTTTATCAATTTTTCAGTTCCTATTTCTTTATAGCTATATTTACTATGAATATACAAAATTTATAATATAATAAGATAATATATCCGCAATTTTTTTTATTGATTCGCATGAAATGGACTCAATTTAAGAACCTTTTTTTGTCCATACATCAGTAGTAATTATCAAGGCCTTAGAGAAGGTATATTCAAAAGGTTCAAACATTATTACCTTCAATAAGACCCATTTGCATATTCAGGTTGAATTATTTAATCCATCTGTAAGCTTTTAGGGCCTTATTTAGTGCATTTGTGCATAGGATTATCTTATTATCTTCTAATTATAAATTTGAATTAATTTTTGTCTTTTTTCAAATTGTAAATAAATATTTTTAAATTATTATAGTCTTTCCTTGAATTTTATACACTTTCTTCTACTTTTTGCTCGAATTCAGGACTGTCAAATTTTGCTTTTGCAAAAATGTAAGTAATAATACCGCCCGCAATAAATGTTAAAATACAATAGATAATTGTTTCCATGATTAATTGGTTTTATGTGAAAATCCTATGGGTGTTCTGTTATTTTGATTAAGTATAATTTCGTCTTTACATAATACTTGAACATATTCTTCTAAATTCAAGTCCTTGGTTAAAATAGATTTTACCAAAAGCTTTTTTCTAATATTTGAGATTTGTCCGCCTGTTAGCGTATAGCATTCGCATAATTTTTCAATAATTTCTTCGGTTAAATAACTAAAAGCGTGGCTTAGTATTTTTCTACTAATATTTTTTTCGGGCTTTTGAAAATCAATTTTATAAAGCAATCTTCTGTCAAAGGCTTTGTCTAGCTGGTCTGCTAAATTAGTGGTTGCCATAAAAATGCCTTCAAAATCTTCAAGCTCTTGCAATAAGATATTTTGTAGCGCATTAAAAGTTTTATCTACCGCACTGTTTACATTGAATCTTTTTCCAAGTATAGCGTCAGCCTCATTAAATAAAAGTATGGGGTCGATATTGAAGTGCTTTTTACAATATTTATATTCCTCAAATACTTTAGCAAGATTTTTTTCACTTTCTCCCACCCACTTACTTTGTATTTTATCAATTTCAACCATATAAATACTTCTTCCTGTTGTTTTTGCAATTTGTTTGACTGAAGATGTTTTTCCAGTTCCAGGATAGCCATAAAGAAGTACACTGAAACCTGCTTTCATTCCCTGCATTTTCATTCTTTCTATTAAGTCTTTGTAATTAGTATCGTCAAGCGCTGTTGTAAGGGTTTCAATTTGTTCTCTTTCCGCTGGGTTGTAATAAAGTTTTTCCCATTCAATTTTATCTGGAGAAATTAAATTTCCCATTTTAGGTTTAAAATCTTTTTTTACGCTGTCTTTATAACCGCCTAAGAATATGTCCATTGTGGAATCGGTAAGTCTTATATAGTTTAAAAATGAAAAACCAGAGTCGGTAAACTCAATAATATCATTTAGTACTAATGGGCACTGGTTTTCTTTAATTTTTCTTTTATACTTTACTCTATCTTGTACATCGGAAAAGACTTCTTTAATTAACTTATCAAAATCAATCTCATCTGCGCCTTCTACGTGTTCTATTGTAAGGTCTAAAGCTAAACAAATATCATAGTTGTCTAGTCCTTCAATAGATAATAACCATTCTACCTCTGGGAACGCCTTATGATGATCTAGAATGCCCCTTACTTCGGTGCCTAATTCATAGGTTGTAATTGAGCCATCTATTCGTTTTACTAATAGCTCTCTTACTTCGGTAAGTAAAGAGTAGAAATTAGTGACTTTGGTAATTTCCAATAGTGTTTTATCTCCTTTCATTAACGCGTCTAGGACCTTATCTTTAGCAGCTATAGTTTTATTGAATGATTTCTTTCTGCTGGCTGTGTAATCGTGCCTACGTATATAGACTAATTTCTTCTCAAGTAGTTGATCAACAGCCTCATTAACATCTGCCATTACGCACATATTTCTTCCATAATAGTCTATAAGCTTTTCTGTATCAACATCTATATCTCTTAGGCCACATTCTAAGTAAACCGAAAACACAAGTGCTTGAAAACTAGTTATTTCATAAAATTCGGTAATAGGCTTTGTAATTAGTTCTAATTCAGCTATTAACTCTTCGTTTAGACACTGCCCCTTGGTCTCACTTACAATTTTTTGAATAGCAGATAGTAGCTCTTTTGAGGTTTCTTTATTTGTCATAGATTCTGGTTTTACTACTTTGAAGCTTTTTAAAGCAAACCGTAATTAATTTGCTTTAAAATTTTGGAGGGGGACAAAAGTGAGATACTTATTTCGAAAATTTGAGGTCTCAAATGTTAATTTATGCAGATGTGCGAAACTTTTTTCTTTAAAAAAAAGTTTCGCACAATTTCAATGTTCAAACAAATACTAACAAGAATTAGGGCTTAGATTGTAATACTAACTATTTGAAAAAAAAGGTTTATTTTTAAAAAACCGTTAGTTTTAATGACTGGGGATTTGGGTATTGCCTAAAAGCCTGAATAACTTTTAATTGTTCTAATAGAGCAGAAATAGTATAAATTGCATAATTACTTATGAAAGATTTTATGAATCAAGAAAATAGAAATATTTATACAAAAAACATGTTTGTAGAGTCTCATTATGAACTTAATATTAGTCTTTTTATTAGAGATCTAAATACCACAATCATTAATGAGGCTTATGAAAAATTACTAAATGAGTATGTTAAATGTGTTGAAAAAGGAATAGCGCCTTCGTTTAATATCATTGACAAAAAAGAAGCAAAAGAGTATTTAATTAACTTTTTAAAGAAGTATAAATAAAGTATACTTAAATATTGATAAAAATTAAATTTAGCATAAACCATTTTTTATACTTAATGTAATGACATAACTCATGAGAGGCTCAAACATCACCAATAAATACTTTATAGATTCAATGGAATGTCTACAATCAGTTTGATGTGCAATTGTTTAGGGTTTAATACCTTTTAGCCATATTGGGATTTTTTTTGATATTATCAAAATAGTATATTAAAAAATTAATTATGAAAATAAATGAAAATATGTATCCTGAAATAAGTGAAAGTTTTTTAAAATCCCCTACTCATATAGCACGCCCATTATATGAACTTTACAGAAGTAATTTATATTTTAAACGTCTTCATCTAATTTCAGATGTTCTTTTAGGATTTTTTAGATTATATGGACACGCACTTATCAGAATAGTAGAAAAAGAGGAAATAAGTACAGAATCATTATATCAATCTATTGAAACACTGAAGATAAAAGATAGTCATGGATTGTGGAGTACAACAATTACTAAAATACTTCAAGAAATTGAAGCATCAGGAAAACTTTCAATGCCAGATGCGTTGATTTCAATGTTTGGTATTTCAGTACCTACTAGAAATGTAAGGTCAGTTAAACGTATAACAGTAAAAAATACTGTTATAGATGGGAAGGGGCAGAAACAGTTAGTTGAGGTTACAAATACACCAATTGAACTACTCATTAATTTCAGAAATAAATATGTAGGACATGGGACTGTATATTCTGAGCAAGAGAGTGAGCAATTATTTCAAATATATGAGCCTGTTTTAAGATCGTTTATTAATTCCTTAAATGCAATTAATGATTTTATCTTTTCAGATGCTAATACTAATTCAACAATTCATGGTTATGATAAGGCTTGTTCTGGTAATGTAACTGTTAATTATATTAAGATGAATTATGGTTTTCAAATTCATACGCATTTATATATTGAAAAACATGAAAATAATATAATTGAACTAACTTCTGATACAAAAAGAGATGAAAAGGACATTCAAATTATAGAAACTTATCCCTACTTTATTGCACATCCATATAAGCGTGCATTAGAAGAAATAAATAGTTTTAAGCGTTTACATTTATTAAAAGAAGTGTTTTTAAATTATTTAAAATATCTTGGGTTACTAACTGCATCTGAATATTTTAATAGCAATTTAAAAATTGCAGAAATCAACAAATCGTTCAAAAATTTCCTCTATCGTCCTCAGTTTGGACATTGGAATGCATTCATGCGATCCGCAATTCAAGCACTTAATGGCAATAACCATAGTTGGTTTATTAAAGAGTTGGCAGATTATTATGAGAAAGTTGAGATAAAGCCATATTCAGAAAATGGAGAAACCTCAATTGGGAAACTTATTGAATTTAGAAATCAATACTTGGGTCATAATACAGTTCCATCTGATAAGAAAGCAGAATTATTATGGAATGAAAACCATCATTTGTTAAAGACACTTTTGATAGAAATGAATTTCTGTCGAAATTATACAATTGTTAGTAACGACAAGACCATATCTTGGCGATTGATGGGCGATGAAATTACTCAAGTAAATCTTCGTTCTAAACTTAAATCAAATATTGCAGTATTAAATATCAAAAACGAAGAGCTTAGTTTAGTGCCATTTTTTATTTTACCTGGAGAGTATTTTATAAAGGAAATATCTGATCGCGCAAAATTAATGGTGTATGAGCAAAATACAGGTAGTCGAATTGTTTTCTTTAGCCCAGAAAGTGTTCATGGAGAAACTACTAGTCAAATTGTATTAGAACAGTTGAATCTCATGATTCGTGAAAAAGAAAAGCAAGAGCCTGTTGCCATGAAAGATTTGGATGAGTCAAGTTGGAAAGTTGCATTGAAAGATAATAATGATTCCACCATTCAATCGCTTATAAATGAGAAAAAGGTAATTAATGGAATTTACCAAGAAAGAAAAGATGCAGAAGTTGCGTTACGTTCTTGGGTAGGCGCGCGCGCAGGGTTGTTTTTTCTTGCCGCTGAAGCAGGAAGTGGTAAAACCAATCTACTTGTTGAGATGAATCGTCAATACATCGAGCAGGGACTCGACACCATCTTGCTGCGCGGTAATCGCTTTCGAACTCCGGATATTTGGGAGGAGTTGTGCTATCGATTGAACCTGACCCCAGATAGTTCATTTGAAGAAACATCTTTTTTAAAATATGAACAGGAAAATCCATTGATGATTCTTATAGATGGTGCTAATGAAAACTCCAACTCAAATGCCTTGTTTGATTCTATTTTTGCTTTTTTAGAGAAGTATAAAGGAGGCCATATCAAAATTGTTTTGAGCTGGAGAGTGAATACCAAAAGTGAATTGCCACAAGTCGAAGAAAAGTATGAGTCCATTATTTACACTGATGTCAAAGAGGGTAACAATGAGGAGAATGTGATAGCACGTTCTTGTTATTGGCTCAAGCCTTTGAATAAGGTTGAAGTAGAAGGTGCCTGGAATAAATACGTTAGTGATAAGCAAGATAAAGTTCGTCGTAAACCCAATTTTTCCTATGAAGAACTGACGTACCATGATAGATCGCTTAGTGATCAATTGGATAACCCACTACTGCTTCGTTTATTTTTAGAATTGAATAATGGAAAAGGTTTACCAAAAAGTCGTGGTGGATTTATTAGCATCTGGTCCATGTATCATGAGAAATTAATATCTCAATAATAATGACAGACAATCATCTTTTATTAAATCGCTTAGCCGAACTCATGCTTCAGAATGAGCAACAAATTCTGCCTGTTGATGTACTTTTTGATGATGAATATATAGGAAATTTCGTGAAGAGTATTCAGATTGATTCGCCTTATCAAAAAATGTTGATGGAGGGTGTATTAACCGAATATGTTCGAGAAGAAAAATTATGTGTGGGATTTACGGTTGAGGGGTATTTACATTTTGTATTAGGCGAAGTTATTTATAATTTATTAAAAGGTAAGGATGTAAATTATATAATTGATATTCTTGAAAATAATAAACTGGTCTCTGTAAAAAATGGTGTACAACAATTCTTGATTAGAGATGTGCAATATGAAAATCCTGAAAGACTATTCAAACTAATTAATAGTCTAGGAAATAATTTTAATGTATGTATATTGCCTTTATCTTATGCATTTGTAATATACTTTGATGAAACAAATAAAAAATTTAAAAATGGCAATCAAATATCTTTTTTACTCAATGAATTATTAAAAACATCTAATGTTAATAATAAAAAAATATTATTGGAAGTAATAAATCATCTTGATAGTGTATTAAAACATTCGTTAGTAATTATTTTGTATATTAATTTAATTGAAATTCTTCAATCAGATTCTCTAGATGCTTTAAAAATTCTAAGTAATGCTATTCAATATCTCCCTATTGATAACAGATTAAAAAAGGTTGACTTACTAGTAAATGATTTAAAGACATTTGATTTTGAACCTAATTATTATGACATTATAGTAGAAT
>Ga0209596_1001198_pt1 | contig 22663 bp, 20 predicted proteins | sample M_130807_MF_Meta_FD_187314 | JGI IMG/M metagenome (GOLD analysis project Ga0209596, IMG submission 187314) | Freshwater microbial communities from Lake Montjoie, Canada to study carbon cycling - M_130807_MF_MetaG (SPAdes) (version 2) | ecosystem: Environmental > Aquatic > Freshwater > Lake...
GCCATGTTCGCGAGGATCTCCGCCGTGCAGCACAGGATTGGCGCATCGCGGTTCACCGACGCATCGCCCGTGCTCAGGCCCACATTCTTCGGGCCGAATTCCCGGCACAGCGCCAGCCACTTCTCATTCACCAGCGCCTTCACCGGGCACGTGTACACCGAGCGCCGCCCCTGCGCCACGGACTGGAAATGCAGCGCCGTCGCCACCAGCGATTTCCCCGACCCCGTCGGCGTGTTCAGGATCACATTGCGCCCGTCAAACAGCTCCAGAATCGCATTCTCCTGCGCCGGATACAGCGCGAGGCGCCCCGCATCAATGTAGTCGAGGAAACGATCCAGCAGGATCGCACTCGGCGTCGCACGGTCCGACGGCAGCCAATGGTGGAGATGGGTAGGCACAGGGCGAAAGTGTAGGGCCCTCCCCTGCCGATGCACATCGGATTCCCATCCGAATGCGGCGAGCAAGGAATCATCTGAAAATAGCCCAGTGCTTCAGCACTGGGTTACGGAAAGAAGGTGCCATGCGTTGCGGGCCAAAGGCCCGACACAAGCCAGCCCAGGGCAAGGCCGCGTCTTAAGCGGACGCCGCCCTGGGATCCGTATTAAGGATGAACCAAGCCCTGAAAGGGCGGCGCAGGTTGCCACGCCCTTTCAGGGCTTGGTTCTTTTTCCGGGTGATACCCAGGGCGGCGCTCGTTCCTCGCTTGCCCTGGGCTGGCTTGTGCAGGGCCGTTGGCCCTCAGCGAAGCATCGCCTTCAAGATGCACGACATGCTCTAGTCGCTGGCAGCGGTTGAGCCAATAGAGAAGCTGAAGCCCTCAGCCCAATAGGGGTTAGCCGTTGCGGAACAACGGTCATTTCTTGTAGCCAAGCATGATGAAAAGGTCATTAATGTAGCGAAGCGCATTTATGACGGATGGCAGAGAGCGGTCAGTCAGGGCGTGCTTCACCTCCTTGCCTTCGATGGTTCCCATAAGTCCAAGCAAGTATCCGATCTTCGGCTCTACCCTTTTGCGGCACAACGGCGGGAAGTGGGTGATATAACCAATGCCGACATCCCATATCTCAAAGACCATTGCATCAGTGAAGGTGTCGTAGATGTTCTCGGACTTCCTGTGCTTCAAGATATGTTCAAGACGGAACAGAGCGCAGGCAAACTTATGGCGGGCGAGACGAACCTCCTGAAGCCAAATAAACAGGCGGGAAAAAGTGGTGCCAATAACAGCGCCGATGATCCCGACCGTGAGAGTTTCGTTAAAGGTCATATCTATGCATCCGCAGGAGTAGCTGTTTTTATGCTGGCAGCGTGGTGTTGGCTTAGTTGGTCATCGGACAGAAGAAGAAAGAATGCATTGGTGGAGTTGTGGAGAGCGACACCCGACCCCAAGCTCAGCGACTCCGGGCCGGGGGCGCGGCTGTAAACACGGCGGCGCAAGGCGAAAGCGCGGGCTGTGCAGGGCTTCATGGCGGGCCGAACAGCTTGTGACTGAGCCGGTCGGATCAGAGCCGCGCGCGGTAACTGAACGCCAAAGCCCGGCGTTAGAGGCAGCGTATGGTTAGTCCGCTTTTCGGCGAAAGCGTAGGAGAACAAAGTCATTACGGATGCTTGTTTCGCCTGGGTCAGTCAGGCCAGAAGAAAATGGTTCATCGTAGATGGCGCACTCGCTTTCCCACTGCTCAAAAGAGGTTGAGGCGCTCCACCAAAGCGAATTGCTAGAGACGCTGAAGTGGATTTGCCGGCCGCCATCGCTGTGCTTAACAGTGATACCCGGAGAGGAATACCCATCACGAAGTAGCTTTTGCAGCTTGGCTACAAGGCCACGGTTTCGGTTCCAAAGAGGCGACGGGAAACGAGAGGGTCGCTTGAACTGAATTTCCGCTTCCGACACGGAATCCCCGCGACACAGGAAGTGGCGAATGTGAATATCGAAGTCGCGAAAAACGATTTCTTTGCGGAAATATTTCTCGTAGGGCTGCAGGTATTCGTTATCAGGGTCAACGCACGAGCGATACTCGTGGCAGTGCTCCAATAAATTCTCGATCGTTGGTCTGCCACCCTCTTGCAGAATTGATGTAATGAGTTGGTTCAATTCGTTGTCAGTTAATGCAGTCTTTGGCATACGCGCGGGTTTTAGCGGTCTAACATCTGATTAGCCCGCGTAGGGGTTCAATTTTGCTCGGTCTGGACGGGAGGCGGGGCACCATGGGTGGGAATCCTTGCTGCTTCTCCGGACAGAGTCAAACCCCGAAAGCCACTGCGCCCGCCGGGCCGGGCGCACGGGCACTTGGGTCAGGCCGCTTGGTCATGTCTGCGCGGGTTCCTTGGTCTGGATAAAGCGCAACGAATTGCCGTCCGCATCGCGGACAACCATCTCCCGGTTGCCCCAGCTTTGGTCGCAAGGCTCCAGTTCGATGGGCACTCCACGCGACGTGAACTCCGCGAACAAAGCGTCCACCTCCCGGACCTGAAACGACGCCACGCCACCGGCGACCCCGTCCCCGGAAAACGAGGACACATGCAGCGCAACGCCGTCCCGCCGAAGACCGGGGCAGGCCGGTTCCGGGGCTGGCGCGGCCGGCCGATATTCCCACTCTTTGGTGAAGCCCAGTCTGGCGCAGGAGAACTCCTCGGCCGCCTTTGCGGACGAAACGTGCATCAGCGGAATCGCCACGAGAAGGTTCGTCGGTGTCATGGCGGCGGGGTTTGGGTGGTCCATGCGGCTTGCCAGACGGCCTTGGGCGGGATGTCGGAGCCGCAGGGACTCCAAGCTCCTATTCGAGCGGCAGCGGACCTTCCCGCCGCCGCGCGAACGGCGACGGTCGCGTGAAAGCCGCGTAAAAGCGCGTAAAAGCGCGTGAAAGCGCTTGCCAAGGCGCGAGGGGCTCCCGATATTCCGCGCCCGCAATTTGCGCAACGCCAGAGTAGCTCAGTGGTAGAGCAGCGGTTTCGTAAACCGCAGGTCAAGGGTTCAATCCCCTTCTCTGGCTCCCCTCCTTTTCCTCTGAAACCCGCATGAATACAGGGTTTCAAGGCGACAGAGGGGCGGAAATCATTCAAACGGGTGTTTTCTCATTTTGACGCAAAAAGGCTTGTAAAGTGCCAACGGATTGCCAACAGTTGGCACATGAGAAAGCCCTTCCGTCTCCGCGAATACAGCGACCCGAGCCGCCCCACGTTAAATTTCATCGTCACTTTCCGCGAGAACGGCAGACGGAAGCGGAAATTTTTCACCACGAAACGCGATGCGGAAACATTCACACGCAACCGCACGCTGGCGTTTCAAGCCCAAGGGCGCGAGGGCGCGGAGTTTCCATCATGGCTCCGCGTCATGGCCGATGAATGCAACGAACGCCTGCACCCCCACGGCAAGACGTTGAAGGATGCCACCGATCACTTCATCGCATTCTTAGAGGCATCGGCGAAAAGCGGCACCGTCGCCGATATTGTCGCCGAGTTGTTGAAAGCGAAGGCGACAGACGGCGCGAGCGCGAGGCACCTCCGCGACCTCCGCGACCGGCTGAACCGATTCACGGCAGACATGGGCGAGCAGAATGCCGCGACCGTCACGACCGCGCAAATTGACGATTGGCTGCGCGCACTGGAATTGTCGGCGCAGTCCCGCAACAACTACCGCACCGTCATCAATAACCTTTTCAACTTCGCCGTCTCCCGTGGATATGCCGTTGCGAACCCGGTAGAGCGGACGGCAAAAGCGAAGGTGACACGGGGCGCACCGGAAATCCTGACATGCACGCAGGCCGTCGCGCTGTTGAATGCGTGCGACGCCGACACGCTGCCCTTTGTCGCAATTTCACTTTTCGCCGGACTCCGCGCTGCCGAGGCGGAACGGCTCGATTGGTCGGAAGTGGATCTCGACGGCGGGCATATCGAGGTGAAGGGCGCGAAGGCAAAGACCGGAGCGCGCCGGCTGATTCCGATTTCCGACAACCTCGCCGCGTGGATTCGCCCGCTGGCGCGTCGCAATGGCTCCGTGGCTCCCGTTGCCCTCCGCGACCGTCTCGACGCTGCCAAGGCCCGCGCAGGCTTCAAGACGTGGCCCGCAAATGCGATGCGTCATTCGTTCGCATCCTACCGGCTCGCGAAATGCGCCGACGCCGCCCGCGTATCGCTGGAAATGGGCAACAGTCCCCAAATCATTTTCGCGCACTACCGCGAACTTGTGAAACCAAAGGACGCCGCGCGCTACTGGCAAATCACGCCCGACGCTGATGCCGGGAAAAAGGTTGTTGCGATGAAAGGAGCCGCATGAGCCGCACGAAAAACACAGCCATCAAACAAATGTCGCCGGACAACGCCCCTTCCGAGAATCTGAAATTGGCGCAGGTCGGGGAGATGTGGGAGGAAACCGGATTTACCGGGGCGTTTATGTGGCGACTCGCGCTCGCATTTTGCAAGTATGGCAACAGCGAAGCGGGAAGGAAGGAAGCCGAGAGCAAGCGCAAGAACCGGGAGCGTTTTGCGCGTGAAAAAGGATCGGAGAGTATTGAGCCCGCTGCGTTCTTTGATAGTTACAAAGCCCAGATTCAAAAAGAAATCGGCAAGGAAGTGGGGCGTGCGATTGAGAACGGAAACTGGCGCTATTTGGAATCGCTCGCGAAGGCTACGAAGTTCGTCGCGGAGAGTTGGGATTGGCAGGTAAATAGTATCTACGAATTGACGATGATTAAGTCGTTCGACCTTTCAAAATTTAAACCTTGCGACCGGCTCCGAATGGTCATGGTGAGAGATTACCACCTCAGTTTTGGCGACATAGACGCTGTGAAAAAATCACGCAAGGCGTTCATGGAACACGTCGCTTTAAAGTTGGGGCGTGAGAAAAACGAGGCATTCGCAAAAACATTTGATCGAGCCTGCAAAGAGCTTGGCATTCGCTGGCCCAGAAAAGGAGATCATTCTTATCGCTTGCCGAGCTATGCTGATTTTCTATCTCGGAAGGGAAAAGTGGACAATTCTTCGCGAGGAGTGTCCAAGACGTAGAGGGAACATGCGGCAATAAGTAGCCGCATGAAGCTCCTGACAATTCTTGGACTCTCCGAGGAAATCGGCATTCCGCCGCGCACGCTCCGCTCGCTATACAATGCGAGGAAAATCCCGTTCATCAAAGCGGGGCATCGCACCTTGCTATTTGACCCCGCCAAGGTGCGCGCCGCGCTCGACAAATTTGAGCAAAAGGCCGTCGCGTGAAAACGAACCCCGACCGATTCACGCTGGAAAAATACGCTTGGCAGTTTTGGGGCACACTCACGTTTTGCTGGCCATCAATACGCCAACTCACCCGCAAGCGATTCTGCGCGATGCTCCGCGCTTCCGCAAGGGCGTGCCAGGTTCGCTTTGAAAACCTGCTTTGGTTCCTCGCGCCCGAAGTCGGGGAGTCTGGAAGCCCTCACCTTCACTTTCTGCTTGGCGCACTCCCACAGAGCGCCGTCACGCTGGCCACTTGCCGCTTGCTTATGACGCTATGGCGAAAAAAGGGCGGCGGCATTTCCAAAATCAAAATTTACAATCCGAGGAAAGACGGCCTCGGATACGTCACAAAATCAATGGGGCCACAACTCCCGAATTGCAGTGGGCCGTGGTATGCGAGGCGCATCCTCGACGGCCAAAGTGATAGCGGGGAGCAAAAGCCAAGTTGACACTGCGGGGCCGTAGCCGCCGCCAGTGAAATCGGCCATAGGACGGGCGCACCCTACGCGCACGGCCCTTTGCGAAGCCTGCCCAAATTCACCGGCGAATGTGCAAATGCACGCGCGGCATTCTACTTGAATAGAGGTCTGCCCGAATTGGAAGGCGGGGGGCGCGGGCGGGCGTCTCGGACGTGCCTTAGACAGGACGCCGCGAGGCTTGCGAAGTGACGCAGGCAGGCTGAAAAGTTTCTTTGAAGACTGACTGCGGCACGTAGCAAACGCAGCGGCGGCATGGCTAAGGACTCGCCGAGACGCCCGCCCGCGCCCGTGGTGGGGGAGCGGGTGGCGAGGCGGTGAGCATCGGCTTACCCGATGCGACGGGGGCGGAGCCGTGGCAGGAGCGGCGGAAAAGCATCGGGAGGCCGATGCGATGGGAGCGGAGCCGAGCGGGTGACGTGCAAGCGATTTGCGCCCCTACTTCACGAATCGCCAAGCGCCCCGTTTCTCGCGCTTCGCCTGCGCTTCCAACTCCGCAAGCCTCGCGAGGTATTTCCGCGAATCCCTGCCGTCGAAAAGCGTCGTGCGCGTGCCGTAGATTCTCGCCAGCCCGTTCTCGACAAGTAGCTCGTTCAAGTCGCGCGCCTCGGCGGTGATGATGATGCAATACACCCGCCCAAGCGCGGAGCGCCCCAAGGCAGAGCGCCAGCGCGTCCAAACGGTGAAAGGTGCCGCCAATCGCTTCGCGGTGAAGGCAGCGGCTTCGTGCGCGATTGCGACGGTTTGCTCGCGGGTGATTCCAAAGTATGCACCTTGCTCGTCAATCCGATCCCGGTAAGCCGTTTCAGCTTCCGGCGTATCCACGAAATACAGCCTCGCGACAATCTCGCGCCCCGCGTCCCCGGTGATGACGTGGAAAGAGTCGCCATCATTCCAGCGGTTTGCCGTCCATCGGCAGTTCTCGACCTTTTGAAATTCCAGCGGCTTGCCCTGCGCTGCGAGCGTCGCGAGCATTCCAAGAACGAAACACAAAAGCGCCCGCATCATCGGATTACAACCATTTTTCAATTTAGTATGACGCTGTTTGTAGGATGTTATGCACGTAAACCCACTGTTGGTAGCTACTTGCGACGAATGCGGTTTCCGCCGCGCGAGGGCGTGTGGAACATTGCCGCGCCAGTCTCATTTGCCGCGCCTCGCACGGCCATCTTCCTCGCCCCAGTTCGCCCGATGCGCGAGGAATGCCGCCTTGTCGAGTTTGGCGGGGGCATCGCGGAGCAGGGCGCGGATCACTTCGGACGTGGTGACGCTTTCTCCAAGGTCTGCGCGGAGTCCGGCGGCGAGACGTTCAATGATGCCGGTGTCCGCGTCGAAAAGGGAGACGGTGACACGGTGTGCCGTGTTGCCTTGCTCGCGCTGGGGCTTTGCTGGGGGCGACGGTGCCTTGAATCGCAGAGCGGCGGCGAGACGGTTGGGAATCTGTGGCGTTGCCATGCGTGTATTGTATCGGGCAGAGCGCCGGGTGCAATGCGGTTTGAATGCGCAGGGCTTTGCGTGTCTGCCGCGCCCCGTCTGCCGCTGGCGTGAGTGAAAGGGGAGGCACCCCCACCCCGGCAACTAGTATTCTTGAGCGTTTGAAACGAGGCGGGTGAACTGAAAGGGCGTGACTCGGGAACTCAAATAATTTTTGCGATCCGACCCCTGCGGCTGTGCCTCCCGCCATTCGGCGCTTGCCCTTGCCGGTGCGCTCACGAGCGGGATTTCAGAGCTTGTCAATTATCACGCGAAGTGACACAGGGGAACCTCACATTGAAGGAATCCCCATGAAAACCTTGCTCGCTGTCGCTTGTTCTCTCGCTTTTGTCTCACCGCTGTGCGCAGCGGACTTTGCAAAAGGCGACAAAGTCGAATTGACGAAAGACACGCCGATTTATTTCAAAGATGCCGTTCTTCGGATCGCGCATACCGGCGAGCGATTTACCGTCATCCTGCAAAACGCTGCAACCCGCAAGGTTTACCTCTCTGCCCAAGACGCGCTTGGAAAGGAAATTGCCGTCAGCGTCCTCGATAGCGAACTGCGAAAAGCGGGTTCTGAACCTGCTCCGCAAATCCCGCGAAAGGAATTGCGCGAGGCAACGCCTGAACAAGCTGTGTATCTGGCAGAAACAAAAATGGGCAATGGCAGCGGTTTTGTGGTGCAGATGAATGGCGCTTGTTACCTAGTGACGAATGCTCATGTCGTTGCCTCTGCTGCCAAAGTTGAATTTAAGAATCCAGCGGGTCGGATCACGATTACAAGCGGGCAAGTGGAAGTGGCTGATGACAGGGATATGGTGCGGTTTCCGTCTCAGAGTGATGCGGGATTGCTACTTGGAAATGAAGTTAAAGCAGACGACGAAACAGTTGCCTATGGCAACAGCGGCGGTGAAGGTGTAGTAACCAAACTCCCCGGCAAGGTCTTGGGCGTCGGCGTTGACAGACTTGAAGTTTCTTGCGAAATCATTTCGGGAAATAGTGGCGGGCCTATCTTGAACGCCCAAAGTCGGGTGTTGGCAGTATCGAGCTATTTGACGAATACAGGCAATGTGGCAGAGTGGATCAAGAACGGAACGCGATTTGACAAAGCTCGCCGCTTTGGATACCGGCTCACCGAAGGAATTAAGTGGACCTCAATACCGTTCCCGCAATTCGTGAGTGAATCTACGCAAATTGTTTCAATATCGGAACTTTCTGACCATTTTGCGCATCTGTTGAACCAGCTTCTTTTTCACACATTTGAAGCCGAACTTGAAAATAAATTCCCGAAAAACGGTGATTTGGCAAACTTCATTACTGCTTACAATCGTGCAACGAAAACACTTAGCAATAAAGATGGCACTCTCGCGACAGACAGGCAAATTGCCCTGTGGAATAGTAAATTGAAAGGCACGGCTGCGTCCCTGACATCGGACCTTGTTCGCATCATTGATTCGGCAGCAGCGGACTTCCGCTTTAAGGCCCAACAAATTAGAACGCCCTATTTTCGGAAGAAGGCGCAGGAAATACTCACCGAGTTGAGCGACACGTCGAAATTCGTTATTGAGAACGCAAAGGCGGCATCCGGTTCTAATTTCTTAAAAGCTGTGCCCCGGTAGGAAGAGGGTATCCCCGCCGCTAGCGTCAAAGCTGGATCGCGTAAGGAAACGCCCTTCGCTTGCAGCCCTGCCTCGATTCGTTCCCACTGGAAGCCTTCCTGATGGTGTGTCTTGCCGTCTATTCGCCCCGCCAGCGCGTCGGGAATCGCAGAGCGCCGCCAGTAACTCACGGCGAACTCTTCACACGGCAGAGAGGAAGCCGCGCTATCCACATCGCGATGATACTGCCGAGGACAAAAAGAAATCCGAAGCCAACCCATTTAAGAATCTTCGTGTTTTTTTCGTCTTGGGCTCTCGCCTCAGATTCCTTTTCCTTTTCCTTAGCCAAACGGACTTGCTTGGCTCTCACACGCTGCTTTTCTTGCTCTCCCGCCATCGCACTCAAAGCGACTCTTTCCTCTTCTGCTCGCCTCGCGTTCCCTACCGCAATTTGTTGCTCCTCATCTTTGCGCTCCCGCGCGGCAATGACACGCTGCTTTTCTCCCTCTGCCGCCTTTGCGACCGCTGCGGCCCGCTCACCCTCTGCGCGCCGCGCGTTCTCACCCGCGATGCGCTGTGCGTCAGCCTCGGCTTTTTGCGCGGCTTTTCGTGCCGCTGATTTTTCAGGCGTCCACCCGTAATTCTTTTGAAGCGCCGACGGCAAAACGTCGAAGTCGAGAAATGCCGTGCCGTCACGATGAACGATGCGCACGCCCTCGCGCTCTACTGCTTTCACCGTGCAATCGGAAAACGACTTCCCGTCCTTCGTCACAATATCCAGCGCGTAGGAACTGGCGGCGATGAACAGGAAAAAGACAGCGAGAATGTTTTTCATGGTGCTTCCGGTAGGGGTGGCGGTCATACGAGGTCTGGCAAACAATCAAGCGGCATCCACTCGTTTGAGTCGTGATCGAAGTAGTAATCTTGCATCGTAAGCTTGCCAGCTTCGATCAACTGCTTGATTGCAGACACGGGAAATTCGCCAAGGTCTTTACCGTTGGATGCGACCCGATATGTTTGCTGCGCTCCCGGCGGTGGTGGAATTACTCTCGGCTGCGGCACTGCTCTTGGCTCGGATGCGCGCACTTGACCGCGAAATCCTATTTTCGCGGCTAATGCCGCCGCTCGCGATTCAGTCACGTCAATGGCCGCTTTCGGGTCCGGTTGCAATGCAATGTAGAGTGCAATCAGCCAGCCGATTCCAGTGAAAAGCCCGACAAAGGTCCAAATACAAACCGTGTCGTAGTTGCTTTTTCCTTTCGCAAGACGGACGGGAGTGAGAAACAGCCAAATCCCGAAGACCAAGAGGACAATGGCAATAAGCACATAGAAAAAGATGAGGCCGATCTCCCATGCGGAGTCGCTTCCATCGCTCGCCTGTGCAAGAGAAGTCATTGCGATGAAAACGAAAAGGGCGACGAGAATGTTTTTCATGATGGGGTAAACCTCAGTGCCCAAATTCAAGCCAAACACCCGCACGGGAGCAAGCGGCAAACAAGGTGCGGAAAACAAAGTGCGCGCGGCTTGCGCCGAATCGAAAAACCAATTGCGCCGCTGCACAATCACGGGTAGGCAGCGCTACTCGTATGGCCCTCGTCACATGCCCAGACTGCAAAAAGTCGTTCAGCAACGCAGCATCGAAATGCCCTACTTGTGGTCGCCCTGCGACTCGCACTTTTTTAATTTGGGCGCTCCTTTTGATTGTCGCCATCATTGTGTTTATTTGGGTGAAGAATCGTGATTTCGATTCCTTGATGAAGGAGACGGACGCCCTCATCAATCGCTCAACGCCATAGGGAAACTCGCTGCGCTGAATTCACCGGGCGCACACGCAACGGCAAGCGGCAAACGTCGCGCCGATTGCACCGCGCACCTCCCGGCACAGGCCGCGCCGCTCGCGGCCATCGTGCTCAAAGTCTCGCACGTTCGCCGCTCTCGTCACGGCCTCTGCTGCTCCCCCAAAGTCAGGCGCGTTGCGCGAATTGTTTGGAACCACGCTCGTCCCTCGCTTGCCCGCGCCCTGCCGTAACTCGCGCGTGTGGAACCATCCCGCCGCCGCTCGGCGTCGCGGACTGGCGCGCGTGCCACGCACGGACGCCGCCATGTTTCCGCTCGGCGGCCGTCGCGCGTCCCGTGCGCCAGCCCGCGACCACTCGCGCCCCATCCCGCCAACATCGTGTCGCGATGCTCGAAAACTCGCACCTGCGAATCCGCGACCGCCGCGAAGCCTCCTGCCAACTCCGCCCCGCTCATCCATCCAGCCGCGAGCCCATCCCGCCCCGACCGCTCCCACCGAAAGCCCCGCGCCAAAAGACCGCCCCCGCCGCAAGCTCACTCCGGCACGGGCATCGCACAGCGCAGGTAGTATGCAGCACCCCCGCCGCCACAAGCTCACTCCGCCGCGTGCTGCGATACTACCGGCGCTGTGCGATGCAGTGTCCCCGCCACTCCAACCGCCTCTGCCCGGCGCACCGCTCACGCCCACGCCCGGACCATCAGCCGTGCCCGCCGCCCTCGCCGTGTGAATCACACCCCCGCCATCGTGCGGCACCGGCACGCGCACCGTGCGACTTCCACCGGAGCCCCGCGCACCGTGCGCCGCTGCATAAAATCAGCGCTACGCGGGAAGCGTTATCGAAGCTCCGCACATCGAATGTCTGCCCTTCGGGCCAGCGCGCGAAACGTCCGCCATCCCGCCCGCGCGTCGTGCTGCAATGCGCGGTGTCGGCTCGCCCGCTCGCTAAATCAGGCGCTCCGCGCGGTTTCGCCGCGTCCCGCCTCGCTACGCTCGCCCGCGCCGCGTCCGGCTACGGCTACGCCTTCGCCTCGCTCTCGCCGCCGCGCGAAGCCCTCCCGCTCCAATTTGCCCGCCCTGCGCGCGTGGCGGCGTCGCGAGTCTGCCGCCATCGTGCCACTCCCGCCGTATCGCCAGCCGCGCGCCTCTGGCGTGGAAAGGCTCGCGTTGCTCGCGAGGCGTATCGTGCAAGGGCGCTCTCCGGCGCGCCCTCGCGCTCCCCAGCCTCGGGAGGGAACATGCTGCGCGCTTCGCTTGCCCGCTGGCGCGGCGCAACTGAGTTCAACGCGGCCCGATTCATCGCGCCTTGCGCGTTGCAAGTGCCAACCTTCTGCCAACAAAAAACCCTTCTCTCTGATAGTTGTCGGTTTCGTAAACCGCAGGTCAAGGGTTCAATCCCCTTCTCTGGCTCCAGCGTGTGGGAGGCGGTCGGTGTCGGCGGGGAGGGAAATCAGGATCGCGTGGAATGCAAAGCAGACGAAGAACGGGCCAGGCGTCTTCGTCATTCCGTCATTCGTCATTCCGTCATTCGTCATTCCGTCATTCGTCATTCCGTCATTCGTCATTCCATCATTCGTCAGCCCTCATTTTTCCAGCCAGCCCGCCTCATTCCGTCGGCGGCTGCGAATGTGTCCTTTTCGCATTGCGCGATCGGCGCACACTCCGCACAAGTCGCGCATGTTTGCACTCGGCGGTGATGCGTTTCCACATGACACAGTGAGCCTCTGCGCGGCGCTCACGCGCGGCGCGATGCCGCTGGGGGCGCGCGAAGATGCGGTGACGACGGAGGGGGAGTTTCCCTCGCTCAGCGCGCTGCGGATGAATCTCACGGGCGTCCGGCTCGACGGGAGTGCGCGTCATACGGCGGCTTTGGGAAATGCGGGGGGCGGATTTTTTTCCCGCACGCTGGAGATCGCGGCGGAGCCTGCGCTGCTCGGACCGGTGCAGGTGCAGGTGCGCGTGAGGGCCGAGGATTGCGTGTTTGCTTTCGGCACGACGGCGGATGGTGCGCGGACGATGTCGCTGCAAAGTTGCACGAACGGGACGTTCGAGGCGTCGGCGGCGACGGCGGATCTCGAGGCGGCGCTGCTCGGCCTCGCGCGCGACGCGGCGTCGAAGCACGGCGCGGAGGTGGAAAGTGTGCAGCTCACGCTGGAGTCGCAAGGGCCGCACCGGATCGGGGTGACTGCGGTGGCGGTGGCGAAGGCGATGTTTTTCAAGGCGACGCTGACGATCCGCGGGGACACCGTGATGGATGAGGAATTCAACCTGTGCCTGCGCGATGCGACTTGCACGGGCGACGGGATGATCGCGAATCTCGCTGCGTCGCAACTCCGCCCGCGGCTCGCGGAACTTCAGGCGCGCACATTTGCGCTCCGCACTTTCCTGCCCGCCGGGATGCAGCCTGCGGAGATCACGCTCGCGGGCGGCGCGGCGCTGCGGGTCGCGGCGACATTCGGGGCAGAAGGAAAGATAAAAACTTAGTGAGTTTCGCAATTTTTACTTTCAATCGCCGGGGACATGCGGAAGAAAGGCGAACCCACTCCGCTCTGCCGGAAAGGACATCAACTCCGCCCCTAGTATCGCCCATGAAGATTCCAGCGTTTGCTTTTGCAGCCCTCAGCCTCGCCGCCAGCGTCGCGGTATTCGGCGCGCCGACCATCCCGGCTGCGGCCATCACGTCGAAGAATGTGAAGATTGAAAAAATCCAGCCCGCAGTGGTTCCCACCCCCGACTTCGTGCTGAAGAGCGCGGAGAGCAAGCGCTCGCAGCCGCAGAAATGGCTGGAGGTCGAGGTGGAGTTTGCGGTGGAGGGCGTGGAGATCGTGGATGAGCTGACGTTCAAATTCGACGTGCTGCTGAACGGCAAGCTGTGCCCCGGCGAGATCACGCACATCAATATTCCGAAGGGCAGGGACCGCTACACGATCATGTATGTGTCGCCGCGCAATCTCGAACGCATCAGCGACGGACACCCGCTTACTCCGGCGATGATTCAGAATGCGTGGGTGACGATCCTGCGGCAGGGACAGGTGCTGGCGGTGTCGGCCATGAAGGATAAGACGAAGCCGGTCCCGAACATGCCGCTCACGTCGGGGATGCTCTCACCGAAGGCCGACACACCGTTCGCCCCGCTCTGGTCGGACCGCTACGAGGCGGTGAAGCCAACCAACCGCTAGGCCCGCACTTTTACCGACACGAATGGCCGCACCCAAAGGAATTCTCGCGCTGAACCTCGGCACGCAGACGATCAGTCTGGCCGAGTTTCAGAGAAATGAGGACGGGGGCCTCACGCTGTCCCGGCTGAAGCAGGGCGAGATCCTCGGCGACCCTTCCGCTGACCCGACGCGGGCGGCGCAGACGAAGCTCCAGGTCGAGCAGATCGTGGGCGAACTCGGGGTGAAGGGCCGCAGTGTGAACTACGCGATCGCATCGCACGTCATTTTCACGCGCCCGGTCACGCTGCCGAGTGTGGGCGATGCGACGCAGGTCGAGCAGCTCGTGGCGTTCGAGGCGCAGCAGAATGTCCCTTACCCGATTGATGAAGTGGTGTGGGACTGGCAGCTTCTCGATGCGGGCGACGGCGGGCAGGTGGAGGTGATCCTCGCGGCGATCAAGTCCGACCTCCTCGACGAGATCAACACCTCCGCACAGGCGGGCGGCCTGAAGCCGGCGGTCGTGGAGATCGCGCCGATGGCGCTCTACAATGCGCTCCGCTACAATTACCCGGACGCGGAAGGCTGCACCATCCTGCTGGACATCGGATCGCGCACGACGAACCTGCTCTTCTGCGAGCCGGGCAAGATTTTCCCGCGCCGGCTGAACATCGGCGGCAGCTCGATCACCACGGCGATCGCGAAGGACTTCGGCATCTCGTTTCCCGAGGCGGAGGCGCGCAAGGTGCAGGACGGCTTCGTGAGCCTCGGCGGCACGTACGCGGAGCCGGACGACGCGGAGATCGCGCGCATCTCGAAAATCACGCGCAACCAGATGACGCGGCTGCATCAGGAAATCGCGCGCAGCATCACCTTTTACCGCAGCGAACACGGCGGCTCGCAGCCCGTGCGCGTGCTCATCGCGGGCGGCACGGCGTCGCTGCCGTACATCCGCGAATTTTTCCAGGAAAAGTTCCCCGGCATGGAGGTGGATTACTTCAATCCGCTGCGCAATGTGACCGTGGCGGACACTGCCAACACGGACGAAGTCGCGCATGCCACGCACACGCTCGGCGAACTCGTGGGCCTCGCATTGCGCGCCCTCGGCAACTGCCCGATGGAGCTGAACCTGCGCCCGGCCAGCGTCGTGAAGGCAGGCAAGCGCGCAGCACAGCGGCCGTATCTCATCGCCGCGGGAGCCTGCATCCTCTCGGCCCTCGGCGCGTGGTGGCAGTATTATGAAAATGCCGCCAGCAGGACGGACGAGGTCACCGAGAAGCTGAAGCAGAAGGCCGCGCCGCTCGCGGCACTCGACAGGGACATCAAGGCCGCACAGGGCGAGGTGGACGCGCTTATCAAGTCCGTCCGTCCGCTCGCGCAGGTCGCGCAGGAGCGCGAGTACTGGGTGAACCTTCTCGCCGATCTCAATTCGAAAGTGCCGAAGGACTTCATCTGGATCACAAGCCTCGATCTCGCCTCGAAAAAGGAGGAACCCGAGGCTCCCGCAAAGCCGGGCCAGACCGGGACGAAGACCGCGAAGACTCCAAGCGTGATCCTCATGGCAAAGGGCCTCTACCTCAGCCGCGATGCCGGCAACAATGCGGGCCCTGCCGTGGTGGATGAGTTCATCGCGAACCTGAAAACTTCCAAGCTTGTGGAACCCATCGAGGACGCCCGCGCGGGCTACATCCGCCAGAACGACGACACCGTGGACGTGTGGGCCTTCCGATTTGTGCTGCCATTGAAACTCACAAACCCGATTTCCTTCCAATGAGCTGGGTTTCCGAAAATAAATTCCTGACCGGGTTTGGCGCGGTGATGCTCGCGGGCGTCGGCACCCTCGGCTACTTCACGTATTCGGCGATGGACAAGTCCGACACCGCCACAGCGGAATACAAAGCGGCGACTGCGCAACTGAAGAAACTCAACGAGACGAAGCCGGGCCTGATGCCGGCAAACCTGAAGGAACTCGTCGCGCAGAAGAAGGAACTCAAGGACAAGATTAACGATTTTAAAAAGGAGCTGGCGAAGCGTGTGCTGCCGTCCGAGACGATCACGAACGTGGCCTTCCAGGACAAACTCAAGAACACAGTCGCGGAAATCTCAACGAAGGCGGCCGCCGCAAACGTCGAGCGTCCAAAGGATTTTTACATGGGCTTTGGCGCGGGCTCTGGCGACTACCAGTCCAAGCCGCCGGCTGAGAAGGCCACCTCGGCGCTCGCGCGGGAGCTTCACGCGATCGAGGCGGTGATGAATGTGCTCATCAAGACGGGCAACATTGACCTGCAGGAATTCCACCGCGAGCCGCTGCCCGAGGAGGGCGGCGCGAAAGCCGGGAAGCAGCGGAGTTCCGGCGAGCACGGGATCGAGCGCAACACTCTCAGGCTCAAATTTACTTCCAAGGACGACGCGCTGCGCGGCGTGCTCACCGGCCTCGCGAATCACAAGCAGCAGCTCTTCGTCATCCGCACCGTCGCCGTGCAAAACAAGGTGACGGAATCCCCGCCGCGCACCGCCCCCGCGGGCGCTGCTCCAATTCTCCCGCCGGATGCGCCCACGCCCGCGCCGACACCCGCTCCCGCGCCCACGCCGACAACCGCGCCCGCGCCCGCTCCGGCACCGGTGCCGCATGATGGGCCGCTCTCCTACATCTTCGGCATCGAGAAAATCACGAGCACCATCGAACTCGAAATCCTGAACTTCTCGGAACCCAAGGTGGGCTCCGAGAAGCCCGAGAAGGGAAAATCGAAGGACAAATGACGATGGACTGGATCAAGAAAAACCCCGCCCAGCTCACGCTCGCCATCGCGGCGTTTCTCGGCATTTCCGCGACCGCGATGCTGTGGATGAAAGTCTCGGACTTCGATTCCAATTTCAGCGCCAGCCGCGGCGGATCCGTCTCCAGCGCGAAGGTGGAGAAGCTCAACACGCAAACGCTCGACGCCGCGCGCACGTCTCTCGATGCGACGCTCGCATGGCCCGCGGTGAAGAAGGACGACCCGCGGCTGTTCATCAGCAAGCCCTACGTGGCGATTGACGGCAAGCTGGAGCAGTTACGCGGAAAGACCTTTCATCCGCCCGTCCCGAATGACTGGCTCGAAAAACACGGCCTGAACGTGATGAGCGCGAACGTGCTGAACGACGACCCCAGCCAGAAAGGTTTCACGGTCTTGGAGGATTGGCTTGGTCTCGATGCGCGCGCGCATCTTGACATGAACGGCCAGCCCATCATCGGGCCGGACGGCAAGCCGCTGCCCGATGATTCGACCGATCCGAAGGATCCGAACCAGCACCCGCCGTATCACATAAAACTCGAACTCTCGAAGGTGGACTTCGTCCCCTTCCGGCTCATCATGAAGTCTTGGGACGGGCCGACGCAACCTGCGAGGCCGACGGACATCACCGTGCAGATCAACACCAAGGCTCTCAAGGATCGGAGCCAGTATGTGACGGTGGGCAATGACATCCTTGGAACGAAATTCAAGGTGGAGTCATTCCGGCACAAGGAAGTTCCCGGTGCCGACGGAACCACGGTGGACGTCTCCGAGGCCACGCTCCTGGACAAGGAAACCCAGGACAAGATCGTGCTCCCGCTCAAGAAGGAAGTGAACTCGCCGGACTCCTACGCCACGTTCCGTTACAAATGGGTCAAACCGGGCGGCGCGAAGACCGCGGGCTTCACCAAGCGCCGGGGGTACACGTTCACGCTCGAACCCGAGAAGGATAAGACCTACAAGGTTCTGAAAATCCGGGCGAATGAGGCGGACATCGAACTGCCCGACGGAACCAAGAAAACCTTGACCCTGACCCCCTAGCAGGCGACACGAATCACCCCTTTTCCCCCGACACGCCGCAGCACTTTTTTCCAGCAGGAATCCCAGCAAATCCAGACCGAGACCCCATCCAACATGAATCGCATCCCGCTCACCGCAACCATCGCACCTCTGCTCATCGGAAGCATGCTCATCCAGCCCGCAGCAATGTGGGCGCAAAATCTCGCCGGCGAATCCGTGGATGCCGCTGCAAACCGCGAGATGGCACGCCGCGGTGCCCGCGAAGAACGCGCTCGTAACGAGATGACGTTGGGCAACGATGCGCTTCGCAAAAAGGATTACGATGAGGCCTTCGATAAGTTCAGGGCCGCGTGCTACGACATCACGCCCGGCGCGCCGGCGACGGCGCAGAGCCGCAAGGCGGCCGAAGACGGCATCAAGCTCGCGGGCATCAAACTCGCCGAGCAGCGCGTGACAGAAGGATACTACGTGAAGGCCGTGCAGGTCTTGCAGGAAGTACTGCGGCAGAATCCCTCGGATCGCGCGTCCGGCCCGTATGGCGTCCACGCCACTGCGCGGCTGCTCAAGAACATCGAGGCGCCGGATTATTTCAACAAGCAGATGACGCCCCAGCACCGGACAAAGGTCGAGGATGTCAAACAGCTCTTCATCGAGGCAAAAGGCTACACCGACCTGGGGCGTTACGATCTCGCCGATCGGAAATACCAGGAAATCATCACCCGCGATCCCTACAATCAGGCCGCGCGCGATGGCCGGCAGGAAATCGCGAACATGAAGATGCGTTCCTCGCGCGCCGGCTACAACGCCACGCGCGCCATCGCGCTGTGGGAAGTCGAAAAGGAATGGGACCGCCCGGCCAAGCGCTTCGATCGCAAGATCAAGGACGTCATCACGTCCGGCCCTTCCACGGCCCCGAACACGGTCGCCATCACCTCGAAGCTGAACAACATCGTGTTCCCAAAAATTGATTTCAACGAGACCAGCGTGCGCGAGGCGATCGAATTCCTCGTGGACAAGTCGAAGAAGCTTGATGAGAAAGGCGAGGGCGTGAACATCGTCCTGAAGCTCGGCGATGAAGGCGGCGGCGGTGCGGCTCACGCGGCCCCGGCCCCGGCCCCGGCCCCCGGCATCCCCGGACTCGGAGAGCCGGCTCCCGGTGGCGTCCCCGGCATACCCGCCGTTCCTGGCGGCGGCGGTGGTGGAGGCGTCATCAAAGTCTCGTTCAGGCTGAACAATGTCCCGCTCATCGAGGTCATCAAATACATCACCAACATGGCGAACCTGAAGTACAAGATCGAGCCGTTCGCGGTGAGCATCGTCCCGCTCGGAACCCAGACCGAGGAGCTCTTCACGAGGCAGTGGAAGGTTGCGCCGAATATGATCTCGCAAGCGCCTGGCGCCGTTCCTGGTGGACCAGCTCCCGCACCGGGAGGCCTCGGAGCACCGCCCGCGGAAGCAGGCGTTCAGTCCAGTGCAAGGGACTGGCTCATCGCGAATGGCGTCGCCTTCCCTCCAGGCTCGGTGGCGATGTACAGCAAGGCGAGCAGCACGCTCATCGTCAAGAACACCCAGGACAACCTCGAGCTCATCGAAAAAATCATCGAAATCGGCCAGACCGAAGGCGGTGCGAAGCAGATCGAGATTCAGACAAAATTCGTCGAAATCTCGCAGACGAACACCAAGGAACTGAGCTTCGACTGGATGCTCGGCCAGTCAAACATCCCGCGGAACCTCAATGTATTCACCGGCGGCGGAACAGCCGGAACCGGAAATGCGTTCAACGGGCAGAACTTCGCCTTCCCGCCGAATATCGGAGATGCTCCTGTGACTGCTGGAAACCGAAGCGGCAGCACCGCCATCTCCGGAAGTGCCGTTGACGCCCTGCTCGCCGGCACCGGAGCCGGCGGCCTGCTCGCGCCCGGCATCGCATCGCTGATCGGAGCCGGCACCGATCCGACATTCCAGCTCATCATGCGCGGACTGAACCAGAAGAAGGGAATTGACCTCCTCTCGGCTCCCCGCGTGACCACCAAGAGCGGCCAGATCGCGAAAATCGAGATCATCCGCGCGTTCAGATATCCGACCCAATTTTCCGCGCCGCAGATCCCGCAGACCTTCGGCGGCGGCGGGGTCGGCGGCGGCCTCCTCGGCGGCGGCGGCGGCGGCGGCGGCGGCGGCGGCGGCAATTTCCCCGTCACGCCCACCACGCCGACCGAGTTTGGCGAGAAGAACGTCGGCATCACCCTTGAAGTCGAGCCGAACATCCTTCCGGACGGCTACTCGATTGATATGCATCTCAAGCCGGAGGTCGTGGAATTCGAAGGCTTCATCAACTACGGAAGCCCGATCCAGACGACGAGCACGAACCCGTTCACCGGCGTCACGACGACGAATGTCCTCACGCCGAACATCATCAACCAGCCAGTCTTCAGCACCCGGAAAGTCGACACGAATGTGACCGTTTTCGACGGAGCGACGATCGTGCTGGGCGGCCTCATCCGCGAGGACGTGCAGAAGGTCGAGGACAAGACTCCCATCCTAGGCGACATCCCACTCGTCGGCCGCCTCTTCCGCTCCAATGCGGATCAGCACACCAAGCGCAACCTCATCATTTTCGTGACGGCACGCCTCGTGAACCCCGAAGGCGCGCCGATCACTTCCGACGAAGAAAAGGAAGAATCCGTGGACGCGATGCCGCTGCCTGAGATCGCGCCGCCCTTGTTGCCAAACATCGGTGGGGGCAAGACCTACCGCCCGGTCGAAATGCCCCGCAACTACCGCGCCAGTCAGACATCCGCGCCTTCCGGCGGCGTCCTGAACCCGGCTGCCCGGCGCTGATTTTTTCGCCTCACCTTTTCCCCGCTTCTCCCGTGCCCGTCATCGGCATCACCGGCGGCATTGCCACGGGGAAAAGCACATTCACCCGGCTGCTGCGCAAGCAGTTGCCGGTGGAACATTTCGATTCCGACCACTGCGTGCACGACCTGCTCGCGGCGGACGACAAAGTCCGCGATGCCATCGTCGCGGCATTCGGAGACGCAGCCTGCGACGGCACCGGCCGCCCCGACCGTGTGAAATTGCGCGCGCTAGTCTTCGACGACGAAAGCCGGCGCAAGACCCTCGAATCCATCCTCCATCCCATCGTCCACGCCCGGTGGACCGCCCTCGCAGAAACCGCGCGCACCACGGGAGGATGGCTGCTCAGCGACATCCCGCTCCTCTACGAGACGGGTGCCGAGGCGCAGATGGATCGGGTCATCGTCGTGGCCTGCCACCGCGACACGCAGCTCTCCCGCCTCACCCGGGAGCGCGGGCTTGCACCCGGGACCGCGATGGCGATAATGGCAGCCCAACTCGACTTGGGTGAGAAGACACAGAAAGCAGATTACGTAATTTGGAATGACAGCACTGTCCAAAACCTCGACGGACAATCCCGAATCCTCGCAGCCAGCCTCCGGCGACATTTCGCCTGAGCCGCTGGCCGCGCCCTCGGAGACCACGCCCGCAGAACCCGCACCCGCACCCGCACCGCCGGCTGACTGGAGCCCTTCGCCGCAGGGTGAAGCCCCGGCTTCCGCATCCGAGCCGCCGCCGCCCGTGCAGTACGAAAGACCGCCGGAACTGCGCCCGCGCGATCTGTGGGTGGACGAACTCCACGCGCTCACGCACCGTGAGCTTCTCAAGCGCGCCGACCTTCTCCGCCTCCGCGTGAATGCGGAAAAAAACCGCCACTACCTCGTGTTCGATCTGCTGCGCGCCTACCATGCGCTCGGCTTCACGCTCCTCGCGGAAGGCATCACGGAATTCATCACCAGCGACGGCTGCGGCTTCGTGCGATTCCCGCGTCACAGCTTCCGCCCCGGCCCGCAGGATCCGTTCATCAGCTTCCAGCTCGCGAAGCGGCTCAAGCTCAAGGGCGGCCACCTCGTCACCGTACGCTTCCGCCCGCCGAACCATCGCGAGAAGAACATGTCGGCCGACGAGATCCTCACCATCGAGGGCACGCCCATCGCGGAATGGAAGGAGCCGAAGGATTTCGACACGCTCACCGCACGCTTCCCCGACGCACGCGTCACGCTCGACAACGGCTCCGGCAGTTCGCTCACCGCGCGCGCCGTGGACCTCATCGCCCCCATCGGCCGCGGCCAGCGCGGCCTCCTCGTCGCCCCTCCGCGCGCGGGAAAAACGATCCTCATGGCGGAACTCGCGCAGGCGGCAGTCCGCTGCAATCCCGGCCTTCACGTCATCCTCCTCCTCGTGGACGAGCGCCCCGAGGAAGTCACCGACCTCGTCCGCAGCGTGAAGGGCGCGGAGATCTATTCCTCCACCTTCGACGAGCCCAGCTCGCGCCACATCCAAGTCGCCGAGATCGTCGCCGACCGCGCGCGCCGCCTCGTCGAACTCGGCAAGCACGTCCTCATCTTCCTCGACTCCATCACGCGCCTCTCGCGCGGATATAACAACGCACAGCCGGGCCGCGGACGCACCATGTCCGGCGGCGTGGACACGAAGGCATTCATCAAGCCGAAAAAATTCTTCGGCAGCGCGCGCAACACCGACGAAGGCGGCAGCCTCACCATCCTCGCCACCGCGCTCGTCGAGACCCACAGCCGCATGGACGAGGTCATCTTCGAGGAATACAAGGGCACCGGCAATATGGAGGTAAAGCTGGACCGCTACATCGCCGAGCGCCGCATCTTCCCCGCGATCGACCTGCTCCAGAGCGCCACGCGCCGCGACGAACTCCTCTACCACCCGCAGGAATACGACCGCATCGCCGTCCTGCGCAAACAGCTAGCCGCCCTCCCGCCCGCTGAGGCAACCGAAGTCCTGCTGCACGCACTCAGGAGCACAAAGTCCAACGCCGAACTGCTCATGGGCGGCCTGCGCGGCTAAGTCTTACTCTTATTCTTAATCCTAATCCTAATCTTAATCCCCTTCCAAGTCCCGGCTACCATCCAAAACCGCTGTCTGCACCGCACTTAGTGCAGGCGGCGGATTAAGAGTAAGATTACGAATAAGAATAAGACCAAGGGCAACGAACACGCCACGCTTTCCAAACACACTTTTCACACACTTTTGCACTATTCGATGACCCCGATGACCGACACTCCCGAAGCGCTTGCAGCCGTGCTGCCGCATCTCGCACCGCACGACCGCATCG
>Ga0209596_1001199_pt1 | contig 22650 bp, 24 predicted proteins | sample M_130807_MF_Meta_FD_187314 | JGI IMG/M metagenome (GOLD analysis project Ga0209596, IMG submission 187314) | Freshwater microbial communities from Lake Montjoie, Canada to study carbon cycling - M_130807_MF_MetaG (SPAdes) (version 2) | ecosystem: Environmental > Aquatic > Freshwater > Lake...
TCAGCATCCAATGCGTACATCCAAGCAAACTCCGTTCTCATATTTGGATGATTAGCTGGAACTTTACCCATAAATCCCATTTCAGTTAGGAAAGCTATTTTAGATTGTATCATAATAAGCGTTTTGTTTTTCTTGTCTATCTATTTGCTTATGATGATATAAACAATATTGTTCTTCGGCAGGTAATACTGAAAGTGTGTTGTATCCTATTATTCTTTCATGTACTTTACCATTCCATTCTATTTCAGATGTTCTTCTATACAAACGGGTTTGATAATCAGGAAAATTTACCCAACCTTTCTCATCAACTTTCCATCCCCATTTACTAATGTGTTGCTTTGTCAATCCCTCAACAGTATTTACTCTTGGTACAAAGAAAAGGTCTACATCTTTGTTATATTCTAAAAAATCATGTATATTTTCCAATAAATGCTCCGATGGAATTTCATCTGCATCTATTTGAAAAATAAACATACCATTTGAATGATTTTTTAAGTTATTTTTATAAGATGCAAAATCGCCATTTAAAGGAAATGATATTACCTTTATATTTGAATTGTGTAATTGAGAAATTATTTTGAGATAGCTAATAACAGATTCTGTTGCAGAATCTTCATCATATTGAATTAGGATTTCATCATCCGTTTGGATTTTATCTTTTAAGAAATCTACTAATTTTGTGATTTCATCCAGTTCGTTACAAACTGTAATTGCGTAAGTAATATTAATCATAACTTGTTTTGTTTTACAAATATACGATTTTTTTACCAAATAGCAAAATATTATATCATATATTTGTATATATAAATATAAAGTTTTTAATTAAAACGATAAAAATTAAATAAAATTTATGTTTGCTTTTATAATAACAGACCCAGATAGTATTAAATTGTTTCCACCATTTAATTTACTGTATAAACTTCCCGTTGGACCTCCCATAGTTCCTCTGTATGTAGATAAATAACTACCAGAATTAGCTCCTCCGTTTTGTATTAAATTAGTTGCTCTACTAACTATTGCTGTTTTAATAGATGCGGCAGATGCGGTTGGATTCATTTGTAATAATAATGCAGCAACTCCAGCAACTTGTGGAGCTGCCATAGATGTTCCACTAATATTTACTTGCTTATATGAATTATTTAAATAATAAGATTGTCCACTAAATTCATTTGTAGTAGAGGTAGAGCTCATAATATAACTACCAGGAGCATATAAATCAACACCAGGTCCAGTACAACTAAAATATGTTCTTTGTTCGTATGTTGCATCAAATGAATCATAATCAGTACAACCAACTATAATAGCTTTTCTATCATACGGAGATGAACCTCTATGATAATAAACATTAGCCGATACATTTGTAGTTACGTTGTTATTGTAATCAGCCCCAGTACTCAAATCTATCTTAGAGCAATTGTTTCCAGCTGCTATACAAACAATTACACCGGCATCAATTAATTCTTGCAAATCTACATCAACAGAATTTACTCTAACATTACAATTAAATGTTGTTCCATATCCAGGTGAATCTATTTCATTAACTACTCCATATGTTTGATATCTAGCATAAGAATCCGCATAAGATGCACTTGCTATCGAAGAACCTCTATAACTAAGTCCAGTTACTGAATTATAGTTATGAGAATATCCCCAACTCATATTAACCACTGTAGGTCTTTTACATCCCGTTGTTGGTTCGATTGCTTTAGCTGCGTGCCAAAGTTTTATAGCATCAAATGCGTAAGTTACACTAACACCAGTTCCACCATCACCAGTACCCTCTAACCCACTTACTTTTAATGAATATATTTTTGCGTTTTTAGCCCAACCAAATGTTTTACCAGCTACTATACCAGCAACATGAGTACCATGCCCATTATAATCCCTATAATGATTTGCATTTTGAGTAAACAACCCACTCACAGTACCCCAATTTATTTGTTGAACTCTACTAACACCATTTGAATCTTGAAATTCAGGATGGTCAACTTGAATACCACTATCTTGTATCACTACATCAACACCAGTACCATCCAAAGTATAATCATAATTTACACCCAATGTTGGTGCAGTTCCATTACCATAAACATTAGTAGGATAATTTGAACGAAGTAATCCCCAATTAACATAAGCTCCGGTGCTTGTTGTTACTTTTGAAAAATCTGATGATTGTGTTGCTCTTGGTCCTATTATAATATCATCTCTTTGCTCAGGTGGTATTTCAACACAATATACTCTTTCATCTTGTCTAACTAATTCAGCTTCTTCATCAGTTAAATAATAATGACACTGTCTTAATGAACCATCTCTATTATTTGCAATTTCAACCGCTCTATCAGGAAGAAAGGATAATCCAGATGTTTCATTTTCTATTTCTTCCCAAAATCCATCATAGTTTACATGTCTATGTAATGCAACATTATATTCTCTCATATTCCTTTATTAATTTAATGCCACCCAAGTACCATTCGCATATCCCATAAATTTATGAGTAGTTGAATTGTATATTATATCACCATTACTAGCTACTAAACTACTTGTTTGTGCATCGGTGAAAGTTGCCAATCTTAAAGATGATGTTGTAATTTGAACAGTACCACTTTGTGCTGTTAATTTTAAAGATGATGGAGATTGTAATTCAGGAATACCAGCTAAATTAGTTGCAAATGCAGATGCTGTTATTGAACCAGTTACATTCATAGAACCAGTTATTGCTAAACTACCACTAATTGTTGCATTACCAACAAATGGAAACCCAGTTCCAGTTCCACCACCACCACTAGCACTAAATGATGCAGTTGGTATCATGAATGTATATCCATCGGCACCACCTACATATGTATATCCTTCCAACATTGATGCGGTAAATTGTCCCTGTACTTTAAGTGAACCTGTAATACCTTGATTACCTTTAAATTGATTGCCAGAACCAGAAAGAGGTCCAAATCCAAATGCTTCTATTTGTAAAGATGATGATACTATACCAACTAAAGGTAATGAATTACTTCCAGTAACGATATCAACATCAATCCAACCACCATTTCTATTACGAATAGTAACTCCAGGTCCTGTAAAATTAATTGCGTTTACACCACCAACACCACCAATACTACCAGTTACACTTAAACTATTTGCTCCGCTAACTCCTGATGTACCAGCAGAACCACCAGTACCACTAATTCCCGATGTGCCAGCAAATCCGTTTACGCCAGACGTACCAGATGTACCATTAGCCGATGTACCAGATGTACCACCACTACCAGCCGTTCCAGCTGAACCAGTTCCGCCACCCGCCGATGTTGTTGCATTTATAGTTACTTTCAAAGCACCACTTCCTAAATCTAACAACTCAACAGCAGAACCACTAAGTGCTAAAGTATTTACACCACTAAATGTGAATGCGCTAAAAGATGCTCCGTTATATGATTTTACTGTTAAAGATGCTCCAGTTGAGCTTGTGCCAGATGTTCCAGCAGTTGAAGTTAATCCAGATGTACCAGAAACTCCAGAAGATCCTGATGTGCCCTGTCCACTTGTACCCGATGTACCATTTCCTCCACTTGTACCATTTGTACCATCTAAGCCTTTGGTGCCGCTTGTACCAGAAACACCCGATGTACCAGACGTACCGGCTGTTCCAAATGCAGTACCATTCAATCCATTTGCTCCACTTGTACCAGCACTTCCGTTTGTACCAGAAACACCGGAAGTTCCCGATGTGCCACGAGTACCACCACTTCCACTTGTACCGGCTGTGCCAGATATACCATTAGAACCAGTTGTACCAGCTGAGCCGTTTGTTCCTGATGTACCCCCAGAACCATTTGTTCCAGCACCAACAATACCCTCTAAATAGGTTAGGTTATCATCCATCTCCAACGCTGTGAGTGGAGCTCCTTTTGCTAATCTTTTTACTAATGCCATGATTTATATTTTCCTTATTATATTCGTTACTATAACAGTAAATATAAATATTTAGAGAAATAAGGAATCTATGCTATTGGTAATATGATTTTATTACTTCTTTTTTAAAATAAATCTCATCGACCTTCTTTAGACCATCTAAATTATAAGTTCTAAATGGTATTTTTTTGTTTATTATCTTAGAACGAGTTAGTATCTCATATAGTCTTCGTGTCTGATTAAATTTTTCTTCTGTGAGTCCTCTATTGAAATATAATTTTAATGCTTCAAAAAACTTTTTAGGCATTACTTCACTAATTTTTAAACAAAGAACTTTTTTATCTTTAACCTCCAATACAAATATTAATGCAGATTTAGTTCCAGCTAAAGTTTTAAGAGTACCATCCGCATATTTGTAAGATTCTATTCTATAAACATTATGTGCTCTTATTTTGGATTTAGTTACAACTTCTTCAGAGTCTATCAAATCTGCATATCTCAATATAAATGGCATTTTATAATTTATTTAATTTTGGTATTTGCATTTTAGAACTATTCACTTTTGGAATATTAAATGGAACTATTTGAGGAGCTTTCTTTACATAAGTATTCATTAATTCAGTAAATTTATCATTCATTTTATCTAAAGTAAAATTCTTTAATGTACTTTCTTTTAATCCAGCTGATTTTTCTAAATATGTATTATATTTGTTATATACATCATATATTTTATTAGCTGCAATTGAGTAGTTTACACTAAACCATTGGGCTTCTTTCATACAAAATTGGTCAGCTGCCGATTCATGTACTGCTGTCAAATTACCTTCCAGTAAAACTGAATGTTCTGGTGGTAAGAAATCCATATGGCCGCTCCAACCACTAGCTATAATTGGTTTACCAGTCAAAGTAAACTCAGCCATAGGTCTACCATATCCCTCACCTTTAGTAAATGAAATCATTGCTTTAACTTTAGGATGATGATATAAATTACTCATATCAGTTTCTTCCATATCACCATGTACTAAATACACAGATGGACATTTATCACCAAATGATTTTAATACTCCTTCTAATTTTTCTCTAGTAGTTTCTCTATCTATCACACTAAATCCAGCATGAGATGTTTTAATAATAAGACCAGGTCTTTTATCTTTTGGCAGATATTGGAATACCGTAGCAAATGTTTTAATTGCCATACCAATATCTTTTCTATCTTGCCCCAAATCTCCTCTCAACCAATGCCCTACAATTAAGAAATTAAAATCTTCCTTTACATTTGATAATACATCATTACCATTTCCTTTAGAAAATATTTCCGCATCAACTCCTTCAAATAAAACTTCAATTGGTTTTGTTATTTTAATCTCACCAACTATTTGTCCAGTTGCTTGGTCTTTTTGCTGATATACAGTTCCTCCTAAATTTTGTTTAGTAAAATTAGATGGGACAATTATTAAATCCATTTTATTACAACCATCAATAAAATCTTTTGGACATATTGTAGTTTCAACACCAGCAGTTACACCAATGCTATAATATCCTTTTGGTTCAAATTCATTTGCTACCGAAACCTGTATAAATATATCAGGTTTATCACCCACTTCACTTATTACTCTATCTAACATCCATCTGCCAAATTCATTCTCACCATCAACTTGATTCTGTGGAGTGTTACCCCATCTCAAAGGTATAATTTTAATATCATACTTATCCATTTTTCGTAGGGATTTCATTAAATCTCTACAATGGTCACCATAACCGCTACGAGTGAATATAGGTCCTTGAAATACTAATGTTGGTTTCATTTATATAACTTATTTAATTTTAAATACTTCGAATCTTTCTCTTGGTTTCCAATTTTCAAAAACCGATTCGATTCCGTTTGTCAATTGTTGACACATATTGGTATTTGTTAATCCCATTTCACCAATAAATGCTTCTCTACCCTTTAATGCATTTGCCTTACGAATTTCTTTTGGCGTATTATAGACTTCTAATATCTTTTCAGCTACTTCATCAACATCAACTCTATCATCCCAAATATATGGGGTTGGTACTGAACCTGCTAATGCTTGGGCTCTACTCCAAATTGGCGTAGACCATTCACCATGCTTAACAGTCTTTTCCCATTTTCTCCATTCATGTAAAGAACCAATTTTAATATAATCGTCTGCAGTTAGCATCGTACCATCAACTTCAAATCCACATTGGTCTTGCAATCCACCAGTTACGTTTACAATGATTGGAGTTCCAGCCATTATTGATTCTGCGGTTGATAATCCAAATCCTTCGTTGTTAGCTATATTAATTGTTGCATCTGCTAAGTTATATTGTAAATTTAATTCTTCTTGACTTTTTCTTCTATCTGAAAATATAATATTACATTCAGGTGCCATTGCATCAACAACTGCTGGTAAATCAGTACCATTCTCATCAACCGGCTGTGTATGCATTACTAAACAAACCTTATCTGCTTTTTGTTTACCAATCTTATCACAAAATCTTTTAAATGCTACAATAACATCTGCAGGTTGTTTTCTTCTGATATTACGATTACTCCAATATAATACAAAATCATATTGCTTACCACCTAAAACTTCTTTACGAAATTCTGCAGGCACATCCATTGGTTTATATAATTGAGCATCAATACCATGCGGTACATAACTTACTTGCCAATCCTTTTTAGGTTTCCAAGTTGGTTTAGTATCTAATGCTGATAATCTTTTAATGATACCATATGTTTGGCGAGAAATACAACCAATCCAATCACAACTTTCATAGAAGTTACGATTGTATAGTGGGTCTGGTAAATCATCCCAAATTGCGTAGAATAAAAGAGGAACATTTTGTCTAATTTCATGTTCAATATCATATAGCCATGTCCAATAACGAGGGTCAGTAAAGTGTAGAATAGCATCCGGTTGTTCTGAATTAATTAATTGCCTAATTAAATCAGCATTACCATAACCATTCCAAGGTAAAATCTTTACACTAGCATCTTCAATACCATATCTAGTACGGATATCGTCACTAACATCTAAAATTTTCCCAGCTTCAGGGTGATTAATTGCTGCTCCTACTTGAAACCAATCATATTTATGAGCAGTTCCTAAGACCAGCTCCTTTGACATTGTGGCGATACCACTTGCCATTCTCAAATCATCCGAAAGTAACAGAATTTTTTTCTTTTTTGTCATAACGTATTTTTGTTTCTTAGAATTGTGAACCTGATATTTGTAATTGAAGATAGTCATTCATTTCCTTTCTGAATTGGTCATCTTTAACATATCGTTCTACTGTTCTATTTACCAGCTTTTGAAGTGTTACATCAGAATCGAAAGAAACTTTTTTAAAGCTTGAATACACATCTTTCAGTATTTTCACGGTTGTAAGTTTTGTTTGTTCTTGATTCATTTTATTATCGTTTACATTAATACATACATATATTAATATATATAAGTATAATGAATTTAAAAAAACGATAAATTTTATTTTGTAGCCTTTTTATCACATATTCCTCTATTTCCAAACTCACAATACTTGCAATTCTTTTTAGCTGCACCTGGCACTTTGGGAAATTCAATATCTCTAAATTTACCTTCATTATCAAATACTTCATTGATGAATGCCATAAACTCATCATATACTTTAGTAACCGATGGTGAACCATGAGCTGGAATATGTTTTGATACATGTGGTACTGGAAATGCGGAGTCTTCCGGTAACTTCCTACGAAGTATCTGATACTCTACTTTAATTTTATTTAAAGGAATATTAAATAATTCTGAATAGTATTTCTTATATAAAAGAATTTGAGAGTTTTTCATCTTATCAGCTTTTTGATACTGATTCCATCCCATAGTAGATGTCTTAAGGTCAATGATAATAATTTCATTTGATGCCAAATCTCTAATAACAATATCTATGAATCCAATAAAGTGTACGCCCTCTTTAATAGTTGCGTTTAATGGAATCTCAATACCTACTAATTCAAATCCACTTTTTGAGTAGAATTTGTGCATATGCTTATCTAACCAAGCTAATATACGCCTACCATCACCATAAAATTCTTCCAATTGTATTTGAGTACATGGAGTTCCTTCACTCATCTTCTCAACTTCACTTTTATAGGCCTTCCTCATATTTTCCAATAAGAGCTTATCTTTGTTTATTTCATCTGCTTGCTTTTTAGAAACACCATACATAACCGAAAGGTAATGTTGGATTGTTTCATGCATAGCAGTTCCGAATATTGTATGAATGTTAGATGAACTCTCACCTAATTTATCTATGTAGTTTAACTTATATTGATGCGGGCAGCTACTCCACATTGAGTACTGCGAAAATGATACTTTTGCCATTATGTTGTTTTATTGTATAAAGATACGAAAAATATCCGATATTACCTAATTAAACTTTAAGTTTTAACTTAGTAATTTGCTTTGGGTCAGTACCATAATTCTCTGCAATTTCTTTAATATGCATCTTACCACTGGTAGTTTCATAAAGAATTTTCAGATAATCTTCTGCTTCTGATTTAGATACTTCATATTGCCTTGCTACCAATTCAATAATCCAATCTTCATATTTTTCAGATGAGGCTGGTTTCATATACTTTAAGAAAGCTCTTGTTTTGGGAATCATTCCAATTAGACAAAGATACATTGCTTTTGGAGGTGCCTCTTGTATGTAGGCTTGTATATCTGAAATAAGTTCTACCCACTCTGGCTTCATAGAAAGAAAACGAAGTATCAAATAGTTACTCCATGTTTTTTTATCACTCTCATCAAGGGTATCCCAATACTTTGGGTCTTTCTTATCACAAATTGCGTTTAAATGGTCAAATAATGTTTTTGCTGCCATATTATGCTTCTTCTTCTACTTTTAAACCCGGAGGTAATAATTCATTAAGTACTTCACCACAATCTCCACAAAGGAATAATTCTACCGGTAATACTTCATCTTTTGGTTTACCAGTTAATAACTTTGAAATTTTACGAAATCCAAAACCTTGTACAAAAATTTCACCACCGCATTTTTTACATCCAATTGCCTCAGTTTTTTCTAAAGGTATTGGTTTTTCTTCTTGTCCTCCGATTGGTTGTCCACCTGCTCCTAAAATGTTAGCCATTATATAATATTTAAAATTTGAATTAATGTAGCTGCTGCTATAATTTCTTTATCAATTGCAGTTGCTGATTTGTTTACACCATCTCCCAAAATTAGGATTACGTTTGATGTATTTTCTCCACCATATTCCTCTACTGTATCATATAGAGTTGTATATAAATCGGTAAAATCTTTTGATTTAGAATCGATAAGAGCTTGTCTTACTTTCATATACTTATTTCTCTTATCATCTTTTGATTTTAAGATATCTACAATTTTATTTTTGTAATCATTCTCTAATAAATTTTGTACATCTATTTGTAACTTACCTTTATTTGAATTTAACTGACACGTATTTATAACTTTACGAATATCAGGATAAGCTGCGTCAATAATTGGAACTAAATCCTTTACTTCAAATTCTACATTTTCAGCTTTTAAGATTTTGCTAACTTGCATTGCAACATCTTTTTTAGTTGGTGGTATGATTTGAAATGATTGGCATCTACTTTGAATTGGTTCGATTACTTTATCAACATAATTACAAGTTAAAATGAAACGACAATGTGCACTAAATGTTTCCATTAAGTTTCTTAGAATAGCTTGTGATGGTTGTGACATGTAATCAAACTCATCTAAAAGAATAATCTTAAATGGTTTGAATCCCATAGAGGATGCAAAATTCTTTACTTTATTTCTTACAGTCTCAACGTTATTTTCATCAGATGCATTAATAACCATATAATCACAATCAATTGATTTTACGATTAACTTTGCTAATGTTGTTTTACCAGTACCGGCTTTGCCGTACAAAAGTAAATGTGGAATTTCACTATTTTCTAAGTAACCTTCTACTTTTGATTTTAGATGTTCGTTACCTACATAATCAACAAGCTTTGTTGGGCGATACTTCTCTACCCATAAATTATTATTTACCTTTTCTTGCGTTTGTTCTATAAACATATTTTATTTTTTATTTTCCAGTTGAACCAAATCCACCTTCACCTCTTTCAGTATCCGATAATTCATCTACTTCATCAAACTCAATTGGAGGATATGGTATAATCATAATTTGTGCAATCCTATCACCTACTTTATATGCAAGTGAATCTAATCCATTTTCTTTTATAAATGTAGCTTGTAGTTCACCTCTATACCCACTATCAATTACGCCAACTGAATTGGATAGTGCTAATTCATATTTTCTAATCGATGAGCGAGGAAACACCAATCCTACAAATCCGTTAGGGATTTCTAATGCTATACCTAATCCGTATGTTATTTGAAATGAGGTATTCTCTATAATTGATGTTGCTATCAAATCCATACCAGCATCTCCATCCTTTGCATAAGATGGGATAACTGCGGTTTTACTAATCTTCTTTATTTTTACTTTCATTTTCTAAATTTTTTTGATTATCAATTTCATTAGCTTTTGCTCGTAATTCTTTACCAGCATCACTTAGTTCTCTAGTAAACAATTTAAATACTTTTTTATCTTTAGTAAAAGTAATATATGATTCTTTTGTATTATTTAGAGTAAATGTTACAGTAGGTTCTTCGTCTGACATATTTTCATCAGTCCAAGCAAAAATCTGAGGTTCTCCATCATCAAATTGAAAACACCATTCGCATTGTTCATATACTTCTTTTGAAATATTCAATCTTAATTCTTCGTTTGTTGGTAATTTCTTTACATCAAACTCTTTTTGTTTTTTCTTTGCCATAATTTTATTTTATTATCTTCCTACTTCTGATAGGTATTTTGCTTTCATTTCTTCCCAACTAATTCCAATAGCATCTATATAGAATAAATGTTCAGGTTTAATTCTTCCCTCATCATGTAACTTTGTGTATCTACTGATTGCGTGTTTCTTCCACCATTTGTTAATGTATTCAGTACCTTGCTTAAACTTATCTTTAAGGATTAATTTATCTTCGGTGATTTCGTTTCTAAGATACTCACATCCGTTCTCATACATCATTGCCATATAAACACCTCTCTTAAATCCGTGATGATATTCAGTTGCCTTAATACCACATTCTTTAAAGATTTGTCCTAATATCTTTTGTTTGATACCACTAACAGGTCCATTTGATTCATATCCCATACTAGCACCATTACGAGCTCTTTCTCTAGTAATGTTTTCCATATACCAATCAGGTTTATTTTCTTTAATCCATTGATGCCAAGGGTCATAGAATTTATCATCCGGCTTTAAACTAATCTTACCAGCCGATTCTCCTAATGTTTTAAATAAAGGGATACCATTATATTGAGAGTGAATTCCGTAAAGTGATGTTGTACCCACTGCAATCAATACATTCTTATACTTCTCTTTCCAATATGCTCTAACCTCCGGCGTAGTTGTCATCATAGCGATTAGCTTACCACCTAAGAAGTTATAACCTAATGGTTGAGTACATACAATAGTAGAAGCAATAGTAGTGTTATTTAACTTACCATCAACAAACTTATTATCCTTAGTCCAACCAATAAAGTTATCTCTAACTCCCATAGCGGTTACATCTGATGCTAATGAAATTTGTCCTAATAGTTTTCCACTCACTCTATCCTTTACATTAATTTTTACGTTACGGCCAGGGTTTGCTGTAAAATCCATTGTGTGAATCATACGTCTTACCGCTGCCCATTTAGTAGATTCCTTCGGGTCATCGATAATCTCAACATAAGGGTCTAACGATTCAATTTCTTTTATCGTTAGCTCCTTATTATTGATATCAGTTGGTTTCCATTGTGAATCGTAGTATGATGCTATTTGGTCTTTTGCTTGAATCATTGTAGGTTCTTGCAATTCTACCCACTTCTTATACAATGTTTGTTCTTGTACAGACATTGTCATAAGGTAGTCCATATTTTCTTTTAACTTTGCTTTTTCAAGCTCAAAATCAAAGACAGGTTTTTGTGGTTCAGTATCCCAAAAGCTCATAATAATTATTTAATTTCTACTAAGTAATAGTTTGAAGTGTAATCTCCATCAGTAAATGATACATGCGATAATCCCTTAGATGAGATTTTCAATGAAGATGTTTTAGAACCTTTGTTAGCCATTAAGATAGCTTTCAAATACTTTGCAGAAAATGCAATTGGTTCAATATCTTCTTTAGCAGTTGCTTCTACTGCAATTGAAATTCGGTTTGAGTTGATTGAAGAATAACCCAAAATAATTTCTGCTTTACCACCTTTAATAGTGAATGTGAATGTATCTGAATCAGATAATACACCTTTTGATTTGATGAACTTATTTACAAAGTCATCATCTAAGCTTACTTCCGTATCAAATGAAGGTAATGCTTTTAAATCAGGTACTGCAGGAATCACCGATGGTGCTGCTAACATATATTGTACCTTTGTTTTCTTATCAGAAAACTTCAATGCTCCAGTAACTTCGTCTACTGCGATTGTGTCATCCAATACACTCAATAATCCTTTTAATTGAGATGTAGTGTAAATACCAAACTCACCGCTTGGAAATTCACCACCTACTACTGTAACATCACCTAATAAGGTTTTGTCATCTGAAATCATTCTTACCGATAAGTTCTTGTCATCGGATTTTACCATAACGGATTCAATCTCACCACCTAAGTTGTAACGATTTACGAAACCATCAAATTTGCTTTTGTTCATAATTGAAATTTTAAATTTATGTTTTAATTTGTTATACAAATATACGAAAAATACCTGAAACTACCAAATCTTTTAGAAAGAAAAGAATTGTTCAGCTGTCTTTTGAGAGGAAAGTACTGCACCCCAGCCCAAAGCCCCATAGAAATCCTCTAATTTCTTCAATAATTCCCTTTCGAAGATTTTATCATAATCGATATACATCCTCACCAAGTCCATTATTTCATCAGGATCATCATGTCCTTTAAACCCAACCGCATCTAATCCAAATGGATTTTGTTTCAAATATACCCATTTAATTTTATCACCATCTCTCATTGGAGCGTGCTTAGCTGCACATTTAAAGTGAACTAATAATTGGTTATGTGCAATTGCTGCCTTAACGTGCGCCGGAGTTCCACTATTAAATTGGAACATTGCTCTATTATCTTTTTTCTTTGGAATGTATTTTGATAATTCTTTTACTGCTGAATTCTTAGCGATAGAAGTTACATCCATATTAACTAAATCCTTTTTGAAATCATATATCTTATCGGTTAATACCATTTCAGTTTCTCCTTTAAGGATATCAATTAAAACACCACTCATAAAGTTACGGAATTGTGCAGGGTATGATGAACGAACCACATCCAATCCTTTAACATCCAATCTATCACAAGGAATACCATTCTCTGCAATAATCCATTGAGCGTATCGTTTTTTAGCAATCCAAATACCACTCCGAGATACAAACTCTTTCTTAATTTGGAATCTATGTTTATCGGCAGGTACGTTGAATACTCTTTCAGCAAGAATGTTGTAAAAGTTATTTAAGTAATCTTGCGTTTCACCTGCAATAGTATCTACCTTCATTGCAATATCTTTAGGGTCTTCGGTTTTCCAATTAGGATATCTATGGTCTAAGATAGGTACTGCTGAAAAGAATACCGAATCAGTATCAATATAGATATTAAAATCCTTTCCTGTTGTTCCTAACTCTTTATTGTATTTAATGTTAGCCATTTCAGCCGTAGATTTAATTACAGTCTGTCCTGTCAACGTTACTGCCTCAGCGTTATCCACATCATAGAAACGGAAAGCTGGTAATCCTAATACTCCATATAATGAATTCAATAAAATCTTTTGAACCAATTGTCTTTTCTTATAGAATGCATATTTTTCCTTATCACCTTCCTCACCATACTTCTTCTCCAACTTACGGAACTCAACCCTTTGCTCAAACCATAAATCTAAAATAGCTGGGATACATCCTACCTTTGTAGATGTATATAGTACACCATTAGAGGCTACCGTATATTTACTTTCATCGAATAACTTTTTAAGATTTTCCTTTGTAATACTTTTATCTCCAATGAAGTAAGTATCAATCTCACCCTTCATATATTTTTGTGCATCCCAATTAGTAATCTTACCAACTTTAGTTTCAGGCGAAATATTAGTTGTCATAATAATTGATGGATATAGTGAAGTTAAATCCAAGTCATATATCCAATCATACTTACCAACGATAGGTGCTTTCACATATGCTCCAATGAATTTCTCTTGCTCATTATCTCTTAGAGCTTGCATCATCTCTTGTCTATCCGCCGGTTTATTAGGTGCTACAATATCCTTTCTCTTAAGGTAACATAACATCGCACCTTCTAAGAACTTTGATGAATAAACGAAATCTTCATAAGGTACGTGTCCAGCGTGACAGATACCTCTACATAAATCTACGAATTGTAATTTACGTTCCATATCAACCACCAATTGAACGTCTACTAAGTTATACTCAATAAACTTTTCAATATCGGTTTTAAATAACTCATCCAAATTACCAGCGTATTCAACCTTACCTCTACCTAATTCTTTCATAGCTACCGTATCCAAACGATAGTTATCCATCTCAATATAAGTGTATGATTTATATAACCCAATGTAATCTAAATAAGATACACCAGCCATAAAGAATCTCTTACGATATGGTGACCAAAAACATTCTCCAATTGGTGATAATCTATTAGCGTGCTTAGCACCTAATATACGTTTCATACGATTATACAAATATGGAGTATCAAAATAATCAATGTTCCAACCAGTTACAATTGTTGGATTAATATATTCGTAAAGTTCTAAATACTTCATACACATATCCCTCTCATCTCTAAAAGGAATAACACTACGATTGCCATTTTTACTTTCCTTCATTTTACCATCTTTGTCCATAATAAGAACCCAATAATGGTCAGTAGCAGAATCATGTAAACCTATCGCTGTAAGTTCATTTTCAGCCTTCTCAACATCAGGCAGACCTGTATCCATTTCACACTCAATATCATATGTAAGAATAACGTGTCCTTCCGATGGTATATCCGAATCAGTATAAGTATCAACTAATATACGTGTTGTTTCAGGTACATCCGATTCAAATAGATTCGGGTCATCTTTTGTAAATTTAAAAATCTTACTTAGCTTATCGCCATACAATGAAGTATATTGTCCCCTCTCCGCTTTTTCATATGCGTATCTTGTATATGGGAATGAACGATAACCCAATTTGTCATCCCACAAGTGTACTAAATTTCTCTCTCTTTGATAATATACGTTTTGATACATTTATTTATAAATATTATTTTTTTCTTTTACTAGCTGCTTTTTTAGGTGTTTCTTTAATAAGATTTCTCTTACTATAACTTGCGTTTCCTTTTGCTGTTTGTGCTTTAATGTTTCTTACATCATCACTACCACCATTTGCTCTAGAAGTATCATGTCCTCTAACTAAATTATTTTTCTTTGTAGGGTCAATAGTTTTTCCAGCTAATGTTTTAAAATTACTTGCAACATATACTTCATTCTTTTTAGGCATTGTAGTAATAGTTGAGACTATATGATTCTCTTTTAGAGATTTGAAATCTTTTACAAATTCAGCAATCAACATTTTTATTCTACCTCTAATTGAAGTGGAATTAAAACCACCAGCACAATGGCCATAATAACCGTGGTCTAAATGTTCAGGATCTGAATCGGGTGTTGGTAGAAACCAAGATAATTCATTAAGTGTTTCATTTCCATTATCATCAACTATCCACTTTGCTCTCAACTTAGCGTCTGCCTTAGCATACCATACAAATAATTGTGAGGTTGATAGTATAGAATGTACCGGAACATTTTCAAAATGGCTATACCAAAAGTTATTCTTAGATTTTGGTGCGTTATCCAAAATATCTCTAAATTGAATATACCCTTGAATAAAAATTGGGTCAATCTTACTCTTATCATCGGTATAGTTATCCATAATTTCTAAGATGTATTCTTTAACAGATCCACATACATTCTTAGATGGAACTGTTGTTCCTTGCTGTATAAATGCGTTACGCAAATCATTTATTGTTGGAACCTGATGGTTGTGAACCCAATAAAGTATTTCTGCTATAAACAATTCAAATTCACTATAATCTTGCTTATACTTTGATTGTCTTAAAAACTTTATAAACCAAGCTTTTACAGGTCCATCATCTTCCAAATCAATAACAGAATGAATTCTATTTGTGTACACTTTACAAAATCTACCATTATATAATTCCTGCCATTCTTTCCACTTTTCATTTGAATTAATACTAATTAATACATTTGAAATATCATCCAAAGTACCTTGCAATAAAAAATTACAAATAATCTTTGTAGAAAAGAATCCACCTTGTTGAAAACTATCTAAATCGGTAAATAATTTATTTGAAATATCTTCATACTCCCCATCTTCGGTTAATACGCTAACGGAAGATACTACATTTTCATCTGTAGATGCTAATGGAAATTCTCCTTTTATATATGGAACAATAGAAACATTCGTTCTTGTTTGTCCATCAAGATTAACTAATTGAAATCCGTTTTCTTTTAAGATAACTAATTCTTTTTCTATTTCATTATATTGTTCTATAATTTCTGGAATACTTTTATCTCTCTCCTTTGCTTCAGTTAAATTACTTAAAATTAACTCTAAAGGAACAAACAAAAATGGAGTTGATTTACTTAAACCTTTCCAAAAATCACGAATATAACTTTTAGATTTAGTCCAATCACCAGCTTTCCAAACCCTTTCAAGTAAAATTCTTTGTAAATGTGGAGAAAGGCTTGTTATTTTATTATCACGCATTTTTTCGTATAACCAAGCTATTTCAAATTCTGCGGTTTCAAGTACCACTGCACCTTTTACAAAATCAGTTCCATCTTTTTTGTATTGTTCATACAAAAGTTGTTCGGGTAATTTGGTATAATCCCACCAATTTGTTTGAATTAATTCTTTCGTTTGTCTCTTAGCCATAATTTGTGTGTTTTAGGGTTTTAAATATTGTAATTGTTTACTATGTAAAGATACGAAAAATACCCGAAACTGCCAAACAATTATCGGGTATTTTTATAACTCATTGATTATCAATTAGTTACCAATCCACTCATATCCACCTTTGGTGAATTTTATCTCAGGCATCTCCCTTAAAGCGTTCCTATAACCAGACCACTTAACTCTAACACCCCATCCCATATACTCAAGTATATCGAATTTATTGGTAACATTTTTATCTTTAATAAATTGTTTAATTTTTAATAGGGATTCAGTCTCCTGCATTGTTTTTAATTCAAACACACTATCCCATCCACCAAACCATTTAGCTATTCTTTCGTTCCAAACCATATTCTTAGCTATTTCAGTTGTATCGTATTCAATTGGATTATCTAACATCTCATTGAATCTCTTAATAAAATCGGCTCTACCATCATAAAGATAAGGATATGGAGTTGATGCTACACTAACCATTTCAGGATAACATAAATCATTTGGAAGTAAGTAAGGACATCCAACAGAGAAACCATCGGTAGTTGAAATACTCCAAGCTGAATATGTTTGGAACGTACCTACACCAAATTTCATTTTAGAAAGGAAGTCCATATATTCATTTCTACCTGTCAACTTAACTCTCTCATTCCAAGGCCTATCTATTTGTGCTAACGTTGTATATACTTTGAAATCCTGTCTTGTCTCCCAAATTTCATCAACACACTTTACAAACCATTCCCATCCCGTATATCCAGCATCTCTATGATTGAATACTACAGTCTTATCAGTATATTCAGTTACGTTTCTTGGATTAACTCTATCTACACCTAAATAATGTGGTTGAATAATCTTTTCTAATTTATCTAATACATCCTGATTGTAATGTTTGGCCGCATGTTTAATTGTTAATTTTTTCAACCACTCACTATTCACACCACACTCATCCATTTGTAATAATCCAGCTACACTACTATCTAACATATTTTTAGCGTATGGCGCATTTTCAGGAACTTCAAACCAATGTGAGTAACCTACAATCTTTGGCATAATGTTTGTGTTATTAAATACACAATTTGCTATCTGATTTGTATGTTCAGGTAAGTGAGTATAGATAATATCCCAATCGTTACGTTTCCAATCAATGTACTTCATAAATTGAATTGAATCAAAGTGAGTACGCATCTGATTGATGTAGGTTGGTAATGTATAAATTCTTTGTTCTACATTTGGAAAGTTTAGTGATTTCACAAATTCAGGAATAAGAATTGTAAAATGTATCTTTCTTTTTTCACTTAAGAATGGTATAACTCTACGCAAAACTTCTACTAAAGAATCTGCTTCTAAATTATCTCTAAATGTGTAATTACCATAAACCAATACTTTGTAATCGTATTGTTCCGTTTCGTACTTGTCTACTAAAAAATCAGTTATATCCATATTGTTGTTTTATTTTTACCAAAAGTTTTCAGCACCTTCAGGTGCTTCGTATGTTGTTAAGTGATGAACTACTTCCGTATTGTAACTAGCCGTATCTTTTGGATAAGGTCTAATTTCATGCTTCAATCGTTTCATCAAATCTTTTTTCTCTTTTTTATCTTGCGCAAGTATCTGAACGTATCTATGTTTTGGTGGTTCTTCCCTTCTCCAAAACTCTTTATATCCTTGCTTACCAATTTCCATTTGTAAGTGTGCTAAGTTACCACTACCCCACATTGAAAACACAGTTCTACTATGAATCCATTGATACGGGTCTTTGTGTAATGATATACCCCAATTTGGCATCAATGCAATATCCGTAGATAATCCCTGATAAATCCAATTGGTAGCCTGATAGATACCTCCTAAGTGAGCTTGTCCGTTATCAGCGTATGATAGTAATACTTTAATTGCTTTATCATGTTCTTTCAACCATTTAAAAGATTGTCCTAATGCAAATGATTCAATATTAGAACCATATCCATCATCACAATACAATCGTGTCAATTCTAAAATGTTATCTTTAGTTAATCCTTCACAAATAGAAGTAGATGCTTTTGCTCCAACAGGAAAACCATAGATTAAACAACCTATAAGTTTATCACCGTCAAAGGTATTAGCATCTTCTGATTTGTAATATATTCCAATTGCATATCTACAAGCTGTCCAAGCGTGAGTATAGTGCTTCTTAACAATAATATCTTTAGCGATACTCTTTGCTATTGGTGCTACATATACTTTCGATGTATCACAATAATTTTTACCTTCTACCTTCATTCTTTTTTGCTTGTTTTGCTTTTTCTAAAATAGATAAACTTCTCTCAGCCTTTGCTAACTTTTGTCTTTGTTTTAAATCTTTCACATAACCAGCAGGATATTTGTTCTCTACTGATATAGGTCCGTTTGGGAATTTATCCAAATCGTATTTCCAAATTGATTCACATCCATCATCATCTTTATAGATGTGCTCAAATTTACGTGGTTTATCCTTAGCGCTGGGTTCTACTCTTGCCATAACATTACAAATATACGAAATTATTCTGAAACTACCAAATCTATCGGCTCCATTTTATGAATTTCATCGATAATATCCAATTCTATTTTTGGATATGGGAACACCTCATGTTTAAGCGATTTTAAGAGGGCTTTACGCTCTTTCTTATCTTTGGTGAGAATATATACATATCTATGCTTACGGGGTTCTCTTTTAATCCAGAATGGGCTTGTAACCATTGTCTGAATTATCTTTGGGTCATTCGTTCCGTACTTCACATAAGATGTACGAGAGTGATGCCATTCATCATCCTCACTCCATTTGAAAGACCAACTATCTGACCATCTGATTTTGTTACCCTGATATATCCAATTGGTAGCTTGATATACCGTTCCTAAGTGTCCAGCGTTTGGGTCTGAATACGATATTAGGGCTTTGATACGAGGTACATTAGTTCTTAACCATTCAAATGATTTTCCAACAAACCAACTTTCAATATTAGTACCATATCCATCAAATACGAATAGACGAGTTAATTCGAATACACCATCTCTAGGAAGTAATTCGGAAATAGATGCGCCGGCATTTCTGCCAACCGGGTCACCATAACAGGCTACCCCAACTAGTTGTTCATTCACTCCACTAAAAAAATTGTGCTCATCATCGGATATATAAAATAATCCGATAGCATAGGATACCTTCGTCCATATCCCACTATAATGGTTATTGACAATGATATCCTTTGCTATGTTCTTATTAATCTCTCTAATAGAAAACTTAGAGATATCGCAATATTGTTTACCTTCTACTTTCATAAGCTACCACTCCAAAATTGATTTAAATGAGTCCAAGTTTTACGTTGGATTATCTTTAATACATTAGATGGTGATACCTTATTATTTTGGGCAATCACTTTAATATTACGATGACCCATTCTCCATAAGTCACGAATAATTAAAACTTGTTCGTCCGTCAGTTTTGCTGCAGGATGTGATTGTCCTCTTAAAATAGCCATAATGTAACATTTATTTTTTATTTAACCTATTGCTTCGTTGATAGCGTTTGTGTATGCCATCTTAGATGATAATCCTTGAAATCTTTGAATAACTACACCATCTCTTTCAATTATTACTACTGGAATTGATGTCACATTATATTTTTGTGATTCTTCAGGTGAATTATCAACATCGTATTCTATGAATGTTGCTTTACCATTAAAATCATTTTTCAATCCTTCTAATACTGGTCCTAATGCTCTGCAAGGACCACACCATACTGCTCCAAATTTTTTAACTGTTATCATCTTTTTTTATTTTTCTTTTATTTTCTAATTCTATGTTTCCTATTATATGCTTTGGTTCATATGGACAATGGCGGCAGCCACTCCCACAGCAATAACCTCGTTCAATGTGATAATCAGGAGTGAAAACCACTTTACCATTTTCCAAATAATATAATTCTTTATCACTTTTCATTATTTTATTTCACATGCACCACCAGCACACGCTAATTCACCACTTAAGTCAGTCATATCTTCAATTTCAACTATCTTACTTAAATCAACATCATTTAATGTTTTCATAAGTTCATCGTATTTTTCTTTAGTACAATCTTCAAAAGGAGCCTGAATGTAAGTACCACCATCATAAGGTAATACCGATAATCCATTATAGAATTCTTTATTCTCCCACATCCACTCTCCAACTGCTTTCCACTCATGCTCTCTAATAGAAATTGTTGCTGATACATTATGTGAGTTATTACCACTTCTATGACCTGGCTTAACCCACTCCCCATGTACTTTCTTAACTCTTTCTAATAATTGAATTGGTGATTCGGTTCTAAAGATAGCAGTATCGGGTGCCTTTTGTGGAATACCAATTACTGCCGTATCATGCGGTCTGAAATATTCATCCTCTACTAATTCAGGATGATTAATTGCTAAGTGTGTGTACATTGATTCGTTCTTACCAACTCTTACTCTACGAATATAGTAATCATTATGCCAAGCGTGAATACCAGATGAAGTTCCTAATGCCAATGAAGTAGTTCCAGCAGGCTTAACCGTTGTACATCTTGCCGATGCGTTAATACCTAATATTTCTGCTACTCTTTTGTTTTCTATTTTTACAACTTTTGCTGCTTCTTTCATATCCAATTTCAAAACTGCACCACTTCCGATACCTGTCATTGAGATTCCTATTAAGGCATCCTTTTCAGTTGTTCTTTGCCATATAGGTCTTAAGTAATGGAAATCGGTATAACCAGCCTGTAATGTTCCTACAAATGATGCTGCTTTAACTCTTTCGTTTAAATCGTTTTGGTCAACTACATCACTTACATTTACTTCGCATAAATTGCAGAATTGAAACGGTCTTAATGCAATCTCACAACACGGATTAGTTCCCCAATCTTTATCATTTGATAAGTAGATGCCAGGTTCACCTGCTCCACTTGCTTCAATTCTTTTCCACAAATCCATAAAGTAATCTTTGGTAATTTTATGTCTCATTAATACTGCTGAGTTATTTGCTCTACCTCTTTGTGGATTTGTTTCCCACCATGCACCACTCTTACAACTAATCATTTGCTCATCAGTTGCGGAGAATAATGCAATCAATGCTGCTCTACGGATACCACCTGCTAATACTGCATCAGCAATGTGACAAACCATATCATGCACTTCAATTGGTTTTAATTTATCGCCATCTTTTTTTGCATCCAAAATACCTTCTAATTTGATAAGGCATTCTTTTAGGGGTTGAGGACCTGGTGCTTTGCCACCTGATGTTACCAATCGTGCTCCTTTCTCTCTAATATCTCTAAAATCAAATACCGGCTTACTACCACCAAAGAAATATGCTTTTACAATTACCGAAACTGCATCAGCCCATCCTTCGATACTATCACCGATTAAAAATCTTCTTGTCTTATCAGTTGATGGCTTTCTGATTTCAGGCAAACAATCAACGTGATGTTGTTGTACTGAATAACCTACTCCAGTTCCACCTAATAGTAAGAACATAATTTCTGAAAACACTCTCCAATCATCTACCGGTGCAAATGCACAATTGTAAATTCTATTTGGTGATAATTCAATTGGTTTACCTGCGAACTGCATTGAACGCATTGATGGTAATATTTTTTTATTCGATACGAATTTATATACTTCTTTTATTTCCTCTTTTAAATTTGGATATG
>Ga0209596_1001203_pt1 | contig 22630 bp, 15 predicted proteins | sample M_130807_MF_Meta_FD_187314 | JGI IMG/M metagenome (GOLD analysis project Ga0209596, IMG submission 187314) | Freshwater microbial communities from Lake Montjoie, Canada to study carbon cycling - M_130807_MF_MetaG (SPAdes) (version 2) | ecosystem: Environmental > Aquatic > Freshwater > Lake...
GTCAGCTTCTACTGCTAGTTCTCCTGCTAATGGTACTACTATCTCTGCTGCGAACGCTGCAGACTTAGATGCCTTAGCTGCTTTCTTAAAATCAAAATACAATTACGATCCAGGTGCTTACCAAAATTATTCATATGCTGCAAAGTCTAAGCGTTTAACAGCTAAGATTGATTGGAACATAAATGAGAATAACACTTTTAGTCTTAAATATACTTATTTAAAATCTTCAAATCAAATACCTCCTTCTAATAGTGGCTCAGTAGGTCGTAGACAAGCAGATGCTACTGCACTTCCTTTTTTTGGAGCTGGTTATGCCATCAACAATAACGCAAATGTATTTATTGCTGAGTTGAACACGAAGTTCTCTAACAGAATGAGTAATAAATTACAAATTGGTTATTCAGCTTTAAGAGATTTCAGAAATGCTTTATCTGAAAAAGAATTTCCAATGGTGGATATCTTAGATGGTTCAGGTACTATTTCAAGTAGTAAGCCTTTTACTTCTTTTGGATTTGAGTTATATACTTATGGTAACAAATTAAATACCGATGTATTCCAATTCAATGATGTATTATCTCTTTACGCAGGTAACCATGAGATTACTGCTGGAGTTCAATCTTCTTATAAAAAATATTTGAATGGTTTCTCTCCTAACTATTCTGGAACATACCGTTTCAACAGCTTAGCCGATTTCTATGCAGCTGCTGCTGGAACAAAACCTGCTGGCAGATATGATTTATCATATACTTTAGGCGGTGGTGATTTCCCATTAGTAGGCCCTAAGGATTTTGAAGCTGGTTTCTTCATTCAAGATAAATACAGAGCTTCAGATAAGTTAACTATTACTTATGGTATCAGAGCTGACTATACAAATTTCTACAACACATTCTTGTATAACCCAGTTGTAGATACATTGAAAAATTTCTATCAAGGAATTCATGCTAATACTGGTGCTCAACCTTCTACAGCTATTCAAGTTTCTCCAAGAATTGGATTTAACTATGATGTATATGGTGACCAAACTTTACAAATTCGTGGTGGTGCTGGTTTATTCCAAGGCGCTCCTCCTTTTGTATGGATTTCTAACCAAGCTTCTAACTCTGGTATGGCTTTATTTGGAAGTATTTCAAACGGAACAACATATAATTTCTCTCCAGATATCAATGCGAACCGTCCGCAAGCAAGTGCAGCTTTAAGTAGTTCTTATTCAATTAACGTAACCGATCCTAACTATAAATTCCCTCAAGTATTTAAATCTACTTTAGCGGCTGATAAAAAATTAGGCAATGGTTGGACAGTTACTGCAGAAGGATCATACACTAAGCAATTAAATGCTTCTGTATTCCAAAACATTGCACTTCCTTCAACTGGTTTAGTGCGTTTATCTGATGGTCGTTGGAGATTCCCTTATACAACTTCTTACCCTTATGGTGGATCTCAAATGGTTTCTGGTAGCAAGGTGGTAGCTAGTGCTGCTAACCCATCAATTGGTAATGCTATTTACATGACCAATTCAAATGCGGGTTATGCTGCTACAGGAACTTTACAAATTCAAAAAGTAAGTAAAAACTTTATAGCTACTGCAGCTTATACAAGACAAGTTGCTTATGATGCAGCGGTGACTGGTTCTACTGCAGCTACCATGTGGGGTTCTAAATTAACGCATGATAATCCTAATGAATTCGTTGCTGGTTTATCTAATAACTACTTACCTAACAGAATTATCGCGAGCATGATATATAAGAAAGAATTTTCTAAAAACTTATTATCATCAGTTGGTTTAGTGTATGAAGGCGCTCCTAACTATACTACCTCTTATTATGTAAGTGGTGACGTAAACAACGATGGTCAATCATTTAATGACTTAATGTTTATTCCAAAAGATCCTTCTCAAATTAAGTTAATTAATTCAGCTACTGTTACTGTGAATAAAATTGCTTATCCTGATACAAGAGATCAAACAACTTTATGGAACCAATTAAATACTTTCATTTCTAACAACCCTTATTTATCTAAACATAGAGGTGAATTTGCTGAAAGAAATGCTTACGTATTACCTTGGACCCATAAATTAGATTTAAACTTTACACAAGACATTAGATTTACATCTGGTAAAAACAAGCACACTATTCGTTTAACAGCTGATATTTACAACTTAACAAACTTGTTAAATAAAGATTGGGGTGTGTTCTATGTACCAACAACAACTTCTCCTTTAACATTAACAGGAATTGATACAGATGGTAAAACGCCTATCTACAGATTTCCTTTCTTAGATCAAACTAAGCAACAACCTCAAACAAGACCTTATACTCCATCTTCAAGTATTGCTTCTCGTTGGCAGTTACAAATTGGAGTTAGATACTTATTTAACTAATCAGTTTAATAATTTCTTTAGCTAGTAATAGCTATAAAAAAAGCCCTCCGAAATTTCGGGGGGCTTTTTTATTTCTTATAAGCCTTATAAGAAATACCTCTAATGATTTTTAAAAGCCCCTCATAATTTGAGGGGCTTTTTGTTTTATAGTAGGCTTCTTTACTTCTTCTTCTTTTTCTTTCCTTTCTTATCTTCTTCTAAAACCTTTATACGCATATTTTTAAATCTTACTAGATCTCCATGGCCTAGAAAACCAAGATGACCTGTAGTTCTTAATAAACCTGGATGCTCCCTGTGATCGATGGTTCCGTTTTTAGAGGCTTCTGCATAATCTCCATCAATAATTACGGTTCCGTTTAATGTCACTTTTACCTTGGTCCCCTCCACCATAATTTCTTCTTGGTTCCACTCACCTGTTGGTTTTAAAAATCCCCTTTTAGCAGGTATCACTCCATATACAGATCCATGGGCTTGGTAAGGCTGTAAGTTTGGATAATATATAGGGTTCTCACTATCTAATACTTGAATCTCAATGCCTACATAGGCTGCATCTCCTTCTAAAGGTGCGTGCACACCAATACCATTGTTAGCACCCGGTGTCAATTGAAATTCGAAGCGGTATACAAAATTATCATATTCCTCTTTGGTATATAAATTACCTCCATTTCCTATATCGGGATGTACTACTAATGCGCCTTCTTCAATTAAATAGCCTGAAGTATTACCAGTCCAGCTATCTAAATTAGTACCATCAAATAAAGAAACAAAGCCTTGGGTTTTTTCTTCTTCTGTTAAACTTAGTTTTTCATCAGAAGGAATTTCTCTTAAATAAATATTTCTGTAAGCAACATAAGTACCATGGGCCTGTAATTCAATTTGCTCCTTAGCAAATATGGGTGATTTACGATCCCAAAAATTTTCTAAGGTTACATCATCGGTCACGAGTACGCCATTCAAATAAACGCTTACCTGCGCCCCCTTCATGATAATATGAAAATTATTCCAGTCCCCAATTTTATTATCGGCTACTACCAAGGGTTTGCTCTGATTTTTTATATTGTTGTATAAACCACCAGAACCCACTTGGGCGCCCACTTCTCTTCTGCTTGTATCCCAAATTTGAACTTGTGGACTACCTCTTAAATAAATACCTGCATCTCCTTTCTCCGTAATTTTCCAATCTACATACATTTCAAAATTACCATATTTTTTTTCTGTAGCTAGGTTATCACCATGTCCTGTAAATACTAAAAGACCATCCTTGGCGATCCAATCATTTTTCATTTTCTCATTGGCTTTTTGTTCTGCTGCTTTTAAAGCAGAGTCGCTCATCTTCGCCCTAGCAATAGGGTTCATTACTAAGCCTTTCCATCCTGCTAAATCTTTGCCATTGAATAAGTTTACAAATCCATTATCATAAGGTAAGTTTATTAAATGTTGCTTTAGCTTAGATACTATTACAGCGCTATCTACACCATGAATAAGACCCATTGCTTTTTCCAAGCTGGCCCTAACTTCTGGCCCTCTAATATTTTTATCAGCCAAGGCTAAGCGTGCTAGTATTAAAGCAGCATCTTTATTAATCGTTTCATCACTTAATGATTTACTCACTAACATAAAACTTGCAAAACCTGGAATGAGCGATGCCTCATGCAGTACATTTCTTTTATCCAATCGCGTAGTAGCTTTTTCCATCCTGTCTTGAAGTAATAAGAGCTGTTGTGCATGCGTATCCCTAAAAGTTTTAGCCACTTGTTTTTCAGTGCTAGCTAATTTAATGACAGGTAAAACAAAATTTACATTGTCTAAAGCAGCCTGAATATTTTTTGTATTTTCAGTCGTAGCTGATTTTAGCGCTTTCGTTAATGCTTGCTTAGAAGCTACAGTATGAATACTTGCCAAAGCCCTTGCTGCATTGCCTGAAAAGTTTTCATTTTTTAATAAACTACTTAGTAATTTTACGGCAGCATCGTCACCTAACAAGGCTAATTGTTTAATAATAAATTCACGGGCATAAAAAGTTTTAGCAGAACCATAAACGGCCACTAAATTTTCTGCAACTTGATGCTTTAGAGATGCATTTAAACTAGCATCATTCACATAAGCATTTAAAGCATAAGTAGGCTTTAGTTTTAAAGAATCGTTATCTAATAAGTGTACTAATTCTTTCCATTGGCTACTGCTCCAAGTATGCATAGAAGTAATAGCAGCTTCAGTTTCAGAAGGGCGTTGATAAGGGAAACTATTAATGGTATTTTTTACAGATCCTACTTGTGCAATAACTTCTGTGGCAAATAATAAGAAGAGTAGTAAATAAGAAATTTTATTTTTCATTATAAGTATTTTTTTGAGTTATTAAATGTTCCAAGGAGAACGCATGGCCGGGTTAATTAATCTGTTCGCCTCTTCGTCATTAATAAATTCTTGTGTCTCAGGATTAAATTTTAGGTTTCTTCCTAATTGCAATGCCATCTTTCCCATATTAATAATAGTACAAGATCTAAATCCATTGGATTCATTGAGCGCAAAAGGGGTTCTCTCTCTTACCGATTCTAAAAAATTAGTTACCTGAGGAGCAGGGTCTGGCATCATGGCTAATTTCTCTGTTAAATTCGGAATATCCGATTTGAAGCCAGCAAAAAGTTTTCCCTTAGGCCCTTCAATATAGGCTGCACCTGGGTCTTTGGCCTCTCCATCCAAAATAATCTTACAACCATCTTCATAGTTGAAAGTTAATTTTCTAAAGGTGCCGCAAGCATCCGGATGTTGTTGTTCTGCATCTACTTCAACAGAAATAGGACTGGTTTCATCTTTGCCTAAAAAATATTGAATAGGATCGATATAATGTTGTCCCATATCTCCTAGGCCACCTCCATCATAATCCCAATAGCCTCTAAATGTTTGGTGTACTCTATGTTCATTATAAGGTTTAAAGGGTGCAGGGCCCAACCATCTCTCATAATCTAATTCTTCAGGTACAGGTTGTGCTTCTAATTTTGTTTTGCCTACCCAATAAAATTTCCAATCAAAGCCCGTGGTTTTACTAACGGTTACTGTTAATGGCCAACCTAATAAACCCGATTCTACTAATTTTTTAATGGGCTTCACTGTGGTATTCATACCATAAAAATTATCTTCAAAACGGAACCAAGTATTTAAACGAAACATACGCTTATACTGCTGAACGGCTTCTACCACTCGTTTTCCTTCGCCAATAGTTCTTGTCATTGGTTTTTCGCACCAGATATCTTTACCCGCTTTGGCAGCTTCTATGGCCATAATACCATGCCAATGAGGAGGGGTGGCAATATGCACTATATCTACTTCAGGTAGTGCAATTAATTCTCTGTGGTCATGAAAAGTTTTTATATTTCCACCTACAAGTGCTGCTGCAGATTGTAAATGTTTTTTATCTACATCACAAATGGCTACTACTCGAGTGCCTGCATAAGGAATATGACCTCTACCCATACCCCCTACTCCGATGATACCTTTAGTGAGTTGATCACTAGGAGCTAAAAATCCTCTACCTAGCACTTGTCTTGGAACAATTGAAAAACCTGCTACTACAGCAGCTGAGTTTTTTAAAAATCGACGACGGCTATTTTTTTCCGGTGTTTTCATTTTTTGTTATTAAAGTAAAAAATAATTTTATTGTTAATTTATGTCTAGGAAAAATAAAAAAATGATAATAGTCAGTTCTCTATTTATACTTAGCATTCCTTCACTAAATTTATTCTTTTTTGCTTAAATTTGGACAATCCAATTAGATTAAAATTGCTTTTATGAATGAGACCCATTTACACCTAGAAGAACATTTAAAAAGCAGTGATATGCTTACCGACATTGTTATTGGAATGAGCGATGGGCTTACCGTTCCCTTTGCATTGGCAGCTGGCTTGAGCGGCGCGGTCCAAGGAAATGTAAACCTAATTTGGATTGCAGGTATAGCAGAAATCGCAGCTGGCTCTATTGCCATGGGATTGGGCGGTTTTTTAGCAGGTAAAACAGAACAAGACCATTATGCCAGTGAACTAAAAAATGAATATTGGGAATTAAAACATAAAAGAGAGGTAGAGATAGAAGAAGTTCGTAAAGTTTTTTTAGAATGGGGATTGAGTGCTAGCACAGCAGATGAAGCTACCCAAGAAATTATAAAAGATGAAAAGCGTTGGGTAGAATTTATGATGAAACATGAATTAGGCTTGGAAGAGCCCGACCCTAAAAGAGCTAGAAAAAGTGCTTTTAATATTGGTACTAGTTATATAGTAGGCGGCCTTGTTCCTTTAACCCCTTATTTTTTTGTAACAGATGCCATTGAGGGATTAAAAATTTCGGCAGTCATCACACTAGTTTGCTTGTATATTTTTGGATTTTTTAAAAGCAAAATTACGGGTGTGAATCCTTGGTGGGGTGGTGTAAAGGTAATGATGACCGGTGCTATAGCAGCCGCTGCTGCCTTTAGCATTGCTAAATTAATTCAAGGGTAACAGCAATAAATTTGAATTAGAATATATATTTAAAATATAGCTACTATAAAAAATTAAATTATTTTCCAGCATCTAAACTATTATAATAAGTAAGTAGCGCAATTATATCTTCCTCAGACTTTAATTTATTTTTTGTATTTTTTATCCAAGGTTCCACACTTGCATTAAAAGGAATAACCGATAAAATACTATTTCTATCTAATGCTTTCAATGGCATTGTTTTTCCATTGGTATAAATTCCATAATATGATTTTGTAAAAAAGCTAGTTGTATTTTTACCCGTTAAAGGATCAAAGGGGCTTACTTTTACTAAATTCTTTTGTAATAGAATTAATTGATAAACTCCATTATTAAACACGCGGTAAAACCCGGCAGGTTTATTATCAATATAATCGGGTAGTACTGCAAAAACCGCCAAAACTTTAGTAGCATCCTTGCTATTTAAAAAAACAATTTTATCAATCAAACTAGTTTCGGCTACTAACTCACCGTCTTTTTCATTTTCATAATGCAGTTCAGTGGTGTATAAATTTAATTTCGCCTTAGGTAGTTTATAAATAGCCCCAGATTTAAAATACAATAAAGCACTGTTCCAATGCTCGTCCCAAAAAGGAGTCCCCTCTACATCTTCGTAAGTTAAGCCTGTGGCTTTTTTATCACCAATAGCAGAACTATTAGTAACTCTGACCATACCGCTGCTTGGCCCCTGTCCTGGGTTACTTATATCAATAGTTAAAGTTTGCGCTTGAAGATTATTGTTTAGTATTATAGAGCATACTATTATACTAAAACTGCGTACTATATTTAAAGTTATTTTCATATGCAAAATTTATATTTCTAAATAAGTTAATTTTTATTTCGAATAGCCATTCCCTTTCTAGTACCATTGTGCTGGCCTTCATTAATAGTTAATGCACCATTCACCCAAATGTATTTAAACCCTTTTGCATACTGATGCGGTTCTGTATAATTCGCCATATCAGTTACTTCATTTTCATCAAAAATAACAATGTCTGCTATATAGTCTTCTTTAATCAAGCCTCTATTTTTTATATTAAATTTTTCTGCAGGTAAAGAAGTCATTCTTCTTATAGCATCTTCCAAGGTAATAACGCCCATCTCTCTTACATATTTTCCTAAGACTCTTGCATTGGTTCCATAGGCTCTAGGATGAGGTTTGCCAGCACCCATTACTGCAATGCCCGCATCACTTGCAATCATGTTAAAAGGATATTTCATAATAGCCACCACATCATTTTCACCCATACCATGGTAAACCATTTGTGCGCCTCCTTTTTCTGTCATTTGAATAATGGTTTCAGCTTCTGCTTTTTGATTATGTTTATTGCCTAATAATAAATTTATTTCTTCAATACTTTTTCCATTGAAACTGGTATCGGCTTTATAACTGGCCACGACTGCATAACTAAAATGTTTCAAACCTCTTTTTTTAATAATGCCTATACTATGTGTGGCCACTCTTTCTCTAATTTCCGGATTTTTTAATCGGGCCATGATAGAATCTTGTCCATCGGATAATACCCAGTCTGGTAGCAAAACACTTAACTGTGTACTACTTGCCGTGTAAGGGTATTGATCAATGGTAACATCTATGCCTTCTTTTCTTGCATTCATTACAAGAGGAATGGTTTCTTTACTTCTTCCCCAATTATTTTGACCGCTTACTTTAAAGTGCGAAATTTCTACAGGTATATGCGCATCGCGTCCAACTTGTATGGCTTCATTGATGGCATCTGCTACTCTGTCTTCTTCATATCTTATATGAGAAGAATATACCCCGCCATTTGCACTAATTACTTTTGCCAGAGAAACAATTTCTTCTGTAGGTGCGTAAGTACCTGGTATATAAATAAGTCCAGTAGACATACCCACGGCTCCATCTTGCATGGCCTGTGCTGCTAATTTTTCCATGGTTTGCATTTCAGTAGCAGTAGCGTTTCTATTGGCAGTACCCATGGCTTGCTTTCTAATAGTATTATGGCCAATAAGAGAAGCTACATTAATAGAAGTCCCTATTGAGTCAATGGCATTAAAATAAGTTTTTAAATTTTCTGCAGAACCTCCGCAGTTTCCAGTAATGACAGTGGTGACTCCATCATAAATAAAGTTAGTGGCTAAGGGGTTTCTTGTCTCACCTCCTTCAATATGTGCATGCACATCAATAAACCCGGGGGCTACCACTAAACCCTTGGCATCTATTTCTTTAGTAGCCTTCCAATTTTTTAAATTTCCAATGGCTACAATTTTATTATTTTGAATAGCCACATCTTTATACTGCCAGTTATTCCCTGAACCGTCGATAAGTTTACCGTTTCTAATAATGTAGTCGGCCTGCTGCGCTTTTAGCGTTAATAAGGAGCATAAACATAAAGAAAGTAAAATAGTCTTTTTCATAGCTTTTGGTTGTACTATAAATTTACTACATCCCCTTTATATTATAGATATTAAAATGGCCATAAGCTTAAAAATTAGTAATTTTAAAGAGCTGCCAATACACTATAAATACATAGCAAATACTATACTTATAATTTATTCTATTAAAACCTATATTTTAATTACTCAAATACTTGTCTTATGAAAAAATTAATTACATATCTGCTTTGTTTGATGCTTTTAACCCAAGGCTTAAAGGCTCAAAAAACAAAGAGCTTGAAAACAGCTAGCGATACCGCTGCTGCCTTTGATGCCTATGTGCAAAAATCAATTAAGGAATGGGAAATTCCAGGACTAGCCATTGTAGTGGTTAAAAATAATAAAGTCGTTTTTAAGAATTCATATGGAACCACTGAACTTGGAACAGGCAATAAAGTGAATAACCAAACTTTATTTGCTTGTGCTTCTACTACCAAGGCCATGACTGCAACGGCCATGGGTATTTTAGTAGACCAGGGCAAAGTGAACTGGGACGATCCTGTCATAAAATATCTTCCTAGTTTTAGATTATATGACCCCTATGTAAGTACTCAAATGCGCGTGCGTGATTTATTTTTACATAATTCAGGTGTGGGTAATACCGATTATTTATGGGCCATGAATATACTTTCAAGTGATGAAATTATGGAGCGCATGCAATTGGTTAAACCCTCTTATTCTTTTAGAGCAGGTTTTATTTATCAAAATATATTTTATGGTATTGCAGGAAAAGTAATTGAGAAGGTAAGCGGTATGCCATGGGAAAACTTTGTCACTAAAAATATTTTCCAACCCTTAGGCATGATGCAAACACGCGCTAAATTAGCCTTAGTAACGAATGCTAATATTTCTAAACCGCATGATAGAGTGGAGGGGAAAATACAAGTGATAGAAAGAGACTCTGCTGATAGAATTGCAGCGGCAGGCTCTGTGTATTCTAACATTGATGAGATTGCATTATGGATGCAGTGTATGTTAGATTCTAGTAAATATGAAGGAGGCCGATTAGTCTCTCCCAATACCTGGGTGACTTTATTAAAGCCTCAAACTTTTGTAACTGAATCGGAGTTTTATCCTACAAAACAATTAACTAAACCAAACTTCACCACTTATGCATTGGGTTGGTTTCAACAAGATTATAAAGGCAGAAAATTAAATTTTCATACAGGAAGCTTGTCGGGAGAAATTGCGATTCATGGACAAATGCCTGAAGAAAAAACAGGGGTTTATATTTTTGCGAACTTAGATCATGCAGAAGCAAGACATGCTTTAATGTTTAAAGCCTTTGACCAGTATGCCTTAGGAGGCAATACCGACTGGAGCGCCGACTTCCTAAGTTTGTATGGCAATATTAGAGCTAAAGCAGCAGCAGCTAATGCAGCCGAAGAGGCAACAAGAGTGCTGAACACCAAGCCCTCATTGCCTTTGCAAGCCTATGTGGGCACTTATACCGACCCTTTATTTGGAAGTATTATCATTACCCTCGAAAATGAAACATTAGTGGGTGAAAATATTAAATTAGGCAAAGGAGTCGTATCACATTGGAACTATGATACTTTTCAATTGGTCTGGCATAAAAAATGGCAAGGCAAAACAGGGCTTAATTTTAGATTAAACGAGCAAGGAAAAGTTTCAGCTGTAGAAATGAATGGGGTTTCATTAGCTAAAAACTAATCTACAGCTTTGCGCCAGGTCCTTTTACAAATCTTCCAGGTTTAGCATTGGTATGTTCGCCTTCTTTTAAAACTTGCACACCATTTACCCAAACATGAGACATGCCTGTTGCATATTGTCTTGGTTTTTCAAATGTAGCATGGTCCTTTATTTTACTAGGATCGAAAACTAATATGTCGGCATAGTTGCCCACTTTTAATTCTCCACGCTTTTGAATATGTAAACTAGTAGCTGCTACTTTAGAAAGTTTGTTAATCGCTTTTTCTACTGTCATTACTTTTTCTTCATTTACATAATGTCCAATCACGCGCGCAAAATTTCCATAGGCACGAGGATGTGTACTTTGTTTCATAAATACAGGATCGGTTGAAGCAGACTCAGCATCAGATCCAAAACTTACCCAAGGAAGTACAATTTGTTTTTTTATATTTTCTTCACTCATTAAAAAATAAGCTACTTCTACACGACTACTATCTTGAATAATTAAATCAATAGCGCAATCCTCTGGTGTGGTGTTTCTTATTTTAGCAACTTCTGCTAAAGTTTTACCAGAATATTTAATTAAAGAGTCTCTTCTAAATCCTAGTAATAAAACTTTGCTAGCGCCCCCTGTTCCATAGTATAAATTTTCCCAATCTTTTGCATCGGTTTTCATGGCTTTTATCATCTCTGCTCTTATTTTTGGATCTTGTAAACGCAACCATAATTTTCCAAAACCACCATCTTGTAATGAAGGAGGCATAGCTGCTGTCATACCCGTTGCCCCTGCAGGATAAGTATACATATTGGCTGCAACATCAATACCAGCAGCCCTTGCAGCTTCTACTAATTTTATCACTGAATCCATCTTCGGCCAATTGTTTACACCCCCGGCTTTTAAATGATAAATTTCTCCATGCACTTTTGCTTCTTTAGCAATAGTAATTAATTCATTGACTGCTTGAATAAAATTATTGCCTTCACTACGCATATGTGAAATATAACCACCTCCATAAGGTGCAGCGGCTTTAGATAATTCAATGAGTTCATCTGTCTTTGCAAAAAATGCAGGTGGATAAATTAAAGAGGTACCTACTCCTAGTGCGCCTTCTTCCATGGCTTGTTTTACCAAGCCCTTCATACTTTCTAATTCAGCAGGCGTTGGTGCGCGGTTGTCTTCCCCAATAATATTTTCTCTAATAGTAGTGGCACCTACATAAGAAGCAATATTGCAACTAATGCCCTTTTTTTCCATGTAGTGCATATACTCTCCTAAAGTATTCCAAGGAATAGCTAATTTATTAGGTCCTGTTTGATCCTCTTCCATAGATTTTTTCATCTTTGCATTTAAGGGGCCCATACTTCCCCCTTCTCCAAAAACTTCTAAGGTTACCCCTTGTCTAATATCCCCTTGAGAATTACCATCTATAATAAGAGAGGTAGGTGCCCAACTTAACATATTAATAAAGCCTGGTGTAATGGCCATCCCTTTTGCATCAATTACTTTGTCTGCAGACTCTTTAGATAAATCGCCAATAAAAGCAATGGTATCATTTTTAATAGCAAGGTCGGCTTTATAAGGAGCCCCTCCATTTCCATCATAGACTAAACCGTTTTTTATAATGGTGTCATATTTGCTATTCGTTGTACAAGCAAATAAAAAACTAATCAAACAGATGGATAGGAATTGTTTCATGGTTTTAATTTTAAGTGAAAAGGGTTTATATTTTGTACAAGTTCTTTGTAATTTAATGTTTTTTCGATAAAATTTTTTATATTCAAGTTCGCTTTTTTAAGACCAAACCTAAAAACTAACGATTATGTCAAAAAACATTCAAACCAACAGGCTATTTGTTGCCAGCTGTCTTGCTTTATTAGTCACTTCTCTTTCCTTTGGAATTAGAGCAGGCGTACTTAGCCAACAAGGCATTGATTTTCATTTAACGAATGCGCAATTGGGCACCATTGCAGCTACAGCCTTCTGGGGTTTTCCACTAGCGATGCTTGTAGGCGGAACCATTGTTGATATTATTGGTATGAAGCGCTTATTAGTGCTAGCCTTTATATTTCATCTAGCAGGTATTGTGCTAACTATTTATGCTACAGGCTATTGGAGTTTATTTTTCTCTACTTTATTAATTGGTATTGCCAATGGTACAGTAGAAGCTTCTTGTAATCCTTTAGTAACGGCTTTATACCCTAATAATAAAACTACTAAATTGAATCACTTTCATTTGTGGTTTCCTGGAGGTATTGTGATTGGTACTTTAATTGTATTCTTATTTAATAAAATAGGCTTAGGTACGAATTTACAAGTGGGCATGATGTTAATTCCAACTATTTTGTATGGTTACTTCTTTTCTAAATTAGAATTTCCAGAAACAGAACGTGTATCAAGCGGCGTTTCTGCATCAGATATGTATAAGAGTTTATTGAATCCTCTTTTTATTTTTATGATTATTTGTATGTTCGGAACAGCTATCACAGAACTCTTTACAGGACAATGGATAGATGTACTACTTAAAAATGTAAGTGACAATGCTATTTTATTATTAACCATTGAAACAGGCATCATGGTGATTGGTCGTGCCTTTGCAGGTCCAGTGGTACATAAATTTTCACCTTCAGGTGTATTATTAATTTCGGCTATTTTAGCAGCAGCAGGTTTATACTTATTAGGCCACACTACTGGCAATATGTTATTTGCAGGCGCTATTATTTTCGGCATTGGTGTATGTTATTTCTGGCCAACCATGTTAGGCTTTGTTGCTGAAAATTTACCTAAAACCGGCGCTGTAGGGCTGAATCTTATGGGCGGTGCGGGTATGTTTGCCGTATCTGTTTATATGATATTTATGAGTGACTTTTATGACAAGTTGGTGAATGCTAAAATTCCTGTAGGTACTGCAGCAGCAGATTTAGCAGCCGTTACCAATGAAGCTAAAAAATTAGCGGGACCAGAAGTGATCAACGCCACTTTATTGATTCCTCTTGTTTTAATTGTTGCCTTTATTGGATTAAATGTATACATGAAAAATAAAAAAGCAGCGACGGCTTAAATATGCGCCGATCTATTTTATATTTTTCTTTTTTAATATGCCTATTATTTTTTATAGCAGCTTGTACTACTACACCTGGCTATCTAAAAAATAAAGAAAAAATAGGACAGCTAATAGATTCTACCAAAACGACCTATGTACTCTATGCGTATGATGAGCAGTACTCTATTGAATCTCATTATTATGATAAAGAAGGGGGCTTACTTAAAGTAGTAAAATACGACGGACTGGCCCGTTCTGTAATTTACAATGTAGGGTCTACAAAGGCAAGGGAATTAAAACGCTTAGAATTTTAGTATAATTTATATACTTAGCATTTATAGTGGTTATTTATTGATTAATAGAAATAACTATTTGAATAAATAATATTTTTATAAAGAGGCTAATACGGTATCTAAATTAGCAAGTAGGTCTTTTGCATTTTCCATAGAAAAAATAATAGGAGGCTTTATTTTAAACACATTATTATAAGGACCATCTACCCCCATTAAAAATCCTTTGTCCTTCATTTTTTCTACTATTAGCTTGATAGTTTCTGTCGCAGGCTCTTTGGTAATTCTATCTTTTACTAATTCAACGCCAATAAATAATCCAGCACCTCTTACATCTCCAATAATGGAATGTGTATGCATAAGCTCGCGCATGCCTTCTAATAAATAATTACCTACTTGCAGTGCATTTTCTTGTAAACCTTCTCTCTCAATAACTTCTAATACAGCCAAACCGGTTGCCATTGAAACGGGGTTGCCTCCATAGGTATTAAAATACTCAATACCATTATTAAAGCTATTGGCTATTTCATCGGTTACGATGACTGCAGCTAGCGGATGCCCATTGCCAATGGGTTTGCCCATCACTACCATATCGGGTACCACGTCTTGTAATTCAAAGCCCCAGAAATGCGAACCCACTCTTCCAAAGCCCACTTGTACTTCATCTGCAATACAAATGCCACCTGCAGCTTTAACATGCTTATATACTTCTTTTAAATAATTGGGAGGTAGGGGCATTTGACCACCCACGCCTAAAAGTGTTTCACAAATAAATGCAGCAGGCTTTTTATTTTCTTTCGCAATGGCATCAATAATATTACTTACATCCTTTGCATATTTAATACCTGCACTTGCATCGTCATAGGTATAAGCACCTCTGTATAAATCGGGGTTCATGGCTTTATGTATCCAAGGCATTTGACCCATACCACCTTCTCTATCAAATTTATAAGGGCTCATTTCAATAGTGGCCGTTGAAGTGCCATGATAAGCATGGTCTAAAACAATGATGTCTTTTTGTTTTGTGAAATGCCTACTAATTCTAATAGCTAAATCATTAGCCTCACTACCACTATTGGTAAAATAACAAACATTTAAACCAGCAGGTAAACTAGCGGTTAATTTTTGCGCATATTCAATCAGGTGATTATTTAAATAACGGGTATTGGTATTTAAACTTGCAATTTGTTTTTGCATCACTCTTACTAAGCTTGGATGACAATGTCCGATATGACTTACATTATTGACACAATCAATATAGGTATTGCCTTTATCGTCATATAAATATTGCAAGGCCGCCTTATCAATTTTTAAATGCTTTTCATAACTAATACTTAGGTTTCTTCCAATATGCGCATTTCTTTTTGTTTCTATGTTTGTATAACTTTCATTTGCATCAATGATGGATGAATAATGACAAGCCAGTCTAAAAGCATTTTCTGCTTTAATGGGGTTAAGTGTAATTAAATAGCAGAGCAAATCCCAAGCAGGCTGCTCTGTTATAAAATGATGTTCATTGTTGGTATCCAAAGAACCATTATAGGCAGACTGTGTTACACTTATGCATAATCTTGCAGCAATTAAATAATATAAAATACTTAACTCTTTTTCTTCCAAGGCATAAGCACTATGATAGCCCTTCACTACTAAAACAGCTGCAGCTAGTGGATCTGACTGGTGCAGCATTGCATAAGTACAGGCTACGGCTACATTATTAATAAGGGCAGTGTATACCATGTCGCCAAAATCAATCAATCCTGCAATCGTATCACCTTCTACAAGTACATTGTAATCATTGGCATCATTATGTGTATAGGCCTGTCTATAAGAAGAAAGGTTGGGTAGAACCTCAGTTTCAAATTGCAGCATAAAATAATCTGCAATTCTTTTTTTAGCAGCATCGGGGATATAGTTCATTTTATAATTCGCATCGCGTGCAGTACTTATATCCCAAGTATAATGCCTATGCATGCCCGGATGCTTAAAGCCTTCTAAGCTTTTATCCATATTGCCTAAGAAAATGCCTAAATTTTCAAATAGGGCTTTGTTTTTTGCTGGTGCTTCCACCCAAAAGCTACCTTCTAAAAAACTTAATATTCTAATATAGTAAGTTGCTTCGTCAACAATTATTTCTGTTAAGGTTTCTCCTTTTTTATTTAAGGTATACACTTGAAATTGTGCAGCTAAATCCGATTTTGCTAAATGTTGTAGAATTTTTACTTGTGCCTCTAAGAAAAAATAGTCGTGAGCACTATTAGAAACTTTTAAAATATTTTTCTTACCCGATTTTTCAACTAATAAAAAATTAAGTTCATCATAGCCATTCAGCACAGATGCTTTTACTTCTATGCCATAATAATTTGCTACCCAATTTTCAATGGTACCAATGGTAAAATTCATGCCAACAAGTTAGTTAATTATTCAGAAAGCTTTCCATAGAGGCTGCTACCAATTTTGGCGCTTCTTCCATGGGCGTATGGCCTATATTTTTATAAACAGTGAGTAGACTTCCTTTTATATCTTTTTGAAATAGGTAGGCATTATCAACTGCAATGAGATGATCATATTCTCCCCATAATATTAAAGTAGGCTGGCTAATGGTTTTAATGGGTTCGGAAGAAGTGGCTATTCTATTTTTAAACAAAGACAAAGTTGCTGCGCGATTACCTTCTCTTAATAACATTTCATGATACCTGGTTACAATGGCATCGCTAATAAGGCTATTATCGTAAAATACTGTTTCTAAACTTTTTCTTATTAAAAATTTGGGCGTAATAAATAAGAGTAAATTATTAATAACAGGGGTACTGGCTAATTTAAAACCTAAACTTCCTTTTTCATTTTTCATAGGATAACCACCTGCATCCAATAAAATTAGCTTCGCTATTTTATTAGGATGCGCCACTGTATACTGCCATGCAATAGCACCTCCTAAGGAATTGCCCGCTAAAGCACATTTATTAATATGCATTGCATTTAAAAAGGAGTCTAGAAAACGAACATAATAATCACCTGCATAATAATTCTCCGGATTAGGACCTGTGATACCAAAGGCAGGTAGGTCAAATCTTATAATTCTTCTATTATTAGAACTAGCAAGCATAATGGAGACCAAGCTATCCCAGGTATGTAAAGAAGAGGACGTACCATGAATAAGTACCAAGGGTGTTGAATCGGATGGGTTGCCTTCATCTCTATAATGCACCTGCATCCCCATGAGTGGCATATACTTAGAAGCTGCATTACCATATTTAGCTTTAATTTTTTCAACTGGAATGTCTCTTTGTCCATACACTGTAAATACAAGCACTAAGAATACCAATATGCTTATCAAACTATAGCCAAGGTTGCGTTTTATCTTATTCATATATTATTTTCTTATTGCGATTTTTCTAATTGTCAATTTATACCCTTTTTTTATATTAATGAATTCTTGTTCAATGACTTAAAATGAATATTACTATATAGTTTACTAAATATAAATGTTAAAGAAAACATAAAATTGCATTTTGAGCAAAAAAAATATTTATGACTTATAACTTGAGTCTCAGTGCTTTAGACGCGAGTTAAAAAAACTACCATTTTGCTTCTTTTTTAGATTGCTGTGTTATATAAGTATTTTTTGTAATTTTTATTAACCGAATTGCTTATTAATAACCAAACCAAAACCAAAAATGAAAAAAATCTATCAACAAATTCTTGATTTTCCCCAGATGGTGAATCAAAAAGTTTTGAATGCGCAGTTAAACGCTGCAGTAGATAATTTCGATTCTCAAAATGGAGTAAGATCCTACACTAAGTCAATCTATCAGATTCTGTCTATTGTAGTATTTATCTCCATGGAAGTGGCTATCATTCATGGTGCTATGGGGTACTTCACCGATACCGCTAGCACGGGTCTAGGAAAAGCAGGTAGTGTTTTAACTACTTTATTGCTTATTTATTCAGCCTTCCCTATTGCGCATATCATTAAAGCTAGAGGGGAAAGCCTGGGTGGTTCACATAACGGTATGGTAACTTTTCTTTTTAAAGACTTTGTTACAACCAATATCAAAATACTTGGAGAAGTAGCTGCAGTAGGTGCTTTTATAGGCGCTTGTTGCTTAACCTTATCTTTTGTATTTGATACCAATTTATTCAATGCAACTACGGGCACTGCTTTCAGTACCATTAGTGGTTTAAGTAGTTTACCTATGCAGGGCTTAACTAATTTATTCGCTGCATTAAGATTAGATTATTTAACATCTGTATTAAGTTCTTTTGGCTCTTTCACTATGCCAAGTGGTCAAAGCTTTACAGGTGATATGCTTTGGAATATTAATGATTTATTCTTAGTAGCTGGTGCCTTTGTGAATGTGGCACTTGGATTAACTGTTTTGTATGTGAATCTTGCTATTTATCATTTCTTATACACTATGGTTTCTAATTTCATTAAGTGGATTCAAAGCCCCTCTATTCCTATTGCAATGAAAACTAAATAGGAAAAAACTTTTGTCATTTACAATCGTTTCGAATAAAAAAGCCCTCTCCACTATTTGGAGGGGGCTTTTATTTTAATCATTAGGGCCTGTATTAATTATTAGGCTCTACAAAATAATCTACCACAAATACTTTATCCATATGGGGCTTTAATACAGTTTGAAATGCAATATGCGCTGGATGTTTTTGATAGTCAGCTAAATCTTTTTCGGAATTAAAAGTAAGCGTAAAGCAATGTGTAAAGCCTTGGTCTAATTGTTCTGGGCTCATATTAATACCCCACTGCATATTTTTAACCTGTGGTACTTTACCATATAGCTTTGCAAAACTATGTGCTACATTGTCTACTTCTTTTGCAGAAGAGCTTGCTTTAAAAGTAAATAGTACAATATGCTTTAACTCTCCTGTTCTATTTTGTGCATGCGTAGTTAAAAAACTAGTTGCTAAAAGAGCGAATAAAATAAATTTTTTCATTTTTGATTGGGTTAATTGAGTTTAAAATTATAAATAAGTTTGAGGATCGTCACAAATTCTGAAATTTTCATTAAAGCCATTCATTATTTTGACATCCTCGCTAGAGAGTGTAAAGCTAGTGGCTTCAAAGTTTTCTACTAACCTTTCTTTTTTAGATGATTTAGGTATAGTTGAAAGGCCATGCTGTAGATGCCAGTTCAATACTATTTGTGCAGGTGTTTTACCATATTTTTTACAAAGAAGTACCAATCGCTCGTCTGAAAATTTGAGCCCTCTTGTAATGGGTGAATAAGACTGTACTTGAATGCCTGCTGCTTTACAGTAGTTTAGTAAATCTTCTTGATATAACCAAGGTGAGAATTCTATTTGATTTACTGCAGGTATAATATTCGCAGTTGATTTTAATTCTTCTAATAAATTAATATTATAATTAGCCACCCCAATGGCCTTCACTCTTTTTTCTGCGTATAATTTTTCTAATGCCTTCCAAGAACTAGCACGGCCTTCTTTAATAGGCCAATGTATTAAATATAAATCCACATAGTCTTGACCAAGTTTTTTTAAACTATCCTCAAAAGCTTTTAAAGCGGCTTCATAACCATGGTCGGTATTATTAAGCTTCGTGGTTAAGAAAATTTCCTTTCTGTCTAGTCCTGAATTTTTTATAGCATTCCCAATTTCTATTTCATTTTCATACATACTAGCAGTGTCTATTAAGCGGTAGCCTATTGCTAAAGCATCTTCTACCGCCCTCTCTGCTTCAGCTTTGTACATATCATAAACGCCTAAGCCCAACAGTGGCATGGTGATACCATTATTGAGCTTAGTACTATTATTCATTTGATTAGACAGCGCTTTGTTTACCATTTCTCTAGGCCTAATAATTTTTTACCTAAATCATTTAAGACCGCAGTTTCATATTTTGTTTGCTCCCAATTTCTTGGATCGCCAGGAAAGGCATAACCTTCTGGTGCAATACGATGTTTCCAAGAATTCACTCTCCACTCTGTTAAGGCCTCATTATTTTCTTCTGCAGGCATCATAGATAAATATTGAGCAATACGCACTTTGTCTGTACTATTATTCGCTCTAATACCATGTGGTTCTAAACTATTAAAAATTAATAAGTCACCTGCTTCTAACTTTACTTTAGTAGGCGTGAATGCAGAAGTATCTGGTTTAAATCTATCTCTGTCTTCTGGTTGTGTTAATTTCCAAGTATCATAAGTTCTATATAATTCTGGAATACATTGAAAGCCTCCCATGTTTTCATCGTTTTGATCGGCTAAGGCTAATACACCTTGCACATTCACAGGCTTGGTTTCTGGATCATAATCCCAATGAATAAATGCTTTGTATTCATGTCCTGGTCTGATAGGAAAATTTAAATTCGCTCTATCAATAGATACCCATAATTTTTCTGTTCCCCATATATCAACAAAGGCGTCGTACACTTTTTGCATTTGACGATTATTCCATAAATGTTGGTTATTATAACATTCTACCATACCTGTACCGGCAAGTTCTTTCATTTTCATTTCAGCTCTTGGTGCAGTGTACCATGTTTCTTTATTAGTAGGGTCCTTCTCTTCAAACTCCCATAAAAAATTTGCAGTGGCCAATGCTTGTTCACGAGGTACTGCATTTTTAACTACAATATATCCATTGTGTTTCCAGAAGGTCCAATCTTCTTCACTTAATACACGAAGTGGTTTACCATTGGTGCGGTTGTTTAAACTAGTGGCACTGCTTTTTGCAGTAGATGGGTTTCCAGGAATGTCCTTGTGTGCATTGTTAGGCACCATGGTAGGTACCATATTGGGCACCATTGATTTGTTTTCCATAGCAATTGTATTTGATACTAAATTTAAATAATTTAGCTTGAATTAGGAGAAAAATTATAGTTTAAATTCATACTCAAACAATGAATTATTTCGTAAATTTCTATATAAAAAATTCAGACCATACACATTTTAAAAAAGCCAAGATGAAAACATTGATTATTAGTTGGGGAACAAGATGCCTATTCCTGGTATTAATGCTCTTATCGTTGAATCCCTTAGTATCAAAGGCCCAGCAAGCAGATTGGCTTATAAAACCAACTGCACAAAAAGCTGTTATATCTATTCAAAACAATCAATTAATATTAGACAATGGCCTGGTTAGACGCGTATTCTTATTAAACCCCAATGCAAGCTGTATTAGTTATACCAACTTAAGTAATGGTCAAGAATTATTGAGAAGTATTGAACCTGAAGCAAGACTGGTATTCAACGGCACCTCTTATAATGTGGGTGGACTCAGTGGACAAAAAGAAAAAGCTTATTTAAAAATGGATGTAGAGAATAATTTACAAAAAAAAGATTCTGATTTTGTTTTTACGAACTATACTATTTCAGATATCAAACCCTTTATTAATTGGAAGCCTAACACTTGGTTAACCAATCCAAATCAACCTTCAGGCAAAACAGTGACACTTGAATTTATTTCCAATTTACCTGCCTTAAAAAATATAATGGTTCAGGTACATTATGAATTATATGATGGCCTTCCTTCAATAACAAAATGGATAGCTGTAGAAAATAAATCAAATGCATCTATTAAAATAAATAGAGTGGTAAATGAAATACTAGGTTTAGTAGAAGAAGAATCTGCTGTGGTAGGTAAGCCCGAGGAAATGAAAAAACAACATGGTATTTATTTTGAAACGAATTATGCATTTAATAATGCCATGCGCTACGATATTAGCGATCAAACCACCCATTGGAAAACCGATTTGAGTTATACTTCCCAGGTGAATTATAATTTTGAAACCCCTTGCTTATTAGAGATATACCCTGAAAAGGCTCCTGGTATTGACTTAGCGCCTAATGAAGTTTTTAAGTCGGTACGTACCAATGAATTATTAATGGATAGTTATGACCGCCAAAGAAGAGGATTGATGTTAAAACAAATGTATCGTACGATTGCACCTTGGACAACGCAGAATCCTATATTTATGCACTTGGTAAGTAAAAACGATCAAGAAGTAAAAAATGCCATTGACCAGTGCGTGGCCACAGGCTACGAAGCAGTTATTTTAAGTTTTGGAAGTCATTTAGAAATGGAAGATACCACGAGCGCAAATTTAAATAGATGGAAAGCCTTGGCTAAGTATGCACATGACCAAAAAATTTTATTAGGAGGCTATTCTTTGTTTAGTAGCAGACGCATTAGTGATGAAGAAGATGTGGTAGATATAAAGACAGGAAAACCAGGAGGTGCTTTTTTTGGTAATGCGCCTTGCTTTGGAAGTAAATGGGGACTTGCCTATAGAGATAAAATAAAAAACTTTTTCTCCTATACTGGTTTTGATATTTGGGAAAATGACGGGCCTTATCCTGGTGATGTTTG
>Ga0209596_1001206_pt1 | contig 22611 bp, 21 predicted proteins | sample M_130807_MF_Meta_FD_187314 | JGI IMG/M metagenome (GOLD analysis project Ga0209596, IMG submission 187314) | Freshwater microbial communities from Lake Montjoie, Canada to study carbon cycling - M_130807_MF_MetaG (SPAdes) (version 2) | ecosystem: Environmental > Aquatic > Freshwater > Lake...
CTCCACAGTGTCCGGGCAGATCACAGCCCCGATAGGCCAACTCCCAACTCTTGTCGGTCCCGCGCACGAGCCCCCACCGCCCTCGGCGCACAATGCGCACCGGCGTCCCGACCACGGTACTGAGCGGGAGTGCGCTCGCTACTACCACCCGTGTCACCGGACGTCGGAATACGCTGTCGCTTCGCGTCTGAAAACCCGTGGCCGGCGGACACCCCGCAGGATCCACCCGTGACAGTGCGGAATCCACCAGATAGCGTCGCCACCCCAGCGATGTGGTGTCGTACACATACAGCAGATCGCCGGCCGCCGGCGTGTACCGCCACCGACTCAGGGGGCGCCCGGTGGAACTCTGCGCCGGAGGGAGCGTGAGCACGCGCGTGCCCCAACTACACACCACCGAGCTCCCCACATGCGCAAGCAGGTCGATCGCCGTATCGCCGCGCGGGACAAGGCTATCGCCAAGCGACCCCCGAATCTCGGATCGCAGCACCGACTCGACCTCCTGCTCGAGTCGCGCCGCATCACTCGCGAAGCTCCCGGTGCGCCACCGGCGCTCCGCCGCCAGCATGGCTGCCACCGCGAGCGCCGCAACCAGGCCACTGATACCGAGCGCCACGATCATTTCCGCAAGCACGGCCCCCGGACGACGCCTCTTCACGGCGCGCAGCGCGTGGTCGCGGTGACCACCACAGCCCGCTGCGCGCGTATTGGCCGAATGCTGTCGGAGAGCAGCCATGCGCCGGCGACTGCGCGCGCAGACCAGTGCACGTCGCCCCACGCCCCACGCCGCCACCCACTGGAGTCGGCGCCGCATGCTCGCGAGGCAAAGAGCTCGATCTGCTCCCGTACCGCGCGCGCGCCTTCGCGTTCCGCGTCGGCGATCAGTCGTAAGCGCTGTTCGGCAAGCAGCACCGTCGCGAGGCTGCCGCCGGCCACAGAGACCAAGAGGAGCGCGACGACAACTTCGGTGAGCGTGAATCCTGCGGTGCGGGTCGTGTGCATAGGGCGCACGATACCGGAGCGTCCACCGCCCCTTGGCATCACAACATTGCCAAACGACGCAAAATCACCCGGGCACAAAAAAAGCGGGCCGGACGAGGATCGTCCGGCCCGCTTTTCACGACAGGGTGTTAACGGTCAGTGCAGACCGGCTCGCCCGAGTTCGTCGCGGTGCCGATAGTGATTGTGCACGTCTTGTTCGGCGCGTTGGTGTGCGTTGCGGTGGCCGTCCAAGTGTTGACACCTACAGCACTCATCTCAACCGTGACGCCAGTCGACGCCTTGTAGCTGGTGCCGAGGTCGGCGACCGATGCCGAATAGTTGCTGGTGTGATCCGCGAAGTAGGCTTCCTGGGCGGTCACCATGTTACGCAGGTCCGACTGCATCGAGGCAACGTACGCCTTTTCCTTGGTGGTCGAGAACTTCGGAATGGCGATTGCGGCCAAAATTCCGATGATCACAACGACGATGAGCAGCTCGATCAGGGTAAAGCCCTTACGCTTGGACAGCATTGCACAACTCCTGTTTGAACGGGGTGAGATGCCAACGTGGACAAGACGATTGTCCCTGAAAGAAGTTTCACTGGGGTCGCCCTACGTTCCAACAAATGTATAGCACTTGAGCTGCCTGCGGAATACCCTAAGCCTAACTACATACATTGCAACACCTTAGTAACACCGTTTGCCAGCCACTGGTGCCCGGTCCGCCCCGCGAGTGCCGATTACGGCCTTGCGAAGTGATGTGTTTCTTTCCACCTGTGGGTGGCGTCCCCCGAGTCGTTGGCAACCAGCGCGCTGTCGGCCACTGCCTTCATAAATATATAGGCTGGGCGATTGCTCCCATAGGAAATCCCCACGCGGGCCTCCGTCCGCGCGGTATGCCACTGACCCAACTCCAGATGACACGCGACAAGCTCCACCCGTGCGACCAGTAAGTTGGGATCAATGGCGAGCGCGGCTCGAAACTGAGGAATCGCTACCTGACATAAATGCGCTTCACGGTACTGGTGCGCCAAGCCAGCTCGGACGACAGCATACTCGGGGAGCAACGCAATTGCGGTCCGCCATTCACGCTCCCCTTCGACGAAGCGACGCTGATCGAATAACAGGGAACCGAGTGCGTAGTGACTCCGGTAGTTCAGCGGTGCATCGCGCGCGAGTGTCTCGAAGACCTGATTATTGTCGCGCCATGTCCGCTGGCGCTCTGCGCTGTGCGCGGTGCCCGCGACGACCAGTGCGGCCACCACGCCGCCCGCGGCGAGCTGCGCCGCGCGTGGGGCATGGTGGAGTCGACGCACCATCCATCCGCCCGCGACCCCAACCGCGAGCATCGCACCCACACTTGGCAACAGCAGCGTGCGTTCCGCGAGCAGCACCCCCGTGGGGATCAGGATATTGACCACGGGTACCAAGCAGATCATGCTCCACACGATGCCGAAGGTCACCAGCGGTGCGCGACGCAGGCAGATGCGTGTCAACAGCGCGGTGCAACCCACAAACAGGATCCCTGGCACGAGCTCGACATGCCAGCTCGTGTGGACATGGACGAACGCCGGCGAGTAGTCAGCGTAGAGGCGCGCCGGCCACAGCAGGAGGCGTCCGAACTCTGGAACGAGTCCGAGCATCACGACTGCGCGCTGCGCCATGCTCAGGTTCTGCAGCGAGGGATGCGGGCTATCACCGACGAGATCGACCAAGACCGCCGTGCGCATCGCCAAGAAGAGCGTCGCCAGGAGGGCGAGCTTCAGGAGAAACGCCGCAGATTCGTCGAGCCGCTCGCGCCATGGGCGCGGATCCCGCACCACGAGAAGTTCGACGGCAATCAGCAGCGCTGGGAGCACAATGACATGCTCTTTGAAGAACAGGCCGACCGCGTACAGCGCAGCGATTCCCGTGGCATCGCCGCCGCGCAGGGAGAGTCCGTCACGTCTGGCGCGCACGTAGAGTGCCGTCGCCCCGAGCACGGCGCATGCCGCCCAGAGTTCTGCTTGCCCCACGACGTTCCCGACGGCTTCGACATGCACGGGGTGCGCCGCAAACAGCAGACCGGCGATCGTGGCAGCAACGCGCGGCAGGAGCTGGAGGGCGAGCCAGTACATGAGCACGCACACGATCACGTACAGCGCGATGTTGACCATATGGAACACCAACGGCTGGCCGCCACCGACCACCCATTGGAGCGCATACACGAAAATGGCCATCGGACGGTACAGCGAGGACCCGCGCACGCTGGGCCAGTATGATTCGGTGAAGAAATGCCACGGCGCACGCAGTGCATGCACGCGCGCGTTCTGGACGATGATCCACTGATCGTCGTAGGCAAAGCCGTTGTGGATCCCCGTGATGGACGCCGCGAGCGCCACGCACGCAATCACGACCGCCCACGGGCGCCAGTCGATTGGGTCATCCGCGCCCACGGGGCCCACCGTGCCAATGGCACGGGGCAAAACGCCCCCGTCGCGGAGACTCACGGGAACAGATTAAACCGAATAATGTGACCGATGGCGGCGACCCCGTCGCGCCAGCCGATCTTCTTCCCTTCCGCGTAGGTGCGGCCGGAGTACGAAATTGGCACCTCAAAAATACGCGCGTGCCGCATAGCCAACTGCGCCGTGACTTCGGGCTCAAACCCGAACCGTTCGGACGTGAGCGTCAGCGACCGCGCAAGATCGCCCGTGATCGCTTTGTAGCACGTCTCCATGTCGGTGAGGTTCAGATTCGTGAGCATGTTGCTGAACATGGTCAGCATGGAGTTGCCCACCGAGTGCCAAAAGTAGAGCACCCGGTGCGGACCGCCAAGGAACCGCGAGCCGAACACCGCATCGGCACGCCCGGCAATGATTGGGTCCAGCATCACGGGCCAGTCGGCTGGATCATATTCGAGGTCGGCGTCCTGCACGATCACCACATTACCGGTGCTCGCGGCGAGCGCGGTGCGGATCGCCGACCCCTTGCCGCGATTGCGGTCGTGCAGAATCAGTACGTCGATCCGCCCTTCGTCCTTGAGGCGGAGCAAGATCTCGCGCGTGCCGTCGGTCGAGTAGTCGTCGACGCAGATCACCTGCTGACGCACCGGCACGGACCGCACTTGGTCGAGGATTTGCTCGATCGTGTTGCGCTCATTAAACACCGGAATGAGCACGGAGAGCACGAGGCTTTCCATGGGCATTGGGGTGAGGCCGCGCATGTGGCGAGCGGGCTGGGCGATTGACGACGGTACCATAAGTGCAGAGGAAGATAGCCAAAATCGGCGTGGGGAGCAGGCTCCGGGGGAAACCGGGCTCAGGCGGGGACGGCGCGGTGGAGTCACGCCGTCTCAAAGGACACACCCGCGCGTCCTGCGCTATCGTTCACGGGTGGGAACGTTCGCACGAGCCAGGGGGAAGCCAGGGGGAATCCAGATGAGTCTGCCCGCACCGGAAGTTCAGGGACTACGCGTGAGTGCCGCCGTGACGATTCCGGTCAGCGAAATCGAATTCCGTGCCACCCGGAGTAGCGGTCCAGGCGGGCAGCATGTGAACACCTCCAGCACCCGCGTCGAGCTCACGTGGAATGTCGTGCGCTCCGCAGCCCTGACCACCGATCAGCGCGCACGACTCCTCGCCAAGCTGTCGTCAAAGATCGACGGCGACGGCACGCTCCGCGTCGTGGTCAGCGACACGCGGAGCCAAAAGCAAAACCGCGCGATTGCCGAAGAACGACTCGCGGCCACGGTGCATCACGGACTCCTTGTGCGGAAACCGCGCAAGAAAACCAAACCGGGTCGGGCCGCGGTGGAACGTCGCATCAGCAGCAAAAAGAAGCAGGGCGCAAAGAAGAAGACTCGGCGCTTTTCCGGCGACGAGTGAGTCGGGTCTGACGAACGGGCGCGGCTGCCATTGGTAGCCGCGCCCGTTCGTCAGACCCCAACTACCAGCGAATCGTCCAACTCGTTTCGCTCCAGCCATCACCGAACGGATCTCCGGGTGGCGCCTTGAGCGCCTCGGTAAGCACGGGCACCTCGCCCTTGTCCTGCCAGCGTCGGATGTCGCCCGCGATCGAACGCCAGTGCGCCTTGACGTCGTCGCTCGTTGCGGCGGCGGCCTTCGCGGTTGCCGTGGCCTTGAGCTTCTCGGTCCACAAATCCGCGATCGCTCGAACCTCGGGCGACGCGTCCTTGTCGGCGGCCAGAAGAATCAAGCGATCGCTCACGGCGCGTTGCGTCACCCGCTGAATAGCGGCCAGCTTGCCGGAGGGCGGCACGACCGCGCTCCAGGTCCCCTTCACCAGGTCGCCGATGGCGTCACTCAGCGAGTAGCCGCCGAGTCGTGCGGAATACTGCACCATGCGAGCGGCGCGCTCGCGCTGCAGGATTCCATCCACGATCATCTGCGCCAGGGTGCGCGCAGCACCGAGTTCGTCGAACACGGGGGTGGTGCGTGAGCCGAGGAGTTCGACGTCGCGATCGAGTCGCGGCGAGAAGAGGGTGAGCACGGTATCGGGGATCGCGAGTTCCTTCGGGTCGAGCGCGCCGAGCAGCAGGCGCATCGCCTCACGCTGACGCGCCGCGCTGACGACCGTGGTGGCCTGCTGTCCGTCGCCCTTGAGCGGATTGGAATATTCGAGGCCGCCGAGTGTTTTGGTGACGCCGTTGACCGCGAAGCGGTGGAAGAAATAGAGGAGCGGGAAGCGGTCTTGGAGAATCGCGAGTGGCTCACCGTCGCGGATGTTGCGCAGGCCGAAGCGCGCGAGCGCAATGCGACGTGCGTCCATCTGCCGCTGGAGAAAGAGGTTCGGCGTTTCGGCGTCGTCCCAGAGCGTGGTGCGTGGGTCGGCGGAGTTCTCCGGACGAGCGTCGCCATCGCTCAAGTAGAGGTAGCCCTTTTTGAGTCCGTCGGCGACGATCGTCGTGAGCGAATCTTTTTCCCCAGCGGCGGGGAAGATGCCGTAGCCCCAGTGAATCGCCCACACATCATACGCGCCGGGGCCCGTGGTGTAGGCCTGTGAGAGATCAATCTCTCCGCCCTTCACCTGCACGCGCGGGGCGGGATAATCCATCACCGAGCCGCGATCATACGTGCTGGCGAGGTAGTTGTGTTGCAGGCCAAGGGTGTGGCCGACTTCGTGCGCACTGACTTGGCGAATGCGCGAAAGCACAAAGGCCGTGTCGGCTGCCGCTGCATCGGCGCCGAGAAGCGCGGCGTAGATGTTGTAGTCGGTGCGATTGCGATGGGAGTCCATGCGGGCCATCCCCTTGAGCATTTCGCCGGTGCGCGGATCGGTGAGGGCGCCGCCCACGCTCCAGCCGCGCTCATTGCGGTTCTCCCACTGGACCACATTGTAGCGCGAGTCCATCGGGTCCACCCCTTCGGGGAGCAACTCCACACGGAATGCGCCCTTGAGCCCGGCCCGATCAAAGGCCTCGCTCCAAAAGCGCACGCCTTGGAGTGTCGCCGTGCGCAACGGCTCCGGGATTCCGCGGTCCACGTAGTACACGATTGGGTTCTTGATCGGGCTGTTGGGATCGTTGGGATTCACGCGCTCCAAGCGATGCCGCGAGGCCCAGCGCTGTTCAAGCTGCGCCTGAATGGGCTGGTTGTAGTCTTTGAAGCTGATACCCATGAAGCCGACGCGCGGGTCCGCCACGCGAGGCTTGAAATCGGTATCTGGCAGCTTGAGCAGGGTGATGTGCTGACGGAAATCGAGCGCGCGTGCATCGGGAATCAGGCGTCCCAAGGCGCCGGACGGATTTCCTTGCGCGGCAAAAGTGAGCGCCACGTCGATCTCGGTGTTCTCGGGGAATCCCTTCGTGTATGGCTTAAAAATCCGCGAGCGATCACGCGCAACGGCGTATTGCCCCTGCTGCGAGCGCGCGAGGGTCGTGCCAATCTCGTTCCAGTCGCGCATGACCAGATCTGTCGCGTCGACGAGCAGCTTCCCCCCCTCTTCCGCGAGGATCGGGAGCGCGGCGCTGGTGCTATTCGCGAACGATTCAGCCACGGACCGTTGATTGTCCACCGACCCGCTCGAGCGGTAGCTCGTATTCTCGAAGGTGAGCAGCACGCGATCGCCCGCCTTTTGAAAACGCGCGACACGCACACCGCCGCCCGACCCGCGATCGAGCCCAATCGGGTTGGAGCCGAGTCCGGTTGCGAGCGTCGTCATAAAGAGCGCGCGGGTGCCGTCGGCGGGCAGTTCCAGGAGAATCCCCCCGGTACGCTCACTGAGCCAGACGGGAATAAAGCCGTCGCGGCGCTCCATGCCGGCGGTACGCGCGGCGATGGTGTTCGCGGGTGCCTGAGGAGTCGCGGCGGCAGACGCCTGCTGCGCCGCAAGTGGGGAGACACCAAGCGGGAAGACACCAAGCACCGACGCAAGAACCGTCGACGTGAGCAGCGCAGCGCGTGAAGGCATACGGACGTTTGACATGATCGTTTATGGCTTCTTGACGAGCGCCTGCACCGCCGCCGGCAACGCAAACGCCGAGGGCTCCACTTTGTCGAACTCGACGCTGGTGACTTCGAGCACTACGTCGGCCATGCCGAGCTTGCGCACGATCTTCGTGGGGATCTTGAGGCCGCCGAAATCCTTGTACTCCCCAATCACCGCGGTCTGATCGATGGTCTGCCCCTGCATGCTCACGCGCGAAGTCTGGCCAATGCGCAGTCCTGTCTCCGCGTCAAAATAATTTCGGCTCTCGCTGTCGTTGAGGCGAATGATCTTCACCTCGTACGCCTTCTTTCCTTCAAAATCCATCAGCGCCACGGTCTCGGCGCTCTTCACTTTGCTCGGATCATAGAAATCGGCAAAGAAGTCGGCGTTGTTCTTGACTTCGGTCGCGGCATCCCCGTCGAGCAGCTGCGCGCCTGCCTGCGAGGAGTTGCCCCACGCCACCGTACCGTTGAACCCGGTGCTGATGTCGCCGAGCATGCCGAGCGACTGCTTTTGCACGAAGAGCGCGGGCTTGGCGCGCCAGATTTCGAGTGCACCGGTGATATTCGCGACGGCGATGCTAATGGTGCCCGTCTGATGCAACGAGGTGTGCTTGTCCATGGCAGCGCGTCCGCCCATGGCTTGGTCGGCCTTGGCGATCAGCATCTTGGCATCGGGGAGCGCTGGCGAGGCGGGCGCGGACTGCGCGGTGCCACGTGATGCGACCGCAATGGTGAGGGCGACGGCCAACGAGAGGGAACGGACTAACGCGAGAGCACGGAGGGAGCGTGTCATATCTGGACCTATCAGAAAGTGGAGGTCGGCGATCAGGGTTGGACGGGCAAGCCGGCACTGAGCGCGAGCGAGACGCGTTCCTGCTGGCGCTCGCTGCCACCGATGAGCACGGCAGCGAGGTTGTTCTGGCTGATCATCTGGTGCAACACGATTGGCTCCCCCTGCACGGGTTTCGGACCGAGGGCGGTCGTGTCGAGCACCGAGGTCACGGCCCGACGCGCGACGGAGTCGGGATATATATATACGGTTAAGCGCGAGGACCCGAGCTGATAGACGATTCCTGGGACCCGAAAGTTCGGGGTTCCCTTCTCGCTGGCGAGCGCCTGCGGCGCGAGTCCAGCGCGCACAAGTCGTTCAACGACATGGGGTTCGTCCCAGAGTCCGGTCGTCACGGCAGTTGCGGTGGCCGACGCGGCCTGCTCGGCAGACGCCTCGATCGCTGAGCGTGCGGCCGCGACCGCTTTGGCTTTCTCCGCCCCTGAGTTGGCGCACCCGGCGAGGCACGCGAGGCACGCGAGGCGCGCGAGGCGCGCGAGGCACGCGAGGCGCGCGAGGCGCGCGAGGCACGCGACGGCGGTGGGAGAAGTCTGGCGCATGGGTGGAATCTATTGAAAACCGCCGGAGCGCGCCTCGCCGCGTGACTCCGCGCGGGTGCGTCTCTATCTTCCGAACATGACACGGGAATCCGGGCGCGAACCGCTGCGAGCCGTTCGTATCGACAAATGGCTTTGGGCCGCGCGCTTTTACAAGACGCGGTCGATAGCCGTGGAGGCCATCGCGGGTGGAAAAATCACCATCAACGGTGACCGTCCGAAGCCAGCGCGCGAGGTGAAAGTCGGCGACGAGCTCTGGCTCCGCCTCGGCCCGTATGAACACACCGTAATCGTGCGTGCGGTGAGCGAGGCGCGAGGGCCGGCAACGCAGGCCGCGCTCCTGTATGAGGAAACGCCCGAGTCCAAAGCGGCCCGAGAGCGCCACGCCTGGACGCTCAAGCATGCGGCGCCGGTGATGGATCCAGGCGAGGGACGTCCAACCAAGAAAGACCGCCGCGACCTGGAACGCTCGCGCGGCTGGAAAGCCTAGCCGCGCGGCGCCTCACACATCAACAATCGGAATCCAGAGCCGAATGGCAGCACCAGTGGCACGATTGGCGTCGACCGTCAGATCGCCACCAACTGATCGGCAATGCGCGCGAACCCATGCCAACCCTAGGCCCCCGCGTCCACCATCGGGGACCGTCGTGCTCGGGCTGAAGAGCGTCGGGAGTGCGTCAGCCGGAATGGGCATGCCCGAATCAATGACGGAGATACAGGCATACTCACCAACCGCCACGCGGGGGATCGATGGGTTGTCGGCGACTGCGATGGTCCGAACACGTTGCCGCGTCGCCTCCACGTGCACCGCACCTCCCGTGACGGTATGGTCTCGCGCATGCTCGAACAGCTCCATCACCATGCGCTCGAATGACTCCTCGTTCTTGCGCACCAGCAGCCCGCCGTCCACCAGCTGTACCGAGAGCGTGCGGTCCACGAACAGGGTGTCCATGATAGGCTGGAGTCGCTCCAAAAATTGCCCGACCTCTAGAATCGAGGGAGCGGACGGATCAGTCCTTGCGAACTCGAGCAAGCGGTTCAACTTTCGCGACAACTGGTGGCTGGTGTCCGCAAGTGAGGCATACGTCACGCGCTCCTCGTCAGTCCGACGAAGTCCGGCGGCCACGAGGCTTGTGGCTTGCAAGACGTTCTTCAGGTCATGTGCCACCGTGACGGCGAACTGCCCCGCGTCCGCGTCGGCCCGTCGGCCTGCCGAGATCCGCTCCAGCAGCGTGATGAGCGCTTGCGATTCTGCTTGATCCTGCTTCGAGAGTAAGAGACAGAGTCCAACCACCGCCGCGGTCACGAACCCATTGAACGCCACGCTCACTACCAGGGTGCTGAGTTGCGCGGCGGCGGACGCGGAGGTCTCAGGCAACGACGCGACGTTGGCGATCGAACCCCAAAGCAAATCGGAGAGAGGACGCATGCCCGCCACCGCGCACAAAACCCCCGCGATCGCCAATGCGGCCCGCCGGCGATGGTGCGCCTTCGGTACCAAGGTCCAAACCAACCAGGCAGACAACAACTGCGCGCCGACCTTGAGCGTAACGCTCGCACTGAAGAGACGGGATGCCGGTGCGGCGGCAACGCCATGGGTCAGCACCAAGACCAGCGCTGCGGTCGCCACGAGGCCGCCGCCAAGCCAAATGCCACGACGCCACTCGGAGAACCGGGCGCCGGCCATCGTTTCCGTCAGTGTGATCACCGCCGTGAGCGACGCGAGCCACAACACGCCCGACAGCGCTAGCGATGGCACAGCCATCCACGCATAGCGATCAGAAACTGCGGCGAGTTCCACCCCAAGGGTGGAGAACGCGGCCCATGTTTGCAGCAAAATCACAGACAGCGCGCCGCGCACAATCGACTGCCGATACACGCGCTCGATGCCACGGAGCATGGCCCATCCGCCCAGATTCATCACCAGAACCGTTCCGCGCATCACAACGGCAAACGCCACGGGTGCAAGCGCAACCCCGTCGTCCAATCCGGCCGTATAGGCCGAGAGCCCCGTGATGGGCATCATTGCGGCGCTCCGAACTCGGCGTACGTATCACGCGCAGGCGCCGCCGACGCGTGCGCGGGAATCCACATCTGGAATTGTGCGCCCTCGCCAATGCCGGAGCTGCACGTAATGTCACCGCCGATTGACCGTAAGAACGTACGGATCGAGGTCAGTCCAAGCCCCGTACCCTGCGTGCCTTTTGTCGTGACATATGGGTCGAACATGCGCACGAGCAGTGCAGGGGCGATCCCGGTTCCAACATCGGTGACCTGCACCACAACATATGCACCTTCGGCGAAGCGTCGCCCATGAATCTCCGAGGCGGCGACCAGCGAGGTGCTGCTGGCACGAATCAGAATTGAGGCACCCGCGGGCGAGGCGTCGCGTGCGTTGAGTACCAAGTTGGTGATGGCCCGTTCAAGGTCTGCCGGCGGGCACAAAGCGATGTGAGAGCCGCGGTCGATGTCGAGGCGGAGGAGATGCTGCGGCGACAAGCGCTTGAGGACAGGCAGCGCGGTACGGAGCACCGTCGCCACATCGATAATCGGGCTGTTGGTATTGCCAGTAGTCCGATCCTCGGTGAGGCGCTGGAGCAGGGTGGCCCCTTGCTCCGCCGCCAGTTCGAGCACCTCTGCCTCGTATTGCAGTTGGGGGTCGCGGCGTGCGTGCGCGGCGTGCGCACTCACCTCGATCATGGCCGCGCTGATATCCGAAGCGAGTCCGCGCGCCAGGGCAGCGAGTGCTTCACCGCGCTGGCGTCGCGCGGCCCCGAACTCGCGCTGCAGCTCTCCCTCAAATCGGGCAACTTCCCCCTGTCGTTCAACTGTCAAAACAGCCCAAAAGTGCGTCGCGAGCAGACCGACCGACAATGCAACACTGCCGAGGACCAAGACAATATTCTCTACGTTATCCGTGCTTGGTGCTCCAATCATAGTCGAGCTGATGAACAGCAGAAAGAGCGGGCGACTCGCCTGCAGTAACAGTCCGGCCTGCAGAAAACGCAGCGCGCGGCGCGAGACATGACTCAAGCCTTCGATTCGCAGTGACCCAACCAGCAGCACGACCATCGCTCCCAAGACGAGCATACGAATCGCAAGTTCCAGCTCCATGAAGTTCGCGCGCCACACCGTCATGCCGACCGCAAATCCAAAGAGTGCCGGCAGTACGACACTCGCGCGGGACGATTCCCGCTCATTGTCCACGAATCGGAGTCCTGCCTCAACGCCTGGCAAAAAAACAACAAGCACGAACACCGAGGCGATGCTCGTCGAAAAGAACAGCCCTTCCCACACGGGACGCCCCACACCAGCGACCAAGAGCATCACGCCTTGGAAGATCGCTGCACTCGAAGCGCACCACCACGCGCGGGCGAGTTGTTGCGTCAGCGCACGACCCGAAAAACGGCCCAACACCGAAAATGACGCGGCACCGACGACGAGCACCGTCGACGTCAAGAGGTGTATCAGCAGAGTTAGGGCAAAGCCCGGTTCGTTCATGGCGCTGGAGTCCCCTGAGGTGCCCGCGAGAGTGTTGGCATCATGGCATGGTCTCCACGCAAGGAATCCATAGGCGGACGGTGGTCCCCTTGCCCAGCTCACTCGAGATGCTCAAGTCCCCACCCTCGACCTGGAGTTGAGTGCGCACCGACATCAGGCCGAGCCCCACCTCTCGGCTCGGTCGCTTCGTAAATTGTGAGTCGAACGCGACGGCAAGCTCCTCCGCGGAGAAACCGATACCATGGTCGGACACCAAGAGAAGGGCATAATCACCCGCATCGAGCCGTAGCGACTCGCCTGCGCCAACCTTGACGCGCTCGCAGCAGAGCTCAATGGCGCTCCCTGGTGATGAGAAATCTCGCGCGTTACTCAGGAGCTCGATCAAGGAATCCTCGAGCACGCGCTGCCGAATGCGGACCAATAGGCTACGGACCGTCGATGCGACACGGACATCATGCCGCACCACGAGCCCGTCCATCACCACGCGAAACCGCTCGAGGAACAGGGGCAGGTCCACGAAGCGCTGCTCGGTTGGCGCAGGGTTGGCAAACGCCGTCAATCGTTCGATGCGCTCTTCCAGCTGCGCATTGAGTTGATGGACGGCACCCACCTGTCCTGCTGGCGCCCCGCGCGACGCGAGCGCGGTCTCCATCATGCGAATGCCCATCATGAAGTTACGTAGCTCGTGGCTCATGCCCACGACGTATTGCCCGAGTCGCGCGTCATGAGATCGCACCCCTCGTACCGCCTGCGCGAGATGCAGCCGCTCTTGCTCACGCCGAAGTTTTGCATAGGGATACCGTGCGACCACAAAGTTGTAAAAGAGCAGCAGAGTCAAGCCAACAAAAAAGATCCACAGGATTTGCACGAGCTGGACGACGCCGTTCGCCCGCGTGTCGACAGGAACCACGGCGAAGGTCGTGGCCAACCGGCTAAGCTCTGCGACGAGTGACACCACTTGCGCGCCAATAAACAATTTGGCGGTTCCATAGTGAATACTGCGTCGGTCGAGCCTCCTCAGCGCGACTCCGAGCGCAACAGCGGTGACACCGATATTCGTGATTCCCAGCATCAACACATTGGACGGTACCGCAATGGCGTGCGTCCCTTCGCGGACGAGCACGACGACCGCGGCGAGCAGGAACGCTCCAGCAAACACGCGCCAGATCGCCGCGGTTGACAGCGGCGGGTCGTCGTCCTCCGCCAAATACCTCATGATGGTCCCGACCATCGGTCCCGTCGAGGCGATGACGGCAATGGTGATCACGGCAATGGCCGCGGTGATCTCGCTCCGAACCGTCCATCCAAAGTTGGCATAGGTGAGGAGGAGCCCTCCGACCTGCCGCATGCTGCGGAGCAACACGTACCCCCCCATGATACGTGTAAACCGCCGCCCCGAGATCGTTTCGAGACGACTGTTCGCGGCCAACGCAAACACCATCACACCGAGAAAAACCAGAAGGGTGACGTTGAACCTTCCGGAATAGTCGAGCGTGAAATGCCGCACCGCCGACGGATCGATGGCCTGGAGCAACGCGACGGTCGAACGCATCAGCGCTGCGCCCTCGGCGGGGTCGAGACAAAAACCGCCTCAGCGCTCTCGTCGTCTGGAAAAAAGAGATCGACTGTCAGCCGCCCCGCCTGGTCCCGTTCAGCACGAGCGTCACCGCCGAGTAACCGCGTGAAGCGGCGCAACGCGGTGAGTCCCGTATCGCGGTGCTCAGCGGTCCCCAGAGGGGGCACGACGGCGAACGGGTCCCCAAGGTCCCCAGCGTCCACGAGTCCGTCCTGCTGGGGCCTCCCTCGGACGCGCAGTCGTGCGTAATCGCCCGCAGAGAGTAGCCCCTGCGACACGACCAATCGTTCTGCCGACAATGAGACGTCGACGTGCTCTTCCACCGCGGCACCCGCGTTCATAAAGAGGATCAGATTCATTACCGCGCGCGAGAACTCCTCGGGCGGACAGTCGCTGTGATGGTGGCGAGACGAGGGGGTCCAGCGGATGTCGCGGTTTGGCAGCATCCGCTGAACCCGTGGGAGCGCGACTTCGACGAGCGTTCCGATTTCAAGTTTATGCCCGTCGATCACCAGGTCGTCCGGCGTGCGCAACGCGTCGAGCAGCGTGCGCCCTTTATCCTGCACCGTGTCGAGAATCGCGAGCTCGGCGCCCATGCCAACGCGTGTCGCGATCTCGGTGCGACTCGCGTCGATCGCCCTGAGCAGGTCCTCCACGTTGCGCGAGATGCCGTTGGCCAAATAGCCCGCCGTCTCGTGGCGGCGGCGGCGCGCAGCGGCGTTCTCCGCCGCGCGAAGTCGCGCCGCGCGCGCGTCGATCACCACGCGCTCCATTGCCACCGCCGCCGCAACCTGCGTGTAAGCCACCGCGAGCATCGTCAACAACGCCGATGCGAAGGAGAGGAACTGCAAGGTGGCGTTCGGACCTGGATACCCCTGCCAAGAGCCGGAGGACAGCACGACTTGCTGGAGGGGTCGACTGGCGAGCAGGACCATGCCGAGGACGAGGTAACCGTACACATCGCGATTCGTACGCTGGCGCCGGCCGCCCAAGAAAAAGGCGACGGCGCTTGCGCTTGTAACGACGATTAGGGAAACCACCGGAAAAACTAACGCTCCCAGTTGGCGGGAATCGGCATTGCGGGGCGCGGACCAGGAGAGGACGGAGGCGATGAGCGCCATCGGTACCGACCACAGGATGCGGCGCCCGATAATCGCCCACGCGACGGGCTGCTCTTGCACCTCCCTGAACGCGGCCGGCAGCACCGAGGCCGCGGCAAACAGCGCCATGAAGTATCCGACGGTTGAGACCTTTAGCAGCAGCCAACTACCGACATCAACCGCAATCAGCCCAACCAACGCACTCACTCCGACCAGTGCTGCCAAGGTCCAAAACAGCGCCATCAGCCGCACCAAGCGCTGCTGGAACAGCTGGCTCGCAACGGATGCGCCCACCGCCAACGCGATGATCACTGCAAGAATCAACGACTGTAGGAGCAGTCGGAATGGAACGGGATCAAGCTGCACGAGAGGGCACCGCCGCCAACTGCTGGGAACCTACACGGATGGCGCCAGAACCTGCTCGATGACGCTCAGAAGTTGTGCTTCGGAAAATGGCTTGAGCAGGGTCGCGTTTGCGCCAACTTGGGCGGCGACCGAGAGATAGAGGTCTGCAGACCCCATGCCACCACCGGACATCGCAATGATGGGTAGGTGCGGATGCGTTCGACGCAGCTCGATGATCGTCTCAACCCCTTCGCGGTCTGGCATGACCAAATCGGTCAGGACCAGATCAAAGCGCCCAGATTGCATGGCTTCGACAGCGAGGCGTCCGTCGTTGACGGCGAGCACATCAAATCCCGCACGCTCAAGCACCAGTTCGAGCGACTTGAGAACCGAGGGTTCGTCGTCGACCAAGAGAATGCTGCGCTGTGGTGCTTCCATGATAACCCGGGGAGTGGATAGCAGAAGGAGTCGTGTGGTCGAGACAACGAGCGTGGAGCACGACGAGCGTGGAGCCCAACGACCGCAAAGAACCTCACGGCACTCATGAGTCCTCACGCGGATTGTGCGAGTTTTATTCGAAAGCTTAGGAAACTTATATATGATCGGAACGGCACGCCACAGGTGTCGAGTTTTCTTACGCTAGGGGACGGTGGGCGAGACTCCGCAGGAGCTCGGTGTCCAGGCGATGCCCTCCGTCAAAAGGTTCGAACCGATAGGGAAAGCCCGCTGCCTCGAGTCGGGAGCGTTCGCGCGCGACCACATCGGGTGTTGCGAATCGGTCGCGCGACCCGACGACCAGTGTGGTCTTGGCCTTGCGAAGGGCGGTGGCGGCGCTGGCAATATCCAGTTCCTGCGGCATGGCGCAGCCCCACAAAATATGCTGAGCGACGGTGACCGAGCCGCTGGCCACCCAGCGTGCCGACGTCGCGCCGCCCTGCGAGAAGCCGAGGACGGTCACAGCTGGTGTTGCGCCACCGAGCTGCGTGAGGAGGTGCGTGAGGATGTGCGTGTGGAGTCCGTCGAGATAGGTGAGGTAGTCGTGGATTTCGTCGTCGCGTGCTTCTTTGGTCATCCAGCTCGCGCCGATCGGGACCTCTTTGCCGATGCGATCTTCGAGTCGCCCCGCGTAGTGCCGGGAGAGGGCTTCGGGGGCGACGATGAGCCGAGTGCCGTCGTCGATGCCGCGAAAGTTCTCGAGAAAAGGAGCGGCGAGTTCCCCGTAGCCGTGGAGGACGTACCAGATTTCGCGGATCGTGTGGAGCGCAGAGGGGTCGGCGGGACCGAGAAGGGCGATTCGGGCGGTCCGCGGTGTGGTGAAGGTTTCGAGGCGCATAGGGGAAAGGTGTGGTGTGCGGGGCCGTTGGGCTAGCGAGTGGCGCGCGACCGATTGCGGCGACTTTGAGTCCCGATTACCCTTCAGCCTTCACCAGGAGCAGACCGTGAGCAACGCACCAGTTAATCCGTCGGCCAAGGGGTGGGGGTTCGCCCTTGCGATCATCATTCTTGCGATTGTCGCGAATGTGACGGCCTTCTCGATCCACAAGGCGACATACCTCAAGCCGGACAGGCACGCGTCGGCTGAGAAGTAGCGCGTTGGCGGTCGCACGAGCGGCCGCAGCTCCAGCCGGTGCTCGAAAATTGTGTTCAAGACGTGGAAACGCGCGGACTCAAAGCGCGCGACACGAAACAGTGGGCGCTGCTCACGAATGCCGTCGTCCGGCGAACCTAGGCTAGCTCATTTCACCCCGTTCAAACAGGAGTTGTCCAATGCTGTCCAAGCGTAAGGGCTTTACCCTGATTGAGTTGCTCATCGTCGTTGTGATCATCGGCATTTTGGCCGCAATCGCCATTCCGAAGTTCTCGACCACCAAGGAAAAGGCGTACGTTGCCTCGATGCAGTCGGACCTGCGCAACCTGGTGACCGCACAGGAAGCCTACTTCGCGGATCACGCCCATACGTATTCTGAAACCACCGAAGGCCTCGGCACCAGCTACAAGGCGTCGACTGGCGTAACAGTGGTGATGAGCGCCGTAGGTGTAAACACGTGGACGGCCACCGCAACGCACACCAACGCGCCGAACAAGACGTGCACAATCACTATTGGCACCGCGACGAACTCGGGCGAGCCGGTCTGCACTGATGCGGGCTTGCGAGAAGTCTGAGTTCACGCTTCAGCTGACAATCGGGCTTCAGTCGGGAACGGCTGCGGACACCATGACTTGTCCGGCTTGTTGTGAGCCCGAACAGTACGGTGAACGACACGGTACGTAGCCCCTAAAACAACCTCGTAGCGTCTGTAATGTGTTACGATTACAGAGGATACGAGGTTTTTTTAGTTTTTATGGCGGAAGGTGATGCGACCGCGACTCAAGTCGTACGGCGAGACCTCGACGGTCACGCGATCACCCTGGAGCACGCGAATGCGGAAGCGACGCATCTTGCCGGCCATCGTCGCGAGGACTTCGTGCCCGTTCGACAGGAGCACGCGGAAGGTCGCGCTGGGGAGCACTTCGCTCACGGTGCCTTCGAGTTCGATCGCTTCTTCTTTCGCCATGGATACCGTTGGAATGGTCAGGACACCGGCCGAGGCCTGGAGTCAGGAGAACCTCGTAATGTAGCCCGGCGCGGCTCAAGGAACCAGCGGAGGGCCCAATGTTGCGGGTCGCGGGTCGCGCCACAGCGCGGCCGCCGTTAGCCTGAAGAATCACCCCAGACGCGGACTCACGCCGATGCCCATCCTTCCTCGCTTCGCCCGCGCGGCCCTTATCGGGACCGCCGCGCTCTCTCTGACCGCAATCAGCGCCAGCGCGCAAAGCAAAAACGGCGCCGACGAACTCGACACGCGCATCGCGCAGGTCATGAGCAAGGTCGTCAGCTGGCGTCGCGATTTTCACGAACATCCCGAACTTTCCAATAGCGAGAAGCGCACGGCCAAGATCGTCGCTGACCATCTGCGCGCACTGGGCCTGGACGTCCGCGAAGGTGTCGCAGGCACCGGCGTGATTGGCATTCTCAAGGGCGGCAAGCCTGGAAAGGTCGTGGCATTGCGCGCCGATATGGACGCGTTACCGGTCACGGAAGAATCGGATCTCCCCTTCAAATCCACGGTCAAAGCGACCTTCGGCGGCCAAGCGGTTGGCGTGATGCATGCCTGCGGCCACGACTCGCACACCGCCATGCTCATGGGCGCCGCCGAGGTGCTCGCAGGAATGCGGGCATCGCTCCCGGGCACCGTGAAGTTCATTTTCCAACCCGCCGAAGAAGGGGCCCCGCCGGGCGAACGCGGCGGCGCGGCGGTGATGGTCGAGCAGGGCGCGCTGGAGAACCCGCATGTGGACGCGGTATTCGCGCTGCACGTGTGGCCCGAAGAAGCGGGAAAGCTGAGCTATAAGCCGGGCGCCGCGATGTCGGCGTCGGACCAGCTGAAGATTGTGGTCCGTGGCCGTCAGACGCACGGGGCGCAGCCCTGGCGTGGCGTCGACCCGATCGTGCTTTCGGCCCAGATCGTCTCCGCACTGCAGACCATCACCGCGCGTCAGACCGACATCACGGCAGCACCGGCGATTGTCACCGTTGGCACCATCAATGGCGGCGTGCGCTTTAACATCATTCCCGACAGTGTGATCATGACGGGCACGATTCGCACCTTTGACGACGCGATGCGCAAGGACATTCACATGCGCATTGCCCGCACTGCGGAGAAAATCGCCGAGGCAAGCGGCGGGTCGGCCACGGTGACGATCACGCTGGGCGGTAGCATTGTGTGGAACGATCTCGCACTCACCGCGCAGATGGCGCCAACGATTGCCAAGGCCGCGGGGGGCAAGGTGAACAGCAACGCCGTATGGATGCCGTCGGAGGATTTTCCGTCGTTCACCAAGAACACGCCTGGCGTGTATCTCTTTCTCGGCGTGAACAAGGCTGGGGTCGCGGCCGAAGATGCGCCGGCCAACCACTCGACCAAGTTCTTCGTGAATGAAGATGCGATGCCAACGGGTGTGAAGGCGCTCGTGTCGTTGGCGACTGACTTTCTGGCGTCGGCAAAGACCACGCCGTGAGCATAACGCTCCCGTTGTTCGGGTGGGAGCTCTGGACGTGGGTGGAGAACGTCGCGGTCCTGTTTGGGCTGGTGAGCGTGTACCTCTCCGCCAAGGAGCGGATTGCGAGCTGGCCCACCGCGATGGTGAATGTGGGGCTTTATTTTTTCCTGTTCTGGCACAGCAAGCTCTACGCCGACGCGGTGTTGCAGATCGTGTATCTCGTGCTCTCGGTGTATGGCTGGTATGAATGGCTGTATGGCGGTGCGGAGCGTTCGACGCTGCAGGTAACCCACGCCAAGCGCGTGCACTGGATGGTGAGCGTGCCACTTGCCGCGGCGTTCGCGATCAGTTTGGGCTATTTCATGTCGACGCACACCGATTCGCCGGTGCCCTATCTGGACGCGTCACTGACGTCGGTGAGTTTAGTGGCGCAGTGGATGATGACGCGGAAATTGCTCGAGAACTGGCTCGTCTGGATTGGGGTGAATCTCGTATACGTGCCAACCTTCATCTCGCGTGGCCTACCAGCGACCGCAGTGCAATACGCGGTGTTCTTGGTGCTGGCCGGGGTGGGATACGTGGGGTGGAAGAAGTCACTCGCCGTTTCGTCGGCGACCGCGACGGCGACCGCGACGGCGACCGCGACGGCGACCGCGACGGCGACCGCGTGACGATCCGGATTGTCGTCACGGGCCCTGAGAGCACTGGGAAAAGCACGCTCGCCACCTTGCTTAGCGATCGTTTGCGCGCGCCGGTCGTTCCCGAAGCGGCGCGGCTGTACGCGGAGGCACAGGTGGCCACCGGTCCCGAGCGTACGCTGTCGGCAGCGGATGTGGAGCCGATTGCGCGCCTCGCCATGTCGCTCGAGGCGCAAGCCATGGCCGCGCGCCCTGCCGTGGCGGTGTTCGACACCGATCTTGTGTCGACCGTCGTCTATGCACGCCACTACTACGGCTCCGCGCCGGCGTGGATCGAAGCGGAAGCGCGCGAACGACGTGGCGATCTCTACTTGCTCTGTGCGACCGATCTTCCGTGGACCCCTGACGGCATTCGTGACCGCCCATCCGCGCGCGAGGAACTCTTACGCGCCTTTGGTGACGCGCTGTGCGAATTTGGGTGTACCGCCGAGTGGGTAGAGGGCACCGGTGTCGCGCGTGTGGAGTGCGCGGTACGGGCGCTCGGCCAGCATGACATCACGCGACCGCTGGGTGAGGTGCGGACATGATTCCTGTTGTCGCCGCTGGCGAGTTCGCGGCCCTCGCGACGAGATTCTAACGCGCGGCGCTTCTCACGCGTGCACGACGTCCGAGGCCCCGCTGGCTACTTGCCGGCGGGGCTTCGTGTTTTTGCGCTGACAACCGGCTCAAGCCCTTCGTCGAGTCGATGCACAAACTCAGCGATCGTCCGCACGCTGCACACGAAGAACCCCGGCTCAATCTTGGCGAACTTGTCGCTCGGCTGGTGGTAATCGGGGTGATCCTCGACGCCGAAGTACACCCACGGGATTCGCGCCGTGTGGAAGGGGCCTTGGTCCGATTGCTGCGTCCAGTTGTCCTGCCCCGTCCCGCTGTCGTGGCCAAGCTTGAGCGTGACGGGTGCCGTGGGGATGAGTCCCTCGAGGATCGGACGCATGACGGGCCAGGACGTTGCGCCGGCAGCCCAGAGTTCGCCTTTCGCGTTTCGCCCGACCATGTCGAGATTCACGTTGGCCACAATCTTGTCGAGGGGCACCGGTGGGCGGGCGATAAACTCTTTGGCGCCGAGGAGTCCTTGCTCCTCACCATCAAAGAGCGCGAAAATCACCGAGTTCTCGGGTGGATGCTCCTTGAGCCAGCGAGCGATTGCCAAGACGCCGGCGGTCCCAGAGGCGTTGTCGTCCGCGCCGTTGTAAATCGCCCCGTTCTTATTACCGAGGTGGTCGTAGTGCGCCGAAAGGACGATAAAGCGTTCCGGGTGCTTTGTGCCCTCTCGGTAGCCAACGAGATTGGTGCCGGTCGTGGTGCCGCCCGCTCGCACAGCCGTGAACGAGAAGGTGAACCGCTGCGCAAACGGCGACAGGCTGGCGGCAAGGAACTGCCGCAGGATATAGGCGCGGGCACGGATGTTTCCCGCGGTGCCAATCCTGCGTCCGTCCATCGAGTCCGCGGAGAGTGCGGAGAGGTCGGCGATCAGCTGGACGGAATCGATCCCGGCGTAACCAACGCCCTTGGCTGGCGCACGGCCCGTACCCTGCGCCGCTGACGGCAGCGATTTCGTTGCCGACTGCGCCGAGAGCGCTGGCACGATCACGAGAAGAGCGATCAGCGCACGTTGAGTTGCCGACACGACGCTCAGCGGAAAATGTGGGGGACGAACCGTGAGGTGTTGTCGGTGACCCAGCCATCCGACTCGCGAATGCCGATGCCAGCGGCCGACTGACCGATCATCCACGATCCGATGACGGGACGACGCCCTTCGAACAGCGGAATCGTCGCCAACTCCTGAAAGATGAACCCTTCGGCGCCGTAGCTCCCCTTCCCCTCGATATGATCCTGCATCGTGTGGACGGTGACGTTGGCCCCTTCGCGCGACAGCAGCGGTTTCTTGACCCATTCGAACATGTCGCCGGGTTCGTCGAAGTAGGCGGGAAGCAGGTACGGGCTGTCGGGGTTCAGCTCCCAGAGGATCGGAAGGATTCCCTTGTTGGAGAGGATCATCTTCCAGGCCGGCTCGATGATGACAGACTCCGACGGGAGGACGTGCGCCGCGAACGCCTCGCTCGCCATCCACTCCCAGGGGTACAGCTTGAACAGCGTGGTGATACGCTCTTCGTCGAGGTCCCGGAACTCGCGGGCGAGGTTGTTCCACCCGAGATCGTCGATGGCGAGCATCTTCACTCGATATCCGGCCAGCGCCGCCGTCTCGGCGATGTACGCCGAGGTCATGGCATCCTCAACGTTGTCCATGGAACTGAAGTGGACAACGTGCCCGTCAGGACCGGGGGCCGGGAGATAGGGCTGGAACTCGCGCCAGAGCGAAATCAACGACTCGTGGAGCGCGTTGAACTGATCGCACTTCGGGAAACAGTCTTGCATCCAGTCCCACTGGATGACGGACGCTTCGAGCAGGCTCGTCGGGGTGTCGGCGTTGTACTCGAGCATCTTAGGCGGGCTCACGCCGTCGTACGCGAGATCGAAACGCCCGTAGAGCGAGGGGGGTTCGGCCTCCCAGCTCGATTCAATCAACGGGATGGCGGTGGGCGGAATGCGCAG
>Ga0209596_1001208_pt1 | contig 22605 bp, 24 predicted proteins | sample M_130807_MF_Meta_FD_187314 | JGI IMG/M metagenome (GOLD analysis project Ga0209596, IMG submission 187314) | Freshwater microbial communities from Lake Montjoie, Canada to study carbon cycling - M_130807_MF_MetaG (SPAdes) (version 2) | ecosystem: Environmental > Aquatic > Freshwater > Lake...
TCGTTGCCACTCCATTTGGCGATGGGCTGTCTTTTCTGGGCATTCACGGTAGTAGCGGCAGTAGCGGCAATAGGCATTTTGTTCGTCGTAGTCGTCGTCGTAAGAGTCACTAATAAGAATAATTTAAATAATAAAAAAAATCAATTTATATTTTTTTCATTGATTTTTTTGATGGTTTTTCTTTTTCTTTTTCTTTTTATTTTTCTTTTTCTTTTTCTTTTTCTTTTTCTATGTATACAATAAGAGACTACTAAAATGACTAAAACGCGTAAGAATAGAACTAGTAAAAATAAAAATAGTAACAAAACAAAATCTAGGACTAAGACTAAGACTAAAACAAGACGCGTATTTACAAAAAAAGATTTCTATTCTGGTGATGGTATGGTAACTAAAATATGGGGTCCAGTTGCGTGGACATTGCTACATACAATTTCATTCAATTATCCTGTGAATCCTACTTTAGAACAAAAGCATCAATACAGAGATTTTATTTTGTCGCTTCAAAATGTGTTACCTTGCGGAACATGTCGCAAAAATCTGGTTACAAATTTTAAACAATTACCGTTAACAATGGATGATATGAAAAATCGTGACACATTTTCACGTTACATTTACAATTTACATGAGCTTATAAATCGAATGCTTAAAAAGAAGACATGTCTAACTTATTGTGATGTTAGAGAACGATATGAGCATTTTAGGTCAAGATGTACACATGAGAAGCCAAAGTTGTTTTCAACAATTAATAACATTGTAAAAAATATGGAACTAAATGAAATTAAGTCTGACAACCATTCTGAAAAGGGATGTACTGAACCGCTTTATGGTCAGAAGTCAAAATGTATTATTAAAATTGTGCCACAGGAGCAAAAAGGGCAAACAATTCAAATAGACAAGAAATGCGTAAAAACAAGACGCTTACATAAATAATATACAAATGAAATTAGTTATATATTATTATAGATTGTTTATTTTCTTTATATTGGTTTGGCGCTATATAGTTTATTTTCTTTATATTGGTTTGGCGCTATATAGTTTATTTTCGTTATATTGGTTTGGCGCTATTACATACCAAAACTGCTAAAATCAGATAAAACAGGAACAGGCATATAATCAGGATTGAACGCATTATAGTTTGGCACCTTCTTACAGTCAAATGCCGGTTCAGGGCATCGTGCGCAAGCAGGACAAGCAGGACATTTACTTGAGTCAAAGCTACTTGATGACCCCAAAATAGGGTCAGGGCATTTGGGACATACAGGAGGCACAACTTGTGACTTCAAAATATACAAGTCTTCTTGACCTGATTGTATTTGACTGGCAGGAATGCCTGTTGGTAAAGAATTGTAGTAAGCAGATGAATCATATGTATTACTGGTGCCTACGGTGCTGGCTCCATTGGGTCCACTTGCGGCATATGCTGTGTTACCACTAGGTCCTGTAGCACTTGCTGCTTGACCGCCATTAGAACCAGAAACTGTTGTGGCTTGACCGCCATTAGAACCGGTAGTAGTTGTTTGATTTACTGTAGGGTCTATACTATTAGAAACATAAGTATTAGTAGGAGTATAAATTACCTGCGAACCATTGGACATTGTAATTTGAACATTTTGGTTACCATTGCTATCAGTTGTAATTATAGCAGTGCCACCATTTGGTCCCTTATATACATTTGTTGAAGATGACGATGATGATGACGATGACGAACCCGTGTTATTAATATAATAAATACTGGTTGTACCATTCGCATTTGTAATTACTATTTTGCCTTGACCATCAACATTAATAACACGAGCAGTAGAGCCATTGGGTCCGTAATAAATTGTTGGATAAGATGAACCATTGTAGTGATTGTAATTATCATAATCAGATGTAGTAGGTGAACCAGTAGTAGGTGAACCAGTAGTAGGTGAACCAGTAGTAGGTGAACCAGTAGTAGGTGAACCAGTAGTAGGTGAACTAGTAGTAGGTGAACTTGAAGTGATAACTGTATTACCTTGATTATCTGTAATTGTTAAATTGCCACTAGAATCAAATGTAGCAGTTGTACCATTTGGTCCAGTATATGTCTGACTAGATGTATTTTTTGTTAATGTAATGACGTTTCCATTACTGGTAAATATAATACTGTTATCAGTAACAATTGCTTTTTCTCCATTAGGTCCATTATATGTGCCGTTAATATTCGAGCTAGTAAATCCTTCTTTTGTAGAACAGTTGCTACCGCCTAAAAAAGAACATAAAACTAATGCTAATAATAAAATAACAAAAAGTAATAATATTTCTCCGTTCATTGTATAATTTATATTGTGAAAAAAGTTAAACCAAAACAAAACAATTATAAAATTGAATTATTAATGAATATTATACAAATTATTATAAATATTTATATAAGAACATGTCTGACTGGGTAAGTGCTACTATTATTGATGATGATGAATTTAATGAATTAAAGAATGAATTAAAGAATGAATTAAAGAATGAATTAAAGAATGAATTAAAGAATGAATTAAAGAATGAATTAAAGAATGAATTAAAGAATGAATTAAAAGTAGAAGAAATATTAATTGTTAAAAAAACTAGAAAATATACTAAAAGAGATCCTAAGGTAAACTTAGTAGAGAAAGGGAAAGTAGAGAAAGGGAAAGTAGAGAAAGGGGAAGTAGAGAAAGAAGAAAAAGAGCCACTTGTTATCGAGTGTCTCTTAAAAAAATTCTATCATTCAGAAACTAATATAATTGAAGTTGGTTGTGATGAAGCTGGACGTGGACCCATGTTTGGACGCGTATATAGTGGTGCTGTGGTTTTACCTAAAGATGACAGTTTTGACCATTTTAAAATGAAAGATAGCAAAAAATTCACTTCAAAAAATCCGAAAAAAATCCAAGAGGTTGCTGAATATATTAAAGAACACGCTGTAGCATGGGCTGTCGAATATGAAGACGAACGGGTTATTGATGAAATAAACATATTACAAGCAACACAATCAGCAATGCACAAAGCAATTCGGTCCGTTTTGCGACAATTAAATGGCATAGATACTAACAACCTCTTTCTCTTAATAGATGGCAATTATTTTAAACCATTGACTGTGTTTAATAAGAAAAATAATCGCATTGAAAATGCTAAATATGAAACTGTAGAAGGTGGTGATAATAAATATACAGCTATTGCGGCGGCATCTATATTAGCAAAGGTAGAGCGAGACAAGTATATTAAAGACCTTTGTTTAGAAAATCCAGAGCTAGTTGAGCGCTATGGAATTGATGGTAACAAGGGTTACGGGTCTAAGCGACATATGGATGGTATTAAACAATATGGTATTACAAAGTGGCACAGGCGGACATTTGGAATTTGTAAGACATTTGCTTAGATTATTATAATTACTTTTATATAAATATTTATTAAACCAAATAAATCAAATAAACCAAAACAAAAATTGAAATATATTATAAATATTTTTTATCTATTTATAATAACAAACTAACAAAATGACAAAAATATTAGTATTTGATACCGAAACTACTGGGTTGCCAGAAAAGAAGCATATGTCTTTTGATAAGCAAAAAGAACATGAGCGAAAGATGCTTAGTCTAAGCGAACTAAAAAAAGAAGGTAGTTCATGGTCTGTAGAACTTGAAAAATATCCCAGTATTATCCAATTAGCTTATATTTTATATGACACTGATAATCCGAGTAACAGTAAAATATTTAATAAATATATTGATATTCCAGAGTCAATAAATATATCATCAGAGAGTCAACAGATACACGGAATTAGCAAAGAAAAGATTGGGCTAATGGACTTATTTAAAAAAGCATCTATAGAAGATTCTTTAAATGAATTTATGGATGATTTTATTGAAGCAGACATAGTTGTTGGTCACAATGTAGATTTTGATAGGCGAATGATTGTAGCCGAATTGTTAAGACTATCCAAAGACAAAAATATTCCACACATTAAAGAAATAATGAAGGATGAGAATTTTGAATGTACTCAGGAAATTACAACACCTATTTGTAATTTGAAGGTCAAACTACAATATGTTGACCCAAAAACTAAAATACCCAAATACATTTACAAGATTAAATCCGCAAAACTTATTGAAGCATATGAACATTATTTTGGTTATAAACCCGCTGGTGAACATATGCATGACGCAATAATAGATGTTGTTGTGTGCCTTCGCGTATACGGCATGTCGTTCCCAGGAGAGCAAGCATTTGATGTATGTAATTCAAATTCAAAAATAAAAGATATGATTTTAAAGGTGTCGCCACATAATCAGAACACGTGTGAACAAACGCAACATTATTTAGAGCAAGCGGGTCATGGAATTTTAATGCCTGGTGTATTTCCAGTTATTCATAATCCACATTCTGCGTCTAAAACAAAATCACAAGTTAAATCTGTTTCTAAACATGATTCTGATTCTGCGTCTAAATCTGAGTCTAAATCTGAGTCTAAAACAAAATCACAAGTTAAATCTGAGTCTAAATCTGTTTCTGATTCTAAAATCTAAGCCGAACACATCTCACATATTTCGTCTTCATCCTCTTGACCATTTGTCTTTTTTATTTCTGGCTCAATTGTAAACTGCTGCGCTTGATGTTTTGCTTTTCGTCGCAAATAATAGATGCCAGTTTTGAGACCTTTTTCCCATCCATAGAAGTGCATTGATGTAAGTTTGTTATATACCGGGTCCTCCATCCACAAATTCATACTCTGGCTTTGGCATATATACACGCCTCTATCTGACGCCATATCAATTAAATGTTTCATTGGTATTTCCCAGACTATCTTATATTTGTTACGAATATGCTCTGGCAAAACAGTTAATTGTTGGACAGACCCCTTATTAGCAATAATATTGTTTTTAATTTGCTCGTTCCATAGACCCAATTTAATCAAATCCTTCATTAGATACTTATTTGGCAATACAAATTCGCCTGCCATTGTTCGCCTGCTGTAAATATTACTAGTAATTGGCTCAAAACACTCATTATATCCTAAAATTTGCGACGTTGAAGCAGTTGGCATTGGCGCAACAAGTAGCGAATTACGTAGACCATTATTTACAATACTGGTTTTCAAGGCGGACCAGTTGTATCCAAGACTAGATGAATGACCGGTAAAGTTGTGCCACATATCAAATTGGAGTATACCTTGAGACGCAGGAGAGCCAACAAAAGAACTATATGAGCCTTTTAATTCAGCTGGCAATTTTGTTAGTTCATCTTCAGTAAAATTAAAAGAAGATTCAAAATTAGTATTCTGTTTTCGTTCAATCGCAATTTCATTGCTTTTTATCAAAGCTCCATAATAAATAGTCTCAAAAATGTCCTTATTTAGTTGCTTTGCTTCATCCGAATGAAACGCAATGTCCATCAATATAAACGTATCAGCCAGACCTTGGACGCCAATACCAATCGGTCTGTGTTTAAAATTGCTTACCCTTGTCTTTTCAGTAGGATAGAAATTAATATCAATTACTCGGTTCAAATTGTTAGTTATTACCTTGGTAACTTCTAGTAATTTATCAAAATCAAACTGCTTGGTTTCTTCATTGACAAACGCAGGTAGCGCAATTGACGCCAAATTACACACTGCGGTCTCTTTATCGTCTGAGTACTGAGCAATTTCGGAACACAAATTTGAGCTTTTAATTGTTCCAAGATTTTTCTGATTAGATTTTTTATTTACAGAATCTTTATACAATATATACGGTGTACCAGTTTCCATTTGCGAGTCCAAAATCTTAAACCATAAATCACGAGCATTAATGTTTTTCCTAAAACTGCCTTCTGCTTCATACTGTTTATATAATTCTTTAAATTCGTCTCCATAAACATCACTTAATCCAGGGCATTCATGAGGGCAGAATAGTGACCATTTTCCGTTTTCTTTAACGCGCTCCATAAACAAATCAGAAATCCATAGTGCGTAAAATAAGTCACGCGCCTTCATTTCTTCATCACCATGATTCTTTTTAAGTTCCAAGAAATCTTCAATATCAGCGTGCCAAGGTTCTAAATAGATAGCAAATGAACCATTTCTTTTCCCCCCACCCTGGTCAATATACCTAGCAGTATTATTAAAAACTCTTAACATAGGAACTATACCATTTGAGGTGCCATTTGTTCCTTGTATATGTGTCCCTTTTGCTCTTACATTATGAATATGTAACCCAATTCCTCCAGCATATTTTGATATTTGTGCGCAATCATGTAATGTATTATAAATCCCATCTAAACTGTCATCCTCCATTGCGATTAAATAACAACTTGATAATTGGGGACTCGGAGTTCCGGCATTAAATAGTGTAGGTGTAGCATGTGTAAAATACTTTTGAGATAATAAATCATATGTTTCCTTTACAAGTCTAAGCGTCTCTTTTGGGTTTTTTGTTCTAGGGTCACCATGAATGCCAATTGCGACACGCATCCACATATGTTGAGGTCTTTCAATAACTTTTGTACCAACTCTAATTAAATAAGTTCTTTCAAGTGTTTTAAAACCAAAATAGTCAATTAAATAGTCGCGGTCATAATTAATCATGTCTTCAATGTCTTTAATATATTCAGACGTAAATTTAAATAAATTATCTGATAATAATGGCATCTGTTTACCGTGAATGTTTTTAAAGTTATACAGAACATTTACAATTTTAAAAAAGCTTGGATAAGTATTTTTCTGATGATTTGACACGACAATTCGTGACGCAAGTGTTCCATAATCCGGATTTAATGTAGACATTGATGCGCATTGTTCGGCTAATAATTCATCTATCTTTGTAGTTGAAATGGTGTCAAATAGTTGGTCAATGATTTTAATTACTAGTTGTTGATAGTTAATTTGAATACCCACTTCTTGACCCAACTTTTTTACTCTAGATAAAATCTTATCAAATGCAACTTCTTCTAATTGACCGTCTCTTTTAGTTACGCGCATGTCATCGTTCACAGAGTCTGTTTTATCCGATTTAATCATAATTATATTTATAAAATGTAATTATCTTTTTAAGTTTTTATTGTTATTGTTATTGTTATTGTTATTGTTATTGTTATTGTTATTGTTAATCTTTATAAAAATTTCTTATAAAAAAATGTATAAAAAATGTATATAATAAATCCAATAATATTAATTTATTATTATATATAAATGGCAAAAATGAATACATTCCTATTTTTATTTGTAATATTGGCATTAGGTCTATTTTTTGCGCCAATGATAAAGATTGAAGGATTCTCAACTAACAAACAAGATTTAGAAACACCTGGAGTCTACCCTGTTGCCGTTGACAAGCCATTATTAGATAGCTTTCCTTTAACTGGACAAACAGAGGTATCCGATAAGAACTATAGCGACATTTGGAAAGATTATCCCGAGTTTTCCAAAAGTTCATATGACCAAATAACAAATAATTTGCGCTATGTTAATAATCCTGATGAAGGCACTTGTATCAGAGCGGATATGTGTAACGCCTTGTATAAAAATAAAAAAAACAAGTCTAATATTGTAAAGCCATTGCCTCCTGCTCAAGAGGGTCCTGGTGCGCGCGTTGGCTATTTCCGTTCTGAACCTAATATGTTGGCATTTTCTATTCCTACTAATGAGAATATTTTGTATTAAGATTCTTTTTGAATGTCTAAGTCTAATTTAATAATATTATTAAATTTAAGTAAACATTTTGATTGTGATTGCTGTAAATTACCTAGCAAATCAAACGCATTAATCTTTGTTTTACGATTTGGCGCCCTATGCTCAAATCCTGAAACGCGTTCTAAAATCACTGTTGTCCACAGCTCTTCAAGCTCCCATATATTGTTTTCAAACCAATGTCGATTACGACACACCAATACGCAACTCATCTGGTCCAATTTCCAATAAATAAACTTTATATATGTGTAATTATATTTGTCTGATTGATATAAATTGAGCATCCGTTCTTCCCACTCCAGTATATCATCCGGATGTATAATATCTAGTGGTTTATATACATAATACGGTTTGCTTTCCTTGGTATGAAAATATAAAATAATGCCCTTATGTTTCAAATCTTTTGATAAACAAATATTTACAAATTCGTGACCAGCATCGTCTTCATAAACGTCATCGTTATTTACATCTTCTTTAAACGCATTTTGGTCTGCGTATTCGACAAAACGCGTCTCTAAAAAATCGCACTCATCCAAATCACAAACCTTCATTTGTAGCTGCATTTGTATCCAATACTCCTTCTTAGGAATGCCATCAATTTCCCTATTTACAATATTTTTTATTTCCAACATGCGACCATAACGGGTCGATTTTATGTCTGTATTAATTCCATCTGGAGACGCACCTAGGAACGCATATTCTTCATCCTGAAGACAACCAAAGTCTTCTACACCAGTCTCATATATGTGCTCATAAACTTTTACCGATAGTGTCTCGTATTTTTGCCCCCAATGAAGTGTTGAATTAACATTGACCATTTTTACTTCCTCTACAAAATTACTATCTAAATTTACATTTGTTGAAGATTGTAGACTGGTTAATGGTTGACATTTCTCATATATCAACTGATTCTTATTTGCTTGGCTATCAAATGCTTTGTAAGCGTTACTCGCAGTAATTAAATTGTGGCGAAACTTATACCATTCAGGCGTTCGCTGTGCCGGCTGAGGTTTGTTTCTTAAAGATTCTATTTGTTCCCCAATATAGTCGTAATCAGGTTTCAAAAGAATACGCGCATCTTCATATGACCGTATTGGCATAAAATCGTCAAAGAATGAGTCCATTGCTTCTAGAATAATATCATCTAATTCGTCTTCCGCATCATTATTGAAGAATATATCGTCTTCAAATTGCGCATACATTAGTTCGACAATATTATCTTCAAATATGTCTTCAAAGTCAGGCTCTGTAATGAGCTTCGAATTATTTTTTATAAACTCCTCCATTAGATACAAACATGTATTGTATAATTCGAGCGCGTCATCATCTGTAAAATATGGAGAATCTTCGGCTTGTATTTTGTCAATTATATTATCAAGTTCTTCTAATGCGAAATTAAATAGTTTAGATGACATTTTATTCTGTGTGGGTATTATTTAATATAGTAGTATTGTGTTGTGTTTATACGGTTATTTATTATATACTTTGTTTATAATAAAAAGTTCAATTTTGTATTTTATATTTTATATTTTATAATTAATCTGAATCAGACGCATCATTATCTGTAATATTCTTAGCAGTCCCATTCTTCTTTGGTGCTAAACTTCTTGTAGTTAATATGCGTTTGTCAATATTTTTCAATGTAAAATGAACAGTTGGCTTCGTAAAATGTAGTGCCGGAACCTCTTTGATTTCACCAGCATCCTTATCATAAATTACATCCTTGACTCTTTGTAGTTTCTTCTTATCTAAACAGTCTTTAAAAAATGCGACTAATTTGCTATATTCAGCATCTGTCAAATTTTGTTCGGTCCTATATTTTTCAGCAAATATAAGCAGCTTTCTTGTTTTAGCAGTTTTATCAAGTTTTGACCACGGTTCATTAGAATTACTAATTTTTTCATTTTCTAAGAATTTATCTAGATTTGATAAATTGGTTGCTGATTTTGGTTCATTCCAAGCAGCACCATTGTGCATCATTGACTTGTATTTAATTGTTTTTAATTCATTACAAGTCTCATTTTTTACATTTACTTCCTTTGTATCTTCTGTTATTGCTTTTAAATCCATTGTTGTTTTATATAATAATATGGTAAGTTAAGTTTAACTTGTTTTTAAACATTATATTTATGTTTATTGTTTATATTGTTTTACTTTACTTTATTTACTTTATGCGAAATCAATCAAATCTTTTTGTATTAATGGATACTATGGATATTACTGAAAATATTACTGAAAATATTACTGAAAATATTACTGAAAATATTACTGAAAATAATGTAAAAAAAATAATAATTAATATTCCTAGCATAAATAATAATACTTTTTTAAATAAAAAAAGTAAGGAAGAAAATAGCTCATCTATAAAAAATATAAAAAAAAAAGAAAAGGAAAAGAAATTGCGTGTAGAAACTAACACATGGGGGCTAATTAATGAAGACCTTTTATTTGAAACACAATTGGAACTATTAATACAAATTAATGAATATATTAAAAATAATAATATCAGTAGAAAACTATTCAATAAACAACAGCAATTAATTATTAGTCATATTAAATCAAAAATATCCAGTTATAAACAACAAGATATTTTAAAAACGAAGCTGAATGAGGACGCATTTGTTAGTTTCAATGATGTTATATTGCTATTAATTGATTCAAATATGAAATGTTATTATTGCGCATGTGAAACATATTTGCTTTATGAAATTGTTAGAGAAATGAAGCAATGGTCTTTAGACAGAATTAATAATGAAATAGGACATAATAAGGGTAATCTTATTATTTGTTGTTTAGAATGTAATTTGAAACGGCGACGAACTAACAAAGACGCATTTTTCTTTACAAAGAATCTTAAAATAACTAAGAAAAACCATTATCAAGATGAAATAGTAAATGAAATAGTAAATGAAATAGTTTAATTATTCATTATTTAAGATAATTATAAATATATAATGAATTATTGGAAATGGAGTAATGGCGAAACATATTATCAAAGTGCCAGAAAATATCCTGTAAAAGAGACACCAACTGCGAGTCTAAATTATGATACAAAAGTAAACGCAATTGAACAATCTTTAGCAGAAGATATGCCTTCTAGTATGGGTTACAATGAATATAACAATGAATATAACAATGAATATAACAATGAATATAACAATGAATATATAGGTACTAGTAGTAGTACTAGTAGTAATAATTTTTCAGATTTAGAAATAAGACCGGAGTCCAACCGTGAATCACTCGGCAACAAAATATCGGATCGAGAACTTGTCAGTCAACGAGGAACTAATCCGTATTCAATGCAAACCAGTTATGTAAATGATGTTGTAACACGTGATATGTTTTTAAAGCCAATTAATACTACACAGGGACGCACAAAGAACCAGAATAATCCTAATGGGGAACAAAGTGGTAATTAGAATAATTATAATAAATAGTCAAATTATTTTAATTATTTTTATAGTAGAAACTTTTTCACAAAGTTATGAAAGAGTTTGGATCCCTTTTTCAAAGATTTGGCTCCACCTTTTTCAAAGGTGGATTAGATACTCTTCATACACATGGTGTGGAGCAATCTGTTGACTAAATAAGCCAAGAATGAGTTAAGTAATAAGAAGAATGTATGTATAAGAAAATTCATATTAATCTTATTTACATGAGTGAACATGTAGGTAACAATCGAGATAACACTCAAGACAAATGCGATACCAAAGAAGATTGACAAAGCATAAAAGTAGACGCAATATTCTTCGCCAAGAGGGCCAAAATAGGTGTTCATGAAACTATCCATATTAATATAATAGTCCTAGATTATATATTTATTATTTTGTGTTTTGTTATTTTGTGTTTTGTTATTTTGTTATTTTGTTGCTAAAAATATGAAAATATGAAAATATGAAAATATGAAAATATAAAAATATGAAAAAACAACTTAAATATATTTCTTAAAAACTTAAATAATGACGACAAATAGTTCCTATACAACGCAAAATGACTTATTGCTAAAAAACCTATTAGTGTTTTATAATACTAAGGAAAATGATAATCTTGATAATATGCTTCGTATTATTACAGGTGAATCTAAAATATCGCTTCGTATTGTCGACTGGTTTGCGACTAATTATGCCAAGAAATTCTACACTTTATACACAATTGAACAGACTGTGGAAAATGTTGCCAGACGATTTAAGGTTTACGACGATTATAAGTTGAAGTTGAAAGCGTATAGCAAGCGGCGTTTTGACCCATTTTGTCGATGGGACCGCATCAGTATTCCGTATAAGAACGGGACATCAATTGAGACCACGATTGGGCAACTGAATTTTTTCAAATGGGCTCTAGAGAACAATGTCGTTGATTATATTGGGGAAAATTATGAGACAATAGAAAAGGACATGAATAGTCGTAATAGCACATCAAAGCGTAAAGAGATTATTATTGTTGACAATTCGAAGACTAGGAAGAAGCGTGAAGAGCTGTCGATTTCGGCGACCAAGAGTATCAAGAAGGAGAAGGTTGAGATTGTAGTTCAGTTTAACTAAGTGTTGCCAACCTGTGGCTCCCAAAGAAAGATGGCTTGCCAACCTGTGGCTCCCAAAGAAAGATGGCGGCTACCAAGTTATTTTGTAATAGTCGCAACAATTATGATGACTTTGTGTAATATTACTATCTGGGAAAACCTTTTGTAATTTGTATATGACACGATTTCTTATTATATTTGGATTAATATTTTTATTTTTTGTAAAAGTAATTCCATTACGTTGTTCTTGTAATGACCATTCTTTGTAGCCATCATAATTTTTACATTTTTCTACTGGGTGGTCTTTAAATTGAATACACATAATAGTAAAATTAAGAGATGTTTTACCATCAAATGCTGTTCCAATGACGTGTTTATAAATATTGGTAAATGTGTCTTCTACTTTAAATTCAATATATAATCCTCGCAGTTGATATGAAAGCATTTCTACATTATCGTCATAATTATCGTCATATTTCATATTAATTTTGTTATAATATTTAGTTAATTCATACAATATAACTGTCAAAATTAAATAAATAATAGTGATTGCGCACAGGGAATAAACTAAGAATAAATAGGTATTGTTCATTTTAGATTTTTGTTTATGAAATATTTATATAATTGGTTTTATAATGTATTTTATAATTCAATTTTATAACATTTGTAACATTTATAACATTTGTAACATTTATAACATTTGTAACATTTGTAACATTTGTAACATTTATAACATTTGTAACAATATTTTTTAATATATTTTGTATTAAAAATAAGTATTTATACATTATTAATGGGCAATACTCAATCAATGCGAAAAATTAATTTTGAAGATATGCAAACAGTTACAAAAAATCCTGAAATATACTTGCTAATCAATACGCTTCCATTATGCGACCAACAGTGTCTAATACGCGGCACTGTTAGTTCTGACCAGGAAGAAAATGCTATTAATAAATATCTTAAAGATAACAAAGGACTTCGTATTATTGTCTACGGTAAAAATTGTAATGATGACAACGTTCAAAAAAAATACCAACAATTATTGACACTTGGGTTTTACAATGTATATGCTTACAATGGTGGTCTATTTGAATGGTTAATGCTTCAGGATATTTACGGGATAGATTTGTTTTCAACTACAAAACCAGAAAAAGATTTGCTTAAATTTAAACCTGTTTCGACTCTGAATATATCACTGTTAGAGAATTAAGAAATTAAATATCCGGGAATATCAATGAGTTCATTTTAGACTTAGTGTCTCGTTTGATAACAGGCTTTTGCGTTAGTGTTAGTTTTGATTTTTCATTTTCTAATAATGGAGGCAGTTGTAATCCTGTTTTTCCATTGTCTTCATTGAAATCAAGCACATCTAATGCCATATTTGAAAGCTGGTCTGCGCGTTTATTGAACTCACGGTAAACATGTGTAAATACAATGGATTCAAAATGCGACTGTAAATCTTGGACTTCTTTATATAAATCTTGTAATCCCGGATTTCTTACCTTATATTCACCATTAATTTGATTAATTACCAGTTGACTGTCGCCATAAACTTGTAATTGAGTAATATCTCTAGTTAATGCCTCTTTTAGACCCAATATTAGCGCGCTATATTCAGACTGGTTGTTAGTTTTAGTTCCAATATATTGACACGACGCCCATACTTCTTGTCCATTATGAAATATAACGGCGCCAATTCCGGCTGGTCCTGGGTTACCTCTTGACGCACCATCAAAGTTCAATGTGTATTCGTAAGGATTTACAGTATTATTAGTATTACCATTAATATCTGCTTTTTTATGAACAGGACTAGGAGTTCCAATCTCTGTTTTATACTTTAGCGCAACTGGTATAATAATACTTAGCTGTGGTTTCTTGTTATCTTTATCTTTATTTTTATCTTTATTGTAAGAAGAAGAAGAAGAAGGAGAAGAAGAAGAAGGAGAAGAAGAAGAAGGAGAAGATGACATTGTTATAATTTATAATTAGTATATATTTATTAATTTAGTAATTTACTGATTATTGTTTACTTATAATTCAATTTTTATAAGAAATTTAATTATAATTGTTGTCTAATGGAATACTTTTAGATATTGATGTCATATTATTATATTATTATATTATTATATTATTATATAATGATTTTTAAAGACGTTGGTTGTTTTTTTATTAAAAAAAAAGATAAAAGTATTTGGATTGTAATATATTCTAAAACAAACTATTTATTAAAAAAATATCCTAATGTAAAATTCGCTTCTTTTGATGTAAAAACAAAACAATTTAAAGAAAAAAAACATGTATCAAATAAAATATGGGGAGTTTTTTTTGACAATAAGGGAATAGTTTATGAAATGGATAAAGATGTTTCTTACAAAGAAATGGAAAAAATGATAACAACGGATTCGCAAGAAATATATAATTTTGAAGATTCAGATTCAGATTCAGACCTTTATAAAAAAATGAAAGAAACAGGTCTTGATAAGTTTTATACAAAAAAATGGTTTAAAAAAAATTTTGATTTTGTAAAAGGACAACTAGATTCCGCAAAATAATATTTCAATTGTCATCAGAAGATGACATTGTTATAATTTATAATTAGTATATATTTATTAATTTAGTAATTTACTGATTATTGTTTACTTATAATTCAATTTTTATAAGAAATTTAATTATAATTGTAGTATATATTAATTACAAAATGACTCCTACAAGTTTACTAGTATTCTTTTTTACTCTGTTTATGTCATCTATTACCTTCAACAAAAATTTGATATTAGTGGTTAAGGGTGACACTGAATGCCCTGTAGTTGCCAGTGTTGGCGACCGAAGAAAAAACAAGAATTCATTGCGTGTTGTCCAATACAACGCTGAATGGCTCTTTGTTGACTACAACAGCAATGCCAAATGTCCTGGTTCTGGCTGTCCATGGACAACTGTACAAAATGCTCAGACACATTTATCCTATGTAGCCAATGTTGTCAAGGGTTTGAATCCGGATATTATTAATTTCTGTGAAATAGAAGGATGCGATGAGCTCAATATGTTAATAAATGCGCTAAATGATACCAGTTACAAACCATATTTAAAGGAGGGCACCGACACAAGCACTGGACAAAATGTAGGGCTTTTAACACGTATAGACCCATTGACAAATTTGTATCGAACTGAAGAGCGCATTTCGTATCCGGTGCCTGGTTCCAAATGTGGATATACTGGCGCAACAGGGACGTCCGGTGTTAGCAAACATTATATTACCGAGTTTAATTTAGGCGGTTATAAAACGGCATTCATTGGCGCCCATTTTTTGGCATATCCGACAGATACGTCGCGCTGTGCCGAAAGAGAAGCACAGGCACAAGTGCTACAAAATGTGATTTCTAATTACATTGCCAAGGGTTACGAAGTAATCTTTTTAGGCGATTTGAATGATTTTGACGCAGAAGTGCCTGATATTAATTCAGATAAACCAATTTCGTATGTCCTAGATACATTGAAGGGACTCTTTGGTCAGAAAAAAGGCGCTTATACACTCACCAATGCTGCGTCAAAAATGGCACAATCTGAGCGATATAGTGACTGGTATAACTCGGATTCTAATTGCGCAACAAGCTCTCAACAAGATTATTCAATGATAGACCATGTGCTAATGAGCTCTAAAATTTTTGCCAAGGTTTCTAAGGTCTCTATATATCACGGTTACAATGAATATTGCGACAAAGTGAATTCAGACCATTACCCAGTAGTAGTTGATTTGTCTTTTTAATTAATTTGTTATTTGTATTTTTTATAAAAAATTTATAAAAAATTTATAAAAAATTTATAAAAAATTTATAAAAAATAAAAAAAAATAAAAATATATTATATAATGCCTGAAAAATTTAATATTAATATTATGAAGCGCATGTATGATAAGCGTGAATTCTTAATAATGGTTTTTACAAATTTATTAGCCCAATTGGGAATCACATATTATGTAATGAATAAGACAAATAATCCGAATATCAAAATGTGGCCATTGTTTATTGCTCAAATTTTAATTATTTTGGTCTTTGTATTTGTCCCAATGCCTAGAATTATGAAGATTGCTTTGTTTGCGCTCTTTTCATATACATTTGGACTTATGCTTAGTGTTTATAAAAAGTTATTTAATCCAGTAGTAATTGATACAGCTGTTCAAGGAGTGATGTCTATTTTTGGCGTTATGTTGGCAACTGGTGTGGCATTAACAGCTGGTGGTATTAATTTGGGCTACAAATTTGGTGCTATGTTATTTTGGGCACTCTTGCTCCTAATTATTTTTCGCTTGGTTTTTGTTTTGGGCGCACAGATGACTGGAGCACATAAATTGCTCTCATTTATTGGCATTATATTGTTTGCGATATATGTTGTATATGATACAAATACCATTTTACAACGGAACTATAATGGCGACTTTATTAGTGCGTCAATGGACTATTATTTGGATATTCTCAATTTGTATTCAAGTTTGCTCGGGTCTAATAACTAACAAAGTTAGATTTCTATATATAGCCACAAACAACTGCGACTAATTCGCCCTTTTCATTTTTAATAATTTGAAACGGCTTACCACATCCATATATCTTATTCTTTTCTACAAAAAAGTCACACAGCTCTTTTGACGCATGAGGGTCAATTTGTTTGCCAGACGCAATTAAAGTCCCGTGCCTAAAAATACAGCAATTTAGTTTCTCTATTACTATAGGGTCATCACAATGTGGACAACAAATTACTAAATCTGTTACAATAACTTCTTCTTTATTTACACTTGTATTCATTATAAATATATTTCATTAAAAAATATATTTATATGTTATTTATATTTATTGATTATTACTTATTACTTATTGCTTATTGCTTCTTCATATTAGGATTACTTATAATTTTAAAAAAAATGAAAGCAATAATGATGTATGGCAACAATACCAAAAACCATGATATTTTTTCGTAGCCCTTATCACATAACCATTTTAACGCAACAAACCAAACTAAACCAAATAATACTTTCATTGCTACACTAATTATGTTAATACCATTAAATAGCGCTACAATTATGGCAAAAACTGTAATGTAAAAATATACTCTTGCTGGCATACATGCTTCACTGAGATTGATACCGTCGACCATTTTATATAAGAATATAATATTATATTTTTTCTATAATTTAGATTTTTTCTATAATTTATATTTTTTTATATTTGTAAGAAATTCATGATTGATATAATCCAACCATCAACTACATGGCTATTTTCAAATATATCTTGGTTGCCATTTAGAACTAATTGTGTTGATTTTATTCCAGTTGTTTCGTCTAAAAACGCATCATGATATTCGTGACACGAATTCAAATAAGTAAGTGGTATAACTTCCTCGCCAACGCGCGCCCTTTTATGAATACGGTCATAGCATTTTTCAGGCTCCGTATTTACATAAATTACATCATTCACAGGAAAGTCCTTGGCAAACTCGTCAAACCAATTTAAGTAAATTTGATACTTAACATCTTCTATCTTGCCTTGGTCATATAACATCTTCGCAAACACATATTTGTCAGTATATAAACTGCGCTCAGTTATGATAATGTATTTTTCTTTTTTTATTTTATCAGTGTCTTTCTCTTTGTTGTTTAAAGATATCTTACCCATAATATTTCGAACAGTCTCTCTTAAAATAGTGAGCCTGGAAATATATGCCATCATCTGAAATGCGAATGAATACTCCTTCTGATTTGCGTAAAATTTCTGTAACATTGTGTTACCATCTTTGTCCTTAATTTTCTCCCATTCATCCACCGGCTCTCTTAAGAATACTATATTACCATTTTCCTTAAATATTGTCTTTAATGTTTCTAATAAGGTTGATTTACCAGAACCAATATTTCCCTCAATAGATACGATAGTAATGTAGTCGTTAAGCGCCATCTTAGTTTATTATTATTTATATTGTTATTTTTATTTGGATTTTCTAATTCAATTTTATTTGGACTTGTAAAAAAATTGATTTAATAAATGTATATAAAGAAATAAGCATTAAATATATTACAATCTTTACCTTTATCTACATCAAAATGGACCTTAAACAAATTAAATTATCTAAATCCGAGTGGGATTCTATTGAAATTCCTGTTGCTAGTCAAGAAAAAGAAGTTCTTGATTTAATAATCAAAGGATATTCAGATGTGAATATTAAAATTAATAAAACAAATTCTCTCTTTACATTTCTAAAGATAGAATTTAGTAGTGACATAGAGGAGTTTCTATATAACAAATATTTTGCCGAAAAGGTAAAGGCTATTGTTGCGAAACAAGGGTTCGTATTTATTAGGTTTGAAAAAGCTAGAGGCAAGAAGGACAGGAAACAAGTGTCTAAAGTAGAAAGCAGTGAAGGAGTAGAAGGAAGTGAAGGAGTTGAAGACAGTGAAGGAATAGAAGGCAGTAAAGGAGTTGAAGGCAGTAAAGGAGTTGAAGGCAGTAAAGGAGTAGAAACAAAAGTTACAAAGGATGCTATATGTTATATTAATATTGGGTCTGATGTTAAGTTAAAAACAGTAGACCAAATTCGTTTGTCTCGTAGTGAACATATTGACACAATGAACACAAATATTTACGAATTTGTTCTATTCAGACATTTTGAACAAATGATAGATATTAAATCATCTAATAATAAAAATTGGCTGTTTCATTATTACACGCTCAGTAACCTAATAAATAACAATATTGAACATATTAATATTCATTTGAAACGCATAATACTTGCCGTTTTAGAGCACTATGAAAATACCAATCAAATTGACTTGGGATATATTATTGAAAAATCATATGATTTTATTGAACGCAATTCTAATCTGTTAAAATACAGCGATTTGACTTTATACGACCATCAAAAAGAAATATTTAATTCAGTGAAGGCTAAACAAGCTAAATTAGTATTATATATTGCTCCTACTGGCACGGGCAAAACATTGACACCACTTGGACTGTCAGAAGGACATCGAGTCATATTTGTTTGCGCTGCGAGACATGTTGGACTGGCATTAGCTAGAAGTGCTATTTCTGCGAACAAGAAAATAGCGTTTGCGTTTGGTTGTTCTAGTGCCGAAGATATTCGTCTACATTATTTTGCGGCAAAAGAGTATACTGTCAATAAACGCACTGGAGCTATTAAAAAAGTTGATAATTCAGTTGGAGATAATGTTGAAATTATGATTTGTGATATTCGCTCTTATTTACCGGCAATGTATTATATGTTGGCATTTAATAGAGCTGAACATATTGTAGTTCAATGGGATGAACCAACAATTACAATGGACTACAAAGACCATGCTCTTCACCAAATTATAAAGAAGAATTGGAGCGATAATATGATACCAAATATGGTTTTATCATCTGCCACATTGCCAAAAGAGCATGAACTTGTTCAGACAATTGCGGATTTTAAAGGACGATTCAAAGCATCACGTGTGTTCAATATTGTCAGTCACGACTGTAAGAAAACTATACCATTAATTGATAACAATGGATATGTTATTATGCCGCATCATTTAAGTGACAAATATGACGAAGTGTTGAAAGTTGTTAAACATTGTGAAGAACATTTGACGCTTCTGAGATACTTTGACTTGAAAGAGACTGCTGAATTTGCGATGTATTCAGAAAGAAATAATTATGTTAAGACCCCTGCTAAGTTTTCGCGTAATTTTGCCAATGTTTCTGATGTAAATATGAAAAGCATCAAACTTTATTATTTGAAGGTCTTGAAAAATATGCTGCCAGATTCATGGGGATCAGTTTATACTGCGTTTCAACTTGGTAGAAAACAACGCATTATGCCAAATACAGGTATTGACCCTAGTGGAAATAAAATATTAAAGACTCGCAGTTTAGGAGCTGTAACTGAAGCAAAAAACATAAACAGTTCTATGAGTGGGGCTTCTTTGACTCGAATGGCTTCAACGCAAGTTACTACTTCTAGTTCTGCTACTGCTACTGCTACTGCTACTGCTACTGCTACTGCTACTAGTCAAGCAAAAGGTAGTTGTGCCATTTATGTTACTACAAAAGATGCTTATACATTAACAGATGGACCTACTATATTCTTAGCAAATGACGTTCAAAAGGTTGCCAAGTTTTGTATTCAGCAGGCAAATATTCCGGCAAGTATTATGAAAGATATTATGGAAAAAATAGAATTTAATAATACATTGAATGAGCGTATTACTGAAATTGAAGGCAACTTAGCATTTGAAGAAGAGAAAATAACAAACAAATTATGTGGCGTAAGCGGTGCTTCAAAATCAATGGAAAGGAAGAATAAAAACAAGAGCAAAATTGCGTCTGATATGATTGACAAAACAGATGATGCGAATATAGTTAAAATGCGTGATACTCTTGAAGATTTGAAAAAGATGGTTAAAAGCGCTACACTCAATGATGTATTTATTCCTAATAAGTTGGCACATTTAGCGGTTTGGGCTGAAAATACCAATACAAAAAACGCGTTTACAAGTAATATTGATGAAGCAACAATATCGTCGATTATGTTACTCAAGGATGTAGAAGATAGTTGGAAGGTTCTCCTCCTCCTTGGTGTTGGTGTATTTACTGAACATAAAAGTATTGCTTATACTGAAATTATGAAGAAATTGGCAGACAAGCAATTGCTGTATTTGATTATAGCAGATACCGATTATATTTATGGCACAAATTACCAGTTCTGTCATGGATACTTGAGTAAGGACTTGAATATGACCCAAGAGAAGATTATTCAAGCTTTAGGTAGAATTGGACGTAATAATATTCAACAAGAATATAGCGCTCGATTCAGAGATGATGCGCAAATCAAGACATTGTTTACCAGTTTCAAGTCAGAGGACAAACCAGAGGTTTTAAATATGAATATATTGTTTAATTCGGCAAATGTGAAATGGAATGGGTCGGAATATGTAGAAGTAGTAAATGCGACAGAAAACGAGTTAATATTAGAAGAGTGTGTTATTAAAGATGATGTTGAAGATGTTGTTGATGATGATGTTGATGATGTTGAAGATGTTATTGAAGATGTTATTGAAGATGAGTCTGATGATGAATAAATATTTCTAAGCATTAGTTGCCATTTTCTGAATGAGCTCATTTATTCCATTATTAAAATCTGTATCAATTGTCCAGCCAAGTTGCTTCACTTTTTCATTACTAATATAATACCTCTTGTCATTAAACGGTCTATCCTCAATATACGTTATCCATTCATCGTAATCCAGTGTACCCTTAATTTTTTCTATTAGTATTTTCGCAATATCTAACACTGTATATTCATGATGGTCGTCACTTCCAATATTATATATTTCTCCTATTTGCCCCTTTTCTAAAACCAACTTTAGCGCAGTACATACATCATTTACGTGTAAAAATGCTCTCACATTGGAACCATCGCCTTGTATTGTGACTTTTTTACCTTGTTGTAGTTGTTGAATGAATCTTGGGATTAGCTTCTCAGGATATTGATTAGGACCATATACATTGTTACCACGTGTGATTATAATTGGCATTTTGAATGAATGATAATACGACTTGGCAATCAATTCAGCCGCCGCTTTTGTCGCCGCATAGGGATTTGTCGGACACAAAATAGAATTCTCATTCTTCTTTTCCTCATTTTCATTGAGCATTGATTCGCCGTATACTTCATCAGTTGAAATGTGAATAAAACGCGTGATTTTATTATTGTTTCTTTTATCATGTCGTCTACAAGCTTCTAATAATGTATGTGTGCCTTGAACATTATCATGTGTATATTGAAGCGCATCTTCGAATGAATTTTGGACATGTGATTGTGCCGCAAAATGAATGACAGTATCAATTTGATAAATATTCAAAATATTTGATACTAAATCATATGAGCATAAGTTGCCTTTGACTAAATGATAACGGGACGAATTACGAACTTCTTCATCAATATTTGTTTCTGATGCGCAATAATACATCGCGTCTAAATTGACAATTGTTGCGTCCAAATTTTGCTTAAAATAATAGTTTATAAAATTGGAGCCAATAAATCCACAACCACCAGTAACGAGTAGTTTCATGATATGTTATATTTTTGTATTATAAATTATTAATTTAGTTGTAACTTATAATATTTTTGTTTTGATTTTTATTGTTTTTGTTTTAGTTTGTCTTTTATTTTAATTCTTTTTACTTCTTTGTACTCATTCTTTGTACTCATTCTTTGTACTCATTCTTTGTACTCATTCTTTGTACTCATTCTTTGTACTCATTCTTTGTACTCATTCTTTTTACTCATTCTTTGTACTCATTCTTTGTACTCATTCTTTGTACTCATTCTTTGTACTCATTCTTTGAAGAACATTTCTAACAGATTCCTTAATTGTTGTAACAGGATTCTT
>Ga0209596_1001209_pt1 | contig 22601 bp, 20 predicted proteins | sample M_130807_MF_Meta_FD_187314 | JGI IMG/M metagenome (GOLD analysis project Ga0209596, IMG submission 187314) | Freshwater microbial communities from Lake Montjoie, Canada to study carbon cycling - M_130807_MF_MetaG (SPAdes) (version 2) | ecosystem: Environmental > Aquatic > Freshwater > Lake...
AAAAGAGTATTGCGCAGGCTACCGCAGCCTTGATAAAAAGTGGCACCTCGTCTATGTCGTCGTTTCAGATCAATGAAACCTTTGAACAATATGGGGCTTCTGTCAAAGCAGGTGCCGGAAACGATTGGTCTTCGTTTAGCGTGAGTTGTATGACCCGTCATATCGATAAACTCTTGCCGTTGATGGCTGCATTGATTACGGATACCATTTTCCCACAATCGGAAATTGATATCTATATTCAAAATGCCAAACAACGACTTGCTGTTCAATTAAAGAAAAGTGATTTTATAGCGAACCGACATATCGATGAGTATTTGTTTGGTTCTACACATCCATATGGCAAATATTCAGATGTGGCAGATTATGATGCGATTACACAAGACGACCTCAAACACTATCTAAAAAATCAATACAGTTCTACTAAATGTAAGATTTTTATGGCCGGACAATTTACCGATAAGGAAGTGGCTATGGTCAATGACTATTTTGGTAAAGAGCAATGGAATGAACAAACGACATCGAATCCTTCATTTCCCATCGTGTCTGTGACGGATAAAAAATACCGTGTGTCGAATGATCCGAATGGTGTACAAGGTGCTATTCGATTGCTGAGACCCTTCCCTGAAAAACAACATCCTGATTTCACACCAATGATTGTATTGAATACGGTGTTCGGTGGCTATTTCGGATCAAGGTTGATGAGTAATATCCGTGAAGACAAAGGCTATACCTATGGCATTCACAGCTACCTCTATAATAATCTTCATCACGGCGGCTACTTGATTACCACCGAAGCCGGCAAGGATGTGTGCGAAGCCACGCTTGAAGAAATTTATAAGGAAATGGACTTGCTTAAAAATGAAAAAGTGTCTGACGAGGAATTAATGCTTGTTAAGAATTACTTGTTGGGTACTATCTTAGGCGACCTTGATGGGGCCTTTCAAATTATACAGCGATGGAAAAATCTAATTCTGAATGGTTTTACAGAAGAACGATTTAATTCGAATATCAGCATTTACAAAAGCATCACAGCCGATGATTTACAAGCGTTAGCGCAGAAATATCTGAATAAAGAAGATTTTTATGAGTTGATCGTGATTTAATGTACAACCTTGTTAATTACCAAGGTTTCGTTGGTTCTGGTATCGCTTGATTCGACTACAATATTTTAACAGCAGGTATACTTTATAGTCTGCGTAATCGGTTACTTTTGTCAGGTGAAAAAAAATCTGCTTTATCTTCTTTTCTTAGTGTGCGCATCTTTTCAGGGTATAACCCAGGTGAGTGTCAAAGGAACGGTATGTGATTCGGTCAGCAAGGCAGCGCTTAGTCCCGTTAGTATTGAAAATTTACGTACGCATAAGGGCTGTTTTTCAAACGCTCAGGGTGAGTTTGCGATTGAAGCTGAGTTGGGCGATTATCTGATCTTCACGCATGTGGGCTACAATCGTAAGGTTGTGTCATTGAAGGTAGCCGATGACGCTAAAAGCATGAAGGTGTCTATGACAGTAAAGACAACTTCGCTGAAGCCGGTGACGATAAAACGCGGTCCGACAGAGTATCAGAAAGATTCAGCGAATCGTGCCGAAGTGTATAAGGATGTCTTTGATTATCAGCAGCAAAAATCAGTCATGTCGCCAGTGACATCCATGTATCAAAAGTTTTCAAAGAAGTACAAAAATTTGCGTAAGTTTCAAGAACAGATTATAGATAACGAGAATCAAAAATTTATTGATACACGATATACACCCGAGCTGACGAGTAAGATGACCAAATTGGAAAATGATGAACTCGCTTCGTTTATGAATCAATATCCAATGGATTATGATTATGCGCGAGTGGCTACAGAACTTGAAATCAAGATGTGGATTAAATATAATTATCAGGATTATCTAAAAAAAGGTCGTCCGCCTTATGTGCCTCAAGTAAAAAAGTAATCGAGAGAGTACAAGCGCCACATTCAATTCACGCGGTTATTAATGGCATTTAAAATAATCAAAGGGTTCAAGACAATCATTGCATTTGTATAAGGCTTTGCACGCGGTTGAACCAAACTGGCTTAAGAGTTTTGTATGCGTTGAATTGCAAACTGGACAAGGTATGACGGCCTTTGATTCACGCGGATTTGATGCGGTGTTGTATTGCGGTGGAGTAATGCCATAGGCCTTCAGTTTTTGCTTGCCCGACTCGCGCATCCAATCGGTCGTCCAAGCGGGCGATAGTATTTCGGTGACAATCACTTGCTCGAAACCATGCGCCAATAATTCAAATTTAATATTCATTGAAATGGTATTCATCGCAGGGCAGCCGCTATAGGTGGGTGTAATGATAACCTCCACTTCCTTTTCACTGATAACACGCACATCGCGTACAATTCCTAAATCCTGAATCGTTAGCACCGGCACTTCCGGATCGCAAACATTTTCTAAGATGGTTAATATGTCTTCTGTTGATTTCAATAGGTTGAATATAGATTGAATAAAGCGGCTATCAAGCGATTAATAAAAGGTCATTGATGTCGATGCCACAACCTGGGTACGATTTTTGAAGGTATTGTACTTCGGTGAGTATAAATCCAAGATGTTCGGTATGAAGTCCTTTCTTTCCACCGCTTTGAAACCAAGCACCATCCGCGCGTAAAGGGTATGATAGGGTGGCTTCTTCCAATGTATCGCTTACTATTTTTTCCCACGATGGTTTAAGCGATGCAATATCAGGGGCTATCTTGTTATTCTGCATATCAAGTTCTATTTCACTTGCGCTGAATAATTCGCCGGTATAATCCCAATATTTTAAAATAGCCTCTTGCATTTTTTGTTTACTCTCATCGGTACCATCACCCAAACGAATCACCCATTCGCTACTGAAACGCAGATGATAGGTTATTTCTTTCAATGATTTTTCAGCAATAGCAGCGAGCTGTTTATCGCTACTGCTCATAAGGGCTTTGTAAAATAACTGTTGATAGGCATCAAAGAAAAATGAACGTGCAATGGTTTCTGCAAAATTTCCTTTTGGCAATTCGAGCAATAGCACATTCCTGAACGCTCTCACATCGCGCAGATACGGATAGGAGTCTTCGGTTTTTCCGTTGCCTTCGAGTTCGGCTGCGTATTGATAAAAGCTTCTTGCGGCACCGATATTATCGAGTGCGATATTGGATAAGGCCATATCCACTTCCAATTCGGGTCCATGTCCGCACCATTCGCTCAGTCGATGACCATGAATGAAACTATTGTCGGCTAGATGAAGGATATATTGAAGTAAAGAGGTTTTCATTTTCGTAGTAGGTAGGTAAAAAGTGGGCTTACATATGAGTCAGTTCATCGGGCAAATCGTAAAACGTCGGATGACGATATACTTTGTCATTCATCGGGTCGAAAAAAGCGTCAGAATCTTCTGGATTAGATGCGTGAATATTGATGCTTTCGATAGCCCAAATACTAATGCCTTCTTGTCGGCGTGTATACACATCGCGCGCCATTTCGATGGCCATTTGTGCATCAGAAGCATGCAGACTGCCAACGTGTTTGTGGTCTAATCCGGCTTTACTTCGGACAAAAATTTCCCATAATGGCCATTCGTTCTTACTCATAAAAAGATATTGAGAGTTCAAAAATAGTTCAAGAAGATTAATTATTGGAATTGTATTTTATGATGTCAATCCAGCGTTGTTGGATTGAAGGCTACGAATAGAATGTTCGGGTGAAACCTTGTGATTACGCATTCACATTTGTCTGATGCACCGCTGACGAAATTTCTTTGATCAGCGAACTGTCTTTCTCAATGGCATTACCGACGACGATCACATCGGCTCCTGCGTTGCAATTCAGATATGCTTTTTCAGGTTCCGTGATGCCGCCACCTACTATCAACGGAATAGAAGTTTCTGATGCCACGCGTCGTATCATACGTTCACTCACAGCTTGTTTGGCACCGCTTCCGGCATCTAAATAGAGGATATGTTTACCTTGCATTTCACCTGCAAGGGCTGTGCATAATGCAATATCATCTTTGTCGTGTGGAATTGGCGCACTGTGACTCATATACGAAACAGTTGTGGCGGCACCACCATCAATGACCATATAGCCGGTTGAAATAATTTCGAGTCCACTTGCTTTTACCATTGGTGCAGAAACCACGTGAGCGCCAATTAATAATTCGGGATTGCGACCTGAAATTAAGGTCAGATAAAATAAGGCATCGGCATAGCGACTAATCTGGGACGGACTTCCAGGAAACAAGATCACGGGGATATCGCTATGTGATTTCAAGGTTTGTATGCAAAGGTCAAGATGTTGTGAAACCATCAGACTGCCTCCAATAAAAATATAATCGACCAAGGAATCATTGCACAAGGCTGCGATTGTTGTGATTTGAGGGATGGTCACCTTGTCTGGATCTACAAGCACTGCAAACGCCTTCTTTTGTTGTAAACGAAGATTTATCAGGCTTTTATGTAGTATTCCGGGTTGCATGCAATGGCGCAAAGATATTGTTTTTATTGAAATGGAAGCGCAAGTTGAAACGCAAAAAACCGACCATGGAGTGCACGCACGAAATGGGTAATCGCAGGCATTCGGCCTGATTAAGCCGCCTTTTTCTTTTTCTTATCGGCATAGGCCGTTGCTGCTTCACGCACCCACGCGCCTTCATTCCAAGCCTTGTTTCGTGCTTCGGCGCGTTCTTTATTGCAAGGGCCATTACCTTTGACGACATTCCAGAATTCTGTCCAATCGATTTCGCCAAAATCATAGTGACCGCGTTCTTCATTCCATTTCAGGTGAGGGTCTGGCAAGGTTACGCCTAAAATTCTAGCCTGATCTACGGTGGCGTCTACAAAGCGTTGACGGAGTTCGTCGTTTGTTTGACGTTTGATTTTCCATAGCATACTTTTTTCTGAGTTGGTGCTTTCGCTGTCCGAAGGTCCAAACATCATAATCGAAGGCCACCACCAACGATTCACTGCATCTTGTAGCATCTCACGTTGTTCTTCTGATCCTTTACTCAGCGCCAATAATGATTCATAACCTTGACGTTGATGGAAACTTTCTTCCTTGCAAATACGCACCAACGCGCGTGCATAAGGGCCATAGGAAGTGCGGCACAGCATCACCTGATTCATAATAGCGGCACCATCAACTAACCAACCAATAGCGCCGATATCGGCCCAGCTGAGTGTCGGGTAATTAAAGATGCTTGAGTATTTTGCTTTGCCTGATAATAATTGAGCATACATTTCTTCGCGCGTAATACCTAATGTTTCGGCAGAGGAATATAAATAAAGTCCGTGTCCGGCTTCGTCTTGTACTTTGGCAATCAAGATTAATTTACGACGAAGGTTAGGTGCGCGTGTGATCCAATTACCTTCTGGAAGCATACCAACAATTTCGCTGTGGGCATGCTGTGAAATCTGACGTATCAGTGTCTTGCGATATTCATCAGGCATCCAGTCGCGGGCTTCGATTTTTATTTCATGATCGACTTTCTGCTGAAATAGAAGTTCTTGTTGTTCCTGAGTCATAGCGGTATTTACATTGAATGGGAACAAAAGTAGTAAAAAAAAGAGAAACGCAATGAATCCTCAAATCGTCATTGGCAATCAGGCATAGACGCAAAAGAAAAGAGCTGGGCGCAAAAATAACATCATGGCTTCGTACATTCGTATCTCTAAAACCAACTGAATCATGCTATTGAAAAAGTCATTCGTGACCATCGCGTTCGTGATGGCCATATACTCAAATCAAGCTCGTGCGCAAAACGACACCCTGTATGTCAACACTATAGGCACTCTTCTTCCCAAAGAACAGGCAAGTTTTTTTAGAATTATAAAACGCACTGATAGTGCTGTTGTGGAGGTACGCGAGTATTTTATGAATGGCAAGCTCCATTTCGTTGGGCATTATACAAGTGCGCAAGCCATTATCAGGCAAGGCAACTTTATCTATTATACCGCAGAAGGATTCAAGATCAGTGAAGGAGAATACAGTAAAGGCTTTAAAAGCGGGGAGTGGATTATCTATACACATGCGGGTAAAAAAGTCAATGAGCGTCAGCGCTATTATTACCCCGACAAAGGCTATTACAGTATCCGTTACGACTTCGAAACAAACAACAAGCTCAGCGAAGGGCCTATTGATGAAAATGAACGCAAGATTGGCGCGTGGAAAGAGTATTATAGTCATTCAGACTCACTCAGACTTCGTTCACAGTATGTTGGTGGAAGAAGAACCGGGGAACAGCTAGAGTTTTTTAAAAGCGGCAAGTTAAAACGCAGGGAATTTTTTGAGGGGCGTAAGCTCAAGCACGCCGAACAATACGATGAACAAGGCAATAAAGTCAGCTATTTGCCAGCTTTTGTATACCCTGTGCCGCCCGAGCCATTATGGAAATACCTTTCGGTAAGGGTGGCGTGTTTTGACTCAGTAATCAAAAGTAGCAACCTGCATTATGTGCTAAAAGTCGATGCAGACGGGCGGCTGTCTGATATCGAGATAACGGGCATCGACGACGGGCCTTGCAAAACTGCGATCATAAACGCCATACAGCATATGAAAAAGTGGAAACCGGCTAAACGAGAAAACGTGCCTTGTGGGTATACGGTTGAGAGCGACCTACGATACCGTATTTTCAACGAATAAGAATATTACACATAAGTAATAATAGTATATGATAATTCTACTTCATTCTGTGGAAAAGTTAGTGGATTGTCTTACTTTCGCGCCCTTATTTTTAAACAATTATTTATTAACAATCTAAAAAAATGGAAGAAACAACTTTAAAAACCCAAAACCTTTCCGCTGGTCAAGCCGGAGCACACGACGATTTCGATTGGAGTGTAGACAAACGTAACGTATCAACGTACAACAAAGCAGACCGTGAAAAATTCGACAAAACCTATGAAGCTACCTTCAGAGCGGTTGCCGACAACGAAATGACCGTTGGTCATATCGTAGGTCTCACAAAGACAGACGCAGTAGTCAATATTGGCTATAAAAGCGATGGTCTTATTTCGTTAAATGAATTCAGAGATATCCCGAACGTACAAATCGGAGACGAAGTGGAAGTATTGGTCGTGTCTAAAGAAGACAAAGACGGTCACTTAAACCTTAGCCGTAAATTGGCGCGTCAACATCGTGCGTGGGATAAGATTGTAGAATTATACAAGACAGGTGAAATCATCAACGGACATATCACATCAAAAACCAAAGGTGGTTTGATCGTTGATATCTTCGGCATGGAAACCTTCTTGCCAGGTTCTCAAATTGATGTGAAGCCGGTAACGGATTACGATCAGTTTGTCAACAAAACCATGGAATTCAAAGTGGTTAAGATCAACGAAATTATCCGTAATGCCGTTGTATCTCACAAAGCCTTGATTGAAAGCGATATCGAAGCACAACGTACCGAAATCATCTCTAAATTAGAGAAAGGTCAGGTATTGGAAGGAACTATCAAAAATGTAACTGACTTCGGTGCCTTCATCGACTTAGGTGGTTTAGATGGTTTGTTGTATATCACGGATATCTCTTGGGGTCGTATCAATCATCCATCAGAAGTATTACAAAACGGTCAGAAATTGAACGTATGTGTACTTGATTTTGATGATGAGAAAAAACGTATTTCATTAGGTCTGAAACAATTGACACCGCATCCTTGGGATTCATTACCTGATACAATTGCGGTTGGAAATAAAGTCAATGGTAAAGTAGTGAATATCGAAGACTACGGCGCTTTCCTTGAAATCGAAACAGGTATCGAAGGATTGGTGCACGTATCTGAAATTACGTGGAGCAACCAACCAATCAATGCGAAAGAATTCTTCAAGATGGGCGACGAGCATGAAGCTATGATCGTATCAATCGATAAAGATGAGCGCAAGATGAGTTTGTCTATCAAGAAAATGACACAAGATCCTTGGGATGAAATCGAAAGTAAATATTCTGTAGGAAGCCGTCACAACGGATTAGTTAAAAACTTAACGCCGTATGGTGTATTCGTAGAACTTGAGCCAGGCATTGGTGGTATGATTCATATCTCTGATTTGAGCTGGGTGAAGCGTTTCAATCATCCTTCTGATTTCATCAAAACAGGTGAAAATCTTGAAGTGATTGTATTGGGCGTTGATAAAGACACACGCAAACTTTCATTAGGCCACAAACAAATCGAAGAAGATCCTTGGACTACGTTCGAAACAGTATTCCCGATTGGCTCTAGCCATGATGGTGTGATGATTCGTAAGGAAGAAAAAGGTGGTATCATTCAACTTCAATATGGCTTAGAAGCATTTGCGCCTACCCGTCATTTGAAGCGTGAAGATGAGAAGCTAATCAGTGTTGATGAAACAAATCAATTCGTCATCCTTGAGTTTGACAGAAATGAAAAACGCATCATGGTATCTCATTCAAAAGTTTGGGAAATCAAGGTTGAAGAAGAGAAAGATGTAGCACGCAAAGAAGCGAACACAGAAGCGGATAATACGAAGAAAGCAGTGAAAAACTTGCAGACTAAAGTAGAGAAAGCAACCTTGGGCGATATCGGCGCATTGGCTGATCTTAAGAAAAAAATGGAAGATAACGAAGGCGCATAATCGCATCTTCATTCTAACAGATAAAAAAAATCCCGGCCATTTGGTCGGGATTTTTTTATAGATAATAGGCGGCTGTTAATTGCTTCATTTGTTCGGTATACATGCCGTTTTCTTTGATGATACATTCTTCTTCTTGAACGACCATTTCATTTCTTCCAAAAAGCGCAACCATTACTTTGGGTAGGTGCGATACAGAATGTTTGATGAGAAGAAAGGATACTGGATAAAACGAAAAGGTTGCGCACGTCTTTTCAAGTTCATCCTTTCGATCATATGGAAATAGGATGGAAAATTGTCCGTTATCAGTCAAGAGCTCGTCAATTTTTTTGATTAATGCAAGCAACGTTAATGCGGAAGAATGTTTGGCAATATTGCCTTTCACACTGTCGGCTTGAAGTTGTTTTTCAAAAAAAGGCGGATTCGTAATAATGAAATCATAGGTGGTGTCAACATGGAATGTGTTTACGTCGCCAAGCATCGGATTGATTTTATCGCTGAAGGGCGAATGCTGTATATTTTCGTTTCCTTGATGGAAGGTTTCTTCATCAATTTCAATCGCATCGATGATGACATCAAATCGCTGTGCAAGCATCAACGATAATAAACCAGTACCGCTGCCAATATCCAACACGCGTTTGCAAGATGATGGAAGGATTGTCCAAGCGCCTTGTATACAGGCCACTTCGCTCACCTTTTGTGCGCACTTATGTTGTTGAATCAAGAATTGTTTGAATTGGAAACTCATAGCGATGATCAGGAAATTGATACGGTATTGTCGGCATGACAACTTAAAAACTACTTCGTGCGCTTGCTGTTTCTTTCATATCTGCAAACTCATTATTCAGGTATTTGTAATATCCGGTAATGGCAATCATCGCCGCATTGTCGGTGCAATATTCAAATTTAGGAATGAAGTAATTCCAATTCTGTTTAACAGCATTTTCTTGAATCGCTTTTCGTAAACCCCTGTTGGCACTCACACCGCCTGCAATACAAATGTCCTTGATGCCGGTTTCCTTACTGGCCTTAATTAATTTTTTAAGTAAGATAGTGATGATGGTATATTGAATCGACGCACATAAATCATTCAAGTTTTTTTCAATGAAGTGTTCGTCTTTCTTTTTTTCAGCCTGCAAGAAATAAAGGATAGAGGTTTTTACGCCAGAGAAACTGAATCCATACCCCTCGATAATAGGCTTGGCAAACGTAAACGCTGCGGGATTGCCGAGTTGCGCGTATTTGTCTATCAAGGGCCCACCTGGATAAGGAAGCCCTAGCATTTTAGCTGATTTGTCGAACGCCTCGCCAGCGGCATCGTCTAATGTTTCGCCAAGTACCACCATATCAAGCGGTGTATTGCATTGAACGATTTGCGTATGTCCGCCACTGACAGTGAGACATAAAAAAGGAAAGGATGGTTTTTCGTCAGCAATTAGGTTTGACAATACGTGGGCTTGCATATGATTGACGGCAATCGTGGGTATGCCCATTGCTTGTGCAAAGGATTTTGCGAATCCACCACCAACGAGCAACGACCCAATTAGGCCGGGGCATTGTGTGTAGGCCACTGCATTGATATCATGTTTTGAAATGCCGCTTTGCTGAAACGCTTCTTCCACAACAGGTACGATATGTTTTATGTGTAATCTCGAAGCCTCTTCAGGAACAACGCCGCCATACTTTTCGTGTACGGATTGCGTATAGATGACATTAGATAGTATGTTGCCGTCTTCTAAAATGGCAGCGCTTGTTTCATCACACGAACTTTCGATAGCTAAGAGTCTTATTGGAGAAGGCATGTATAAGGGGTAAGGCGTAAGGAATAAGGCGTAAGGGGAGAGTAAAGGAACAAAAGTTTACCAATGTTGTCGAAGAGAGTCGAAAAACAAACTTTATAACGCTGCATTTCTTATCCCTTATGACTTTTGCCTTATGCCTGTTTACCAACGGAGTATTCGTACTAGGTTACGTTTAGGTTTTACTTTCTTTTCGGTGTTTTTATTGTAGCTCAACTGATCTTCCTTTGGTGTGTCGTAGCTTTTTAAACAAAGCTTGATGTTGAGTTTACCAAGGCGTTCCTTTTTATAAAACTTTTCATATAAATGATCGATTTCACGCTCATCGGTTTTAATCACCAAGCGGGCTTTATCAGTAATAAAATGAATCATCAACGAATCCCATTCAATGGAATCAATGATACCATTAAGCGTCAGTGTGCCATAATAGACAGCAGGGTCAAAATCAATATGGGTGCAGCATTCTTTACCTGTGTGCTGAATATTATCTTCGTCGATGTAGCGGTAAGTCTGTTTATCGCAGGTGTAAAAAGTCGCTGACGCTTGATCGTAGATGCCGCAAAGCGAAGGTTGTCCGGGCAATTGATATTCAGAAAAGAAATTAGGGTCAACGACATCGATATCGATTTTATCATACCCTATGGTATACGTGTCCTGCGCAAAGGCAAGTGAACATATCAACGAGAAGACCAGAAACAAAACGCCTTTTTTCATATTTTTGAAAAATTATCTAACAAATATATACATTCCATCGTCATGTGGTAGTAAAATGGAGAAGAATTATCTATTTTGCCCCCGATAAGAAAAAATCTCACTTAACTATTTAAACAAAAAATAAAATGAACAGAATTATTTCAGTCTTATTCATTGCTGTAATCGCCATCAGTAGCGTGTCGTCATGTAAAAAGAAAAGCAAGCCAGATATTACAGTTGTCATCCCTTATACAAAGGCCAAAGTGCTGCCTGCAATCGATACACCTTTCAACGTAATTTCTTTGCCTATTGAAATCACTGATACATTCGCTACGCAGGTTGATGCATATTTAAATACATATGCGGGCGGTATTTCAAAATCAAAAATAAAAACATTGACCGCAGAAAAAATGAATGTGTTAGTTGATAACGCAACTGCGCAGACATTGAATTTTGTGGATGATTCAGTTAAGATATATGTCGATACGTATGGCGGAACCAATCCAGTATTAGTGGCCTATAAGAAGGGTATTCCGGCAAATGCAAAAAGCATTGATTTTGATATCATACAAACAGATATTAAAGACTTATTCTATTCGCCTTACATGCAGGTAACGTTGAAGTTCAATACCAAGGCAAATGAAAAAGTACTTGCCGGTTCGAATTTTATTTCAAATTTCTCGTTTAAAGTTGTGGCTGACGGAAATTGATGTGATTGTTTATGAATGAATGAAGAAAGTGTCTGTTCATACAGGCACTTTTTTTATGTCTATTATAATTTGATGATGAGCCCACCTTGAATCACTGCTTCAGGAACAAAATATTTATTAAACAACAGCCAGGCTTTTCCGACACCTACTTCGGCAAACATCCCAATATGTGAAGTCAAAAAAAAGCGAGAACCTGCTGTGATATCAAAGGTGTATGGTCTGGGAAAACTGTAGTTAACTGAGAATTGATTATAGGGCGCTAAGGTATAGGTTTGTAGTTTTATTTTTGCATATCCTAATCCGATGCCAGCATACCAATCAAATTTTTTCGTGCACTTGAAATGGTAGTTTCCCCGAATTGTGCCGGAAAACTCTGTGGCTTTGATGCCATATTCATATGGCCTGTTTCCAAGGATGGCAGGGTCATAACCATCATCCATCCAGGATAGTTGCGTACTGTTGTAAGCCGCATTGATACCCACACTCAATTTATTGGTAATCATATATTCGCCCTTTAGTATAAACGGGCCCTTGCCTTTCACTGATAATTGATTTCGGTCGGTTTTATTTTTCAAATACACCCTGATTATACTCGGAAATCCGTAACCGTATGAAATGATAAAATTACCTTTATGGACATTGGATGTATGCATTCTCCCTGTGGTTTTATCTGTTGCGGATAAGCCAAATGTGAATACGAATACGATCAATATGCTAGCTACATATTTCTTCATGAAATAAACTTATCCCGCAAGGTAATAAATTTTTTCAATGCGCTTGAAGCTTGAATGCGATGGCTATGCATTTCTTTTTGTACGCATCCAATTTCTTAGCACAATTGCAATGTGCGTGCATGATAACGTTGTCGGTTTATGTTTAATCAATGCAACTGCGTAAAATTTTATAACTTATTAACGTGGGTGCAGCCTTGCGAAGATTATATTTGAAAAAACAATACAATGAAAAACGTACTACTAGCCATATTGATTATCGCATCAGCGATGACAGGGCGCGCACAGAGTTTAAACCAACTCATTAAGAAAGCCGATAAGGTGATGCAAGGTCCGAAACAAACTAATCCTACTGCGGCTAAAACAACGGGCAGCAGTTTACTTGGTGCGAATTTATCCAATGCCGATATTGTCAATGGATTAAAAGAAGCCTTGAATGTCGGAACAAAAAATGCCTCGGCAAAACTCAATACAACGAATGGTTTTTTTAGCAATCAATTGGTAAAAATTGCCTTACCTCAAGACGTAAAAAATATAGAAAGTACCTTACGTTCTTTTGGATTCAATAGTCTGTGCGATAAGCTAATTATGAGTTTGAATAGAGCGGCTGAAGATGCCTCTGGGAAAGCCATTCCAATTTTTGCCAATGCGATTATGGCTATGTCGATTACGGATGGTGTCAATATATTACGTGGCGAAAATAATGCAGCAACAGAATTTTTAAAGCGAACAACGACTGCTTCCTTAACAAGTGCTTTTCGTCCGGTTATTGAAAGTTCATTGCGTAAGGTCAATGCAACAACCTATTGGAATGAAGTGTTTAAAACCTATAATAAACTTCCAATCACTAAAAAGAAAGTCAATACAGATTTGACAGCGTATGTAACAGAAAGAGCCTTGAATGGTTTGTTCATTTCGGTGGCTGAAGAAGAAGCCAACATACGAAAAAATCCTGCCGCGCAAGTGACAGGATTATTACAAAAGGTTTTCGGCAGGAAGTAGTCTCGGATTATTTTTTCTTAAATTTCTCAATCGCAAGTTTCGTAAAGTCGCTTATAACAAGTTTGCCGCTCATGCCTGCGCGTTCATCTAATAAGGTATCCCAGTGTTCGGTTCCTTTCCAACATACTTTTTTTAGCATGGCCATTGCCTCCGGATTACTTTGCGAAAGCGTATTAGCTAAACGCTGTATGGCCTCATCTAATTCTGCGCTAGTCTTATAGATTTCGGTATATAACGAATGTTGCTTAGCCCAATCGGCACTGCGCCATTCAGTGGCATTGATTGCCAACTGCGAGAAGCTTGACGTGCCCATTTTTCGCTCGACTGCAGGCCCCACCACAAATGGTCCGATACCTACGGCGAGCTCGCTTAGTTTGACAGACGCATGTTCGGTTGCCATCGTATAATCGCACGCTGACGCCAATCCTACGCCACCACCAACGGCTTTGCCTTGTACGCGACCTATCACAAATTTAGGTGCCTTACGAATGGCATTGATAACCATTGCAAAACCGAGAAAGAATTTTTTTCCGTCGTCTTCATTGCTGATAGCGATCAGTTCATCAAAACTCGCTCCGGCACAAAAGGCACTTTCGCCTGCTGAACGAAGTACGATGACCGTTGCCTGTTTGTCTTGCCCTGCTTTATCAATGGCGTCAGCCAAGCTGTGTAAGATATTACCAGGTAATGAATTACTAGCCGGATGAAAAAATTCGATGGTTGCAATGCCATGATGTAATTCGGTGTTGACATAGCCATTTAAATGATCCGTCATAATGTGCGTGTTTTAGGGTTGTAAATATAATGCTTCACGTGCTTCGATGAAATTTTGTAGCGTACTTATTGTCTAGTATAGATGTTGTTTTAGGCGTGTATCAAGGTTTTTTGCTACGTCAGTATCGCTCTCATTTCATGCGAAACAAAGCGGCTTAACTCGTGTACATTCTCATCTGAAAAATCGAATACGATGCCAGCTGTTTTGTATAATTCTTTTAAGGTGATGGTATACCCTTTGCTGAGCGCAAGCATATAATTGTCGAGTGTTTGTTCTGGATCTTTTTTATATTCTTTCCACATAGCTAGTGCGCCAAGTTGAGCGATGCCATATTCGATATAATAAAATGGCACTTCAAAAAGATGCAATTGTTTTTGCCATAAGATGGAACGGTTATGTTCAAGTCCGTCCCAATTGATATTACTTGGTGAGAATTCTGTATGAATGTCAAGCCACGCATTCATTCGTTCTTCTTGGGTATGTTCGGGATGTGTATAGAGCCAATGTTGAAATTTATCGATGGTAGCAATCCATGGAAAGATCGATAAGGCGCGCTCAAGTTCTTCTATCTTTGCGCGTTTGAGTTCGTGTTGATCAGGATAAAAAATTGGCCATTGGTCCATACTAAATAGCTCCATGCTCATACTCGCTAGTTCGGCCATTTCCATCGGATATTCTTTGAAGGCACTGAGCGATAAATCGTGACTTAAAAAAGAATGCAGGGCATGACCACCTTCGTGCATCATTGTCACCACATCATCGGCTGTGCCTGCCGCATTCATAAAAATAAAGGGCGCACCTGTTTCTGCTAAGGGGCAGTTATATCCTCCTGGCGCTTTGCCTTTGCGACTATCAAGATCAAACTGATGCAGTTCATTCATCTTTCGCAGACAATCGCCGAAGTATGGTCGAAGATTAGAGAATGCCTGAATGGATTTTTCTAATAATTCATCACCCGATTTGAAAGGCTCTAAAGGTTTGATACCTGCTGGTTCGGCATCCAAATCCCAAGGGCGTAATTCATTGAGTCCTAATTGCTCACGTTTATGTTCATATAATTCTTCGACTATAGGCAGAATATATTTTTTAATTGACGCATGAAAATGTTCGCAATCTTGAACAGTATAATCGAACCGTCCAAGTTCTTCAAACTTATAGTCTCTGTAGTTGGCAAACCCTGCGTTCACAGCTACTTCGTGTCGTTTGGCAACCAATGCATCAAAGAGTGTATTCAATTCAGCTTCATCTTGTTTGCGCCGATCGGCTACTTTATGATAGACAGTTTCACGCAGGCTTCGGTCGCTTTGCATCAGAAATTTAGCGGCTTGTTGCAAGGTATATTCCTTGTCGTTAATTTCGACACTCATCTTTCCCGTGATTGAGCCATATTGTTGCGCCAACACATTCAAATCGGCCGATAGCGCAATATTCTTTTCATTGAATAACCTGATTTCTTTTTCTACACTTCGTAAGTAGGTGAAATATTCGTTTGCATCTAATTCGTTTACGTAAGGCGAGCCCATTAATTTTTTATTAATGGCATCAGCATAGGGTTTGATATTCGGTTCGATCTCTAAACAGAAAAATGTAAAGGCGTCTTCGAGTTCTTTATTTTCTGTATCGCAGGTCATTTTAATTTGTCGCCAACAGGCATCTTCACTGATGACAGCTTGTATTTCACTGACATCCTGCAACCATTTTTCAAGTGCTTGTTTGTTGTTTATTTCTCTTGATATAAGTTGATCAAAATGTGGTTTTAATTCATCCCAAGTTGTGAGTGTAAAATCTGAAGGAATAAAATGTCGCGGTAATTTTTGTATATCGGATGTAGGATTCATCTTGTCTATGTTGAAGCGCGAAGATAAATGAATGCGTGAATCCCGCAAGAAGGAATCATAGAATGAAGCTGAAGGATGCTCTGTATGTTTTCGGTACGACGATGAGAAATAAACATATACAGTCGGTCACTATCCATAGTCAGAGCGTGCTGTTATGCGGTATACTTATTTACAATGCCTTTTATTCGTTGTTTTGGGTTTTATCAATTATCTTAGGTCACTTTTAAAAATACGGCATGTTCGCAATTCTACTTTTCTTTACCATTCATTGGTTCTTATCGCTTTTCTTTCATTCATTCTTCCTGCATCGTTTTGCCACGCATCAGATGTATACTACAAGCAAGCGATGGGAAAAAGTGTTCTACTTCGCTACTTGGTTATTACAGGGCTCATCTTTTTTGGTGCCGCGTGCCTATGGTGTTTTACATCGTATGCATCACGAACACAGCGATACTGAGCAGGATCCACATTCCCCTCATTTTTTCAAAGATGTATGGCACATGATGAAAAGCACGCATTGTATGTTTAGAGGATTGGTTACTCGTCGGCTTACACCTGATCCGATGTTTACCAAGGATTATCTGCCTGAATGGGATCGTTTGGATAAATTCGGCAATCACTTTATGACGCGTATCGTATTCGCCTTGCTTTACATTTCTTTTTATGTGCACTTTGCACCGAATTATTGGTTCTTCCTTTTATTGCCTATTCATTTTTTTATGGGTGCTGTGCAAGGGGCTATCGTTAATTGGTGCGGACACAAATATGGCTATTCAAATTTTGACAACGGCGACCAATCTAAAAACAGCAGCCCTTGGGGTATTCTTTTGATGGGTGAATTGTTTCAGAACAATCATCACTTTGCTTCGAAGGATGCAAATTTTGCAAAGAAATGGTTTGAATTTGATTTGACCTTTTTGATTATGCGATTGATGCACAAAATGAAAATCATTCAGATCATTCCTGTGCCGGCGATAGTTAATCAAAAATAGGCAGGTCTCACTGCAGGTTTCACGATTGTTTTTTCATTTTAAGCGAATACAACATCGGTAGTTTATTTCCGTGATGTTGTACCTGAAATCGTGATGGGGCTATCTCAATTGAATTCGAAAATACATCATAAGGCGAGTAATCAAATTCTTGAAAGGAAAGCAATTGCAGCTGCTGATCAAGTAAGGATTGAATCACTTCGCCGAGGCCATGATTCCACGAAACAGTTTCTAATGTAATAGCAGCTGATTTATCGGCATAGGTTCCTTCCAGCTCTTCAACAATAGCATCGTCATTAAAATAGCGATACGTAATTTGTTTCAACTCATTATCAAGCATCCATACCACAGGGTGGAATTCGACAAAAATAAATTCGCCTTGCGGCTTAAGATATCTTGAAACAATAGCTGCCCATCGATCTATATCAGGTAGCCAACCAATGGTGCCATAGGTTGTAAAGACGATATCAAATTGCTCATCAAGATGTTGTGGCAAATCGTACAAATCACAACAGATAAAGGTTGCATCGATTTCAAGTTGCTTTGCAGCGGCTTTGGCCATTGCGATCGCATCATTGGATAAGTCAACACCGGTGACTTTTGCGCCCATCCTTGCCAGCGATAATGTGTCTTGTCCGAAATGGCATTGCAGATGCAACATATTTTTTCCTTTCACGTCACCTAACAAGGATAATTCAATTTCTTTCAGTGAATTTTCGCCTTGCAGAAATTTTTCCTGATTATAAAAATCAGAATGGATATGAATTTTTGCTCGCTCATTCCAAGCCAATTTATTTTTGTTGATATAATCAAGATGCGCCATAGTAGTAAAAATAATGGAATCTTCTATACGAGCATAAAAATGAGGATGAATTACTGCATCAATAATTTCTCATTCGCTATGATATCACCATCGCGTGTAATACGCACTAGATACGTTCCACGAGAGAGCATTAGTCGGTTGAATGAAATTCTGTTTTTACTTTCACGAAGATAATCGTTGAACAGATTACGGACTAGGTGTCCAGTAGCATCATATAGGTCGATAGATACTTGTCCGATTTTGTTGTTTTCAAATTCGAGTGCAAACATATCTGTTGCAGGATTTGGATATAACATCGATGTGGATGCATCTTGTTGCACAGATGCAATACCAGTGACATTGGCTTCTCCTGTTATGATTTGTGCAATCCAAGTTCCATACGAATTATTTCGCGGCGGTGTATTTGCGCCATACGCACCGGCCATCCATACTTGCGGGATGCCTGCGTTATACTTTCTGCAGATGCCTGTGTAATCGCCCCATCGTTCAGGTTGAATGCCATAGTCTGGTGGATATAAAATATTGACGGATGTGTCACCCGCTTTTACGGTTTGTCGCGCACTCCATGTCATAGTGTGATCCACGCTGATGATACCTGTTTCGGGAGTGATTGTACTATCTGAACGAACAAAGGCGATGGCGACACTTCGGTCTATAGAATCGTAGCCGAGCGAAGCAACTGCAGGGTAACAAAGGTCTGTTCCTGCTTGTCCATACGATGTAACAACGGCTTTGTTAGAATCGAGATAGATTCGTCCATAATGAAGTCCGCACCAACCGCCAGAAATATCGGCATCAAATGTAAAGTGTATGGTGTTGTTGACATAAAATGCATTTTGTGTCCAAGCGCTTCCTGTGCTTAACGAATCAATGAAACCTGTGGTCGGGTCTTTCTGAAACGCGTCTGCACATACTTCATAGTGCGGAATGCTAAATGTACTTGCTGTTAATGTTTTAGATGGCGAGCTTAATTTACCATTAATTTCGAAGAGATATACATGCGAACCTGAATCAGGCATGAGTTGTACAAAATACATTTTCTCGTTCATATCGCCGCCTTGTCCGTTTGATGCAGGATACAATGTAAGCCCTTGATTGCCGTCAGTGGTATAGATATTATTCCACAAGCCATAACTTAATGTATTGCCTGCATAACCTTGAGTGAGCCCAATCTGATAAATGAAGGTTCCTTTGAAAGGGTAATAGGGTGCATCGCCCCAATTATTTCCATTGATAAAAAGTTCATCATTTGAAACGCCAATTGTCGGATAGTCGGTCCATGAACTATCATTAAACGGGTTGCCTGATAATTTATAGATATTCCATCCATCCATCGGATTATTTGTCTTTGAGAAGAAGGTTAAAATTTTTGACTTGTCTGACGAAAACCCGTGAAGTAATACCACGATAAAACGATCGTGAAGACGATCATAGATTACGCGTGGATCAAACTTAGCCTGATTGAGTGAGGGGTCATTGACAAACGCATCCCATGTTTGACTCAATAGAAAAGCGTTTCCGCTTGTGTCATAATATTCGATGCCCTGATTGATGCAGGATACTATTTTGCCGCCGTTAGAAACCGCGATGCTATTGTCGGTAGGTGTCCATGATTTTAATTCATTTCCTTTAAAATTGGTTCCAATCGCAGGGTTTATTCCTGCAGTTTTATTGGCAGCTATAGACGTGCCTCCATTTGCTATGAAGGATAGTTTTTGTTTCATCTTTTCTTCTTTCAATTCTTTCAAATGAAATAAATTTTCATCCGCTTCGTTGGGTAACGATTGAAAGATGATATCCCATTTAGGTTTGGCTAAGTCGCCATACGATGTTGATGAAGATAATGAAATTGAAAAGGGGCCAGCGAAATTGCCGGTCTGTAGTGTAGGAGTTATTTGTGCGGATAAGGACGCTGCAAACAAGAGAAGGCAGAGGGTAAAAGTAATACGTGGCATTCAGGTGAAATTTTAGCTAAGTTAATTCAAATGAATCAGATTGACGCGTATTCGTAAGTCCATTGTAAGGATGCCAATTGCATGCAGACTAAAAATAATTGACATATCCGAAATGGATCTTTGATGATTTGAATTGGAACGATTGGTGCTGCTTAGCGCCGAGTGCATAACTGATATTAAATAGGCCGGCTTTGGTTTCAAACGTCATACCCAACCCGACGCTATAGGGTATTTCTATTTTATTGATGGTATGATAGTTTGCATGAATAACGCCAAGGTCGCCGAACATAAAAAAATAAGAATTTAATGAAAGGAGATAGCGGGGCTCTATGCTGAGTACACTATAGGCATTGACATACAAACTGCCTTCATCGAATCCGCGAAGCAAACGGTATCCTCCGATTTGAAAGAGTTCGTTTTTATATAATGGATGCGAGCTATAGGTAATAGCGGCATTACAGGTTGATGCGACTACGAAGCGTTTTGCCAATGGAATAAAATAACTACCCTGGCCTTTTATTGTATACTTGAAACTCGTTGTCTGTAAGCTGTCGTAGAGATATGAAAAAGGCATATTCGATACAGGGTCGAGGGTACTTTCAATAGTTGTATTTTTCAATACATTTCGGAAGGCGATACTCGCATTCAAATTAAATCGATATCCTTTGCGCGGATTCGGTTTATAATCGACATGACTACGTTGTGTTTCTAATCCGAAACTTCGGTAGGTAACATCGCCCAATTCAGGAAGGCGCCGGGTGGCGATCAGTAATGGTATATTGATATTAGATACTCTTGAACTTGCTAGCTCATAATAGAGTTTTAGTTGTTGATTGGCACTGAATTGATAGATCAATCCAAGCTCGCCGTTGACATTTTTGAATGTGGTATCTTTCTTATAAAAATTAAATTTTCCTGTAACCCCGATAGGTGTATTCAACAGATACGGCAATTGAAATTCGATGTCATATCGTGGACTTTGGTATTGAAGATTCTGCCAGTTCACCGTAAGATTTTCACCGTGTCCTAATGCATTGACAAAGGCGAGCTTTACATCGCCAGTCAATAAAAATTTACCAGCGCGTTCAGCGTTATTGGGTAACAGGCCGATTAACGCATCGGCGCGGTTAGCCGATTTTGTTTTGACATACAAACTCAATTTGGTTTCAGCGACATTAAATTCGATACGCCAAGGTGCGGCTTCCTGTAAAAACGGAAGTTCCCTGATACGTTTGCTAATATCTCTGATGGTAGATTCGTTGTACAGCATCCCTTGTTTAAGCCCTAGATAGAGCATCAAGTAGTGTTTCGATATGTTGGCATCTTCGTTTACAATGATCGTATCGATATGGATAAGCGGTCCTTTGTCGAGTGTTAATAAGGCATTGACTTGATTGTTTTGTATCTCCACGCTATCGAGAAAAACAGATGCAAATGGATATCCGTTATCTTCAACAGATCGAATGACTTTTTCAAATATGGGAATCAGTTTTTTTATTTCAATTGGTTTGTTGAAATATTCTTTTTCATCAAATTGCGCTTGTGTTAGCAGTGATGAAGGAATGTTTTTATTTTTCAACGCAGCCCAAGTAAATTTTTTCCCAATGGTAACGAATGCCGAAGCACTTGTATCATCCCATGTCAATGAATCGATACTGGCAGTAAGATAACCTTGTTTGTAGAGTGCAAGATGAGCCGATTTAAGCGCTTCGTTGCAGTCAATAAATGAATTGAATGTCTGAGGCACTTGTGTCAATGAAAAAAATAACGTAGTTTCTCCTCGCAGGGTAAGATGCACCCATTGCGCTTCCATCTTGAGGCAGATAGAAAGAAGGAAACAACAAACAAGGCCTATTTTTTTTATCATCGCGTATTCGAAAGATACTTGTGTTTTTTGTTCTGCAAAGAAACTACTTTTACATCTATTCTTTTTCTGGTTAATGGCAGGCATTTATATTCATATTCCATTTTGTAAAAAAGCATGTCACTATTGTGATTTTCATTTCTCTACGTCGTTAACGTATAAGAACGAACTTATTCAACAACTATTGATGGAAATTGAACTTCGCAAGGAGTATCTGAAAGGCGACGTCGTGGATACAATCTATTTCGGAGGTGGTACACCGAGTTTGCTTAGTAAGGGAGAATTGATTGCCATTCTAGATAAAATACATAAAACTTTTCGCGTGCACGACACGATCGAATGTACGCTCGAAGCAAATCCCGATGACCTGTCAAGCGATACATTAATCGCATTAAACGATGCAGGAATCAATCGATTGAGTATTGGTATTCAAAGTTTTTTTGATGAGGACTTGCAGTATATGAATCGCTCTCATGATGCTGCACAGGCAGCTCGTTGCATTGATGCTGCGCGTGATGCCGGTATAGAGAATGTTAGTATTGATTTAATTTTTGGGTATCCACTATTAAGCGATGATAAATGGAAGCAGAATATTGATACCGCCTTGACACATGAAGTGCCTCATCTCTCGTGCTATGCAATGACAGTTGAACCGAAAACGGCATTGGCTTCCTTTATTAAATCAAAAAAGACGCTACCAATTAATCACGAACAAAGTGCATCGCAATTTGAGTATCTTATGAAAGCGTTGCAAGCAAAGGGCTATGAGCATTATGAAATTTCAAATTATGCTTTGTCAGGTAAACGGGCAGTGCATAATAGTAATTATTGGAAA